>JABAOE010005584.1_pt2 | contig 11364 bp, 14 predicted proteins | sample 7062141 | NCBI WGS metagenome assembly JABAOE01 (sample SAMN14538627, study PRJNA623070) | marine sediment metagenome | biome: marine biome [ENVO:00000428]; feature: marine pelagic biome [ENVO:01000023]; material: deep marine sediment [ENVO:00002113] | place: India: Gulf of Khambhat ...
AGGCAAAAAGAAAATCTGCAGCTAAAAAAGCCAAAAAAGCAACAAAAAAGATAAGAAAAAAAGCATCAAAATCTAAAAAATCAAAACGAAAGTAGACAAAAACCTAACAAATTATGTAGGGTTAATATTGTAAGTTGTCTTTCATAATTTATGCCTTCAGAGAAAATATCTGTTGAAATACAATCCTTACCGGAATTAAATAATCCTAAATTAGTTTGCGGTCTTCCTGGAAGTGGCTATGTTGGAAAGCTTGCAATTGATTATTTGATTGACAAATTACAAGCAACAAAATTTGCAGAAATATATTCACATTCATTTCCACCACAAGTTTCTATTCAAGAAGATGGAACCTTGGATTTAGTAAAAAATTCGATGTATTACTGTAAGGGAAATTCTAATGATTTGGTTTTTCTAACTGGTGATGCACAGCCAGTTTCAGCCGAAGGTGAATACTCTCTATCTGAAGAAATAGTGGGAATTTGTAAAAAAATGGACATTACGGAAATTTTTACGCTTGCAGCTTACATTACAGGAAAGTTTCCCAAAGAGCCTAAAGTTTTTGGAACCAGTACAGCTCCTCAAACTGTAAAAGAATTTTCTAATTTTGGTATCTCTTCAATGAATAGAGGAAACATTACTGGAATGAATGGAGTTTTAATTGGTATTGCAAAAAAACATTCTTTGTTGGGAACTTGTCTTTTAGGGGAAACATCCGGCTATGTTATTGATGCTAAAGCATCTAAAGTAGTTCTAGAAGCTTTGTGTAAAATTCTAAATTTGAAATTTGATATGGCAGAACTTGATCAAAGAGCAAAAGATACTGAAGAATTAATCAAAACTATCCAAACTCAAGCATCTGCACAAGGTGGAAGTGAGGCACTTCAAATGCCTCCTGCAGATGAAAAACACTTAGGCTATATCAGTTGATTGAAAAAACAAAAGAACAAACTAGAATTTCTTAAATAACTTCCATCTGGCCAAACTTGCCTTTTCCAATAGACACTTCGCCTTTGAATTCATTTGTATAACCATTTGTAATTTTGATTCTGTCACCATCTTTCACTTTATCGATGTCATCTGCCCAAAGTGTAAGTTTGATTTCACCCGCATCGTCTACCAGATAAGCATCACATACATCAATTGTACCGCCTCTCTTCATATTGACTGTACGACGTTCACCTTTTCTCTCGACAGTTCCTTCAATATTTACACCACTTCTCATGTTTTTGGCTTGGTCAGTATTTACACTACTCATGGTTTGTCATCAAATTATGGCAATTATAAAGTTTTTTTGAATCAGAAATTTACTTGAGTATGTTTCATTTTCAATATTTGATTCAAAGAATTTTTTCTAATTTTACAAAATATGCGATCTTTATGAAAAACGTAATTGACAAATATTGGATCTTAAAAAATCTCATTGCAGGGGTATCGAAGCCCGGTCAACCGAGAAGGACTCAAGATCTCGCAATAGGAAATCCTTTCCTTTAGGGGTTCGTGGGTTCAAATCCCACCTCCTGCACCTTTTATCAATACTACCAAAATGCTTTAAACTAGAGTAGTTTTTTGTAGATTACTCATTTGGTTGGTTCAAAATTAGATAGAGTTTTGCTCTATTCTCATGAATTTGCTTTCTAAGATCTACAACCTTGTTGACTAGAATGTCTACTTTTTCATTAAAGTCAGCTGGTCGAGGTGCCATATGGGTTAGATTTCTTAAAGACTCTTTTTCTGATTTTATACTTGTTTCAAATTCGATTATTTTCTTTTCCAGGTCTACAACCATAGCAGAACGTTGTACAGTATTTCCAATGTCAACAGTAATTGATTCAGGATTTGTAGCATTAATTTTAGTACCACTTACCTGACAAGAGTTTGGTGATATTTTATCAGCCAGACGTAGTGCCTTGTTTTCAATATCAGAATGCAATACTAAAATCGGAACTCTTATCATATCTTTTCCTGCACATACTTCAAAGACCACATCAAATGTTCCATTTTCTGATAACGATTCGGAAATAGATAATTTGTTTGCAAAAACTCCTTCAATGGGCACACCACTAAACGTCTTGGGTATTGCAACTGAAGTTGCTTTTGTACTTGTATTTACATTTAGAGCAAACAAGTATCGATTAAGTTCTTGGCTTGATGTGTTGAATTCTTTTCTTAACTTTACAATATTATTAATAATAGTATCCTTTTGCTTATCAAAATCTTCAGGTAGTGGTGATTTATTTACTAGTAATGCCAAATTGGTTCTTTCAGTTTTTAGTTTTTGACGAAGATCTGCTACGTTTTCCTCCATTTTTACAAGCTTTGCTGACAGACGGCCTTTGTTAACTAATTCTCCAGTAATTGAATCAACATCAGAAGCTTTTATCTTAACTGCACTAATGTTACAAGAATTTGCTAGAATATCGAGAGGCAATTTTACTTGTTGAACTTCACTATCTGAGGAAATTAGAACAGCTGCTGCTCTGATTGTTTTTTCATTTGAGCAAACTTCAAACACAACATTATATCCTATTGTTAGGGGAGTTGTTCTTTCTATTGGAGCAGTTCCAGGAAGTTTGGATTTTGTTAAAATGTTTATTTGGCCAATAGATTGAGATGTGATCCTTTTTTCTGCATCTAGTAATTTTATGTCAACAGGTTTTGCCCATCCATTATTTACTAATTTCATAACTGTCCCTAGCTTGAGGCATGCAGGAGTTTCAGAGCTTACTCGAATTACCTTAAAATATCCTTGCTTGCAGAAAATATCTTTTTCAGCAATGCCTAATTTCATTTGTTTTCTTGGGGATGATACATCAGCAAAGGCTAGAGGCTGGGCTAACAATCCAATAGCTATTAAAACGACTATAGCATAAAGGAAAATTTTAGAATTTTGTATCATAATAGTCGCCAACTTGTATTATTACCAAAGTTTTCACATATCATTATGCTAAAATCGCCTCCTGTTTTTTACTATGGGCTAAAAGTCCTGTAGCTTTTGCAACTAAATTATCAACATTTACTGTAGGATCTGAAGAAATTACAAGAACATCTTTGTTTATGGGGATGCTTGTAATGTTGACTTTTTCTCTCTTTGAAGTAACTGATATAACTTTACCAAATGATTGATCAAATTCTCTTCTCATAGAAATATCTAATACTAGTTCCATAAACAGCATCTCTAGATTTTTCTCATCTTCGTATGGTAATATGTTACTTCCAAACCCTCCTGCAAAAAGATGTCCATTACTATTAATTAGACCTGCAAATCTTACACCCGAAATTTGAAGTAATGAATTGCAGAATTTTACATCAGATTCTATCTGTATTAAATTATGATTCATTCTAAAATTTACTCCAATCATCATAGAAAATCCATGAAAGACCCATTAGTATTAGGTATGGACCAGCTTGATTTTTTTATCGTTGAAAGTTTTATTCCCTCTTGTACTGGTAATTCTTCAACCAGAATCTTTGTTGGTTCAGGTTGCCTTTTTTTCAGCATAGGTTGTGAATTCATGAGTGACGAATTGACAATTTTGGTATTAAAGCAAGGGATTTTTTATTTAATTTAATATGTAATAATCTAGTTGCATTATTAGGTATAATAATGCAATTAGTTAATGAAATTAATAAAATAAATGGGTGGCAATTTGAAAATGGCAGAACAATTAAAAGAAAAAAATCTAGATGCAGTAGAATTTTCTAATTATGGAGAATATACTATAGTTGAAAAACTAGATCTAACATTCCCTAAAACCAAAATACTGATTGATAGAAAATCAGAAAATCAATTTTCTTATTATAGAAAAAATTCTGAAGGTGAAATCACAAACAAGATTATCCCACGAATGGGAAAAGATCTTCTAATTGAGGTGGCTCCACTGTTACCACTTAATTTGCCTGCAAAAAAAACAAATGATCTAATATTCCTTAGACTTGCTCAACATGTTTTTGTAGAAAAAAATTCCAATATAGAATTTTTAATTCAATTCCCAATTGAAATTGGTGTCTTTGTTATTAATCAAGATGATGGTTCTAAGGATTTTCTTGATTGTTTTACGGTCGAACCAATGCACTCTCGCTTTGCATTGTATGGAATACCAGAAAATGGATTTTTATGTATGTATTCCAAGGTATCAATTTTAGAAAGAACTGAATCGGATCCTTACATTTTTGCTATAATGAAAGTATCTATTAAAAATGAACTAAAAGAAGGAGTATCTCTAGGAAAGTTAGTTTTTCCAGTAACCCATCACGAAATTTACTATGCCAATGAAAGCTCTGAAGTTCACATTGATGATATCCAAGTAGAATTAAAAAAAGAAATAAAACAAAAAATAGCATTAGTAAGTCATGTTGATTATTCTAAGAAAACTGATAATTGGAAATTGGCTCCAAGAGCAGAACCAAAACATGAGAAAAAAGTATTCGTAATGGATAGAGGTTTTGATTAATGGTTTTAGAGATTTTTGATACTCAGATCATGGATAATGGACTGACAATTGGAAGTGTGATAATAATTGGAATAATTATCTTGGTTGGAGTTATAATTGCAAGAATTGCTCGTTTAATTTTCACCAAAAAATTTGCACCCAATCTTCCTCCTGATACGGCTAAAAATCTAAACAAACTCATTTACTATGGAATAATCATAATTTCACTTCTTGTAGCTACTTCGAGTCAAGGCTTTGATCTTGGTGGGTTAATTGTAGCAGGTGGATTTTTAGGAATAGTTATAGGATTTGCCTCACAGTCTGTTGTTTCTAATTTAATTTCAGGACTATTTATGATAATAGAAAAACCTGCAAAACAAGGAGAAAGAATAGAAATCCCAGACAGTAATATTTTTGGAATTTTGCTTGATGTTGGAATTCTTTCATCTCATATTCAGCAATTTGATGGAACAGTAATACGTGTTCCTAATGAAAAGATGTTTACATCAAATCTTAGAACTTTTTCCTCATCAGAAGTAAGAAGAAGTGAAGCAACTGTGGGAATAGCTTACAAAGAAGATATTGAAAAGGCTCTAAGCGTTATCAAAGATGTTATCAGAAAAAAAGTAACTTATGCACTGTTAGAGCCTGAACCCGAATTTTGGGTGAATGAACTTGGTGATAGCAGTGTTAACATTTTGATAAGGGTTTGGCACCCTAGAGATGATTGGGGCGAAGTTGTACCAATGCTATTAAAAAATATCAAAGAAGCTCTAGATGAAGAAGGAATTGAAATCCCATTCCCACAACGTGTTATTCATTCAGTTAAGGAATAATTTTATGAACAATAAAGTATACACTGTTCTCTTCTTGTCTGTAATTCTTTTAGCAGGAAGTATTCCACCATCTTTTAGTAAATCAACTGATCTTGGGTTTGTAATAAATAAAGGTCAAGTTTTAATGTATCATGTAAATTTTGAACCCCCATCATTAGAATTAAGTATCAAAACATATGGCGATGCTGAATTAATTATAAAAATTCCTAGGAAAATTCTTGACGCTAGAAATACAGAAGGTGATATTGATTTTAAGGTAGTATCTGATGCGGATGAAGTTTCTAAATTTAAAGATGAACGCAGCAAATATTTTAGAACTTTAACAATTCCTGTACCTGTTGGTTCTTCAAAGATAACAATTATTGGAACTGATTTGCTAAATCTTCCAATATCAAAGCCAACTGATCTTATACGAGTAAATACATTCCCAGATCTTTCAAACATTCACAGTCCTCACATCCGAGAAAATGAGTGGAATATTGAAGTAATAATGGATGGGGTGTATCAAGATAGTGGAAGGATTTTTGTAGTGATATCTGGTCAATATGCAACTAATTATCCCAGCAAGGAATATGTAGTTGAAAGTTCTATTAGAGATGGAAATAGAATAACAATCATAGATGTGAGTCATCCTTCAAATTCGTATCTTCCTGGGGAAAAATATGATTTAACAATAATTCATGGAAACTATTCAAAAACTGTTAAATGGATTCCTCTACCACGAGAAGCAGAATTAGAAATAGAACTTGACGATAAGGAAAGATATGTCAAAATCATCAACTGGCAAAAAGCTAAACTAGAAAATAGGTGGATTGCTTGGTTAGAACTTTGTGCTGGAAAAAGTTATCTCACTTCTCCAATTTTACAAGTTACTTCAGATTTAGAAATTAGACAAAAAGAAGTCTTCAAAATAATTCAACCTGGTTCGTGTATTCATGGTGACTTTACAGTTTTTGCAGAAAATCCTGAAACAATTTCTGTGTCTTTTCTTGAAGAAATAGATCCCACAAATATGCAAGAAGTTAGAATTCAAGTTCTAGAAGATAAGATTAATGAAATGAGAAATGAAATCTTAGAGCTACAATCAGAGTCAGCAAAAAAAGATGATGTTATAAAAGAACAAATTAAAACTATTGAAAATCTTGCATCAAAAATTAAAAACATTTTTTATAATTTAGGAAAGGGGATTATAGAAATTGTATGAAGTGAATTTTCCCTGGGTATTCACAATCTGAATGAATTCCAATATCATAAAAAATTTCTATGCTGCTAGAACTTTAACTTTAGAAACTGAGTGCTTGGAGATTTCATTATGCATTTTTGCATGATTTTCATCTCTAAATGTAAGATTACATCTAAAACATTTCCAAGCTTCTTCTGTCACGCCTATTAATGAGTGAATTTTCCTTATAAAGATATTGAATAAATCATCCAATTTTTTCAATAACGTGATCATAAGATCCAAAAAGATGAATTTTTTTGAAAATTTAGTATCTTTTATGAATTTTTTCACGATTAAACGATTCCTAAGGGTTTAGATTCAAAAAGAATTGTTATGATGGTAGATTATGGCAGATTTTTTTGAGACATTTGGAGAGCTATCGTATCTTGGAATCTTCATTTTACTAATTGCGCTAAACTCAGCTCCTCTTTTGATGCCACCAACCTGGATAGTGCTATCATCATTTTATGCCCTAGATTCTACTTTGGATCCAATAATACTAGCAATAGTTGGTGCAACAGGTGCTACAATTGGAAGATTCTTTCTAAAAAAAATTAGTGGATTATTCCGACGATTTGTTGGTAAAGAACAAAAATCAAACCTTGATGTAATTGGTGATTACCTTAACCGAAAAAGATACGGTTATGTTTTAGCATCATTTCTTTTTGCTGCAACCCCCTTACCCAGCAACATGTTGTTTGTTGCATATGGCCTTATGCGTGCAAAAAGTATTGGACTCTACATAGGATTTTGGTTTGGAAGAGTAATTTCATATTATATAATGATCTCAATTAGCGAAGTAGTTCTAACTCCATTTTTAGAATTATTTGAAGACCGTGTTGTTGGAATTCTTATAGCAGATGGAATTGGAGTAGGCATCGTAATTCTCTTTGCATCTGTTAATTGGAGTCTATTAATTACCCAAAGAAAATTCAAATTTGTAAAACCTAAACTTTGGAGATTCTAGATTGAAAGTTTTAGAAAGCATTAAAAAAGAAGTTAGAGACAAGATGAAAAATGATCCTGCTCATGATTTTGATCATATAATGCGAGTTTACAAGAATGCTGAAAAATTATCAAAAAAAGAAAGAGCAAACACCAAACTTGTTTTATCTGCAACACTACTTCATGATATTATAAAATATCCTAAAACAGACAAACGCTCGAAAAACTCTTCACTAAAAAGTGCTCAAGAAGCAGAAAAAATTTTAAAAAAATATGATTTTTCATCAAATGAAATTAAAATTATTTCTGATGCCATTCGCGATCATAGTTTTTCAAGAAATAAAACTCCAAAAACTCTTGAAGGAAAAATTCTTCAAGATGCTGATAGATTAGATGCAATTGGTGCAATAGGAATTGCACGAGTTTTTGCAGTTTCAGGTTCAGAAAAAAGACCATTTTATAACAAATTGGATCCATTTTGCAAAAATAGAAATCCTGATGATAAAGAATGGACCCTTGACCATTTCTTCAAAAAATTACTAAAACTTGAAACCATGATGAATACTAAATCTGCCAAAATTGAAGCAAAACGACGAACAAAAATTCTAAAAAACTACCTATCTGAGCTAAAAAAGGAAATTTGAAACTATCTTATCCTATATCGCAGTATAGCTAAAACTGAATCATAAATTTCCAGTTTCTTGATTATTTTTGGAGACATTGCAAACTCAATTTTAGATGATGTGCTTTTTGCAGTTTCAAGCATTTTGACTATATTTTTGAATTGAGAGCTGGTGTGGTAGTTTGCAGAAACGATTAGTGTATCCACTGCCCCCATTTTTAATGCCTTGAAAATTATATCATTTCTTTTAGCAGTTAATCCTTCTTTGACTAACTTCTCATATTTTTCAATAATTGATACAACGAATTTTTTTCTATGTTGGTACAAGTGATGGATTATCTTCTTGTGAATATCAGTAATTGGTGTAGAGAAAGACAAATTTTCGACAAATCGACACTTTTTTGCTAACTCAGCATCAAGTTCACCAAAGAATTCTGTTTTTGCATGACCAGTACCGCCCAGCAATATTATCTCTGAATCGGTTCCCATCTGTTTGACTTTATTTGCAACTTTTTTGAAGAAAACATGGATTTTGGTTTGCCTTGCCCTTAGGAATCTTCCTTGACTTTGACCACCTTTTTTGTGTCTTCCTTGTAAATCAATTCGAAGTTTAGCCTCCTGAACTATTTGATTTCCAAAAAATTTCTGTATTCTTGCAGATTTTTGATCAAGAGTTACCAGCAATACATTATAATTAATTTTGAGAATGTCACGAAATGGTTTGATGTATGGCCTTTTGCTTACCATGTAGATGTAAGGTAGTTTTTTTGAGGTTCCAACCACTTTGATGTTTACTTTTTCATTCTTTATCCATCCAAAAATACAAAGAGTTTTTGTAAACTTGCCTGCAGAAGAAGGATTTTCTTTTAGATCTCTTATTCTTTTTTCAATTTTTGATTCTATTTTTTCTAATGACTCGTTTCTCTTTGTTTCCTCCAATAATGAAATAGTTTCTTGTCCCTTACCATATGGATAGTAGACTGATACACATATGGAGTCAATCTGCTTTAAATCGTGGAGAAACTGATTAAGTGTAAACCACTCAGATGGTGAGACCTCAGAAGATTCTAGGTTCTTTTTCACATGTTTCTAAAATTTTAGCCTGCTTTATACCCAAAACATACTTTGAAATCCTGAGTTTTAACTTTGAATTTCATCAACTAGTTTTGCTCTAGATTTTTAGTCATTTTTTAGAATTTTGCTAGTTAAAGGATTAATTTTGTTTAATTCCGATATTTCTAAGGAATTTGTTTACTTCTTCGTTTGCATGTTTTTTGATTCGCAAACGGTCTTCTTTTTTGACTGATGACATTGTATACTTCAAAATTCTGTCTATTAGTTGAACCCCACTTTGAGCTCCTTTTGATAATCCCAGTTGATACAATAGAGGTAGATTTGCCATTTTTGGCATAATTTTAACCTCAATTTGGGGTATTTTTGGGGATTTTGAAGGAATTTTGAGTTCGATAAACTCATCAACTGCCCTTCCCAAGAACTTGTCAAGATTTTCTCCCAAATTTTTTTCCAGTTTTGTAGTCTTTTCTTTCTGAGAATTCATCATTATGCGTTTGATTTTTAGTAATGCTTGATTGGATTCAACTTCTTCAAAATCGTTGACACTAAGTTCTATACCAAAATCATCATTGAATGAATTTATGATGTATGATAATGCTTCTTTTCTACAGGATGTCTTTGTTGTTCCAAAAGGACAATTATCACAATTAGTTGTAAAATATCTTGTACCTCTATCACCAAAACTTGAAAGAACAATTTTGTTATTTTCTTTTAATCGGTGCATGGCTTTGGAAACCATTGTTTCATCAACAGAGAGAGTTTTTGAAATTTCCTGGTTAGAATACGAGCCTTCATCAACTAATTTTAGGATCTCTTCTTCAAGTTCACCTTTAGATCTTCGTGATGATTCTTCTATGGCATCAGTAAAGTAATGAGCAACTAATTTGTCACCCGCAAAATGATTTATTGTGAGTTTTTTACCATCAAAACTACCATCAAAGCCTGATCTTATTTCTCCATTAATGATTTTTGTGACCAATTTTGGAATATTTTTTATTTTGAAATCTGATAATAGAGTTTCAATTTGTTTGACTGTAATTTCTTGTTTTCCAGAAATATACAAATTGTAAAGTGCCCACCGAATCTTTCTTTCATTGCTTTTTTCTACATGTCGTAAAATGTCACAAAAAGAGATAATCTTATTCCAGCTAACTTCTGTGAGTTCATCAGGATTATCTTTGATAAAAAATGCTGAATCCAGTTTTTTGCAAAACACATTAAATGAATTTTTTAACTGCACTCTTTTTAGATTGCCTCTCTTTTTTTGATATATTTCTAAAAGGTCATCTTTATCAATAACTGGAAAATTTTTGAACTCTTTTGTATCATATTTCATAAATTCAAAAAACTCTAAAGTTCCGTCTTTTAGAGCAGAAGGACTAAAAATTCTCAGTGCTTGAAGGTTATAATTTGAAATTCCCATACATGCCTAATAATACTTGCATATTTATGTATACTAGTGCAACTAGATTAATATATCAATTCTGAAAGAATTTTTCTTTGAGTATAATACCAAAAATCCACTTTCCATAAATCGATGAGTACATCACAAATCCTCTTTGAGGACAGGCAATCCGAGCCCGAAAATATTCTGGTTGAAAGCATACCAGTACAAGAAGAAAGAAAACTTTCACCAAATTCAGAACTACATTACATCTCGAGTATTTCATGGGAGGATATGAGGGGTTTGTTTTGGAATCCTATGGCGGATTAAAATGCGCACAAAACTAGTAACCATTATCGCCACGGCAACAATTGCAAGTCTATTGTTTGCTGTTTACCAGCCAACAAGTGCTGTACAATATTATGGACATGATGGTTCAGTTGACAAGTACCTTACCAAAGCAGTCGTAAAACCATATAGTAACAAAAATGGATTATGGACGTATATTGTTAAAGCATGTGCTACTGATCATACATTAGCAGTTGGTGCAATAATACTCAAATCTGATATTGGTGAGGAAATTTTAGGTGTTAATAAAAACATCAAGAAAGGTGATTGCAAATCATTTGGAGCCGTGATGAAAGCAAAGAATAGTAATACACTTGGTGCCGAGATGATTGAAAAACATGAAGGATTAGAAAAATACCAGGAAATTGTTAAGACCATTCATCAAATGTCAAAGTCTGACAAAAAGAATGCTTACAAAGAGCTATATCTCTATAGAAGTATTCTCGGAGGATTGGTGTAAACTGAATAAACAATCCCTCAATTTATTATTTAGTAGATTATCA
>JABAOE010007540.1_pt5 | contig 11354 bp, 8 predicted proteins | sample 7062141 | NCBI WGS metagenome assembly JABAOE01 (sample SAMN14538627, study PRJNA623070) | marine sediment metagenome | biome: marine biome [ENVO:00000428]; feature: marine pelagic biome [ENVO:01000023]; material: deep marine sediment [ENVO:00002113] | place: India: Gulf of Khambhat ...
CATGGAGCCGGTCATGTACGGGTATCTGATCCCATATTCCCTGCAAAAATCCGGGTCTCCCAGCTGTTGGATATCTATGGGTGGCAGATAACCAATGACGGGATATGACTCAGCATCCGTACGGTTTTCCCCCAGTATTGCCTGTCCGCCACGGGCAAGTACGGTCTGCCTGTCACGAGAAATAATATAAAGTGGATTGCGGATCTCCCGCAGGGCGTCGCCGATGGATTCATTATTAATGAATACAGCATCGTCAGTCGCCTTCCATGTACCTAAAACAGCAGACTTAAACGCTGGTTTTTCCGTAGAAGAAGGCCTGTCCAGCACCAGCGATGCGTCGTTTGCTGTATTCACTATATTTGCACTTGCGTCATAATTAATAGCGAGCATCCATTCTAATTAGGACCTCCCTAGGGTTCTCCAGTATAAATTGAAAAGGCTGGCTTTTACAGAGTCAGAATCGTAAGAGAAGATGTTTGTCGTTGCAGGCGTTTGGGATGCCGGAATATATATATGTATAAAGAAATTTTCAGTTTTCGTGCATTTACTTACCCGGCCGGATAAGACCACCAAGACCTTTATTATCAAGTTCCTGTGTCAACATTTTTCTGGTGGGGGTCACTGAATCAAAGTCCAGTGCTTGCTGCCAGAGGCTTTGTNNCTTCTTATTACCTTTTTAATCCTGGGCAGATCTCCAGCGCTCAGGCTGAGGCTGTCTACACCAAGGGCGATCAGAATTATGGCGAAGACAGGATCACCAGCGGCCTCTCCGCATATGGAAAGGTGTTTTTCGAATTTCTTAGTACCTATGGCAATATCTTCAAGGGCCTTGAGCACCGACGGGTGCAGGGGGTCAAAAAGTTTTGCAACCAGTTCATTATTTCGATCGATTGCCAGCAGATACTGAATGAGATCATTGGTTCCTACAGAAATAAAATCGACCCGTTGAGCAATGGAATCGATCTGATAGACAGCCGAAGGAACTTCGATCATCGCACCTATCTGTGGAAATCTGACTTTCAAGCCTTCATCGGATACCTGATCATGTGCGCGGTTGATCAGTTGTATGGCTGTGTCCAGTTCATCCGAACCACTGATCATCGGTAATAGTATTCTGAGGTTTTCATAATTTTTACTGGCGCGCAGCATGGCACGTAACTGAGACAGCAGGATGTCAGGATGATCCAGGGTCATACGAATACCACGCCATCCCAGAAATGGATTTGGTTCCTTGATGTTGAAATAAGGTAAAACCTTGTCACCACCTACATCAAGGGTACGCAGAGTAACAGGCCTTGGTTTATAGGCCTCAATAACCTGGGTGTACAGTGTCTGTTGTTCTTCTTCACTGGGAAAGTTTTCCTTACTCATAAATGGAAGTTCTGTACGATAAAGACCTATACCTTCGGTACCTACGTCAATAGCATGAGTGAAACCCGTCAATAAACCGGTATTGGTATATAGTCGAATACGAAAACCGTCAGGTGTCTCTGCAGGCAGATCATTTAATTGAGACAGTTCCTGTGCCAGTTCTGATTCACTTTGAACCAGTTCCTCATAGGCCTTAAGTTCTGTCTCGTTGGGGGCAACAATGAGTTGTCCCTGGTAACCGTCTATGATTAGTGTGTTGCTATCCAGCCGCGATAATGGCAGTTTTTTGGAAAAGCCCAGGACTGCAGGGATACCCAGTGCATGGGCCAGGATCGCCAGGTGTGAATAACCTGAACCGTGACCGGAGATAATACCAATTAAACGGTTAGGCGGTATTAAACCCAGATCCAGGGTACTCAGGTTTTCACCCACCAGGATAATCTGTTCAGGGTACTCACGTTCAGTCTGTTCCCCCACCTGAAGATAGCCCAGGATACGATTTCCAATATCGCGCATATCATTGGCGCGTTCGCGCATATAATCATTTTCCATGGACTCGAACTGTGCAGCGTAGTCATCGATGGTTTCCCGTAATGCTCCTGGTGCCCAGTTACCAGCGTTTATACGTGCCACGGTAGACTGAATTAGTTCCTGATCACTTGCGATGAGTGCATAGGCGTCGAATAACAAACGGTCCGCCTCTGGGAGTGTCTTACTGTAAAGCTTACCGATGTTCTGCAGCTCTGTTACCGCCTTGTCAATCGCAGACATAAAGAGGCTGACCTCCTTATCGGGTGTAGCGGTATAACGGTTTGGTACTGAAGCGAGATCTACCGGATTGTAGACTACGACTCCTTTTCCTATAGCAACTCCCGGCGCACCAGCGATACCCTTGAATAGGCCGCCTGAGGTACCAGTGCCGGTAACCAGTCCTTCTATAAGACCGCGTGCCTTGGCGAACGCTATATTTCCAGCAATCAAGGTGGCCAGCGTGGTCAAGAAGGCAATGTCCTGGTCACTGAATTTTCGAGGGGATTTTTGTTGAATGACCAATACTGCCAGGTGGTCGCCATGATGAGTGATGGGGACACCCAGGAAAGACCGGAATGGGTCTTCACCCACTTCCGGAATATACTTGAAACGGGGGTGTGAGGGTGCATTTTCGATATTCACCGGTTCACTGGTTTCTGTCACCAGTCCCACCAGGCCTTCATTAAAGGGGATCTCAAGCGCTCCCACCACATCCGGGTTCAGACCATGGGTGGCCATGAGGATGTTAACGTCAGTATTGTGATCGCTGAGGTAAAGACTGCATACATCGACATCCAGTGCCTCATGAATACCCTGCACCAAATTGTTCAGCGCCTGGGATAAGTCCGAGGACTGATCGATTGATTTTACAATCTTGTGAATTGTGCTTAACGTATAAGAGGCCATTCCATTCCATCCGGCTGGTTTCATATTAACCAGCTCTGTTTACCTTATTTCATTATAAGGAAGTAGTTAAAAGTTGAAAGTTAAAAGTAACAAAGAACGGGTACCGCCCTTTTTTTAGTTAAAAGTGAAAAGTTTAAAGTTATAAAGAGCGGGTCACGGCCTTTGGCCGTGGATTATTGTATTGGATACTGGCCCTGGCTTACTATCCGCCAGGACATGCATTCGCCAGTATGACGATAGACTAGTAAAAAGTTGAAAGTTTAAAGTTTAAAGAACGGGTTCCACCCTTCGGGTGGGTGTTTTTCTACTAGATTCCCGCTTTCGCGGGAATGACAATCGTTGACTACCGACTACCGACTACCGAGGAACGAGGAACGAGCAACGAGTAACGAGTAACGAGGATCAAATCCTTACTCATCACTCCTCACCCCTCACTGATCTTTATCGAGTTTCTTCTTCAACTCATCGATTTCCTGGTCGAGCTTATGCATGTGGTCAAGCATGGTGTCCAGGGCATTCTGGATGGGATCAGGCATGTCGCGTGTCGTACCATAGGCATCGAATCCGATTTTCTTGGCCATGGCCTCGCGTTTATCGGATATTTGCACATCCGCTTTTTTACCTTCCAGAATGTGGCCGGGTACACCCACGACGGTAGAATTTGCGGGGACATCCTTCACAACGACTGCATTGGATCCCACCTTGGACCCGCTGCCTATTGTGATTGGGCCTAGAACCTTAGCGCCAGCACCGATGATCACTCCATCCTCAAGGCTTGGATGACGCTTCCCCTTATCGGTCGTCGTTGTACCACCGAGGGTCACGCCATGATAGATAGAGCAGTCGTCCGCTATCTCAGATGTTTCACCGATCACAACACCCATACCATGATCAATGAAAAAACGCTTGCCGATTTTCGCACCGGGATGGACCTCGACCCCTGTCAAAAAGCGTGCGATGTGTGCACCTATGCGTGCCAGGAGATGCAGTTTGTGATTCCATAGCCAGTGATTAATTCTATGAAATAGGATGGCATGCAGGCCGGCGCTGGTCAGCAGTGATTCAAAAGCCGAGCGTGCCGCAGGATCCCGCTCAAATATAGTCTGGATATCTTCTTTAAGTGTCNNTATTGAGTTCCTGCAATCGCTCTCGCTCCTGCTCTACGACATCTGCAGGTGCACGTTTGACAAAATTATCGTTTGCAAGTTTAGTCTCAATTCGATGTTTATCCATAGTCAGCTTTTCGATTTGCTTACGAAGCCTCTCTGCCTCGGTTTTAAGATCGATAAGATCTGCCAGAGGTACCAGTATGGTCATATCTCCTGCGAGTGCAATGACCGCATCGTCATCTGCCTCAGATACCGGTGTTATTGAGGTGATTTTCGCCAGGCTAATGATGTAATGTTGCGAGTCCTTCAACCATTGCATTTCAGCAGTATTACCACCCATGACCTGTACCGCGAGGGGTTTGCTGGGTGCAATATCGCGCTCCGATCGAATCCGGCGTACACCCAGCACGAAAAGCTTGAGCCAGGATATTTCCTTATCTGCTGCATCATCTCTATCAAAATCGCCAGGCTGGGGAAATTTCTCGAGCATAATCGATTCTCCCTCCCTACCCAGTGCCGGCGCGGCCCGTTGCCATATTTCCTCGGTTATAAACGGTATAAATGGGTGCATCAGCCTCAAGAGGGCCTCGAGGATATTTACAAGTGTATACAAGGTACCACGCTTGTATGATTCCTCGGTGCCATCATCGTAAAGCGTTACCTTGGAGAGTTCCAGATACCAGTCGCAGTATTCATCCCAGGTAAATTCATATATCGCCTGGGCAGCAAGATCGAAACGGTAAGTTAGGATACCTTCATTGACTTCCTCTACAGTTTTTGCAAGACGGCTTTGTATCCACTGCTCAGCCAGACTGAATTCTTTTTCACCTGATTGAATATCGATACCGGATGATTCCAGGTTCATCATGACATAGCGGCTGGCATTCCATATTTTGTTGCAGAAATTTCGATAGCCTTCTATACGACCAACATCGAAATTGATGCCTCGCCCCTGGGTGGCCAGTGCAGCGAATGTAAACCGTAGTGCATCAGTACCATAGGAGGCAATACCCTCTGGGAAGTGTTTTCGAGTCTGTTTTTCAATCTTGTCGGCATCCTCTGGCCGCATGAGTCCCGTGGTTCTTTTCACCACCAGGGATTCAAGGTCGATACCGTCTACAAGGTCGAGTGGATCGATAATATTTCCGCGTGATTTGGACATCTTATGTCCCTCGGCGTCTCGTATCAGGCCGTGTATGTAAACCTCACGGAATGGGACATCACCCATGAACCGCAATCCCATCATGATCATCCGCGCCACCCAGAAGAAGATGATGTCGAAGCCGGTCACCAGAACGTTGGTGGGATAAAATACCCGTAATTCATCTGTCTGTTCCGGCCAGCCCAGAGTAGAAAACGGCCATAAGGCCGAAGAAAACCAGGTGTCCAGGACATCTTCATCCTGCTTAAGGGAAACAGATGAAGCCAGCTTGTGTTTTGCCCGGACCTCATCCTCGCTCCTGCCGACGTAGACATTTCCATCCGGGTCATACCAGGCCGGAATCTGGTGGCCCCACCACAGTTGCCGGCTGATACACCAGTCCTCAATATTTCGCATCCATTCAAAATAGGTCTTACTCCAGTTTTCGGGGACAAAGCGTATATAACCCTGTTCTACTGCCGTGATAGCCGGTTCGGCAAGGGGCTTGATCTTCACATACCATTGATCAGTCAGATAGGGCTCAACCACCGCATGGGATCGATCACCACGGGGGACCATGAGCGTATGGGGCTCTGTCTTCTCCAGCAACCCTGCCGACTCCAGCTCCGTAACAATGAGTTTCCTGGCCTCGAAGCGGTCCAGACCCCAGAACTTTTCAGGAATACCAATTTCCCTTGGGTCCTGCAGGACTATAGGCGTGCTATTTTCCCCTTGGTGTTTATCCATTTCCGGGCTGGAGTCACCACTGACGAGCCTGGCATCAGGGGTAAATATATTAATGAGAGGGAGGGTATGCCGTTCACCTACCGCGTAGTCATTAAAATCATGTCCCGGTGTGATCTTTACGCAGCCAGTACCAAACTCCGGATCCACATATTCATCCGCGATAACGGGGATTTTTCTGCCAGTGACGGGCAGTTCAAGATCCTTGCCAATGAGGTCCTGGTATCGTTCATCCTCGGGATTGACCGCAACGGCGGCGTCACCCAACATGGTTTCCGGCCGGGTGGTCGCGACCACGACGTGACCCTTACCATCGCAACGTGGATAACGGATATGCCACATATGGCCATTCTCCTCAGAGGAGACGACTTCGAGGTCTGATATCGCGGTATGCAGGACCGGGTCCCAGTTGACCAGGCGCTTGCCGCGGTAGATCAGGCCATCATCATAAAGTCTCACGAAGACTTCCCGCACTGCGGAGGAAAGCCCCTCATCCATGGTGAACCTCTCCCGGGTCCAGTCCATGGAGGCGCCGAGTCTGCGCGATTGATTGGAAATGGTATTGCCCGACTCTTCCTTCCAGGCCCAGACTTCTTCAGTAAATTTTTTCCGACCAAGGTCCAGCCTGTTCTGGCCCTTCAATTCCAGTTGCCGTTCCACCACCATCTGCGTGGCGATACCGGCATGGTCAGTACCACATTGCCAAAGCGTATTGTCCCCCAGCATTCGGTGATAACGAATGAGTACATCCATCAGGGTGTCCTGGAATGCATGTCCCATGTGCAGGTTCCCGGTGACATTCGGCGGCGGCAGCATGATGCAGTAGGCCTTCCCACCATCAGAGGGTGAAAAATAGTCATTCTGTTCCCATTTCTGGTACCAGGAAAGTTCTATATCTTTAGGATTATAGGTTTTGTCCATCTCAGTATGGGCCCTGACTTGCTACTTAATTATGTCCTTATCCGAATTGCCATAGGAGGTGTATATATCGTGTATCAGGAAATGATTCCGGGACAGAACTTACTTACTGTCTGAATTATTTTCTTTGTCTTTATTAACCTGATCCTGTAATTCTGTTTTAATGCTGTCCTTGAGTGAATCTCGCAAGAGTGTGACAATTTCATCCAGTTCGTGTGAGAGCTTTTTTTCAATTCGATCAGCGATATCATCAATGTTGTGTTGATGGCTTGTTTCTTGATCTTCACCATTGCGGTTTTCAGTATCATTTCCAGTCGTCACCAGCTCATCAAGTACAGGAACTTTAGAGGCATCTCCACTTAATTCTTTCAATACAGGAGGTTTACGGGTCATATGAGATTCCTGATCACCGGGCTTTTCACCCGGGTCTTTTGCATTGTCACGATCATCATCTGGCATTATCTAATCTGTATTAATAGTATGATTAAACAATTCAACACCTAACTCTCGATACTGTTTGTACCGTTCACGACCCTGGTTCTTTAAATGTGGATCTTCAGGGATAATCTCAATCACCCGGTCAAAATCGGGGACACATTCCGGAATCGTATCAGTTAAGTTGATTATCACATCCGCATCAGGCGTTATACTCCCTTTCCAGCCTATGAGTATCGGGATATCGTTATTCTCTGTACCGACCCTGGCATGGGGAATAAAACTGATGTCGTGATAAGTCCATAACAGATCATCAATCTGCACAGCTTCAGTTTCATTATTAGTGATAATGAAAACTGAGTTTCCTGAAGACCAGGCCTTGTTAGCGATGCTGCAGGAGAACCGGTAGGCACTGGTTTTACCGTTGAGAATATAGAAATCAGCTCTGGTCATTGTGCTTCAAGCTTACTCTGTAATTTTCAGTTTTTAGCAGATTTATCCAGGATATACTGCATTAACAACCTGACAGGTCTTCCCGTTGCACCTTTGTTATTAGTACCACTCAGCCAGGCGGTACCTGCAATATCCAAATGTGCCCAATGGAATTTTTTTGTAAACCTGGACAGGAAACAGGCGGCCGTTATCGTTCCAGCTTCCCTGCCACCAATATTAGCCATATCGGCAAAAGGACTGTCTAATAATGGCTGATACTCATCCCAAAGGGGTAACTGCCAGGCACGGTCGTTACTGTATTCACCTGCGGCAAGGAGATCGTTGGCAAGAGGATTATGATTACTCATTAACCCTGTCGCAAATTTACCTAATGCAATTACGCAGGCACCTGTCAGTGTCGCAATATCAATGATCACATCAGGTTCGTATCGGGCGCTGTATGTCAGGGCATCACACAATATCAGGCGGCCTTCTGCATCGGTGTTCAGCACCTCTACTGTCTGTCCGGACATTGTAGTGAATATATCCCCCGGATTGGTCGCCGAACCACTTGGCATATTCTCCACGGCTGGGATGACGCCCACCAGATTTACAGCTAAGCCCAGCTCTGCAGTGGCACACACTGTACCAAGTACTGAGGCTGCTCCGCACATATCAAACTTCATTTCATCCATAGCCTGTGATGGTTTAATGGATATACCACCCGTATCAAAGGTCACACCTTTACCTACCAGTACGATGGGTTTTTTGTTTTCCTTACCATTCATGTACTCAAGTGTAATGAGCTTGGGAGGTTCTTCAGAGCCGGCTGCTACAGANNCAGAGCCGGCTGCAACGGAGAGCAGTGTGTTCATTCCAAGTTTTTTCATTTCATCCGCCTCCAGCACATTGACCTTGATACTTTTATAGGTCTTGGCCAGTTGTACAGCTTGTGTGGCAAGATGAGTCGGTGTGCAGATATTCGATGGCCTGTTTGCCAGATCACGGGTCAGGCTTACACCTTTAGAGACGGCCACACCCTCCTTGACAGCGGCTTCTCCTATGGTGAGTTCGCGCCTGGAAGGTACAGTGAGAACGAGTTTTTTCAGAGTTTTCCTGTCTCGCTTCTTTTTACTCTTGAATTCCTGGAACTGGTACAGGCTGGCATTGGTGATTTCAACAGCCTGTCTGATTTTCCAGTGGACATCGCGGCCCTTGATATTTAGATCAGGTAGATAGCTTACAGCCTCCGTAGCACCTGTCTGTTCAAGCTGCTTGATGCTGTTTTCGATAATTTTTTTATATTTCTGGTCGTCTAGTTCGCGTTCCCGCCCACAACCTACCAAAATTACCCGGTCAGAAAGCAATCCAGGAACATTGTAAAGAACCAGGCATTGTCCTATCTTTCCTTCCATGTCGCCCCTGCGGATCAGGTTTGACAGGTGTTTTTTGCTTGCTTCATCGATGGCCTTGGCTGCCACCGACATCCTCCTTGGCTCTGTTATACCTACTATCAGGCAGGCTGTACGTTGTTTTTCGGGATTACCGCTTTTAATGATGAATTGCATTTTCTTCTGTAGTATCCGTATATTGGATTTAGTGTATAGGTAGCATTATTGTTAACTATGTCCTGCCAGGCAGGCGCCTTTTTTGTATGCTGCAGTTTATCATGTGTATAAATGTAAATGTATAAGTGCCACATAGAGAAAACAGATTTAGCATGATTCTCGATCGATACATACAAAAAGAGATACTGTCCAAGCTGGGTTGGATCATGGTATTCCTGGTTTTGATCCTGACCAGTGACAAGTTTGTGGATTATCTGGCGGATGCGGCAGCAGGCAACCTGCCTAACGATATGGTCCTGGAGATCCTTGGCATGAAGATGATGTCACTTCTGCCGAGACTGCTTCCCATAGCATTATTTCTAGGTGTGATACTCGCCCTTACCAGGATGTCCCAAGACCGGGAACTCACAATCGTTTCCAGTGCGGGGATAGCAGAACGGTTTAAAACTATTTCAGTACTAAAGTTTTCATCTCTTTTTTCAATGATTGTCTTTGCAGCAAGTTTTTATTTTTCACCGTGGGCGGAAAAGAACGTTCGTGAAATCAGTAACAGGGCCGCGATAGAATCAGACATCTCAGGTATCAGTGCAGGTAAATTCAGAGAATTCAGTAAAGGAGATACAGTGGTTTATGTGGAAGACATGGATCGTGAACGGATAAACATGAAAAATGTATTTCTGCAAGTTAGGGAGGATGATGAGCTGGGTGTACTTAACTCAGCCTCTGCCCGTTATAAGACCATGCCAGATACAGGCAGTCGATATGTGCTATTTGAAAATGGTAACCGTTACGTCGGTATGCCTGGAAGAAGTGATTACCAGATAACTCATTACAAGACTTATGCTGTCTTACTTAAAACAGGTGATGAAGAACCTGGAGATTTGCATCTGGATACCCTGCCAACTTCTGAATTATGGGGGGATGCCAGGCCACATTATCAGGCAGAAATACAATGGCGTCTGTCATTTGTTTTTGCTACTTTTTTGTTGCCGGTATTTGCCGTTGCGGTGAATCGTCATTCAGCTAATGACAGCCGTTACATTCCTGTATTTATCTGTATTCTGGCATACCTTATTTATAGTAATCTGCTGGGTCTGTCCAAATCCATGTTGTACTGGAACAGAATCCCCGATTATATCGGCTTATGGTGGGTGCACCTGATCATGCTGATAACAATATTGAGTCTTTTTTATTTTCCCACAATATTAAAACGCATTAGACTTTATCGGAATACAAAAATAGCCTGAGCCGATGAAGATCATACGTCAATATCTCACTATTGAATTACTCAGAACCTGTCTATTGGCCTTGTTCGTGCTGGTGGCTTTGTTTTCCTTTTTTACATTTATAGATCAACTTGAGGATACCAGAGGTAATTACGGACCACTTCAAGCCGTCGCATATACCATGCTTATCGTACCGAGACTTGCCTATGATTTATTTCCTATTGCTGCGGTCATAGGGAGTATGGCATTGCTGGGTATAATGATGCGCCATCATGAGCTTGAGGTGTTGCTGACGTCGGGGATGTCCAGGCTGAAACTGGTATCGATAATGGTTCGATCATCTTTATTGGTGATCGTTATCGCTGTTGTAATGGGAGAAGTAATTGCACCAATTGCGGAAGAGCGTGCTCAGAATCTGCGCTCTCTTGCGCTCAGTGAAAATATTACGCTTAAGTCACGTTATGGACTCTGGATTCGCGATGGAAACAGTTACGTCAATATACGCAGGGTACTGCCTGGAAATCGCATAGAAGATATTTATGTGTATGAATTTGATAAAGACCATACATTAATGAGTAGTTTTCATGCTGGAAACGCTGTTTATGTAGATGGTCAGTGGTTGATGGAAGATATCAATCAATCCTTACTCGNNTTACTCGGTGAGGATACTGTGGAAAGTCGATCTATTACTCAGGATAATTGGCAGTCATTAATAGATCCGGAAATCATCAACGTTGTAACGGTCAAACCTCAGTATCTTAGTGTTCTGGGGCTGATGAACTACATCAGTTACATGAAACAAAACGCCCAGAATACCCTGTTGTATGAGCAGGCATTATGGATCAAGCTGGTAAAACCGTTTTCCATATTGGCCATGATTGCCCTTGCGGTACCACTTATATCAAGGACATCTGTTACCCTGGCCGTGGGTCAGCGTGTTTTCATTGGTGCACTTGCTGGAATAATTTTTCAT
>JABAOE010003508.1_pt1 | contig 11352 bp, 9 predicted proteins | sample 7062141 | NCBI WGS metagenome assembly JABAOE01 (sample SAMN14538627, study PRJNA623070) | marine sediment metagenome | biome: marine biome [ENVO:00000428]; feature: marine pelagic biome [ENVO:01000023]; material: deep marine sediment [ENVO:00002113] | place: India: Gulf of Khambhat ...
ATTATTCTGGTTGCCCATCGAAAACACGTCGTTGTGGAAGATGACGTCTCCCTGGTGGATGTCGTCGCCGAAGAACTCGACGATGTACTTGCATACTGGCGCCAGCGAGAACGCGAGGATCGGCAGGTTTTCTGTCTGCTCCAGCATGTTGCCTTCGGCGTCGTAGAGGCCGGTGACGAAATCCTTCGCTTCACAGAGGATCGGTGAGCGCGTCGTCTTCTGCACCGATATGCTCATCTCGTCGGTGATCGACTTGAAGGTACGCGCATAGACGGATAGCAGGATGGGGTCGACCTGGCTCACGGCGTATCTCCGTTCAGTGATTTTGCAATCAGGTCATCGCGACCCTTCTGATAAAGCGCAAACGATCCGTATTTATCCACCAGGCAGTTGAAGGATTCGCCGACAAATATGGCAGTCGTCACTTCCTCGATAATTGCCGGACCATCGATATGCTGTCCATGCAGCAGACGGTGCCCGTCATACACCGGGATCGTGCGGAATGCTTGCTCGCCCGGAATGTAGGCGCTGCGCTCACCTTTCAGGGCCGGCGACGCGTCGGCCGCAACGCGCTCTTGTGCCGCCAGTTGCGGTTTATCCGCGATGCCGATGGCCTGCACGCGCACATTGATAATTTCTACCGGAACGTCCTCGTCTTCAAGCGAGTAGCCATAAAGCCGGTTGTGTTCCTGGTGAAATGCGGTCGCGATTGCCGCGCTATCCCGGGCATCGACGTTTGCTTGCGGGACTTCGAATGAAACTTCGTGGTATTGCTTCAAGTAGCGACAATCGAACTTGATGCGAAATTCGCGCCGCTTGTCGGGAATGTGTTCGCTTTGCAGCAGTTCTGTGCCCTCAGTGATCATCCCCGACAGCAAACCATTCAGTGCTTTCCAGTCGATGGCATCCAATCGTGACACGAAAGTCCTCACGAAGTCGTGTTTCAGGTCGCCCATCAGCATGCCAACCGCACACAGGATCGATGATTCCCGCGGCACGATTTGGAACGGGATTCCGAGTTCTTCACAGATCAGGCAGGAATGAATCGGTCCGGCGCCGCCCGCGACCACCATCGGAAATTCCCTCGGGTCGAAACCGCGCTTGATCGTGACCTCGCGCACACCCTGCGCCATGTTGTTACAGACAACCCGGTACATGCCGGCCGCGGCGGTCTCTACGTCCATCCCCAGGGGCTCGGCGATATGTCGGCGAATCGCATTGCGAGCGGCATCGGCGTCCAGCTCGATCTTGCCGCCTGCAAAGAAGCCGGGATTCAGGTAGCCGAGCACGAGGTCCGCATCGGTGCAGGTCGGTAAGGTGCCACCAAGCGCGTAGCAGGCTGGCCCGGGATCCGCGCCGGCGCTCTGCGGCCCCATGCGTAACAGGCCGCCTTCGTCCAGCCAGCCGATCGAACCGCCGCCGGCGCCGATGGTGTGAATGCCCAGCATCGGCAGCGCAATGCGATGGCGATCGATGGTGCCCTCGTTGACCATGACCGGGCTGTCTACGACGAGCGCGGTCTCGAAACTCGTGCCGCCCATATCCATCACGATGCATTTGCGCTGGTCATGTGCACTGGCATACACGAGTCCGGCACCCGGTCCGCCTGCCGGGCCGGACAGCAACGTCAATGCTGCGTTGCGGCGCGCCACTTCGGGCGCCATCACGCCGCCATTGGACTGCATGATCAGCAACAGCCCGCCGAAACCATCCTGTTGCAGCCTTGCCGTCAGCTGTTCCAGATAATGGCTCAGTATCGGGCCGACATAGGAATTCAGGGCTGTTGTACTGATGCGTTCATAAAAGCGGATTGCCGATAACAGGTCGGTTGAAACGGTCAGGTAGGCATCCGGCAACGCGCGGCGTACTCGCTCTGCCGCTTCCTGTTCCTGCTGCGGATTCGCAAAGGCGTTCATGAAACAGATCGAGATCGCCTCGACATCTTCGTTCTTGAAGAGCTCGATCGCCTCGTCTACGTCGTCGAGCACCAAGGGTTCGATTTCGCTGCCGTCTCGTCGTAGCCTGCCCCCGACACCGACACGCAGGTAACGTGGCACCAATGGCTCCACGTTCGTGTAACGGTTGTTGTACTGCTCCTCACGGATGCCGCGGCGCATCTCGAGCGCGTCACGCACACCTTTTGTCGTGATCAACCCGGATTTCGCACCTGTTCGCGTCAAGGTCGCGTTCGTCGTAACGGTCGTGCCGTGGACGATCGTATCCACAGAGCCAAGCAAGTCGTTGACCGTGGTTGCAGGTTCCTGTGCCGCGGCAATTTCGCTCAATCCCTGCATCACTGCCACAGAGGGATCTTCCGGGGTCGACAGAACCTTGTGTATCTCCGGAACCTTGTCGTCCCATGCGACCAGGAAATCGGTAAATGTCCCGCCCACATCTATGCCGATCTTCAAACTCACTCTGCTAACCTGTTGCGTGTTGTTTCTTGCCGGCCGTCATCTGCAGCACTGTCTCGCGCAAAGTTTCCTTCTCCACCTTGCCCATGACATTGCGCGGCAATCGATCCACGAAATACACTTCCCTGGGTGTTTCGAAATGCGCGATTCGTCCTTCGCAGAAGCTCAGGATGCGCTGTGCGTCCTTATGTTCGCCTTGCGCCACAACCACCGCGACGACGACCTCGCCCCAGTAATCGTCCGGTCTTCCGACCACGGCGACCTCCCGAATGTCGTCGCATTCGCTCAGTATGCTCTCGACGACTGCCGGATAGACGTTTTCGCCGCCAGTAATAATCATGTCTTTGCTGCGTCCGTCGACGTAGAGGAACCCGTCGCTGTCATAGTGTGCGATGTCTTCCGTGTGAAACCAGCCATCGCTGATTGCCGCGCGAGTAGCCTCGGGGTCGTTCCAGTATTCCGTCATCACGTTCGGGCCGCGCACCAGGATTTCGCCTTTTTCGCCGACGGGCACATCCCGACCTTGCTCATCCACGAGCCGGATGTCGCAGTGTATTGCGGCCTTGCCGGTGGACGCCGGTCGATCCAGGGTTTGCTGTATCGGTATGTAAGCGGCGATCGGGGCGGTTTCGGTCGAACCGTAAACCTGTACGAGCGGCACGCCGCGCTCACCGACTTTGCGCACCAGTTGCTCCGGCACGATAGTCGAGCCCACGCTGATCATCCGCAAACGACTGAAGTCGACGGTTTCCCAGCGCGGGTCATTGATAAGGGCGTGCACGATCGTCGGCACGAGAACAGTCAGCGTAATACCTTCCTGCTCGATCGCATCGAAAAAGCGATTCACCTCGAAACGGTTGTGAATGACGACTGCAGCGCCGGCGTGCAGCGCCGGCAAGGTCTGGATGTTCAGTCCGCCTACATGAAACATGGGAAGCACTGTCAATATGACATCTTCACTGCAGAGATCATGCATATGCGTGGAATTGACGGCGTTCCACGTCAGGGCGTCGTTGCTGAGCAGCGCGCCTTTAGGTTTGCCCGTTGTGCCCGACGTATAGCATAACAACACCGGATCGTTGGCACGTATGTCTGCGAAGGTTTGTTTTGTGGCTGAGCCGTGTGCAACAAGCTTGTCGTATGACAGCCAGCCTTTCCTGCTTTTCCCGTAAGTGATCAGCCGCATTGCGCCGATGTCAGGATGCAGCTTTTCAACGTGATCGACAAAATCGGGATCGACAAAAAAAGCACAGGGTTCCGACTGCCGGAGCATGAAAGTGTGTTCGGGTTCCGCAAGGCGCCAGTTCAGCGGCAGCAACACCGCGCCAAGCCGCGCGCAGGCAAATAACAGGACGATAATTTCGGGAGAATTGAGTCCCAGGAAAGCGACGCGATCACCGTGAGCGACACCAAGTCGGTTTGCTAGCGCATCGGCAAGCCTGTTTATCTTCTGCGCGAGCTCCGCGTAACTGGTTTCCTCACCCGAAAAACGGATTGCGCACCGGTCCGGTACGAAGTCAGCCTGACGCTCAATCCAGTTAGACAGGTTCATGCACTCTCCAGCGCTGTAGTCCGTTCTGTTCGTTGAGATACGGAAAGACTCCCTGCCTGGCTGCGATTGCCGCCCGTGCGCTTGGTCTTGTTGTTCACGGGAGGCCCGAAGCGGGCGCGCATCTCACTGACGCACCACGCCCCCTGGCCAAAGACGTGGTTCAATCAAGCTACAGGCTTTGTATGTGCAAGATAATATGTATTTTCCGCGATTGTCCGAGGCCGTATCCGCGCTAAGGTGCAGTGTATTACGTAAATTACCGGAGTCCGGATCCTCGCCGGGCGACGGGTTCGTGCGCCTATTTGAGACCCCCCTGACGAGGTATGAGCATGCAGGTCAACAAGATCGACCACATATGTATCGCGGTAAAGGACCTCGAAAAGGCTCGCGAGGTATGGGAACCGGTACTGGGAAAATCCGGTCCGGACGACGCATATGTCGACGAGCCGGAAAAGATCAGGGTCGCCAGGTACTGGATCGGCGAAGTGGGTTTCGAACTCATGGAATCGACTTCGGATGATGGCGAGGTTGCCAGGTTCATCGAGAAGCGCGGCGAAGGCATAATGCTTGTGAGCTTCAACGTGCCCGATACCCGCGACGCCATGGCGGAACTCGAGGCTGGCGATTATGAATTCATCGGTGGCGCGAGGCCGTTCCGCGACTGCGAATTCGCTTTCCTGCATCCCAGGAAGATGAACGGCGTGCTGCTCGAGCTGATCGACTACAAGTGGGAGGAGTTCAGCGGCACACCGGGTTCTTCATAATTAACGTGTCCAGCCAGCAAAATCCGCTACTGATCCAGCCCGATCGCCCGTTGCCCGGGAGCATCGCGATCATCGGCGCCGGGACCATCGGCCCGGATCTCGCCTACTACCTCAAGAGTGCCATCCCGGGTCTCGAACTCGTGCTGATCGATATTGACCAGGGCGCACTGGAGCGCGCAATGGCGCGCATCGAGGCATACGTGGAGAAAGGCCTGAAGCGAGGCAAGTTGACAGCAGGGCAAGCCGACGGCGTAAGGCAAAACTTCATCACCAGTCTCGACTATTCGGCGATGGCGGACTGCGACTGGGTGCTGGAGGCGGCTACCGAAAATCTCGAACTCAAACGAAAGATCTTCAGCCAGGTCGAAGCGATAGTGTCATCGCGCGCATTGATTACATCGAATACGAGCTCATTGCCGGCAACGCGTTTGTTTTCTCATCTGAGACATCCCGGGCGAACCACCGTGACACATTTCTTCGCGCCGGCGTTTCGCAACCCGGTGGTCGAGGTCGTCGATTGGGAAAAGGCCGATCAGCAAACGATCGCTTACCTGAGGTGGTTTTTCTGCGTGACCGGCAAGGTGCCATTGATGACGACGGACGTCTTGTGTTTCATGCTGGATCGCGTATTCGACAACTGGTGTAACGAAGCGGGATATCTGCTCGAGCAGGCCACCGCAGCGGAGATCGACAGCGTCGCCCGGGAATTCGTGCACGCCGGGCCGTTCTTCGTGCTCAACATGGCAAACGGAAACCCGATCATCATCGAGACCAATACGCTGCAGGCGAGCGAGGAAGGGGAACATTACCGTCCGGCACCGATCTTCGCTTCCGTCGATCGCTGGCAAACCGTCTCGGCCGGCGAAGAACTTCGGGTGCCGGCGGACAGGACCGCAACGATTCGCGATCGACTGCTGGGAATTCTTTTTTCACAGTCTGCGGATATTCTCGACCGCGACATCGGCAGCAAGGCAGACCTGGATCTGGGATGTTGCCAAGCATTAGGTTTCAAGAAAGGTCCTTTGGCATTAATGGCATCCTGCGGAGAGAAGGAAACTTCGCGCATCCTGCAGCAACTTTCCCGGACTCGTCCGGGCATGCCGATACCGTCGCAGAGTCACGACTGGTACACGGACTTTCGCCGTTACGTGCTGGTCGACAGGATCGATGACGTGTGCATCATCACGCTGCGCCGCCCGGAAGCCTTGAACGCACTGCACGACAATCTCAACGACGAGATACTCGACGTCATTCGCGAGTATGAAGGGGATCCGGACACGCGCGGTTTCGTCGTCACCGGATACGGTGTCCGTGCGTTCTCGGCGGGCGCGGACATCGGCAAATTCCCGACCATGCTGGGCGATGCGCAGGCCGCGGTGGAGTATTCGCGGGCCTGCTCGCGGGTGCTCAATCATCTCGATCGGATGCAAAAACCCGTCGTCGCCGCATTGAACGGCATGGCGCTGGGCGGCGGCCTCGAGCTGGCGATACGCTGCCACGGCCTGGTTGCAGTCCGCGACGCGTGGATGCAATTCCCGGAGATCACCCTGGGCATAGTTCCGGGAATCGGCGCCATGGTCGTGCCATACCGCAAGTGGCCGCAGGCATCTGCCGCGTTTCACTCCATGTTGCGCCAGGCGCAAAAGCTCGACGCAACACGAGCGCTGGAACTGGGCATCCTGGATGCGGTAGTAGAGGATCATCAATCATTATTGCAACGAGCAGTGGAACTCGTTAATCAATTGATGAATTCGCCCCGGCACATCTCCGAGCAAGCGGTCAGCGTGGCCGCATTGCCCGATATAAAAGCGGAATCCACGGACGGCCAGGTGCTGAGCCGCGAAGTACTCGACATAATGGAACGCGCAATCGAAAAGGCCGCAGCGGCGAGCTCATTGTCCGACGCACTGGAAACCGGATATGCCGCCTTCGGTGCCAGCGCCTGTACGGCGGCGGCGCGCGAAGGGATCGATGCATTCCTTGCACGCAGACCGCCCGATTTCCGACAAACCGGTTAGCACAAGATATTTCGTCTGACTGAATCGAGCCAGACTATGGACCGGCAGCAACACTGGGAATACGTCTATAAAAGCAGACCGAGCGAGAGGCTCGGTTGGTACAAGCCCCATCTGCGGACTTCTCTCGAATGGATCAGTGAGCTTGACCTGGCAGCGGACGCGCCGATCATCGACGTCGGCGGGGGCGCATCCACCCTTGTCGACGACCTTCTGGACCTCGGCTACCGCTCAATTACCGTCCTGGATATCTCGGAGACCGCACTGGTCTCGGTCAGAGCCCGACTGGGTGCCAAGGCGGAACTGGTCAGCTGGGTAAGCGGCGATATCACCATGGCCGACCTGCCGGCCCATCATTACAAACTGTGGCACGACCGGGCGGTATTTCATTTCCTCACCGAAACCGGTGATCAGCGGAAGTATCGGGACCAGCTCATGAGAGCCCTGCAACCCGGGGGCGACCTGATTATCGGTACGTTCGCACCGGAGGCACCGCCGAAATGCAGCGGACTGCCGGTACAGCGCTATGAACGACAACAATTACAGGAAACGCTCGACAAGGAATTCGAATTGATCAAATACCGTAAGGAACTACACCTTACGCCGGGCGGCGTGGAACAGATGTATCTCTATTGTCATTTCCGTAGGGCGGTCGACAAGCTGTCCTGAACCGGTAATTGCGGACAGCTCGTCCCTGCGTGAATCGATAGCAGGCGACTTCCAGCCAAATCCATGGGTCTGCAAACTGGTTTCCGCGGTCTTCAGGATTTCTCGTTCGCGCCGAGCAACGCCTTCAGGTTTTGACTTTCCTCCTGCATGTGCCGGCGCAGGTCATCCAGCCGCTTGCGAAAAATTCTTGCGATGACCATGTCAATCAGACGGCCAATCACGGGCAGGTCCCAGCCCAGGCACACACGGGCTCGTAACTGTGCGCCCGACGCCGTCGGCGTGATAAGGAAATCACCCCGTATACCCGGTCCGATGCGGTAGCGGATTTCTCTGCCGGGCTCCGTCGAGATCAGCTTCAGTCGCAAGCTGTGCAGCCTGCCGTGAAGATACTCTTCAACGTACAGAACCGATCCGGCCTGCAATGGCTGACCTTGAACGTATCGACAACTTCTGTGATCAGGGTGCCAATGCCTGTAATTGCTTGTGAGATCACGAAACCAGTCGTAGACGTCATGCGGCCGTGCACCGATGTCGGTTGTTTCACTTAGAACCAGCATTGCAGGCATTCTGGCTGATGCATCGAGCAGCCATATTCATGGGCGTCCCCGATTTCACCTAGGACTTGGGAATGCTTTTGCCGGGATCGATGAACGGCATCTCCGCAACATGTGCAGTGACTTGCCCGTGCGGCGCTTGCACATCGACTTCGTTACCGGGCTCGGCCAGCTCGAGCGGCAACCACGCGTAGCCGATATTTTTTTTGAGCCGCGGCGAATAGACGGCCGAGGTCACCTTGCCGACGCTGTTGCCGTCCTTGAAGACGCCCCATTTGGTGGCGTTGAGGTTCGGCAACGGAGGCCCGCCGATCTCGACACCTACCAGCTTCCTGGAAACACCGCGCTGCCTGATCTTTCTGAGCGCCGGCAAAGCGATAACAGCCTCATCAGCCAGGTCCCAGTCGACCAGCCGCTCGAGGCCTGAGATCTCGAGGGGGTTGTTCTTCCAGGTCATGTCGGCGCCCCAGTTGAACATGCCGCCCTCGACCCGGCGGATATCCACCGGACCGGTCGGCCGAATGCCGTGTTTCTTTCCGGCCGCCATGATCTTCTCGAACAGCTCGGGTCCTCGCTCGCTGTCCCTGAGATAGATCTCGTAGCCGACCTCCGAGGTCCAGCCGGTTCGCGTTATGACAACGGGAATCTCGTCAAGATCCGTTTCGATGAACCAGTAATATTTGATCTCCAGGATCTGCTCGCCGAACAGGTCCGCCATCAGCTCCTTCGACTTCGGTCCCTGTATCTGCAGTGGCGAGACGTCGGCTTCGGTGACGGTGGCGTCGAGTCCCATGGCGTCCGCCAGGCCTTTTGCATAGTACAAGACGTCGCTTGACGCTAATGTGAGCCAGAATTTGTTCTCGCTCATCCTCGTCAGGACCGGGTCGTTCAGGATGCCTCCGTCTCTTGCGCAAATGAGGACGTACTTGGCTTGTCCGACGGCGCATTTTGACAGGTCGCGTGGCGTCATGAGCTGTGTGAGCCGGAAGCCATCCGGACCATCAATCTCGACACAACGTTCCACGGCCACGTCCCAGACCGTCACCTCGTTCAAGAGTGCCTCATACTCTTTCTCGAACGTGTCGAAGCGGATCGGGAAGAGCATGTGGTTATAGACCGTATAACCTTTCGGTCCGTACCGCTGCTCGGCCTCGTAGTAAGGGCTGCGGCGCAGACGCGCACCCTGCTGGACCAGACTCATATCGAATGGTTTTGTCATCGCTTAACGTCCTTGATTCGGCTCGACCCCGAACCGGCAGCCGATACTGTTATTGATATCACGTCAAGATAGAAGTGGCGCCGCGATGCGTAACGCTCAGGTAGCGTTCGCCGCGATCCGGTAACACCGTCACGATGGTATTGCCCGGTCCCAGTTCACGCGCCACCTGGGTAGCAGCCAGAACGTTGGCGCCCGAAGAGATGCCAACGAGCAGGCCTTCTTTGCGGGCCAGGTTATCTGCCGCGGTTACCGCATCTTTTGTTCTTATGCGAACGATCTTATCGATCTCATCCAGGTTGACAAGATCGGGAATGAAGCCGTCGGCCAGGCCCTGGATGCCATGTCGCCCCGGTGTGTCGCCCGACATGACGGCAGACTCATCCGGCTCGACCGCGATGATACGCGCAGGCACCTTCGCTTTGCGCAGGGCGCGGCCGACACCCATCAAGGTTCCGCCGGTGCCGACGCCCATGACAAAGGCCGAGACATTTCCGTGAGTCTGCCGGATTATTTCCTGGCCAGTGGTCAATTCGTGACAGTCCGCATTGTCGGCGTTGGAAAACTGGCTGGGCAGAAAAATGTCGGACCGGGTCTTGTCGAGTTCAATGCTGCGCTGGACGGCGGACTGAATATCGTTGATCTCCTTCAGCAGATGCAGCTCGGCACCCAGGGACTGGATCATGTTTCGCCGCTCCTGGCTGACCGTTTCCGGCATCATGATCACGACCTGATAACCGCGGATGGCGCCAACCATCGCCAGCGCTATTCCCGTGTTACCCGAGGTGACTTCGAGAATGGTCGCGCCGGGCTTCAGCTCTCCGCGCCGTTCGGCCTCGAGGATGATGTGCTTGGCGATGCGGTCCTTGATGCTGCCGCCCGGATTCGTATATTCCGCTTTCGCGTAGATGGTACAATCCGTTGCCTCGCTTGCCTGCCGGAGCAACAAAAGCGGTGTGCAACCAATCGAATCCAGCACGCCGGAAGTGACCAGGCAGGTGGGTCGTTCCCGCGGGCAGGCTACGAGTTGTAAGGAATCTGTTTCTACGGCTACCACGGCATGATCCTTTTCTGCTGTATGCGAGGAACGGCGTTCACCGGCCCATCCATGCTATTCACATCTATTCCAGAAATATCAGTTACCAGCCATACGTACATTCCGACAGCCCTGTATGCGTTTTTGCCTGACCGAAAATGACCAAGATATGGTGCCTGCGGAATATCTTCACTGTTGCTCATTGCGCAAAATTTCATCCTGACACACTGATAAGACCGACCGACTCTGAGCAGAAGGCTGGCCTATGCTTAACGCGCTTGAAATTATCACGATAGCGTTTGCTTTCTTTTTCTATGCCACGTTGATCATCAAGCAACACATTGCCTATCGGGTCGTGAAGTCCAAAGTCCTTGCGTCTCGCAGGCGTCTGCCCGGCAGACTTTGCAGTCAATCGAGGCTGCATTGGGTACAACATCAACTTCGGGAGCAGAATCGACATGGACTGCAGCTAGCGCTCTCCCACTTTGACGATGACGGCCATCGCCGTATCGCCGGCAGCGCAGCCGGCGAAAAGGCCGGTGCCGCCGCCGCGGATGACCAGTTCCTCGATGAGCTCTATCGTCGAACGCATGCCGGTAGGCGCATTGGGGTGGCCCCAAACCAGTGAGCAACCGTAGTTGTTCATCGTCATGAGGTCGGCTCCGGTTTCTGCCGCGAACACGATATCGTTTACTGCGAACGGATTATGCGTCTTGATCGCATCGATTTTTTTGAACGACATGTCGGCCGAGGTTAATGCTTTTGCGGCGGCCTCGATGGTCGCTTCCGGCATGTAGGCGAGCGCTGCCCGCGCAAGGCCGAAGCCGATAATCTCTATGCAGATGGCCGGGTCGCGGGAAATCTCAACCGCAAGCCCGCTCCTCACCACGATCATTGCGGCATTGCCATCCGACGGATGGGTTTGTCCGCCGAAGGTGACGGTGCCGCCCTCAATGACCGGTTCGAGTTTAGCCAGTGCTTCCGGCGTTGAGAGACGTACGCCTTCGTCGCCATTGATAGTCGTTTTTTCCTTGCGGAACCTGGCGTCGGGAACCGCGAAAGGCAGGCTCATGTAACGTTTCTGAAATGCGCAGTCGTCAGACAGCGCATCCGCATACTGTTGTTCGCGGCG
>JABAOE010016158.1_pt1 | contig 11351 bp, 10 predicted proteins | sample 7062141 | NCBI WGS metagenome assembly JABAOE01 (sample SAMN14538627, study PRJNA623070) | marine sediment metagenome | biome: marine biome [ENVO:00000428]; feature: marine pelagic biome [ENVO:01000023]; material: deep marine sediment [ENVO:00002113] | place: India: Gulf of Khambhat ...
TGCGTGCACCAGCACTTTTCCGACGACCCCGATGACGAGACGATCGTTCTGATCATGAAGGCCAAGCCGATGTTTCTTTTCATGCACCTGATTTTTCAGAAGATGGTCGAGTATCCGCCGACCGAGCCCGTGCCGGGTCACGAGACATACGCGCCGCCGGAATCTTTGTAGGCGAGATGAGACTAGTTGCCGTCGCAGTTGCAGCTCTTGCTCTACTCGGTTCGCTACTGCCGAGTCTTCATGCCGACGAAGTCTCGGATTTCTACGACGGACGGGAGCTGCGCCTTCTGATCGGTTATAGCGCTGGCGGCGGATACGATACCTATGCGCGCTTGCTGGCTCGACACCTGGGCCGACATATTCCCGGCAATCCGACGGTAGTCCCGCAGAACATGCCCGGTGCGGCCAGCCTGAGGCTCACGAACTATCTCTACAACGTCGCGCCGAAAGATGGGAGCGTGATTGGCTCCGTGGCCCGAGGGATAGCCATGGAGCCGCTGCTCGCCGCGAGCGGCACGCAATTCGACGCGAATGAGCTTTCCTGGCTCGGTAGCCTGAATAACGAGGTCAGTGTATGCGCCTCGTGGCACACGTCCGACGTCAAGACGATGCAGGACCTGATGACGCAAGAGCTCATCGTTGGCGGTATTGGGTCGGCGTCGGGCACGGACGTGTTTCCGCTCGTCGTGAGAAACCTGCTGGGTGCCAAGATTCGTCTGATTACAGGCTATCCGGGTGGCAACGATATCCTCCTGGCGATGGAGCGTGGGGAGGTCGACGGGCGCTGCGGCTGGTCGTGGTCGACGGTGCAGGCGACGCGCCCGGATTGGATCGCCGAAGGCCGGCTCAATATGCTCGTTCAGTTCGCGCTCGAGAAGCATCCCGATTTGCCCGATGTGCCGCTCGTCACGGAGTTTGCAGATAGCGAGGACGAACGCATGGCGCTCGAGCTGATTTTCGCTCGCCAGGTCATGGGAAGGCCTTTCGTTGCCCCGCCGGCCATTCCAGCCGGGCGGCTCGATGCGTTGCGGCGCGCGTTCGATGCGACAGCCGCTGACCCGGCGTTTCGTGCGGAAGCCGCGCGTATGCAGCTCGAGCTCAACCCCGTGAGCGGTGAGGAGATCGATGCGCTGCTCGAGCGGGTCTACGGTGCCTCGGCGAATGCCGTTCGGCTCGCGACCGACGCCATTGGCAATGCAGTCCAGCGCGACTAGACGTTGCGCGTACGACTATCGGCGACGGAGTAGTCGGGGTACCAGCTAAGCTCTGCACCGGCCCCGAGCGTTCGCGTGCGAACATCGAGCATGAAAGGCCGACCGTCTCTGAGCGTGCGCAAGCCTTGCGCAATTGCGGGCTCGAGCTCGTCGCTGTTCGAGACGACCGCGCCCGGGATGTTGTAGGCCGATGCGAGCTTCGTGAAATCGACGTCGGGATCGCCGAGATAGGACACGTAGTCCCGGTTCGCGCGCCCTGCGCGGCCATTGCGGTTGAAAATCTGCCAGCGCGTTTCCTCGTAGCTGCGGTTGTTGGTTACAACCGTCATGACCGGGATGTCGTAGCGCGACATCGTCCACAACGAATCGGTCTGGCCGAACAGGAAGCCGCCGTCGCCTTGTAACGAGATTACCTGCCTGTCCGGAAGCGCGAGCTTCACGCCGGCAGATGCGCCAACGCCCCAGCCGAGCGAGCGACCCTCGGTTCGGCCGATCTTCATCTTCTCGTCGTCGGCAAATGAAAAATAGCCGAGTGTCTTCTGCTCGGTGCCGAGCTCCTCGACGATAACCGCGTCGGATTCGAGTTGACGGTTGAGCTCGTGCATCAAACGCTGCCATGGCACGGGCGAGCCGCTGACGCGCCGGCCCGCCTCGACGCGCGCAGCGCGTACCTGTGCGGTGTGGGCCGAGCAAGCAGCACGGCGCGCTGCCGTGCGTCTTTCGAGCTCGCGCGGCGTTGCGAGATCGTTAATGGCGTCGATCAAAGCGCGTGCGACCTCGTGCAGGTTGCCAACCAGTGAGCCAGCGAGCGGCACGTTTCGGCCAATTGTGCTCGCATCGACGCTCGCATGGATCACGGCCGTGTTTGCGTAGTTCCAGCTGTTCGGGTAGCGCGCACCGAAGTTGATGAAGCAGTCGATTGGCGTTCCATACGCGTTCACGTAGCTCGGCACGTTCGGTACTTCGCCGATCCACAGCGGATGAAAATTGGGAAAGTCAGCATAGAAGCTACGGTGTTGAACAACCGGCAGCGCGAGCAGCTCGGCCAGCTCGACGACTGCGGCACCTGCGCCCGATTGGCTAATCTCCGGTCCGACGTACAGCAAAGGCGACGCGGATTCGAGCATAAAGCGCGCGGCGCGCTCGACTTCGCTCGCGTGCGGACGTAAATCCATCGCAATGTTCAGCGCCTGCCCGGAATAGATGCTCGCGGTGACGTCGCCCTGGTACAGCAGGTCGCGCGGGACGCGAACATGCGTCGGACCGCCGGGCATAACGCTCGCTAGCTTATAGGCTCGGCGCACCCATTCGGGTAGACGTGTTGGCTCCGCCACGGTCCAGCGCCACTTCGTGTAGGGCTTGACGGCTTCGAGCCAGTCGTCGAGGTCCTCGTGGCTGTCCGTGCCCATGCGATCTGGATCTGCATGGTCGCTAAACAGCACGAGCGGTGTCCGATCCTTCATCGCGTTGTACATATTGGCCGACGAATGCGGCAGCCCAACGCGGCTGAACATGCCAAAGCCAGTCTTGCCGGACGCTTTTGCGTAGCCGTCGGCAATCGCTACGAGCTGACCTTCGTGCGTCGCTTGGATTGGTTGAAGCTGCGGATGGTCGACGAGCGAGTCGCAGATCGGGCCGAGCCCAGAGCCGTTGGATACGAACAGATACTCAGCGCCCGCCTCGAGCACCTGCTCGACGAGCAGGTCGCCGCCCGTGCCCGTTACCAAGCGTGTGTAGTTCTCCGGCATATCCGAGCCAGGTACGAACGGTGCGACGGCGTCGTACGCAGATTGAGCTGCTGCGGTCGTGAAGCTTGCGGCAGACATGCCGGCAAGAAACTGGCGCCGGGATATCTTCGCGCTTATCAGATCGTCGACGAGGTCACGCATCGGTAGCTCCTCTTCTCATTCTTCTACGGCGAAGTTGTCGATCAGATACTGACGTACGGCCTCGAGGTCTTCTGCGTGCAGCGGCGCCCCGCGGGCGATCATGTCATACAACGTGAACGCCCACTCATCGGCGTCGAGATCGTTCTCGGTGATCCGAGTCAGCGGGTGACAGGCCGTGCAGGCTCTTAGCATTGCGTCTCGGCCGGGCCCCTCGGGAAGGGGGCCCTGGCTCCACGCAAGAATCGGCATGAGCAGGACGACCGCGATGGCGACTAGCGTGGCAATTGCCGATCTACTGCTTGTATTCACTTCCCCTATACTTTCTTATCGCGGCTCATGAAGCAACACTCGCATCACTATCATCCGGACCCGGATCACACGCCGGACGGTCACTACATCGCGCCTGAGGTCGAAGGATCGATCGAAGCGCACCCGCTGTGGCAGCGCGACAACGTGACGCTTTCGAGCGTTTGCGTCGACATCGGCTCGGCGGGGACTCAAGTGTTGTTCTCGAGCATGAGGCTGCGCCGCCAGGCCGTCGACTTGTCGAGCCGTTTTCTCACCGTATCGCGCGAAACGTTGTACGAGTCGCCGATTCACCTGACACCGTACAGCAGCGACACGCTCATCGACGCCAAGGCGCTCGGAGGGCTCGTCGACAAAGCCTACCGTGACGCTAGGCTGCATCCCGATGAGATCGACACCGGCGTCGTCATTCTGACCGGGGAGGCGCTGAGGCGAGAAAACGCCGAGCAGATCGCCGACGTCCTCGCGCGAACGTGCGGCGATCTCGTATGTGCGAGCGCCGGTCATCATATGGAAGGACTGCTCGCGGCTCATGGCTCGGGCGCTGTGCAGGCTTCGCACGCGCGCGGCGAGAAGATCCTGAACATCGATATGGGTGGCGGTACGACCAAGCTCAGCGTGATCGATAAGGGCAACGTCGTTTCCACAGCGGCGCTGCACATCNNGCACATCGGTGCTCGCCTCGCAGCCGTCGACTCCGACGGAGTGATCGTGCGTCTCGAACCCGCCGGAAAGGCTCATGCTGCGCGCGCCGGCTACTCGTGGTCGGTGGGCGAGCACGTCACGAAGGAGCAGATAGAAGCCGTTGCGGAGTCGATGACGAACGATCTGATTGCGGCGGTAACGGAATCGACACCGCCGCCGCCAGTGATGGCGCTGTATCTGACAGAGCGGATCCGTTATCTCGATGGTGTCGATAGCGTGATCTGCTCGGGCGGCGTATCGGAGTATGTTTACGGGCGTGAGGATCGAGATTTCGGCGATCTCGGACGAGCTCTGGGGAAGGCACTGCGGCAACGATTCGATTCCGGTGAGCTACCGTGGCAACTCCTGCCGGACAGCCGCGGCATTCGCTCGACGGCTCTAGGCGGCTCCGAGTTCACGGCCCAGCTTAGCGGTAACACCGTGTATCTCAGTGACCCGGAACTGCTTTTGCCGCGACGCAATCTGCAGGTGGTTTCCGTGACCTACGATTTCACTGAGACAGTGGATGCCGAGCGCCTCGCGGCGGCCATTCAGCAAAGCCTGACGCGTTTTGATGCCGACGACGTCGGCGCAGACGTCGTCCTCGCGTTTCATTGGGCAGGCCCTCCCGAGTATGCGCGGATCAAGGCCTTGGCCGATGGCATTCGAAAAGGTCTCGCGGCCCGCATCAGTGAAGGTCGGCCCATCTACGCCGTCCTGGACGCCGACATCGCCATGAATCTCGGTGCCGTGCTTCGAGAGGATAGGTCGCTCACTAACGACGTCCTAGTCATCGACGGTTTGACTCTATGGGATTTCGACTACATCGATCTCGGTCGACTGCGCCTGCCGTCCCGTACGGTTCCCGTTACGATTAAATCACTCGTCTTCGCCGACACGCCTGCGGGCGCTCGGCAGCCGCAGCGCGTTCATCACCGGGATGATGATCGCGCGACGGTCTCATGAGCAGGATCAAGCTAACGGCCGTCAGTCGCACGCAAGGCAACAATGCGGCGCTCAAGAACGGTACCGTTGTTCCGAACGGCTTCGAGCTGGACTTCGTCGAGGTGCCGGTGCTCGTGCACGCGTTCCGCCGCATGGTGCGTGAGCTCGAGTTCGATATCTGTGAGATGGCGCTGACGACGTACCTTTGCGCGCGCGAACACGGTGTGCGATTCACGGCCTTGCCGATCTTCCTCGTGCGCGCGTTCCATCATGGCGCCATCTATTGCGCTAGGAGCTCGAGCCTCGAGAGCGCAAAACAGCTCGAGGGCAAGCGCATTGGCGTGGGCCGTGGCTATACCGTGACGACCGGTGTTTGGGCACGGTCGATTCTAGCGGACGAGTTTGGCGTTGATCTCAGCAAGATCACTTGGGTTCTGTCGGGCGACGAGCACGTCGAAGCGTACGAGCCACCGCCGAACGTCGTTCCGATCGAATCCGGGAAGACGATCGAGGCGCTGCTCGAAACCGGCGAGCTGGCCGCGGCCGTCAACATCGATGCAAGCAGTCCCAACGTCCGGCCGCTCATCCCCGATGCGCTCGGGGCCGGGATCGCTGCGTTTCGTCGCAGCGGGCACTATCCGATCAATCATTTGATCGTCGTTCGCGACGATGTGCTCGAAGCGAACCCCGATCTCGCCGTCAGTTTGTTCGACGCCTTCGTAGATTCGAAGCGTTTGTACCTGGATGCTCTGAAGTCCGGAAGCGTCGACCCGCTGACGAGCGCCGATCGCCTCCACCTCAGAATGCTCGACTACGCCAGCGACCCGTTGCCATACGGCATCGAGCCGAATCGCCATGTGCTGGAGAGCCTCATCGCCCACGCAAGGGCCCAGCAGATTCTTAAGAAACCCGTGACCATCGAGTCGCTGTTCGCGTCGACGACGCTCGAGCTGACAGGTTGAGGCGATGTCGCGCGGTCGAGGACGACGCAGCCATGTCGCTCACTTTCTACCGATCCCGCCTCTGATCTGGCGCGCGGCGCGTACGTCGTCGCGGTATGCCGTCACGGCATCGAGTGCTGTACGGGCGACGTTGGCGTAGGTATCGATCTCCTCATCGAGGTGTTTGACACTGTAGCCGATAGCTGCGTGCAGCATGCGGACTCTGCCGTCGAGCCACGGGCCGCCGCCGAAGCCACCGATCACGGGGATCGAAACTGCTGCGGCGACAGCCGGACCGACCACGGGCCCCGAGTTCGTGAAGTCGAGCATGACGGCGCCGGCGTCCTCGAGACGCCGCGCCTCCTCGACGAGGCGCTCCGTCATGTCGGGTGTCACGGTGCTATCGGCCAACGCGGCAAACTCGATGCCGTACTTCGCTGCCGTGTGCGGTGTGATACCGAACTGCGCCCAGACGGGAATACCGGCCGCAGTCATCTCACGCACGGCTTCGGGGTGATCCGCGGCATCGTCGAGCTTGACCATGTCCACGCCCGCCTCGCGCACGAATCGCAGAGCCGCCGCGACGACGGCGTCCGTGCCTTCCTGCAGCGGTCCGTAGGGCAGATCGCAACTCAGGACGGCGGCTTCTCGCCCGCGGCTGACGGCGTTGGCGACCGTCAGCATCTGCTCCATCGTGACGTCGAGCGGGCTCGATTGGCCCCATAGATTGATCCCGACGGAATCGCCGACTGAGAGGATGTCGACGCCGACGCGTTCGGCGACGCACGTCATGTGGTAGTCCCAGACGACGACGCCCACGACTTTCTCGCTGTCGCGCTTCATCTGCTGGAGGTCCGGGATGGACTTTCGGTTGGCCATGCTGTCGTGGAGGATATACGGATTTTCCGGCCGTGACCCGGTCATTGAAGACGTCTAAGATACGTTCGGCGGGAGGCAAGCGATGTTGAGCAAAGAGAAGAACGACCTGTTGACACAGACAGGGCCGGGTACGCCGATGGGAGACTTATTCCGTTGCTTCTGGCAGCCGGCGTTGCTTGCCGAGGAGCTACCTGAGCCCGATTGCCCGCCCGTGCGGGTGCAACTCCTCTCTGAGCGTCTAATTGCCTTCCGCGACACCCAGAATCGACTCGGGCTCATCGACGAGTTCTGCGCGCATCGTCGCGTGTCGCTTTGGTTCGGGCGAAACGAGGAGAGCGGTCTTCGGTGCCCCTATCACGGGTGGAAATACGACGTAGACGGCAACTGCGTCGAAGTGCCGTCCGAGGAGAACCCGAAGTTCTGCGAGCAGATCAAGATGAAGTCGTACCCACTCGTGGAGAAGGGCGGCGTACTGTGGACCTATATGGGTGATCCGGAGCGCAAACCGCCGTTACCGGAGTACGAGTTTTGCAACGTGAGTCCTGCACAGCAATTTATCTCCAAGCGTTTGCAGGAGTGCAACTGGCTGCAGGCCATGGAGGGCGGTATTGACTCCAGTCACGTGTCCTTTCTGCACAGCGCGAATCTGGAGTCGGATCCGTTGTTCGCGGGCTCGAAAGGCAATAAATACAACTTCGGCGATCTGCGTCCCGTGTTCGAGGTCGTCGATAGCCCGGGCGGATTATTCGTCGGCGCGCGGCGCAATGCCGAGGACGACCAGTACTATTGGCGAATCACCCAGTGGCTCATGCCGTCATTCACGATGATTCCACCGCGCGCCGATCATCCCGTTCACGGTCATTTCTGGGTGCCGATCGACGACGAGAACTGTTGGGCGTGGAGCTATGACTACAAGCCGCAACGGGACCTGACCGACGCGGAGCGCAGCGCCATGGAGCGCGGCGATGGTATTCACTGCGAATACATACCCGGCACCTATATCCCGAAGGCGAACAAGCGCAACGATTACCTCATGGACCGCGAGGCGCAAAAAGCCGGGATCACCTATAGCGGTATTCGGGGCATCGCGATTCAGGATGCGTCCCTGCAGGAAAGCATGGGGCCGATTTGCGACCGCAGTAACGAGAAGCTCGCCCCGACTGATCGCGGCATCATGCTTGCAAGGCGTAAGCTGCTTAAAGCGCTCGAGGATTTGAGCGAGAACGGCACGATGCCCGAGGGTATCGATCCCGAGCTGCACAAGGTGCGTTCAGCAGCGTTCCTGCTGCCACGCGATCAGGCCTACGCCGAGGCGGCCAGCGAATTCTTGCGTGTCGTACCCGGTAAGCCGCACGCTTCAGTCTGATTAGTCAGCGTCGTCGACGTAGCTGAGGCCTTTCTCAGCCAGCAGCGGGCGCATATCGTTCATGTCGAGGCCGAGCTCACCCTTCGAGTAGCGCTCGCGGATTCTCGATTCCTTCTCCTCGCGCGCTTGCGACTGGGATAGCACCGTTGCAGCCGAGTCTCGCTCGACGACGACGACGCCGTCGTCATCTGCAACGATGACATCACCTGGTGCTACGAGTTGGCCCGCGCAGACGACCGGTACGTTTGCGTTACCGAGCGTCTCCTTGACCGTGCCTTGCGCGCAGATGCACTTCGACCAGACTGGGAAGCTCATGGCCTTGAGCTCGGCGACGTCGCGACATCCAGCATCGATCACAAGACCTTGCACGCCGCGCGCTCGCAACGAAACCGCGAGGAGCTCACCGAAGTAGCCGGCATCCGACGTTGACGTCGGTGCAACGACAAGGACATCACCCTCTCGACAAAGCTCGATTGCGACGTGGATCATCCAGTTGTCTGCCGGCGGCACAGATACGGTTACGGCGGTGCCAGCTATGTGCGCGCCGCCGTAGATGGGTCGGATGCGCGGCGCGAGCAATCCCGTGCGTCCCTGTGCTTCGTGAATCGTTGCCACGCCGAGCTGGCCGAGCGCTTCGACGACAGCCGAGTCCGCGCGCGCGATATTGCGAACGGCTACTCCCACGGCAGCAGTGACATGTGGATGACACCCTCAGTCTCGGTGCCACCGACAGACTTGATTGCGAGGTCCGTATCTTTGAGCCCGAGACGATGCGTCGTAATCAGGTCGAGCGGGAATCGCTTCGATGCCAGCTGTTTCAATGCGAGCTCGCACGACAGGAAGTTGTGCCCGCGGGCGCATTTGACCGTGACGTATTTGTTCGTCAGCGTCGCGAGCGGGAAATCGGGAAACTTCGCAACCTCGCCCTGCACGAGTATCGTGCCGCCTTTGCGCTTCAGCGCGTCGATGCCGAGCAGGATCGGTGTCGTGCCCGCACCGGCCGTGCAATCCAGCGCGACGTCGACGCCTTCGCCGTTGGTGATGTCGCGGATGCGCTCGCGCGGGTCTTCCTCGTCGACGTTGATGACATAGTCGGCGCCGAGCTCGAGGGCGGCATCGAGCCGCGCCTTGTCCTTCGAGACGCCCGTCACGATGATCAGCGACGCGCCGGCCTGCTTGCACGCAATGGTCTGGGACAATCCCTGCTGGCCGGGCCCCTGGATCAGAACGCGATCGTCGTAGCCGACCTCGCAGTCGAACAGCGCCCACTGGATGCCGTTCGCCATCGGCGTCACCACGCCGGCAACCTCCGGCGTAACGCCGTCCGGCACCTTGTGGACGACGGCATTCCACGGCAAGTACATGTACTGAGCGAAGCCGCCCCAAAGATGCGGCGGACGCTCGATTGACGTATAGCCGTAACGAATCGCGTTCGGGTTCTTGCGCCAGTCTGTGCCATTGCAGAGCCGGTACTCGCCCTTGTGACACCATTCGCACGTGAAGCAGGGCACGTAGTGCTCCACGAAAACGAGATCGCCCTCCTGGACGCCCTTACGCTCGACGAACTGACGCCCCGCCTTGGCGATATAGCCGATGTTCTCGTGACCCATGATGACGGGCTCGGCGATCGGCGGCTTGGCGTAGAACTTGACGTCCGTGCCGCAGATTCCTGCAACCTCCATCTTCAGCAGGGCGCTGTCGTCTGCGATTTCCGGCATCGGAAACTCGCGGAATTCGGTCTGATGTGCGCCCGTGCGCACGGCTGCCAGTACTTGTTCCTGCATAGCTCTATCCGGCCTCAGCTCAACGGCGGAAGCGTCTCCTTCTCGAGCTCATAGTGTTCTGTCATTTGCGATTCGATGCCAATCTGAGAGAGGGCATCCGCGAACATCGTGCGTATGTCACGATTCTCGTCGGCGTAGTCGATCTGATGTCCGCCGATGCGCCGGCTGATCCATGCTTTTGGGACACCCTGGGAGTTGCGGATCGCGACGCCTTCGTATTTGAAGGCGAGGTAACGCGCGGGCGTGTCACCGGTATTGAAATGCTGGTGATACCACATATTCGGGGGCGTGATTAGCGCGCCAGGCCGCCAGTCATAGCGTGTCGGTTCCTCGCCTTCGGGCCACATGAGCGTGTAGCCCTGACCCGTCAGCATGATCACGTGCGCGCCCGGGCCGTGCGCATGGGCTTTCTTGTACGTCGCGACGGGCATTTGCGATATGTGGCTGTTCAACGAGCTCTTCGCCAGGTTGAAACGGATGTGACCGCCTCCGGCGCCGCGCTCTTTGGCCTCGACGAGCGGCAGGCTTACGGCGTCGGCGACGAAGTTCGTGTCGAGCAGGAAGCCATCTAGCTCCTCCCGAGGCGCGAAATAGTCTGGTTCGCCGGAAAATCGGCTCTTGAAATCGACAGGGGTATTGAAGATGAACTCGGGTTCCTCGAAGACATTCAGTATTGGCGGCAGGTTCGTGACCGCCACGAAACGAACAGGCTCTGTGCCCGAGCCGTTGAAATGCTGGTGCCAGGCATTGACGGGAATGGCGAACAGCGAGCCGGCCTGCCATTCGAACGAGACCTTCTGCCCCGCGTCGTTCCAGACCATCGTCGAGCCGCGTCCGCTGAGAATCATGATCAACTCTTCATACAGCTGGCGCTGCTCGTTGAGCTTGTCCCCGGGTGCGATTTCGCAGACGTAACAGTCATTGGACGTTCTCGAGGCGTCGTGGTTGATGTAAACAGCACGGCCATTACGCCGCGGCCAGGGCTTGAGGTCCACTGCATTGAGATCGGGCACGTAGATGCCGTCTATAATGTCGAGCCCCTCGTCGGCGACCCATCGGGTGTACGGCGTCTCCTTTTCCTTGGCGAACTTCTTCGCCATGTCGGCGGAGACGAGGGCATGCTTGCTCATTGGTTTGCTATCCTCCCTAGCGAGAATGGAATATTACACGCTGTTGTTATTTGGCTGCCTCGTGGGAATGCAGCACGCGCTCGAGGCCGATCACCTGACGGCCGTGGCCGCAATGAGCACGGGCCGCGTATCCCGCCGTGCGCTCGTGCTCAGGGGCGGATTCTGGGGCCTTGGGCACACGATTACACTGCTCTCGATCTGCGCCGTACTGCT
>JABAOE010024211.1_pt1 | contig 11349 bp, 9 predicted proteins | sample 7062141 | NCBI WGS metagenome assembly JABAOE01 (sample SAMN14538627, study PRJNA623070) | marine sediment metagenome | biome: marine biome [ENVO:00000428]; feature: marine pelagic biome [ENVO:01000023]; material: deep marine sediment [ENVO:00002113] | place: India: Gulf of Khambhat ...
TCGATACCTCCCTCAGTGCCGGTAACGCAGCTGTCAATCTGTTTAGAGTCCACGAATCCCGACCCCGGATGCGTGCACCCGTAGTCGAGGTTCTTGACGTAACCATCACGCGTCATCGCCGTACCCGATATCCTCCCCCACAGCCTGTCTTCAATCAGGGTGAAGTTCGTCGCGCCACGCAGCCTGACGGCGTTGTATTCGCCGAAGCCGACTTCGACAAAGCCGTCCCGCTCGTCGCTAGGCTTCTTCGTGTGAAGCTTGATGGCACCGCCGACCGAATTTTTGCCCCCCAATACGCCCTGCGGCCCGCGCAGGATCTCGACCCGATCGAGGTCGAGCAGATCGAGGACGGATCCGGTAATGGTGGCGTAATAGACTTCATCGACATGGATGCCGACACCCGGCTCAACGGCCGGAATGAAGTCGACCTGACCGACCCCACGGATGAACGCCGTCAAAGAATTACCGCCGAAAGCACCGGCCTGCGTCATTGTGACGTTGGGCGCCTGTGCGGCGATCTCGGGGATCCTGAGCTGGCTTCGTTGTTCCAGCATGTCACCGGAAATTGCGGTGATCGCGATCGGCGTGTCCTGCAGTCGCGTCTCGCGGAACGTAGCCGTGACCACGATTTGCTCGAGTACGCCTTCTTCCTCCTGCGCCAGCGCTGTCCCTGTTGTGAACAACGCGGCTGCGCAAAGCGAGCCGGCAAGCAAAACTGCGGACAGGACGCGGCCCTTGATGCAGATTAGAGTTGACATGATAGAAGCCCCCTTGAGCCAATGTCAGAAGAATCGCGGCTCCTCAGATGCCGCACTAAAGGGGGACGCTTGCTAAGCATTGCCGGGTGTTGAGCCGCCAATGCCGTTTCGTTTTTCCGAACAGTCGGCTTATTTATTGTTCGTCCAGCGACTAAAGCTCCAGATGACTCGCTTGGACGTACCCCACTAGTCCCCCGGCCTTACCGAACCGTTCGGTTTGACTATTATAAGTGCGGGTCATGCGAAGTAAAAGGGGCATCGGCATTGTGATGGCGCGGCAAGGGAAATTCATGGCAGCCATGTTTGTCCGTTTCCCGAGGCCGGTTTTTGCCCGTTGCTGGTCCCGAAAGTTACGGCTAGCTTCGGTTGGAAAGACCACAGGTGGCGGCCCATGGATTGATGGGCCCTCAAGAGAGTCACAGAAATCCACCGCAAGTATCACATCCCGATCTCGAACACCCCATCGGGCCTGCTCGTGCTCGAGAATGCAGCCTGATATCGGCTTCGTTACTTGATCAATTCCAGCAGGTCTGCGACGCCCGGCAGCGACAGGTCGGCCCGGTATTCCGCTGCGGCCGTTGCATCCGCATCCGCGATGCCGCTGTGCACCGCCACTGCGAGCGCACCGCCCTCCAATGCCATCCTGACCTCGAGTTGCGGATCGTCGCCGACGACGACCATTTCGGAGCGCTTGCAGCCGAGGCGCCTGGCCGCGCTGCGCAAGGCGTGCGGCGACGGTTTGCCGAGCGCCGTTGCGCGGCGTCCGGTAATGCTGGTGATCATCGCGGCGATCGCGCGCGAACTGCCGAGCGCGCGCCCGCCGCGGGTGGCGAAGAACGGTACGAGCGATGCGGCATACAGGCCGGCGCCGTTCCACACCGCGTTGCATGCCGCCTCGACTTCGTCCATGTGAATTTCACGGTACCAGCCGACGAACACGGCGTCGGCCGACTCGGGGTCACCGCCTTGCAACGGCCTGATGACCTCGAGTCCTGCGTCACTCAAGGGTTTCCAAACGCCTTCGACGCCGAGCACGAGGATCGTCTTGTAACCCGCGTCAGTAAAGTAATCCGCCGCCACGACTGCCGGCGTCATGATCCTGTCTTCCGGTATTTGCAGGCCGGCATCGTGAAGCTTGACTTTGTAGCGGGCCGGCGGCCTGACAGTGCCGTTCGTCAATGCGCCAAAGGCAATACCGCGCGAGTCGAGCAGCGCAAGCAGTTCCGCGGCGCCGGGGAGACATTCGAGGCCCTTGTTGTGCTTGTCGCCGAGTACCAGGGTGCCGTCGAGGTCGAACAGGAATCCGCGGGCGGAAGCCAGCCTTTCGCGTACATCCGCCGCAATCATACGGGTGCCGCTGCCTTGCCCGGCGCGTTCTTGCGAAGCTCAAGCTTGAAACCCGGCTTTTCTATGATGAGTTGATCTCTTGCCGGGCGGTCGCGGAGTCCCTGCAATAACGTGATCAGCGGACGCGCGTCGGGATTGTAATGAGGCTCCGGCTGCGTCGCTTGCATCATCGCATCGACTTCGGCAGCCGGCATCACTGCGCGCAACAGGAATTCTTCGTCAGACTTTACGCCGGGATGTTTCTTTTGCAAATCTTCCAACAGCAAGGCCGGCGGTTCCTGCATGATGGTTTTGGTTCGCGGCTGCGAAAGAATACGGTCCTTGATGTTTTCATCCATTGGCGCCGTAGGCCGCCCGAAACGGCCGAGCGCGTAACGGATGACCTGGTCGGGGATTTGTTCGTAGCGCTCATTGGCGACCACGTTGGCAAACGCCTGGGCGCAGACGATTTGTGGAAACGGCGTGACCATGATCGGGTAGCCGAGCTCGGCCCTCACCTGTTCGACTTCGCGGATGACGCCGGGCAGGCGATCCTCCAGCCCGAGTTCGGCGAGCTGTCGCTTGAGCGTGGTCATTACACCGCCGGGAATCTGATGCCGCAGGAATGCCGCATCGTATTCGCGCGGCGCTCCTTTGGGCAATCCTTCCGCATCGGCGAGCCGCTCGAAGTAGTCGCAGATTGTTCGCAATGCTTCGTCGTCGATGTCGACGCTGTGTCCCGCTTCCCGCAAATTGGCTACGGTGCGTTCCGCCGATGGCAGCGACGTACCGTTACCCAGCGGGCCCGCGCCCGTGTGCAGGGTTTCGATGCCGAGATCGGCGGCCAGCATGTATGTCAGCGGTGCCAGGCCGATCGTGCAATGCGAATGCAATTCCAGCGGCTTGCCGTTCATCTGTTTTTGAATTGCGGGAATCAGGGTGCGTGCGCGTTCCGGCGTCAGCAGACCGGACGGATCCTTGAGATACACGGTGTCGATGTCACCCGATGCGGAGACCTGTGCGGTAATAGATGCGTAGAACTCATCATCGTGGAACTCGCTCAAGGTATAGGTCAACGCTGCCATGATTTCGGCGTCGCCTTCCTCGCGGATAATGCGCGCGACCCGCAGCAGGGCGTCCATGTCGTGCATCGGATCGAGCACGATGAAACGGGATATGCCGTTCGCCATCAGGCGCCGGTAAACGAGCCGCATGAAATCCGGGCCCGCGGTCTCCCAGGAGATGAAACGGAACCCGGTACCTATGAATTGCAATGGCGTATCCGGTATTGCCTCTCGCATCAGGCGGATGCACCTCCACGGATCTTCCCGGAAGTTGCGCACGGTGATTCCCATGTGCGTGCTCGAGGTAAAGTCGATTGCGCGAAAACCGGCGTCCGCCATCACCGGCGCGATCGACAGCATCTGCGCCGTATTCAGGCCCGTGGCGCCCCACAGGCTCTGGTTGCCGTCGCGAACTGATACGTCTACGAGTTTTATATCTGTCATGCCGAACCCCTATGCTTCACGAACGCGCAACAATACGTCGTGCGCGTCGATCAGGGCCCCGTTCTCCTGGCAGATCTCGACGACTTCGCCTGTACAACCCGCCATGACCGAATTCATCAGTTTCATGGTCTCGACCAATGCGACCACCGTGTCTTCCTTGACGGAGCTGCCGACTTCCACAAAAGGTTCCGCGCCCGGGCTCGGCGCACGGTAAAACGTGCCGGGCAGCGGCGGATAAATATCGCGAACAGCACCGCTCGCGGCGGCGGGCTTGACCGCGGGCTTGGCCGGCGTTTCGCTGGATGCGGGGGCTTCGGCAGGAGACGCCACCGCGGCGGTCTCCGGGCTATTTTCCGGCGCGGCTGACTGCCTGAGCGTGATGTTGAAACTGTCCGTCTGCAGTTTCAGCTCGTCGTACCCCGATTCATCCAGCAGTCTCAGGATTTCCTGTACGTCCTTCTCCGTCAGTTTCACGTTTGTTTTTTCCTTGTGCCCAGGAGATCAATCACGTGATCGAATGCTTTTGCAGTGGGTTTCGCCGCGGGCTCCGAATCGCGTGCTGCCCAGACGGTTTCCGGTCGGCTTTGCAGAAGGTTCACGGTCCGTTTGCCCGATTCCGGATGTGTGGAAATCGCCCACTCGATGTCCTGGGGCGCGCCGTAATGCCTCTCCACGGACCTGGCAATTTCCCACAATTCCCAGATCTCGTTGTCCGACAGGCACGGCACGCGCCGTCGTGCCTCGTCGACCGCCTGCTCGCGTACCCCCGTGCCCGAGGAATCCGCTACGTGTTCGATCTTTTTGTCCGATATATCTCGGTTCACGATATCGCCAGTCACCTTGTTGACGACAAACCGGTCGGGCGTGACTTCGCCGCTCACCAGGCTGGCGCCGAGCCCCCAGCTCGCTTCGATGACGACCACCGACTTGTCTCCTGTGGTCGGGCTACGGGTGAACATGACGCCTGCACACACCGCATCCACCATCTGCTGCACGACGACAGCCATCGCGATCTGTTCTTCCGGCAGCTTGAGTCGCCGCCGATAGGTGATGGATTCGCCGTTATAGAGACTGGCCCAGCACGAGCGAACCTGCTCAATCAACATGTTTTCGCCACGCACCCAGAGATACGTATCCTGCAATCCGGCGAAACTCGCGGACTCCGAATCCTCGCAAGTAGCGCTGGATCGAACCGCCACCGGACAGCCGGCACCGTTTTGCGACATCTCCCGATAATGGCGGCAAATGTCGTCCGCGATATCGGCCGGAACCGGTATTTCCTGGACGCGTCGTCGCAGGAGCTCGCTCACAGCGGCGACCTGCGGCGCGTCATTGAGATCGAGCTTCGCAATTTCGTTCCTGATATCGGTGCCAGCCGCTTTCAGAAATGCTTCGAATGCCGAGGTCATGACCACGAAACCCGGTGGCACCCTCACGCCTGCCCTGGTCAGTTCACCGAGGCTCGCGCTCTTGCCGCCCGCAAACGGGCGGTCCGCCAGGGTCAGGTCGGCAATCCTGCTGATGTATGGACGGGCTGACTGTGACACTGGCGACCCGCGCTATTCGAGGATGGTGACGACCCCGTTATCGCCGTCTACGCGAATCCGCTGCCCGGTAACGATCTGCTTGGTCGCCCTGCCGGTACCGACGACGGCCGGCATGCCGTATTCCCGAGCGACGATTGCCGCATGCGACATGGTACCGCCGATATCGGACACGGCCGCCTTGATCTTGGGGAACACCGGACCCCAGCTTGGTGTCGTTACCGGGGACACCAGGATGTCGCCTTCGCGCACCTGGCCGATGTCGTTCACATTTTTCAATACGCGAGCAACGCCTTCCACCACGCCCGGCGACGCGGCGAATCCGTGCAGCTGATTGGCGCTGACTTCGTCGGGCGGGAGCGACCACAGATCCAGCGTCTCGGAGGTAATGCCCCACAGCATCTGCACTGCCGGATCCTCGAGGTGCTCCGGCATCGGTCCGATTGCGATCGGCGGATCCCATTCGGCGAACTTCGCGAGTATGTCACGCCGCTTCTCGATCAGCGGTTGCCAGCGAGCGGCGCCGCGCGGCTCGGATCCGGCCGCCCAGGCAAGCATCGCGTCGACGAGCGCGTCCTCGACCTCGGAGCGGTTCAGCTGAAAGATGTCTTCGCGGTCCTTGAGGATATTGCATTTGACGAGCAGGTCGCCGAATTCGCGGATCTTCGCGTTGAAACGGGTCGTAAACCAGTGCTCGCAATAGAACTTGTGATCCTCGACGTACGGAAACACGTGGTGGCAAAGGCCCAGCATCTGGTCGAAAGCGCCTTTTTCCTCTTCTGTGCCGAGCAAGGCGCGGTACTCCTCGCTGATCCTTTTGCGCTCGGCCCTTAATTCTTCGGTCTTGCGCACGATGTCCTCGCCGGTCTCGATGCGCTTGACGAAATGCGAAATCGCGGAGAAAGGTACCGTGCGGTCGTCATCCCAGCTGCGGTGATAATGGTAAAAGCCGTCGCCGACCGATACGTTGAACCAGGGGTCTCGAATCTCGTCGAAGGCCTCGATCCACTTCGCGCCCGGCTCGCCGGATGCCTCGATCGCCCGCATCACGTCTTCGGGGTCGGCGCCGTCGACGAAGTGTTCGCCGATGCCGAGATCGACGGCCGTCTGCGCCAGCGACTTCAATTTGTCGTCGGCCTGGAACATCAGGATGTCAATGCCGGCGACCATGCGCGCAACCATCTGGTCCGGAATCTCCGGGAATGCTTTCTTGCAGAACTGGAAGAACACCAGATATGCACCGTAGCCGAGCATCAGCAACTCGAAGTGGTGATGCCACATGACTGAAAACAGGTTTATGCAGCGATGGTAGTTTTCGCGGACAAAGTGATTCTGCGCGATGCCGCGGCCATCGAAAACCGCGGCCTCGTCCTCGTACTCCGGCAGCTGCGGAACCTCGACGCCGTCGACCTCCTCGATGAGCGCCAGCATCTTCTTGTGCCATTGGTCGTAGAGCTTGTCCCAGTTCTCGAAGTAGTAGCCGGCTCGTTTGTTGAACACCTCTGTGCGGCGCTCGATTTCCTCAGGGTCGGTCACCGCGTGCGCGGTGATGTACACCCTGCCGTTAATGATGCGGTACTCGACGCCGAGCGTCGCAGGAAACGCGAACACCCGCGTAGTATTGGCGCCCATGGCCGTGTACGGCACTTCGGCCGTGATGGCATCGAATGCCGGCATCGGCTCCGGGAAATGCATCGAGTTGTAGAACCAGAAGATTTCATCGTCGCCGGGCTGCCGAAGCGAGTAATAAGGGTACATGTCCTCCCAGCCCTCGGTGCCGGGAATATCTTCTATTTCAGACGCCAGTGGAAACGGGCGACTGCTTTGCTTGTTGCTCATTTCGGTTTCTCCAGCCGGAACTCCCGGCTACACCGTCCATTCAATTATAGATATCGATCATACAGTAGCGCGAGCAAAGCACGGCAAAACTCATGAACCGCGGGTGCGGACTCATGATGCGGATTCGACTCATGTGATAGTTTAAGGCACCGGACCATACGTTGAGTCCCGTTCTGAACAAAATGACAACAATTCCGGAGCATTAAGCGAATGGTGGAAGAAGGCCAACTCCTGTGGGAGCCAGGAAAAGAACGCCTCGAAAACCTGAATATCGACGTTTTCACCGGCTGGCTCGGTGCAACGCGGGGTTTGCAATTCAAGGATTACCGCGAACTGCATCGCTGGTCGGTGGAGCACCTTGAGGACTTCTGGGGCGCCATCTGGGAATACTTCGATGTGCAGTCATCGGCTCCCCATGAATGCGTTCTTCGCGAGCGACAGATGCCCGGCGCGGACTGGTTCCCGGGAGCCACGCTCAATTACGCCGAACACATTTTTCGTGATCGCGACCCGCATCAGATAGCGCTCGTTTACGCGAGCGAAGATCGAGAACTCACCGCAATGACCTGGGCAGAGCTGCGCGGCAAGGTCTCGGTGCTTGCGCACTGGTTCCATGAGGCCGGATTGCAACCGGGCGACAGGGTTGCGGCCTATGTTACGAACTGTCCCGAGGCCGTCGTCGCGATGCTGGCGACGGTCAGCGTGGGCGGCATCTGGACTGCCTGTTCCCCGGATCTCGGCACGCCAAGCGTTCTGGATCGCTTTGCGCAGCTCGAGCCACGCTTTTTTCTGTGTGTCGACGGTTATCGCTACGGCGGCAAGCCGTACCAACGACATGAGCAGATTCGTATTTTGCTCGACGGATTGCCTACGGTCGAATCCGTGCTGGTCATACGGAACCTCGACCGGGACGCGAACGAGGTCCCGGTTGCAGGGGCCGTATTCTGGGACGCGTTGTTCGAGGCAGCGCGCCCGGATGATGGCGAAATCGCATATACCCAGGTGCCATTTGCGCACCCGCTCTGGATTCTGTTTTCGTCCGGCACGACGGGCCTGCCGAAAGCGATCGTGCACAGTCACGGCGGCATTCTCCTCGAACAGATGAAACTCAGCTGCCTGCACTTCGATCTCAAGCCGGGCGAACGGCTGTTCTTCTATACGACCTCGGGTTGGATGATGTGGAATTTCCTCGTCAGCTCGATGCTCGTCCGCGTGGTGCCGGTCCTGTACGACGGCAACCCGAACTATCCGGATGGTTGGACCCTGTGGCGGCTCGCCGAAGCCAGCAAGGCCACGCTGTTCGGCGCCAGTCCGGCCTTCGTGCAGATGCAGCAGAACGCCGGCATCGTGCCGCGGAACAAGTTCGCATTCAAATCGCTGGCATCGATAATGCTCGCCGGTTCGCCAGTGTCAGCGGAGTGCATGGCCTGGTTCTATGACAACGTCAAGGATGACCTTTGGCTCCTGCCCGGGAGCGGCGGCACCGATGTGTGCGCCGGATATGTCGGCGGCGTTCCGGGCGACCCGGTCTACGCCGGCGAGATCCAGGGCATCCACCTGGGTGTCGATGCCGACGCGTTCGACGAAGAAGGCAATTCCCTTGTCAACGAAGTCGGCGAAATGGTCATCAAGCTGCCCATGCCGTCGATGCCGGTCTGTTTCTGGAACGACCAAGACGACAAGAGGTACAGGGAAACATACTTCGATATGTACCCGGGCATCTGGCGGCAGGGCGACTTTTTCAAGATAAATGAGCGCGGCGCTTGTTTCGTTCTCGGCCGCTCCGATTCGACTCTGAATCGATTCGGCATCCGGATCGGCACGGCCGAAATCTACCGTTGCATGGACCTGATCGATGAAGTCGACGACGCGCTGATCGTCAACCTCGACCTGCCGGGCGGCAATTTCTTCATGCCGATGTTTGTCAAGCTCGCCGATGGACAGGCACTCGACGATGACCTGAAACAAAAGATCAACCAGACACTCCGTGAAACTTACTCGCCGCGACACGTACCGGACAAGATCTACCTGGTCGATGACATTCCGTACACGCTGACGGGTAAAAAGATGGAAGTACCGGTGCGCAAAATCCTGATGGGCATGCCAGAAGAGAAAGCCGCCAACCGGAACGTGATGGCAAACCCGTCTTCGCTCGACTATTTCATCCGCTTTGCCGAGGAACGAGCCGATTACGCCTTGTAAAGCAGGATTGGCGTGCCCCGTAGCAACCCATTAATCAAGACCAAGTGAGACCAATATGTCTAACAACGACGAAATCGCGAAACTGACACAGCGCATCGAAGCCCTCGAGCACGAACTCGGCGTCCAGCAAGACATTCACGCTATTCGCCGCCTGCAGTACATCTATGGCTATTTCATCGACAAGTCGCAGTACAACGAGGTCGTCGATCTCTTCGCAGACGACAGCGAGGTCTGGTTTCTCGGCGGTATCTACAAAGGCAAGGCGGGCGTAAGGCGCCTTTATATAGATCGCTTTCGCAAACGCTTCACCGGGGACCACAACGGGCCGCGATACGGCTGGCTCCTCGACCACCCGCAGATGCAGATGATCATCGACGTGGCACCGGACCGAAAAACCGCCAGTGTCCGCGGGCGCTCGACGATGCAGGCGGGACTCCACGAGACGGCGAAAGGCGAACAGCGCCAGTGGTTTGAAGGCGGCGTCTACGAAAATCGCTATGTGCGCGAAGACGGCGTGTGGAAGATAAGCCGCCTCGGTTATTTTCCTTTCTGGCACGCGAGCTACGACAGCGGCTGGGCCAAAACGCCGATCGATTGGTTACCTATGGCGAAGAAACTGTACCCGGAAGACCCGATAGGCCCTGATGAGCTCCTGGATCCGCAACCAAGGCTATGGCCGGCGACGGACATCGTGCCGTTTCATTACAACCATCCAGTCACCGGAAAACCGATCGAGATCGACAACAGCCGCGCGCGCGAAGGCTTTAGCGACGAAAACTGAAACGGGGTCAGAGCCGTGCTCTGATTCCTAACGGTGGGCGAGCATCAGCGGAATGACCAGGTCTTCCTCGTCATCGAGATGCCGGACAATGCGGCGGCAAAGCAATTCACTGGCTTCGATATAACGATCCGCGGCGCGCCGCTGCCCGTCAACGGCGCCCGCTCCATTTTCACCTAGTGCGTGGCGAAACGCATCGAGTGCCGCGATGGTCGAGAGGCTCGATTCGTGGAGCAGTTCGTGGTCGCTGGCGAGCACGTCGAAGCCCGGACCGAGGCGGGGGTCCGCGGCGCGAAACGCCGGGAAGTAATGGAAGTCCTCGACCTGGTGGTGGCCGTGCAGCAGTGAAATCAAAAACTGTGTTCGCGACACGACCTGCGAGGCAAAGGCTTCGGCATTGTCAGGCCGCTCCCGATAATTGTCCGAAGCAGTTTGCAGGATCCTGCATTGACCGCGGAAGTCATTGTGTTTGTCGATCCAGAATTGCGCGAGCGGCGTCATGTTCTGTCGCCACGATTCTCTCGGATATTCCCTGAGCAGCACGCACAATTCTTCCGGCCAGCCCGTGCGTTGCTCGATGTCCTGGTCCGATGACATGGAAGGACGTTGCGCGAAATCAGGACTAGTTGGCTCGCCTGGAAATTATGAAACTCTCGTCATTGAACCAGAGGCCATTGTGTTTGTGCAGGATACGCGCCGTCGCATCGACATATTCGCGTGACTCGAGCACGCTTTCGAGTTTCTGGTCGTCGATCTGTGCGACATAGATAGCCGCGTTCCACGCGGCCAGCAAAGTCGACGTGCCGATACTGTCGGCGATTTCCTCGGGGAGCGTGTGCATCTTGTACCGCAAGATCGCTTTCGAATCAGAGAATGCGTTGAAGTTGAAACTGCGCGCCTCGTGTTTCAATTCCGTCTTTAAAGTTTTCAGGAGTTCGTGTCGGTTGACCGTGAAAGGGTCTTCGTCGGGCCAGATCTCGCGGATAATTTCGAGACCCGGATCGCGGCCGAATGACTGCACCACGAGCGCCCGCCCGCCGGAGCCGAGGCTTCGAACCAGCGGCGACAAGACATACTTGACCTTGAAATCCGCATTCATGCGCGCACGCCAGGGCTGCGAGGCGATGACGAGATCGTAGTTGGCGCCCGCGTGGCCCGGCTTGGGAATAACCGAATCCAGCAGGAACTTGTGATCCTTGCGATACATGATCAGAACGGATGGCCGGACGTATTGCGGATTTCCGGTCCTGGGGTTGGCTTTGGCCTGCCAGGCGTCTACGAGCACATCGTCCATGTCACGCAGCTGTTGTCCATATTCGTAGGCCGAGGTGCCATCGAGCTCGACGACAATCCAGTTCAAGGCTGCGGCCTTGGCAACGTCGAGCGGCATGAGC
>JABAOE010002544.1_pt1 | contig 11345 bp, 12 predicted proteins | sample 7062141 | NCBI WGS metagenome assembly JABAOE01 (sample SAMN14538627, study PRJNA623070) | marine sediment metagenome | biome: marine biome [ENVO:00000428]; feature: marine pelagic biome [ENVO:01000023]; material: deep marine sediment [ENVO:00002113] | place: India: Gulf of Khambhat ...
GCCCGATCGACCATGCCCTTGACGATAATCGCGCCGGCAGAGTTGTCCGTGCTCGATTCCGTACCCAGTCCCATAAACCTGACGCGGGCGGGATCCACGTCGTACTGATCAATCAGCCGCAGGACCGCGGTCGCCGCCATCGTGTAGACACTTTGCTCCGGTCCGCGGACCCGGAAGCTGCGGCCGACGACCTCGCGAACCTTGGACCACTGGTTGTCGGTCCAGTCGCACCAGTCCTCCAGCCAGACCCGGTAGGGCGGGACATAGGCGGCGAGACCGCTGAGGCCGATCGGCTTTAAGATCCTGGACATGGTCATTGACGAGTGTGGTTCAGGCCCGGGAATTTTAGTGTCCCGGGCCGTCCGCCACAACTATCTATTCAACCGTAATCGTGATCTGCTCGGACATCACCGGCGGCTCGTGCGGGATGTGCAGATGGTCGCCGAGCAGGAGCTGCAGAGTATGTTCGCCCGGATCGAGTTCGAGCACGGTGGAGGTGCTCGCATCGCCGAAGTGGATATGGTTAGCGTCGGCCGGTACGGGCAGGTTCAGGTCGGGCGGGGCCGTATCGACGAGCAGATGATGATGTCCCGAGGCAGGGGTGTCGTCGCCGGCCCGAACAACCTGCATGCCCTCAATTCCGAACTCGATGCTGACCGGGCCGGACACGGTCGAGCCATCGGCGGGGCTTAAGAAAAAGACACGCGCACCTTCGGCAGACTGGGTCCGCGTCAGCGCCGGAGGCGATACGGGCTCCGGCACCGCAGCCGGGCCGCTCTCGGCCGCTTCGGGATCTGCAGTCGGTTCGTCGCTTTGTTGCCCACAAGCGGCAAGGAACAGAATCGTGGTGATCAGGACAAGCTGGCTCTTGACTGGCATGGGTAACTCTCCAGAAGTAGACGATGGCCTCAATAATAAGAAATTACAGCCAGCCTCGCGATTGGATTTGCGCCGCGACTAGAGCGAGAAAGCCGCCAGCAGGACAACGATGACGAGTAATGTTGAAAAGCCTGCTACATAGAGAGAGGAAAGCAGGACGAATTTGAGGAAGGTGACGATCCGCCCCTGGCCATAAACGGTGCGCATCGCGACAAACAGGTAAGCGGGTATGTATAGCGAAGTTGCTACAACGGGCAAAACGACCGTCGCCTCGGATAGCCTGACGACCGAGCCGAGACGCGTAAACAGGATCTGCAGCGTCAAGATCAGGAAAAAGAAAGCATGGAAGTGCACAAAGAACAGCAAATGCTCGACATAGAACCGACGCGACAGGGGATAAAGAGCTTTGAGAATCAGTGCCATCACCGGCAGAAGCACGATCAAAGCAGTCGGGATCGTGCCGATGATTTCCTGAACGAATGCACGCCCGTCGTCGAGCGTAAGACGCTCGCAGACATGCTTCAGGCGCTCGACAGTGAAGCGGCGAGCGAGAAATGCCGGCATGTCCTCGACGTCCTTTTGTTCGATCTGGCAACGGAGTTTGCCGTTGTCATCCGTTGCAATTTCGATACCCGGCGAGCGACTCTCGGCGGGCTCCGTGGACGATCGCGCATGCTGTTCGAGCAGCTCCTCTTCGACGAGTTCATCGAGTAACTCGTTGTGCATGCTGCCCATTGTCCCGCCCGGTGAGCTTGAGCCGCTTGCTTGCGTATCCGCGGCAGCAACGTCCGGTTCTCCGGCGACTTCCACCTCGGACACAGGTTCGATGAGAATGCCGAATTTCTCGCGAGGATCCGCAAAGGCGACGAGAAAGAAGATCAAACTCAGAACCAGGTACATGCGAAACGGGGGCATGAATCGCGCGCGGCGGCCCTGGAGGTATTCGTGGGTCAGCCGCCCCGGCCGGATCATTAGCGGTATCAGCGTCTGCCAGATTCGGGAGTCAAGCTCGAATAGATCGCCGAAAGCATCCGACACGAGCTCCCAGAGGCTGATCAGGCGGCTGCGCGATCGCTGGCCACAGGCCGCACAGTATTGACCGAGCAGGTGTTGCCCGCAGTTGAGACACGCGGAACCGCGATCGGATACCGGCAGTTCTTCAGGGCCTTCGCAAAGCAGCCGCGCTTCCAAGCCAACGCGGCCCTCGAAACGTTCGGCGAATATGCGGGAGTCGATGACGGCGCCGGATTCGATCAGCTCGACCGCCGCTTCCTCTGAGGTGAACCGGTAGCAGCACAGCCGCAGCACCCGTTCTTCGTCTGCTGACGGCCGCGCAAGCTGCCAGCAGTCGTCAATACCTTCTATGTCGCGCGATGCTTCGATATGGGCATCGAGCCAAGCATCGAATTCGGCCGCGCTTTCGACGTCCACGGAGAGCAAAAGCTCGTAGACAGGACCGGCCGCCGAGTTCATCTCCGGCTCAGGCCGACTGGGCTTTTCTCTTGGCCGTCGATTTCTTGCCCGACGCGGGTTCGTTCGCCCGATCGGCCTGAACGGCAACGGGAGGGGCGCCCTCTGCTGTTCTCTTGCGGATAAATTCGTCGGTGGCGAAATCGTCGACCGCGATCAGCGCAACTACCTTGTCATGGTAATCACGCAGTTTCTCGGCCTCGTTTTGGCCGATCACCTCGGCCCGCTCCGCCTCGGCTATTTGACCGCCGAAGTCTTCCGCCCGGATGAGGCCTTCTTTGCGTGCCTGGCGTAGGCGTGCCTCGAGTGGCGCGAGTTGCTCGAAGAGTTCGAGCGCCTCCTGCAGTTGGCCGAGAGGGTTGCCCGGCTCAAGCGCGGTGTATGCCAACTCGCTCAAGCGATCGCGAGCTTCGCCTGAAGTGGTCATGAGTTTGACGATCTTATTGCCGATCGTGTCCGACGGCGCCGAGTAGGTGCGGCCGCGCGGGAAGATGAAAAGGCGCAGGATGGCGGCGGCCCAGCGGTTGGGATGATTGCGGAGGAAAGCGTGCAGGGCTTCCTGAGCCTGGTACATAAGTGTCCGGACCGACCATTCGACGAGCGGTAAGTCCGTCGCGCGGCGGCCCTGGTTCTCGAAGTGCTTGAGCACGCAGGAGGCCAGGTACATCGAACTCAGGACGTCGCCGAGCCGGGCCGACAGCAGTTCGCGTTTCTTGAGTGCTCCGCCGAGGGTCAGCATGGCAAAGTCTGAGGCCAGCGCAAATGCGGCACTGTAGCGGTTGATGTTCTGATAGAAACGCCGCGTCGGCGTATTCAGCGGTACGCGGCTAAATTTGGCATGCGTCAGGGCAAGAAAGACAGAGCGCGCAAGATTGCTTATGCCGTAGCCGACATGGCTGAAAAGGGCCTCGTCAAAGTCGATCAGGCCGCGCTCGGTATCCTCGTCGGAGGCGGCGTGCAGTTCGCGAAGCACGAAGGGATGACAGCGCATGGCGCCCTGCCCGTAAATGATCAGGCTGCGTGTCAGAATATTCGCGCCTTCGACCGTGATTGCAATCGGTGTCGCCATGTAACCGGGGCCAATATAATTCGTTGGTCCGAGCATGATGGCTTTGCCGCCGTGCACGTCCATCGTGTCATTGCAGACCTTGCGGCCGAGTTCGGTGCAGTGATACTTGAGGATCGCCGAGGGCACTGCCGGTTGCTCGCCCTGGTCGATTGCACCGGCCGTGACAGAAACGGCTGCGTTCATTATGTAGGTGTAGCCACCAATCCGCGCGAGCGCCTCGCCGATGCCTTCAAAGTTGGCAATTGATGTATTGAACTGCTTGCGAAGCTTGGTATATGCGCCGGACGAGTAGGCTGCAGCCTGACCGCCTCCGGCCGCGGTCGACGGCAGCGTGATTGCGCGCCCCACCGAGAGCAACTCGACGAGCATCCTCCATCCTTTCCCGGCCATCTCCGGTCCGCCGATGATGCAGTCGAGAGGCAGGAATACGTCTTTACCCGTGGTCGGGCCGTTCTGGAATGGGACGTTCAACGGCATATGGCGACGACCGACTTCGACACCCGGTGTATCGACCGGAATCAATGCGGCCGTGATCCCGTAGTCCTCCCGCTCACCGATAAGGTGTTCGGGATCGTAGAGCTTGAACGCCAGGCCGACAACGGTCGCAATGGGAGCAAGGGTGATATAGCGCTTGTTCCAGTTAAGCCGGATGCCCGTAATTTCCTCGCCTTGCCATTGGCCTTTGCACACGACACCGGAGTCGATGAGCGACGCTGCATCGGAGCCGGCCTCGGGTGAAGTCAAGGCGAAGCAGGGAATCTCGGCCCCAGAAGCCAGGCCGGGCAAGTAGCGGTCTTTTTGTTCCTCGGTGCCGTAGTGCAGCAACAATTCAGCCGGCCCGAGTGAATTCGGTACGCCGACGGTCGAGGAAGCGATCGGACTGCGGCTTGCGAGTTTGGCCGTGACGCAAGAATTTGCGTAGGCCGAAAATTCGAGGCCGCCGTATTTTTTTGGGATGATCATCGCGAAGAATTTGTTCGCGATGATGAAGTCCCAGACTTCCCGGGACATGTCGCCTCGTTGGTGCATGATGTCCCAGTTATCGAGCATGCGACAGAGCTCTTCACAGGGCCCTGCAAGAAACGCCTGCTCTTCTTCCGAAAGCGTCGGCGCCGGGTATTCCATCAGGCGGTCCCAGTCCGGCATTCCCGAGAATAGTTCCCCGTCCCACCAAACGCTGCCTGCTTCGAGTGCTTCGCGCTCGGTATCCGACATCTTCGGCAGCATCGTCCGATAGATTCGGAGCAGCGGCTTGGTAATTTTTTCGCGGCGGAACTCGATGAGATTCGGCACGACCATGGCGCCGAACGCCAACCAGAGCAGGAATTTCCAGATCAGCGAGCCATCGCCGAAGATCGTGTACGCGATGAGCGCAAGGCACGCTGCAACGGTTGATGTGCGCAGGTCCACGCGCTGATATGCGAGGTAGATGCCGCCACCTATAAACAGCAGCATCCAGAACAGACTCGCAAGCAAAGCGGACAATTGCAAAACCTCTGAATACGTTATGTCGTGTCAGGCAGACCCTAACACCGTCAATCTCTCGTTGCTAATAAATGCGTCACGTTTAAAGGAGCGCCTCGATTGCGGCCCGCTCCTCCCTGAGTTCGACCTCCGTCGCTGACATCCGTTCGCGACTGAAGTCATTAATGTCGAGCCCGTCAACGATCTCGAAGCAGCCGTTGTCGCAACGTACCGGGTAAGAGTAGATGATGCCGGGGTCGATTCCGTAACTACCGTCCGCAGGGACAGCCATGCTGACCCAGTCGTTGTCGCTGCTGCCCAACACCCAGTCGTGCATATGATCGATCGCGGCAGATGCCGCCGAAGCCGCTGACGAGGCTCCGCGTGCCTTGATGATCGCTGCTCCGCGCTGCTGTACGCGAGGGATAAAGTCGCTGCTGAGCCAGTCTTGATCGACGAGCTCGGCTGCCGGTTTTCCCTTGACCGTAGCATGGAAGATGTCCGGATACTGGGTCGCCGAGTGATTGCCCCAGATCGTCATGCAGCGTACGTCGGTGACGTGAGCTCCGGTCCGCATGGCGAGCTGAGCGACGGCGCGGTTATGGTCGAGACGCGTCATCGCCGTAAACTGTCGCGGGTCGAGGTCCGGCGCATTGCTGCTGGCAATGAGGGCATTCGTATTGGCCGGGTTGCCCACAACCAGCACCCGGATGTCTCGGCTCGCGTGGTCGTTGATGGCTCGGCCCTGCACGGAAAAGATCTTGGCGTTGGCCTCGAGCAGGTCTGCGCGTTCCATGCCGGGACCGCGCGGGCGGGCGCCGACCAATAGCGCGTAATCCGACGCCGCAAAAGCGACCTCGGGTTCTGCCGACGCACTGACGCCCGCAAGCGTGCCGAAGGCGCAGTCATCGAGTTCCATGACCACGCCATCGAGAGCCGGCAGCGCCGGCGGAATTTCGAGCAACTGAAGAATCACCGGCTGATCTTCACCAAGCATCTGTCCGGAGGCGATGCGAAATGCGAGTTGGTAACCGATTTGACCGGCGGCACCGGTGATCGTGACACGAACGGATGGCTTCATAAGATGTCCCTGCTGAACTTCCGGAGGAAAGGCGCGGGCCGGGATTCTAGCACCGGCAGTGCCGTGTCGCACAGGGCCTTTTCCTTATCGAGTGAATTCGGGGTAGGCGCGCAACAATGCCTCGAGTTCCGCCTCCGCGGCCGATGCCCGGCCGGCTTTACGCAGGTTCTCGATACAGGCATACCACTGGGCAGCCGACCGCTTGTCCTCGTCGCGACAGGCCGGCACCGGGGCCTCGGCGCTATCCGCTAGACCCTCTTCTGCCGCAGCAGCATCGGGCTCGCCCATCACCCTTTGGTGCTCGAGTGCAATGGATTTTTCTTGCCGGTGCATTTGCTGCTCGCTTGCCGCCGTCCCGGCAGGGGCAAGCGGTGTGGCAACCGCTTCACGATCAGCGGTTTCTGCTGTCGAGCGCATATCGGCGGCACGCGGCGCCTGCCGCGTGGCCGAATGCTCACTTTCTTCAAGCGGAGAAGCTACCTTGGCGTCGACTCGTCCACCTTGCCTTGCCGGCCTGGCCACAGCGTCAGCCTCGAGGTCCAGCGGCACGTTACCCGGTCCCGGCTGCGGCAGTTCGGCGATATCGAGAAGCAAACCCAATGTCAGCCCTACCATTGCAGCCCAAGCGATCGGCCGGGTCCAGCCGGAAAGACGTGAGCCGGGCGCCCGCACCTCCCGGGTCGCAGAGCGGAGCACCTGGATGTTCAGCCGCTCGGGCGCCCGCTCGCTAGATGCCTCCAGGTACAGTTCTCTGAGCTGGTCCTCGCTGCCGTGCGAATCTGTCTTTTCGATATTCATGTCTTCTCCACGGGCTCGCCGACCGCGACGCGCAGCTTGTTTACGGCATATCGCAACCTGCTTTTGGCGGTTTCACGATTTGTCCCTGTCACCTTAGCGATCGCGTCAATGCTGAGCCCGGCTTCCTCACGCAATAGGAATGCATCGCGTTGCTCGAACGGCAGGTCGGCGAGCGCCTCGAGCAGGCGTTCGCGGGCGAGCAAACGTTCGGTTGCAATGTCCGGCGTAGCGGCCGGGTCCTGGTGGCCATCGGCATCGAGATCCACGGACTGTGCGTATCGCTTGTTGCGTCTCGTGTGGTCGATAAAACAATTGTAGGCGACGCGATACAGAAAAGTTTTGAATTGGGCCGTGGGCTGGTAGCGCTCGCGCGAGCGAACGATCCTGTTCCAGGCCTCCTGGAACACGTCATCGGCGGCTGCGCGACATCCGCAGTGCCTCAGGAGATAGCGATAAAGCGCGTCGTTGTGGCGGCGGTAAAGCGCTTCAAAAGCGCGGACGTCGCCGTTCTTGTAACGAAGCATCAAATCGCTGTCCGTAAGCTCCTCGCCCATCTGACGAGCATAGGCGAGGCTCCTGAATGACGAAAGTCGCCCGTCAAGCGAGGTAGTACCAGGAAGATAACTCATTGTTTTTAAGTATTTTTTCGTCAGGATGTCTCTGCTTTAAACGCAAGACGAGTCATTTTTGGGTTGGGCGCGAAGAAAAGCTTGCATTTTCTCTGATTAGTGTTATAGTCAACTATAACACCAGTTCACTAAGGCGCCCCAGGAGGGCAGACATGAAAACGATCAGCAGGCAAAGTCTCAACGAATTGATCAGCCTGACCGTGCTCCTGCTCATGGCGCTCGCACTCATTACCGGACCAGCACCGGCTGACGCACTGGCAGAGGGGACGGCAGCTCGCGAAGAAGCCGAGCCAGGTCCGCGGTCGGGGCTGCTTGCCGCGACCCACGCGGTTATTCGGTACGCAGAAGCAGGATCCGACTTCGTTATTGGAGAAGTCGCGGATGTTCTGCGCCTGGCGAATCGCGATGCTAAGGATACGGCTCGCGAATTTGGTTTTCATCATGGTCAATGAGTTCGAATGCATGATCGGATCGGGCGCGGATACGGTCCGGATCCGGAGCGCGGGGCTGCCGATTTCGCCCTCGGCTTGTCGCAAGCATGGGTCTTCGGTTTCGCGGGGAGAAGTCTGATGGACCCGAAGTGGAGCGACGATCTCCCCATCTACCGGCAACTTAAGGACCGCGTTATCGCGATGATCCTCGAAGGTGTTCTCGTCGACGGCGATGCTTTGCCGTCGGTGCGCAATGTTGCCGCCGAGTATCGGCTCAATCCGCTTACCGTGCTGAAGGGCTACCAGGAGTTGGTCGACGAAGGCCTTGTCGAGAAAAAGCGCGGCCGGGGTATGTATGTCATGGAAGGGGCCAAGAACAAATTGCTCAAGGATGAGCGCAAGCGCTTCATCGAGAAGGAATGGCCACAGGTTCGCGCAACGATCGATCGCTTGGGCCTCGATGTCCACGAGTTGCTCGCGGATGCGGAAGCGGTGCAGAAATCGGGAGGCTCTGATGACTAGTTTTGTTCGGGCGCGCAATGTATCGAAGCACTTCGGCGATGTTCGAGCAGTGGACAACGTCAGTTTCGATATCGAGAAAGGCAAAATCATGGGCCTGATCGGGCCGAATGGGGCCGGTAAAACAACACTGCTCAAAGCCGTGCTGGGGCTGACGGACTGCCAAGGAGAACTTTCTGTTCTTGGTTTAGATCCGTTCCGTCAGCGCAAGCAACTGATGCAGAACATCAGTTTTATTGCCGATGTCGCGGTTTTGCCCCGTTGGATACGTGTTACTCAGCTACTCGACTTCATGGACGCGGTACACCCGAACTTCTCGAAGCAGCGGGCCGAAGAGCTGCTCTCGAAGACAAAAGTCCGAAGGCAAGCGACGGTCCGCGAATTGTCAAAAGGCATGATCACGCAGCTGCACCTTTCGATGATTGCAGCAATCGATGCTCAGTTGCTTATTCTTGATGAGCCGACGCTCGGTCTCGACATCATCTTCAGGAAAGAGTTTTACACCAATCTCCTAAATGATTATTTCGACGGTGAACGGACCATTCTTGTCACCACCCACCAGGTCGAAGAAATCGAAAACCTGCTGACCGACATCATGTTCATCGACGAGGGTCGCATATTGCTCAATGCAGCCATGGATGACTTGCCGGCATCGTTCGTCGAGCTTGCGACCTCCGGCGAGAGCGCCGTGAGAGCCCGTGAGTTAAAGCCCATCCACGAACGGGAGGTCTTCGGACAGACAAACATGATTTTCGAAAATGTATCCAGGGACAGCCTCAGCGGACTCGGCGATATGCGAACGCCCGCAATTGCTGATCTCTTTGTCGCCAAGATCAAGGGGGTCGAAGCATGATTTCCCATCAACTGGCACTGATCAAGCGCGAAGTTTGGGAGCATCGGTCCATCTACGTCGCGCCGATCGCCGTGGCTGTTGTCATGTCGCTTCTTTCGATTGCGGCACTGGTCACGGTCTCCGCGTTCGACAACGAGGTCCGCCTGGCGATTCTCGGCGCCTCTAACATCGTCGGCGACAGCGAACGCCAGGCAGCGATGACAATGTTCTTTCTCGGCACCTCCTGGGTTTTCATGCTCACGCTGGCGATACTGACCACGTTCTACGCGCTCGATTCCCTGTACGCTGAACGCAAGGACAAGAGCATTTTGTTCTGGCGATCACTGCCGATTACGGACGTTGAAACCGTGGTCTCGAAGCTCCTGACGGCTGTAATCGTTATCCCTCTCGTTACGCTAATGACAATCATCCTGACGCACCTAGTGAATCTGGTGTCATCGAGCATCTGGGTGTCAGTCAAAGGCGGCGATGCGGGGCATTTGGTGTGGGGCTCGGCGGCTCTTCTCGACAACTGGGTCACTGCTTCCGCGGTTATTTTTGCCAGCGCGCTGTGGATGTCGCCCTTCATCGGCTGGTTTTTGTTTGTCTCCGCCTGGACCAAACGCTCGCCGCTGCTCATGGCCTTCATGCCACCGGCGGTGCTTGCGCTGATCGAATTGATTTTTTTGCGCTCATCACTATTTGCGGAAACCGTGTTCGGTCGCGGTGGAAATATGCCGCTGTTTCGCGGGATCGATCTCGAGCAGTTTTTCGACAAGGATCGCGTACAGATCGATGCCGATGCCGTGGGGCTCTTGAACCATCTCGATCCCGGCAAGTACTTCACGAGCCCGGCGCTCTGGGCCGGTCTCGTGGTCTGCGCGCTTTTCTGCGTGGCCGCGATTTACGTCCGCCGATACCGCGACGAGAGCTGAGTACCCGTCAGGAGGCGTCTCGGGGCCTGCGTCCCGACAATTTATGTTTGCGCAGCCTTCCGCGGAACTGGTGGTAACTCAAGCCGAGCAGATCGGCCGCCATGCGCTGGTTGAACCGTGAGCGCTCGAGCGCTTCGGTAAGGAAATCTCGCTCAGTCTGTTCTAGTCGTGCACCGAGGTTTGTCGGCAACAGCAATGGGCGTTTCGCGGGCAAGGCCTTATCTGCTGATGTGTCCGTACTCGTTGCGGATACTTTGAATGGCGAATCGAAAGGGTCGAATGCGATCCTCGCTATAGCTGTGTCCGGATCCGTGGAGCGATAGACAGAGCGCTCGACCGTGTTCTTAAGTTCGCGGACGTTGCCCGGCCAAGCATGGCGGAGCAGAGCAGATGCGGCACGCGGACTGAAGCCCGGGAAATAGCTTCGCTTGAGCTCACTCGACATGTTGAAGGCGAATGCATGCGCCAGAGGCAATATGTCCTCGAGGCGCTCGCGTAACGGCGGGACCGTAATGACATCGAATGCAAGCCTGTCGAGGAGGTCGTCGCGAAATCGTCCCGCCTCGACGAGGGCGGTCAGGTCCGAATTCGTGGAGCCGACAATTCTTACCTCTACCTGAAGCGTTTCACTGCCCCCGACGCGCTGCAGCTCGCCGTACTCGATAATGCGCAGAATTTTCTCCTGCATGCNNGACTCGAGTATCGATTCGGTCAGCGCAGCGCAGTTGACTTTAATGACCGGCTGGCGCCAGCGCCCTGAAAGGTAATGCAGGCGTGAGGCGATCAGCTCTTTGCCTGTACCGCGCTCGCCGACGACGAGGACAGGCTTGGCCAGCGGCGCGGCTCGCGAGACATGTTCGAGCATCTCGATGAACGCGGGCGCTTCACCGATGATCTGCTGGGTTGGATGCTCTGCTGACACGTGTAAATTTTGCCAAAAAATAGTAAAAAAGGCTAACTATTGGTTTAATTAGCTATTGCTCAGGGTAGCAATAGTACGACGTGATTTTGAGGAAAAATAATTAAAACAATAAGTTAGCGTGTTTTAAAAGTTTTGGCACGAAAGCTGCAGATACTATGGCAGGATTCACCAGAACTGAGGACGAACCGATGGGGATATTCACACGATTTTCCGACATCGTGAACTCGAACATCAACGCGATTCTTGATCGGGCCGAAGACCCCGAAAAAATTGTGCGGCTGATGATCCAGGAGATGGAGGACACGCTGGTCGAGGT
>JABAOE010036590.1_pt1 | contig 11342 bp, 14 predicted proteins | sample 7062141 | NCBI WGS metagenome assembly JABAOE01 (sample SAMN14538627, study PRJNA623070) | marine sediment metagenome | biome: marine biome [ENVO:00000428]; feature: marine pelagic biome [ENVO:01000023]; material: deep marine sediment [ENVO:00002113] | place: India: Gulf of Khambhat ...
CCCTGCCACTTCGGCATCGACATGGCGACGCAGTGGGAGTTGATCGCCTCGCGTCAGGAGGTCGAAGAGATCCGCCAGCACATCGGCGCCGACTCGCTTGCCTACCTCTCGCTCGATGGCCTGATGCGCGCCGTGGAACAGCCGCGCGAGTCGTTCTGCACTGCCTGCTTTAGCGGCGAGTACCCAATGCCGGTTCAGTTGCAGATGGACAAGCTCGTCTTCGAGCGCCCCGGGCGCGCGCGGGCCCGCAAGGTCCCCGTCGCCGCTGCCGCCGAAAGCCCGGCCGATAGCGGCTAGCACCGCACGCCCCGTCCCGCTATCATTGGGTTCGCTCGTTCCAGAAGGAGTTCCCGCAACGTGCTGCAAGGCCCGACGGTGTGACCAGCCAGAAGCCAGATATCCCCGATGCCTACGCGGCTGCCGGCGTTGACGTAGAAGCGGCGGACGCTCTTGTCGACCGCTTTGCCGGGCTTGCCCGGTCGGCGCGGCGGCCCGAGGTGCTTGCCGACGTCGGCCCCTTCGCCGGCCTCTTCAAGTTCGGCGGCTACAAAGAGCCTGTGCTCGTCGCCAGCACGGACAGCGTGGGCACGAAGGTCAAGATCGCAGCCGTCCTGGAGCGCTACGAAGGCGTCGGACACGACCTCGTCAACCACTGCGTCAACGACGTCCTGACGACCGGCGCTGAGCCGCTCTTCTTCCTTGACTACATCGGCAACTACGGCCTCTCGGACGACGCCAAGGCCGAACTCGTCGCCGGCTGCGTCGCTGCCTGCCGCGAGGCCGGATGCGCTCTCCTCGGCGGCGAAACGGCCGACATGCCCGGCACGTACGCCGATGGCGACTTCGACCTGGTCGGGTTCGTCGTCGGCGTCGTCGAGCGTGACGCGCTGATCGACGGCTCGCGCATCAGCGAGGGGGACGCTCTGATCGCGCTGCCGTCGAACGGGCCGCACACGAACGGCTACTCGCTTGTGCGGCGCCTCTTCAACGTAGGGCAGGGCGGCGATCCGGCGGCCGAGCGCGCCGTGCTGGAGCGCAGCTATCCCGGGCTCGAAGGCAGCCTCGGAGACGCGCTGCTCGTGCCCCACCGCCCGTACCTAGCCGAACTGCGCCCCGTCCTGCCGCGCCTGCGCGGGATCGCGCACATCACGGGCGGCGGGATCCCGGGTAACCTGCCGCGTATCCTACCGGACGGACTGGGCGCGCGCCTGGACCGCGAGTCCTGGCGCGTACCGGCGCTCTTCCGCCTGATCCAGGAGACCGGGGGCCTCGACGAAGCCGAGATGCTGAGAGCGTTCAACATGGGCGTCGGAGTTATCGTCGCCGTCGCGCCGGAGGACGCTGCCGAAGTGTCGCAAGATTTACCGGAGTCGTGGGTCATCGGTGAGGTGACAGCCGGCGATGGAGTCGATTGGAGGTAGCGATGCCCCGCTTCCGTGTGTTCTACGTCGAACGGCAGCCGAAAGACGGCGGTGGGCAGATCGATCTGCGCGCGGCAGCCGCCCGGCCCGGTGGCTACTTCAAGGAGACGGACTGGGAGGAACAAGTAGAGGGCAAGAACGCGCCCGCCGCTCTCGATTCGTTCTTCCGGGAGCACGCCGGCCACGCGGAGGGCGTGATGATCATCGAGGAGGATGGCCGCGGCCACCCCATCGAGGGCCTCGACTACGACCCTGACCGCACTTACGTCTGGGTGGAGGAGGGCAACCTGATGGAGTACCAGGGCATGGCGGAGGCGACAGCCGGCGCCGTCAGCTGCCCGCTCTGCGACGGCTCCGGTGAAGTAGACGAGGAGATCGCCCAGGAGTTCACGGAGGTCTGGCACAGCAACGAGTACGCCGAGGAGGAGTCTTGAGCCCCGTCGCCATCCTCGCGCCATACGACAAGAGCGGCCTCAAGAACTTCGCGCTGCAGCTGGCCGAGCTGGAGTTCGACATCTACTCCACTGGCGGGACCCACAAGCACCTGTCGGAGGCGGGGCTGGCCGTACAGCCGGTGTCCTCGCTGACGTCGTTCCCCGAGGTGCTGGACGGGCGAGTGAAGACGCTGCACCCGGCGGTACACGCCGGCATCCTCGCCCGGCGAGACCTGCCGGCCCACATGGCCGAGCTAACGAAGCATAAGATCGCTCCGATCGACCTCGTCTGCGTGAACCTGTACCCGTTCCGGGAGACGATCGCCAAGCCGGACGTGACGATGGCGGACGCGCTGGAGAACATCGACATCGGCGGGCCGACGATGCTGCGGGCGGCGGCGAAGAACTACCCGCACGTGCTGGTGCTCGTCGACCCGGACGACTACGACGAGGCGCTCGACCACCTGGAGATGGAGCAGGTGCCCGAGGACTATCGCCGGCGTCTGGCGACGAAGGCCTTTCAGCACGTCGCAGCCTATGACACGATGATCGCCCGCTACCTCCGAGACAACGGCGCCCCTCCTGAGGACCACGAAGGGTTCCCGGCCGAGCTGACGATCGGCCTCGACAAGATCGCCGACACCCGCTACGGCGAGAACCCGCACCAGCGCGGCGCCGTCTACCGCGACCCCAGCCCGTCAGCGCCGGCTGGCGTCGTCGCAGCGGAGCAGCTGCACGGGCTCGCGATGTCCTACCTCAACTACTTCGATGCCGACGCCGCCTGGCGCTGCGCCATCGACTTCGACGAGCCAGTTGTCGTCATCGTCAAGCACGGCACACCCTGCGGAGTGGCGTCGCACGAAGACATCGCCGTCGCCTACGAGCGCGCGTACGACTCGGACCCGATCTCGCCCTTCGGCGGCATCATCGCCGTCAACCGGCCCGTGACCTGGGAGATGACGGAGGCGATGCGCGGCAAGCGCTACGACATCATCGTCGCGCCTGGGTACGAGGATCGCGCTCTGGAGCGGTTGCGCAAGCGCCAGGACTTGCGCATCCTCCAGATGCCGTCCGCGGAGCGCGTCTATCCAGACGTCGAGTTCCGGCAACTGCTGGGCGGCATGCTGGCCCACGAACCAGACACGGCGCGCGGCGTCGAGCTGGAGATCCGCGTCGTCACGAAGCGCGCGCCGACTGCCGCCGAGGCGGACGAGCTGCGCTTTGCCTGGAACTGCGTGAAGCACGTCAAGTCGAACGCCGTCGTCATCGCCAGGGAGCGCGCGACGATTGGCATCGGCGGTGGTCAGCCGAACCGGCTCTGGCCGACGCAGCAGGCGATCGAGCGCGCCGGAGATCGCATTGACGGCGCGGTCGTCGCCTCGGACGCCTTCTTCCCGTTCGCCAAAGGCGACGCGGTGGAGGACGCCTGTCGCGCCGGCATTACTGCGATCATCCAGCCGGGTGGCGGCGCGCGGGATGAAGAGGCGATCGAAGTCTGCAACGAGTACGGCGTGGCGATGGTCTTTACGGGCACGCGCGGATTCCGGCACTAAGAACCTGTCGGGCGGGCGTTGCCCGAGGGTTGGCAGCGTCCGTATAATGCCTTTCGTTGGTCGAATCTCCGGGTTCTCTCTTGGAATACCCTACTCAGCGCGCTCAAGACATCCTCGTTCCGGTCGACGGCAATCCGTCGGCCTTCGACGCACTCGCGCTCGCCTGCACTATCGCCCGCCGGAACAAGGGGATGGTCTACGCCGTCTACATCATCGAGGTCGCCCGCACGATGGCTCTTGACGCCGAACTCGACGCCGATGCCCGCGGCGCGGAGGCGATCCTCCAGCAGGCCGAGCAGATAGCGAGCGAGGCTGACTGCAAGATCGAAGGCGAGATACTGCAGGCGCGGGACGCCGGCCACGCGATCGTCGACGAATCGATCGAGCGCGGCGTCAGCGCAATCTTTCTCGGCGTTGATTACAAGATGCCGCTGGGCGAGTTCGAGCTGGGCGCGACCGCGCGCTACGTCATTGACCACGCGCCGTGTCAGGTGGTCGTGGTCCGCGAAGCAGCGCAGGGCGTCGGCGAATGAAGGTTGTGATCATGGGCTGCGGCCGCGTCGGGTCGAGCCTCGCCGCCCGCCTGTCCAGTGAGGGCCACGAGGTAACGGTCCTCGACGTGCGGGCTGATGCGTTCCGGCGCCTGCCCTCAGACTTCAAGGGCAAGAAGCACATCGGCAACGGCATCGACCAGGACGTCCTGGCGCGCATCGGCGTCGGTGACGCCGATGCGTTCATCGCCGTCACGCAGGGCGACAACCGCAACGTCCTGGCGACGCAGGTGGCGAAGCACATCTTCGGCGTTCCCCGCACCCTCTGCCGCATCTATGACCCGATCCGTGAGGAGATGTACCGCGGGCTCGGCCTGGAGACGATTAGCCCGACGATCATGGGCGCCAACGTCCTCCACGACCTGCTGAGCGAAGGCGCAGCAGCGGGAGAGGAGTCCTAGGTGTACGTCATCATCGTCGGCGGCGGCAAAGTCGGCTACTACCTCGCCAAGGAGCTGCTCGCCGAGCCGCAGCATGAAGTGCTGGTCATTGAGCAGGATCCCGCCAAGTGCGAGCGCATCGCCGAGGAGCTTGGCGACATCGTCCTTCGCGGCGACGGCTGCGAGGCGGCGACCATGGAGATCGCCGGCTTCGGCCGCGCCGACATGGTCCTCGCGGTCACCGGCGACGACGAGGACAACCTCGTGTCGTGCCAGGTGGCGAAGGTAAAGTTCAACGTGCCGCGCACGGTCGCTCGTATCAACAACCCGAAGAACCAGGAGATATTCCGGCGCCTCGGTATCGATACGACGGTGAGCGCCACCGGCGCAATCCTCGCCCAGATCGAGCAGGAGCTGCCGACCCACCAGATGATCCCGTTCTTGACGCTGGGCGGCGGGCTGGAGCTCGTCGCCGTCAAGGTGCCGGCCGAGGCGCGGGTGGTCGGCTCGGCGATCAAGGATCTCCTTCTGCCGCACGAGTCGCTCATCATCCTCGTGATCAGCCCCGACGGTGCGCCGCGGATGCCGACGCCCGAGACGAAGATCGCCGTCGAGGATGAGATCGTCGCGGTCACGCGCCGCGAGAACGAAGAGACTCTTCGGGGCGTCCTCACCAGCGCTGCCTGACGGTACAATCGTCGCATGACGAGGACGCTGGCCTACTTCGGCCCGCCGGGCACGAACAGCGAGGAGGCGGCCATCATCTATGCCGCGAGCGTTGGCGGTGGCTTCGACCTTGTGCCACTGACGAGCATTACGGCCGTCGCCGCGGCCGTCGTCGACGGCGAAGCGGATGAGGGCGTCGTCCCGATCGAAAACAGCATCGAGGGCGCCGTCAACGAGACGCTCGACCTGCTAATTCACGCCGACGGGCCACTGTACATACGCGGCGAGACGGTACTCCCGATCGAGCACCTGCTCCTAGCGAAGCCCGGCACCCGCAAGGAGGACGTCACCGTCATCAAGTCCTTCCCCGTTGCCATCGCTCAGTGCCGCGGCTTCATCGCCCGCGAGTACCCGGATGCCCAGATCGAGGCCGCGCTGTCGACTGCCGACGCTGTCGAGAGCGTGATGTCCCGCGATGGGGCGGCTGCGATCGCCAGCCGCCGCGCCGCTGAGCGCTACGGTGCGGAGGTGCTCGCCCGCGGCATTCAGGACCGTAGCCCCAACCACACTCGCTTCGTCACCGTCGCCCGCGAAGACCACGCGCCGACAGGTGAGGACAGAGACGTCGCTGGCCTTCACCTTCGCCAACGAAGACCGGCCCGGGCAGATCGTCAGCGCCCTGCAGGAGTTCGCCTCGCGCTCGATCAACCTCTCGAAGATAGAATCGCGGCCCAGCAAGGAGAAGCTGGGGACTTACATCTTCCTCGTCGACGTCGATGGACACAGGCTCGACCCCGCGCTGGCCGAGGCGCTGGCGACGATCGAGAAGAACTGCTCCGTCTTCCGCATTCTCGGCTCCTACCCCCGCTTCCGGGCGGAAGGCCGCTGACCTGAGGCGCGTGGCTGATGCCCGAGATTCCGGATCTTGAAGCCTACGCCACGTACTTCAACAAGCGCCTGCCCGGCCTGAAGGTCGTCGAGGCCGAAGCGCCGATCGCCTGGATCGTGCGGGCCGGCCGTGAGGAGTTCCTGGAGCGGATGAAGGGCCAGGCCTTCAAGCCGGTCTACCGCCACGCCAAGCTCCTCATGTTCCCGTTCGAGAGCGGCGACTTCCTCGTCGTCCACGCGATGCTGGCCGGCCGCTACCAGTACGTCGAGCCGAAACACAGGCGCCGCTCCAAGACGGCCTGGATTCTGCACCTCGACAACGATATGGATCTTCGCTACTTCGACGAGCGCATGATGGGGCGCGCCTTCCTCCTCCGCGAGGAGGAATTCGCCGAGCACGTCCCGCGCTGGACTGAGATGGGCCCGGATGTCATGAGCCCCGATCTGGACGAGGACGCCTTTCTGGCCGTGATGATGAGGGGGCGCGGCATGATCAAGAACATCATCACGAACGAGCGCATGGTCGCCGGCATCGGCAACGCCTACTCGGACGAGGTGCTGTGGGAGGCCGGCCTGCACCCGTTCCGCAAGCGCACGGACATCCCGGAAGAGGACCTGCGCAAGCTATTCCAAGCCATCCGCGACACGATGGCCTGGGCGACGAAGATTGTGACCGAGGAGACGGAAGAGAAGGGCCTGCCGGCCAAGATGTACCGGGACCATCTCCGGGTTCACGGGAAGAGTGACGGCGACTGCCCGCGCTGCGGCCACAGGATCAGCTCGATCAAGTCGGGCGGGCGTGAGACGAACTTCTGCCGCGGCTGCCAGACGTAACAGAGAGGCCTGGCCTAGGCGAAGCCGAAGTCCGGCTCTTCTTCGATCGCCGGGATGAACTTCCGCCAGCCCTCGTTGCTTTCGAGGTAGTGGTAGAAGGTGCGGAAGTAGCTGTAGGTGGGCCGGTAGGGCTCGCGGCGCAGGTACATGCGCGCCTCGTCGGGCGTGTGGCCCGCCTTCTTGTGGTTGCAGCGCTTGCAGGCGGCGACCACGTTGTCCCATTCGTGCTTCCCGCCGCGGTGGCGCGGCAGCACGTGGTCCAGCGTCAGGTCCTTTGAGCGCGTGCCGCAGTACTGGCAGGTGAACTGGTCGCGCAGGAAGATGTCTCGCCGGGTGAGACGGCCCTGCGGCCGCGGACGGCGGATCAGGTAGGCGAGACGGATGACGGAGGGAATCTCGTAGATTTCGGTGGCGCTGTGCAGGTAACCGCGGCCGTTTTCGATGATCTCTGCTNNCGGCCGTTCTCGATGATCTCTGCTTTATCGCGGCCAAGCAGAACCAGAGCGCGCCGGACGTTGCAGACGTTCAGCGGCTCGAAGTTCTGATTGAGCACCAGTACTGGTAAACGTGGCCCCATGCAGATTCACCACCGGATTTCAATACTATCAGACAGATTTGAGGGGCGGCAATTATCGAACGTTAGGTGCTATGGTCAGGCCACGCCCAGGAAGGCGTCGATGCGGTCCTCGAACTCCTGCGGCAGGAGGTTGAGCAGCAACGAGAAGTCGTCGACGAAGTACCGGGCCAGCTCCGAGCCTTCCACCGCTCCGTCGAGGCCCAGGCTGGGGTAGGCCGCGAAGACCAGCAGCAAGACCTGGACGATGAAGAGGCCCTTGATCAAGCCGAACACGGCACCGCCCAGCTTGTCCCACAGCCCAAGCATCAATAACGACGCACCCGTCTTCAGCATGTAGGCGGCGATCTGGCCGAAGATGTAGACGGCACCGAACAGCACGAGAAATGACACGGCCTCCGCGGCGCTGTCGTTGTTGATGAAGACGAGGACGTCACCGGCAAGATCGTCGTACAGCGTGCCCGCGATGACGATGCCGGCAACAACGGCGACCAGGGTGACGATCTCCCGGATCAGCCCGGCGGAATAGGCTGCGCTAACGAACCCGATCAGGGAGATGACGATCAGTGCGTCGAGCCAGTTCATACGCCGCCGCCTGTGATCGTCGGTGCCGCTATGGTTCCGCTCGCCCTGTGGCCAATTCGGCCGCGGTGCAGCCAGACGAAGAGCGCCAGGAAGAGCGCCGCCGCCAGAAACCCGCCCAGCACGTCGCTGGGCCAGTGGTGGCCCACGTATACCCGCTCCAGCCCCGTCACGACGACGACCCAGACGCTGGCCGCCTGCAGCGCGATGCGAGGCGCGGCCGGCCGGACGTGGGCGGTCGCGAGGTAGAAGAGCAGCCCGAACGTGAGCATCGCGCTGAACGAGTGGCCGCTTGGGAACGAGAAGTCCGCGGGCGCACCGGAAACGTTCACGAGATCCGGCGAGGGCCGGGGCCGCTCGATCGTTTCCTTGAGCAGCGGGACAACGAGGCGTGCGGGCTGCGTGCCCAGCATCAACGCCGCGGCCTCCAACCGCCTGGCCAGCACGAAGGCGGCTGCCGCGACGGCGGCCACGATCATCACAAGCGGCGACTGAGCGAGGTCCTCCGTCCAGTCCAGCGGCCTGGCGAAGATATCACTTTCGACCGACTGGAGCTGGCGGGTGGCCCAGAGATCGCCGGCGAACGTGTCGTTGGAGGCCGCCAGAAGCGCCATCACCACGAAGGCTGCCAGCCCGACGGTGAAGGCGAGTAACAGCAGCCGGTCGGTCACATGGCTCACGTCGATGTAAACGCCGGGCCAGGCAAGCCGGTTACGCCGCTGTGCGGTGGATGAGCCAGTACTCGAGGCTGTCCGCGAGCGCCAGCCAGGAAGCCTCGATGATGTCTGTGGACGATCCGACCGTCGTCCAGGTGTCTTTGCCGTCCGTGGACTCAATCAGCACGCGCACCGAAGCGCCGGTGCCGGCGGCCGAGTCGATGATGCGCACCTTGTAGTCGACCAGGTGGATCGAGTGGATGTCCGGATATGACTCCCCCAGCGCCTTGCGGACGGCCCCGTCCAGCGCGTTGACGGGCCCGTTACCCTCATCGGCCGTGATCAACACGCGCTCACCGACGCGCAGCTTGACCATCGCCTCGGAGATCATCTCGCGGCCCTCGTCCCCCGGATCATGGTGGCGGCGCTCGACGATCATGAAGTCGACGAGCTCGAAGAGGGCGCGGTACTCCGGGCGGCTGCGGCGCACGAGCAGCTCGAACGAGGCCTCAGCACCCTCGAAGACGAAGCCGCGAGACTCCATAACCTTCACCCGCTCGAGGATTTCGCGCACCTCGGCCTGGTTCAGGTCCAGGTGCACGCCCTGTTCTTCCAGCTTGGCGATGATGTTGCGCCGCCCGGCCAGCTCCGAGACCAGGATGCGAGTGTCGTTGCCGACCTCCGCCGGATCGATGTGCTGGTACGACCACGGCTTCTTGACGACGGCCGCCGCATGCAGGCCGGCTTTGTGCGCGAAGGCGGCCGAGCCGACGTACGGCTGGCGCGGGTTCGGGGGCATGTTCGCCAGCTCGCTGATGTAGTGCGAGACCTCTGTCAGCTTCTGCATCTGGGCGTCGCTGACGACGTCGATTCCCATCTTGAGCTTGAGGTTGGCGATGATGCTAAACATATTGGCGTTGCCGCTCATGTCGCCGTAGCCGTTGGCGGCGCCCTGGACGTGCGTCGCGCCCGCCTCGACCGCCGCCAGCGTGTTTGCGACGGCCACGTCGGCGCCGTTATGCGCGTGCATCCCCACCTGGCACGGCACCTCGGACGCGACGAGGCGCACGATCTCGGCCACCTGCGAGGGGACCGTGCCACCGTTCGTGTCGCAGAGCGCCACGCAGTCGGCGCCCGCCTCCGCCGCCGCCTTCAGGCACTGCAGCGCGTAGTCCTTGTCGGAGGCGAACCCGTCGAAGAAGTGCTCGGCGTCGAAGAACGCCGTCAGCCCCTTGCTCTTGAGGAAGCGAAAGGAGTCGCCTAGCATCGCCAGGTTCTCTTCGGCCGTCGTCTCCAGGACCTCAGTGACGTGCCGGTCGTGTGCCTTGCCGACGAGCGTTACGACGGGCGTCCGCGCCTCGATCACCGCGCGCAGGTTGGGGTCGTTCTCAGCCTCGGTGCCCGCCTTGCGCGTCGAACCGAAGGCCGCGAGCTGCGCGTTGTGCAGGTTCAGGTCGCCGGCCCTGGCGAAGAACTCGGCGTCCTTGGGGTTGGAGCCCGGCCAGCCGCCCTCGATGTAGTGCACGCCGATCTCGTCGAGCCGTCTCGCGATCTTCAGCTTGTCGGAGACGGAGAGCGAGATGCCCTCCATCTGCGTGCCGTCCCGCAGCGTCGTGTCGTAGAGGTCGATCGTCTTCGTGGCCGGAGTCATAGCCTTCTCAGTGTATCGGAACGGTTGGGGCGGAAAAAGGTAAACGCCACCGCCTCCGGCGCTGTATACTCGTGTCTCCATGACTCGCGACACCGAGGGACCAGACACCGATGGCCTGAAGACGCCGCGGACAACGCTGCGGCGTAAGCCCGACCGCGGCTCGCACGACTGGGGGACGATCGCGGCGATCCTCGATGAGGGGCTCATCTGCCACATCGCCTTCGAGGACGGCGGCCAGCCGTACGCGATCCCCACGATCTACGGGCGCGACGGTCGCACGCTGTACATCCACGGCTCGCCCGCCAGCCGGATGCTGCGCTCCCTCGCCGAGGGCATCCGGTTGTGCGTGACGGTCACGCTCGTTGACGGGATCATCCTCGCCCGCTCGGTGTTCCACCATTCGATGAACTACCGCTCAGTTGTCGTGCTGGGCACGGCGAGCCGGGTGGACGACGAGGCGGAGAAGCTGCGCGCCCTCGAAGTGATCACGAACCACCTCGTGCCCGGCCGCTGGGAAGACGCCCGCACCCCGAACGAGCGCGAGCTGAAGGCCAGCCTCGTGCTGCGGATGGCGATCGATGAGGCGTCGGCGAAGGTGCGGCCCGGCGGCGTCGCCGACGAGCCGGAGGACATGGACCTGCCGGTCTGGGCGGGCCGCCTGCCGCTGTCGCTCACGGCCGGCGAGCCGGAGACGGATCCGGACGTGGCCCCCGAACGCCCGGTCCCGCCCTACGTCCGCGGATACGGGCGGCCTTAGTGGCTGCGGCCACGGCGCTAACATCCGCGCTATAATCCCGTCGACTAGTACGGCATGACAGACGAACCAATCACGGCCACGTTGCTAATCTCCTGCCGCGACCAGAAGGGGCTGGTGGCGGCCGTCTCCGACTTCCTCTTCCGCAACAGCGGCAACATCATCCACGCCGACCAGCACACCGACCAGGAGGAGGGCGTCTTCCTGCAGCGCGTCGAGTGGGAGCTGGAGGGCTTCGACATCCCCCGCGAGGAGATTGGGCCGACGTTCAAGCCGATCGCCCTGCGCTTCGGCATGCAATGGACGCTGCACTTCAGCGACTACCAACCGCGCGTTGCCCTCTTCGTCTCGAAGCTGCCCCATTGCCTCTACGACCTGCTCGGCCGCTGGCGGATGGG
>JABAOE010001295.1_pt2 | contig 11340 bp, 13 predicted proteins | sample 7062141 | NCBI WGS metagenome assembly JABAOE01 (sample SAMN14538627, study PRJNA623070) | marine sediment metagenome | biome: marine biome [ENVO:00000428]; feature: marine pelagic biome [ENVO:01000023]; material: deep marine sediment [ENVO:00002113] | place: India: Gulf of Khambhat ...
CCTTGCGAACCGTGAGCGAGAGATGGCTGCCGCCGGAAAGGATCGGTTCGAATCCGCGCAGGCACTCCTCTGCCGCCTTCTGCAGGGCAGGGTGCTTGGGCGGATAATACCTGATCGCCTTGATTTGCTTGACCACTCCGGTGAGGGCAGATGCAATCAGGTCATGAAGTTGGTTTGCATTCGACATCTTCAGCTGTTCTCTAGAGGTCCGGTCGAGTTTGTCTGGCCAGATAAAAATCTCCGAACATTCTAAATGATTTTCAATGTTTTGACCAGTCCCCTGAACCGTCCGCCGAGTGTTGATGCTGGCAGATTGTTTTTCAACCTCTCCGGATATGGTGCGGCGTCGTTCAGGAATTTCCCTTTACCGTCATGCAGGCAGGCGATAATGGTTAACGAACAGGATGTAAGCAAGCTCTGGCTGAGGGTGATTGAGTATGTTCGTTATGTCATCCGTATGCTAAACTGAGACGCAGTTGTTAAGCCGTGCCCGGTTTTGTCATCGAATGTCATCTTGTGATTTTGGGAGAAGCCATATCATGATTCTCGGCCTGACCGGGGGAATTGCTTCCGGGAAAAGTTTTGTTGCCGACTGTTTCTTTGAGTGCGGCGCTATTCTGGTGAGTGCGGACGACCTGGCCAGGGAAGTTGTCAACCCCGGCAGCCCGACCCTGGCGAAACTGGTTGATGCTTTTGGTATGCAAATCCTGACCAATGGCGGCAGCCTGAACCGTGAGGTTTTGGGGAGAATTGTTTTTGCGGACCCATCTGCCCGTCGCAAGCTTGAAGCTATTACGCATCCGGCAATAGCCCATCTTGCCGAGTGTCGTCTCGCCGACCTGAAAAAATCACCACATGACCTGATCGTTTACGAAGCCCCCTTGCTATTTGAAGCCGGTGCCGAAAGCCGGGTGGATGAGGTGCTGGTGGTTGTGATTGATGCTGCTGAACAGATGCGAAGACTTCTTCAGCGTGATGGCCTCACCGCAGAAGAGGCGCGGCAACGGCTTGCTGCCCAGTGGCCACAGGCCGACAAGGTCCAGAAGGCTGATTACGTGATTGATAATTCGGGGACCCGTGCAGAAACCAGGATGATGGTCGCTGCCCTGTATGATTACCTGACCAGTGTTGGTTCGCCGGGGTTCTCGATCTCCTGAATAAAATGGCTTGCCTGGGCAAACATTGACCAGCGGCAGGGATTGTCCTCACGGGTCAGAACGTGTGGAACGTCGGGGCCGAACACTTCATGAACCTTGACCTTGCTACCCAGGTTCGCCATCAACTCCTTGCTGCTGTTTATATCCACGGTTTCGTCGCCCTCACCATTAAAAGCCATCACCGGGCAGGTCACATACGAAAGCTGCTGTCGTACGCTTTTGATCAAGCGGTTGATCTGGTTGACGCCGGCGACAGGCCTGCGGTTGTAGTATCGCGACTGATGCTCTTCTTCCGTATATTTTACGTGGTACGGCAAGATCCATTTCAGCCAACCGGCATGGGCGGCAAGTCGATGGAGAACGCGCAGGTAGGGCGAGAAGAGAACCATCCCGGCAAACTCACATCGTCTTGAGGCTTCCAGCAACAAAAGGCAGCCGGTGCTCATCCCCATCCCGTAAATGGTCTGGAAGTCTGCACTTAGGATCTCGAACCCATCGTTAAGGCTTTGTGCCCATTCTTCCCAGCGGCGACCTGCCAGGTCTTCCGGTGTCGTGCCATGGCCGGGGAGGCGGATGCCGAGACTGGCGATTCCTGTGTCGGCAAGAAAATCCGCCAGGGGCAGCATCTCCCAGGGGGTGGCCGTAAAGCCATGGACCAGAAGGACTGCTGTTTCTGCTTTGGGCGGACAAAACATGAACGGCAGGTTGTCGGGGTCACTGACGCCGAGGCGACGTGAATCTTCGCGCAGCGTGCGGCATGCCGGATGGGAATCGGAACAGTCGTAGCTGTTGCGTCGGACAGTCATTGCAGACCCTTTAAGTGCTTTGATTTATTGAGGAATCGTTCAATAGAAGGATAGCATCTGCGAGCAAGGTGTCAATCTCGCGAGATTGCACTGAAGCATTGTTGCAGCTTTGTGAGAAGCTTGAATCCTAGGACAAAAAAAGCCCCTGCGATGGCAGGGGCTTCTGGTTTCTGTGTAGTTTGCTTACTTGTGATAGCCGAGCCTGGTGGAAAGCTCTTCTGCAGAGCTGGTCACCAGGGGAACGAGTTCTTTTTTGACGCGGTCTTCACTGAGGCGCATGTTGGGACCGGAAATGCTGATTGACCCGACGATGCGGCGTGTATAGTCGCGAATCGGAGCGGCTACACAATGGACACCAAGATCAAGTTCCTCGTTGTCGATGGCGTAACCCTGTTCGGCGATCTGCTCAAGTTCCTGCTTGAGAGCATCGCGTGATTTGATCGTCGTCTCGGTATACTGCTTGAATTCCTTTTCCGGCAGGATCTCGTTGATTTCCTCGTCAGACATAAAGGCCAGGTGAACCTTGCCAGCGGCAGTACAATAGGACGGCAGGCGCGAACCGACGCGTGAAACGACGCGCACGGTCATATTGGTTTCAACCATGTCAAGGTAGACGACATGCCCCTCCTTGAAGATGGCAACGTAGCAGGTTTCGTTGCATTCATCGACCATCTTCTCCAGGATCGGCTTGGCCTGGCGCAATAGACCCATCTGCTTGATGAAGGTCTGCCCCAGCTCTAAAGCCTTCAGCCCGAGGCGATAGTTTTCTGTCGCCTTGTTCTGCTCTATGTAGCCGCGGGACTCGAGGGTCGCGAGCAGGCGAAAGACGTTGTTCTTGTGGAGCTTGAGGCGCTTGCTGAGTTCGGTAACGCCGAGCTCGTCGACATCGTCATGGAACTGCTCGAGCAGATCCAGAGCATGGGAAACCGCCTGGATAATATATTCCGATTTTTCTTTCCTGGCCATTTTTTGATCCTTAAGGTGATTAAAGAGGAAAAGGTATTTAATTTATGCAAACAACATTTTCTAACGAAAGAGAGTGAAACTGTCAAGGCAAATGGGGCTTTCTTCGTTAAATTGGTAACAGCATCAATCAATCCCCATGCCTTTATTTACAGGTCTTTATCGATTTTAAAATAGTGTTTTAAAGAAGTCAAACAGATAAATGAATTTTCTTAAATCTGAGCAGTTGACACATCGTAGCGCGGCAGGTAGATTCAGCTTAATGAAATTTGGGAGGATGGGGCATGCTGACACTCAGTAAAAAGATCATTGTTGCCATTGATGGTTCACCTCAATCCGACAAGGCTGCTGAGGAAGCGGTCCGGTTGGCTTCGATCTCCGGGACCAAGTTCAAGAGCCAGCTTTATGCCGTGATGGTCCTGCCCAGCATGAAAACCCCTTCCTATACCGACTTTTTCCCCGAAAAACCTGCCACTGAAATGCCAGGATGGCAGGAAAAGCGTGATCGACTCTTCTACGTAGTTGAAAAAGCTGCTGCAGAAGCAGACGTCCAACTCGAATCTCTGGTCTTGTACGGAGATCCTGCCGAGGAGTTGATGCTGATGGCCGAAGAGAAGGGCTGTGACGTGATCGTGGTCGGCTCATCGGGCAAAGGGCGCGTCAAGCGGACACTGTTGGGAAGTGTCTCGACCAAGATATCCCTGCACGCTCACTGCTCCGTCTACATCGTTCGCTGATTACACCGATTTCAGTTACTCAACCCATCTCACCTGTTTTGGACTCTGCATGCCTGGTCTCCTGGCACAGGTATGAGTAGAGTTCCGCCAGGGTCTCCTTGATCAGTTCCGGATCGTCTGGAAATTCGTGCGGAGCAAGTTCCAGGACCAGTGCGTGGTCATAGCCGGTTTCCCTGAGGTGATTGAGAAAACGGGTCAGCGGAAGCGCTCCATGGCCGGGGAAGAGGTGCTCCTGGCCGTTGCCGTAATCGGAGAAATGGATGTTGCGCATCCGGCCGGAATCATAGAAGTCGTGGAAATCCCCCAGAAAATCAGTGTGCATTGAGCCGCAGTGCGCGGTATCGAAAGTCAGGTACAGGTTGCGGTCCTCCATGAACCTGACCATGTTCTCAATCTTGCTCAGCATGTAAGGGTTGAACTTGAATTGTGGCAGGCATGGCATGTTTTCGATTGTAATCAGGACACCATCTTGACCGATCTCGGTCTGGAAATCCTTGATTTTTTGCAACCATGACCAGAACTTGAGTTCAAAATGCATCCAGTTCGGAGGATGGAAGTTGATCAGCGGGACCCCGGCATTCAGGGCCAGTTCAGCAGAACGCTTGAGCTGGTCGATTTTGTTGCCCCAACCGTCAATTTCGAAGAACGGGGCATGAATGGAAAGAACCGGCAGAATACTTTGCAACTCCTGCATGTGCCCCAGGTAACGCGATCCGGCAAAGTCATGGTTGATGATGACTTCCATGCCGTCAAAGCCGACATCCCTGGCCATTTCGAAGACCTGGGTAGGGGGGAGAGTGTAAAGACTTCCTGCGGATAAGATCAGCTTCATTTCGTGTCTGTATAATGCTTACGAATAGAACGTTATTTTAACGATTCGGCACATTACAGCAATGCCGTAACAGGGTCAATGGCCGCTGCTTTTCGTTCCTTGATTGTCAGGGGCTGTGAACTTTTTCGACCAGGAAGCGCCGCAGATGTTCAGGTGGCGGCGGAGTCAGGCGCGAGACGACAATCATCGTGATGATGACAACCGGTGCGCCGATCAGGGCCGAAGACGTCGGCGGCAGTATCTCCCGCAGGGTCGGGAAAAGATTTCCCAGCAGGATCGGGCTGAAGGTTATGATGGTTCCCACCAGCATGCCGGCGATCGCTCCGTGCTTATTGGTCCGATCCCACCAGATGCCGAGCAAAAAGACCGGGAAGAGGGTGTTCCCGGCAAGCGCGAAGGCGACGGCTGTAATCTGGGCAATCAACCCGGGCGGGTTGACGGCGATCACCAGGACCAGGATAGCGAGCACCAGGGTCGCCCCCTTGGCGACAATCAGCAGGTGCCGCTCGTTGGCATTGGGGTTGATCAGGCGATAGTAGATGTCGTAGGAAATCGCACCGGCTCCGGTGACCAGCAGCCCGGTGATGGTGCTGATAGCGGCCAGGATGCCGCCGATAGCCAGGGCGCTGACCAGAACTTCGTTGAGCCCGACCCATTCCGCGGCCTTGATGACAATGATGTCGGCCACGGCTTCAGCGGCCGCGGGGTCAAGCGCCGTGCCTGACTTGGTCAGCCAGGCCTGCGCGAAGGCACCGAAAGCCGGGGCGCTCCAGTAGAGCAGACCGATAAAGAAGAGTCCCCAGACGACACCCCAGCGGGCGTCTCGATTGTTTGGCACGGTGTAGAAGCGTGACAGGACATGCGGCAAGCCGGCGGTGCCGACCATCAGGGTGAAGCACAGTGCGATCCACTCATACGGGGACCCGAACGTCCAGGGGAAGAGGTAGCTGCTGGAAACCTGCTCGGGAAGATCACGCAGGGCGTGACCGTAACTGAACTGTGGCATCAGCCAGTTGTAACCCAGTTTTTTTGCGATCATCATCAGCGGAATGACGAAAGAGAGAATCAGGATCAGGTAATGCATCTGCTGGTTGCGAGCGGCCTTCAGCGCCCCGGCAACCATCAGGTAGATGAGTGTGACGACGATGCCGAAAATCAACGCCTCGGTATAATCGATGCCGAACATCCAGGCGAAGACCAGGCCGATGCCCTTGTATTGGGCGACACAGTAGATCATCGAGATGACGATCGCGATCACGGCCGAGAACACCCGGGCGACCGAGGAGTCGTAACGGGCCTCGACGAAATCCGGTGCCGTGTATTTGCCAAAGCGACGGATCTGGCTGCCCATCAGGACCAGCAGGAGAACATAGCCACCTGTCCAGCCGAGTATGTAGGCAAAGGCAAAGTAGCCGTTCAGGAAAAACACCCCGGCAATACCGAGAAATGACGCGGCGCTCATCCAGTTCGATGCGATCGCCGCGCCGATATTGGCGTGACCGATCGAACGCACCTGCAAGCCGTAGCCACCCTGGTCCTGGCGCCTGGAGATGAGTCCGACAACCAGGGAGAAGATAAGCACGCAGCACAGCAGGAAAAACGGTGTGTATTTAACCGTGTACTCCATTGTCGCCCCCTAGCGTCGCCTGCGATAACTGGAGCTGAGCCAGTCGATCAGGATATTGAAAAAGAAACAGAGGAAGATAAACCAGAGAATCAGGAATTGGCCGCTGTACCAGAAGTAGGCCGGGATGCCGAAGATATAAGGGACCTCGGTGAGCGCACGCACCGGGTCGCTATGCGTTAATGCCAGATGAATCGGCATGCCGAAAGTCATGATGGCCCAGGCCGCCATGGCGACCCATATGATCGTGACTTCCTTGCGCATGAAACCCGGCCGCGGTCGGAAGAAGTTGATGCGAAGATCTTCCCTTTTGACTGGCTCCTGTCCGTTGGTCGGTGGCATGGTCTTGATCTCCTGAAATGATGTCACTAGCTTGTTGAGCAACGAGAATCTTAAAGTTTAGGACTTATTAATGCAAGGGCTCTGCCAAGTTTTGTTTTGTCTCAAGCCTTCATGACTTCAGCAAGTACTGTCGTGGCAAAGCTGCCTTTTGGCAGAGAAAAAGTGAGCGTTATATGATCCTCCTGCGCCGTGCATTGCGGGGCCTGAATCGGTACCCGCAGGGGGCGTCGTTCGCCTTCCATGGCCAGTCCTCCCGAAAGGCGGAATGACTGCAGCGTCAGTTTTTCCTTGTCGAGCAGGCTCTCTTCGAGCAGGCCGGCCTGTGCCGTGGCCAGTTTGACCTTGAAGCCGAAAAGCGGCGCCGTCGGGCTGATCTCGAAACGGTCGGCGCGAGGCTGCTCGGCGGTCGCGTCGGTGACCTGGAAGCAGGCGCCGTTATCATGCTTGTAGGCAATATCCCCGGGCCATATCTGCCCAAACGTATACATGCGCATATCAACGACGCGGTCAAAGAGGCTGGATTGATATGCCGACAGGTAGAGTTTGAGCAGTTTGCGTGGCATTGCCTTGACCGCTTTGCGCGGATTTTTGCCGTCCTTGAGCATGCTGAGCAGTTTGTGCTCGGGGCGACAGTGAAGTGGCAGGTTCCGGATGGCGCTTTCCAGATCGCCGCGGCGATAAGCTTGTGCAGCTTCGCGCCAGCCCGGGTGAAAAATCTGTGCGGGGTCGCCGATGATTTCATCGACCGCGGTCTGGAAATCTTCTGTCAGGATGGCCCGGCCTACGCGGTGGGAGTTGCCGAGTGAGCCGTAACGCTGTTCGCCGAAACGATTGGGGACGCCTTGTTTCGCCAAGGTGTTGAGAATTTTCTCTGCCCGGGGCAGAGCGTCAGCAACGGGGTCTTGAATACGGATCTGGAAACGATTGCCTGCCAGGTGCCCCGGTCGCAATTTGTTGCGATGCAGGACGGCGGAAAGAATCTTCACGCCGCGAATCTGCAGTCCTTTAACGTCGTCCGGCTTGCGTAATGGCACGGAAACAGTCTGCCTGGTGATCGCCCTGGCATCCTTGAGCCCGGCGTAACCCAGGTCGCGCTCGTTGCAGTTGAGTGCCTTGGCCAGCTCGCGCAGGAGGTCGTAGGTGGTCAAACCCTCTTTCTCGACCCTCAGGTAGAGGTGGTCACCTTCACCGCAAGGCTCATAGAGGGGGATCTCGTCGACCTGGAAATCCTCAGCCGCCTGACGAATGACACCACCCGTTCCAGGGCATTGTGCGGTCAAATATTCAGTCATTTTCTGCCATTTGCCAGGCAACCCGGTAGCCTCTTTCCACGGCGGGAACCGGAAGCTGCTGGCGCGATACGGCCTGGTCGCGCCGGTGGTGGATGAAGTAGATGTGCTGGCCCTTGTCCAGGAAGCGCTGCATGTACTTGGAAATCGGGTAGTCAGGCAGGGTATGCACCCACTCAGCAGGAAGAGCGTTACGGTAGCCGTTCAGGCCATGAATCTGGGCTGCGACATCTTCGGCATAATCGTCGAAGTCGGTGCTGAAAAAGAAGTCCCCTTCCGGAACCAGGTAATGAGCGAGGATCTCGAGAAACTCGCGGTTGACCAGCCGTCGTCGACGATGCCTTTTCTTCGGCCAGGGGTCGGGACAGTTGATGTAGACGGCGGCGAGGCTTTCCGGCTGCAAACCTCTGGCGAGCAGCCAGCGTGCTTCGACTCGCATGACACGGACATTGCGGACGCCAGCTTCATCGAGCTTGGCGCAGGTTTTCAGGCAGCCCTTGTTGTAAATGTCGATCGCCAGGAAATTGATTTCGGGCTGCATGAGGGCCCGCTGCAGGACGAAGTGTCCAATGCCGCAGCCTATTTCCAGGGCCAAGGGGTTGTTGTTGCCGAACACCTGAGCCCAGTCCGGCGGACTTTCCAGCTCCCTGTCGGTGATAAAATTCGGGGATAGGATGGGGATGATGCGCTGTGTCATAGGTTTGTACTCTAAAGGTTCTTTTCGCTATCTGTCATCAAGGGATGGGCTGGATGAACACAACCAGCGCATCGATCTCCGTCTTGTCAAGGTGGCTGAAATCGGGAATTGCGTTGTTGCCGTGAATGCCGGCCTGGTTGACGAGCTGCAGCCTGATTTCGGTTCTGGACAGCCGGGTTCGCATCGATTCGAAGCTGACTGACAAGGTGCCACCGTCGCCCTCAAGGGCATGGCAGGCCTTGCATCCCTGCGAATTGATCAGCTTGCGAGCCAGGCCGTCATTGACGGCATGGCTGTTGGCAGGGAAGGCAGCGATACTGGCAAGTATCAGCAGCCAGGAAACTCTCTGGGCCATCGACATATGCGCTCCGTTTTTATATTAACCAAAACAGCATAACGAAAATCATCTCTTGCGCCAAGTCACTAAAGGCGCAAACCGCTTGAAAGAGCTTGAAATCATTCGATTGGCCAAGTAATCTTGTTGGCGGACTATTAATATCATTATTTCAACTCAAGGAGCTCTCCCCATGCTGATAGTCATGCATCATTCGGCAACCGACGCACAGGTCAAGGCAGTCACGGATGCCGTAGAGGCGATGGGCCTGACTGCAGAACCGATCCCGGGCAGCTTGCGAACTGCTATTGGCGTGCTGGGGAACCAGGGTTACGTTGACGATACCACGATCCGGGAGCTTCCCGGTGTGCGCGAAGTGATTCATGTCAGCAAACCATACAAGCTCGTCTCCCGTGACTTTCACCCGCAGTCATCGATCGTCGAAGCGGGTGGGGTAAAGTTTGGAGACGGCCAGCCGCCGGTTCTGATTGCCGGGCCCTGCACGGTTGAGAGCGAAGAGCAGATGCTGGCTGCCGCGAAACTGGTGAAGTCCCATGGTGCCGACATGCTGCGTGGCGGCGCATTCAAGCCGCGCACAGGCCCGCACAGTTTCCAGGGGTTGGGCGTCGAAGGGTTGAAGTATTTGCGCCAGGCCGGTGATGCCGAGGGTTTACCGGTCATCACCGAGGTCATGCGCATCGAGCAGCTTGAGATCATCTGCCAATATGCCGATGTATTGCAGGTCGGCGCCCGCAACATGCAGAACTTCGATCTCCTCAAAGAGGTTGGCAAGACCAAGCACCCCGTTGTCCTCAAGCGCGGTATGAGCGCGACCATTGAAGAGTTCCTCTCGGCTGCGGAGTACATCCTGGCCGAAGGGAATCCAAGCGTTATCCTCTGTGAGCGCGGCATCCGGACTTTCGAGCGGACTACGCGCAACAGCCTCGACTTGAGTGTTGTGCCGTTGATCAGGGAGATGAGTCACCTGCCGATCATCGTCGACCCTAGCCATGCGACCGGTCGTCGCAGCCTGGTCGGACCGATGGCCAAGGCTGCCATTGTGGTCGGTGCCCACGGGATCATGGTTGAGGTTCACCCGGATCCCGACAAAGCCCTGTGCGATGGCGCCCAGAGCCTGACGGGAGAAGGGTTCAAGCAGCTGGTTGCGGAATTGCAGAAGCTGAAGTCCCTGCTGTAACCAGTCTGAATCAGCTTGTTTGTCAATAGCTCGCTGCGACGGGATTGCCAAATTGAAGCAAGGTAGACATTTTGGCAGGATGCTTTTTGCGCCTTGTCTAGAGTCCCCGCAGAAATGCTTTGCGGGCGAGCCTGTTGCGAATCAGCCGATTTCAAAAAGACCGATTTCCGGTCTGCAGAGAAATCTCAACGGCAGGACACTGGTACCGACTCCGCGGCTGACGTAAAGCGGAATCTGGTGTTGCGTGACCTGGTAGTAGCCGGCCACGAATCGGCCAGAGTACCGCGGCAGGTAGAATGGGGGCAGGTAGGGCAGGCGGACCTGGCCACCGTGGGTGTGCCCACTCAAGACCAGGTTGATATGCCTGTCGAGCTGTTCGTGGGCAAAGGCCGGGACGTGCGACAGCAACAGGTTGAAGCGTTGCGGGTCAATTCCCTGCTGCAGGCGGTGCAGGTAGTCTGAAGAAGAAGGGTAGTCCAGGCCGTGTATTGACAGCGCCCGGCCGTTAATGTCCAGGTCAGACCGCTCATTGATCAGGAGCCTGACCCCGGCCCCGGCGAAATGCCGGCGCAGGTTTTCACCTTCCAGGCGCGACCAGTATTCCCAGTTGCCCTGCACGGCATAGATGCCGTGGGGCGCCTTGAGCTCTCTGAGGAAACTGAGCACCCCCTTGATGTTGCGCTCTTCTTCGAGGTAGTCCCCGGTCAGGACAATCAGGTCGGGCTGTAACGCCGTCACCTTGTCAGCCACCGCGGTGAAGTACTTGTTGAAGGTGCTCAGATGCAGGTCGCTGATCTGGACCATGCGGATCTTCCCCCCCGGCAGGGCCGATGGCACAGCGCTCTGCTCGACCTGCAGTGCCTGCGGTTCATACCATGCCGTATCAGCCACCAGGCCGCCGGCCAGTCCGGCAAAGCCAAGGGTTAAAAACCGGCGTCTGCTGATCCCTTTTTTACGACGTGCGGAAAAGCTCATAATAACCCGATAAAAAACCGCTTGCGGTTGCCAGCTTGCCCCGCTTGTATTATCTTAATAAGCTGAATCATGAGGTCATTATATAGGTATCAATATTGAAAAGGAAAGGCGATACAGATCATGGAGCATTACCAGCAAGTCACCCGTAACGTTTCCTGGGTAGGTGTTCGGCATCCGGACCTGGAAATTTTTGATGAACTTTTTCCGACCCACAACGGGACGACCTACAATTCCTATGTCGTGCGCGGCCAGGATAAGACGGCCCTGATCGATACGGTCAAAGCTCCGTTCACCGACGAGTTTTTGGGCAAGATTGAGGAAGCCGTAGGCTTTGATAATATCGACCTGGTGGTGATCAGCCACACCGAGCCCGATCACTCAGGAGC
>JABAOE010001079.1_pt1 | contig 11339 bp, 11 predicted proteins | sample 7062141 | NCBI WGS metagenome assembly JABAOE01 (sample SAMN14538627, study PRJNA623070) | marine sediment metagenome | biome: marine biome [ENVO:00000428]; feature: marine pelagic biome [ENVO:01000023]; material: deep marine sediment [ENVO:00002113] | place: India: Gulf of Khambhat ...
AAGCCGGATCAGCGGCAAGACGGAGCGTGTCATGCGGGTCTTCCAGCCCGACAGCTATCTGGTCTGCGATTTCACCCGCTCACGGCTGGCCCATTTCATCAAGCGCGGCGACCCGGCGAAGGAAGGGCTGGCGGCGATCGAACACTGCGCCACCGACCTGCCGAAGGAGGACAGTCTGGCCAACGAGATCGCCGAATTCCTGCAATGCGTCAGCACCGGCCGGAAACCGACCGTCGACGGTCATGCCGGCAAGGAGGCGCTGCGCGTCGCCGATCTGATCAATGACAGTCTCAGAACGCATCGCCGCCGGATTGAATCCTCGCTGGCAAGACCACAATGACAGGAATGACCGTGACAGCACCCTTGCCCAGCCCGGCGCCAGCGCCGGAGACCGACCTTGCACCGGTAACGCTTTACGCACTTGACCGGCAACGCGCCCGCATCGAAGCCAAACTCAAGGCCGCAATGGACCGCGTGCTCGACCATGGCCAGTTCATTCTCGGTCCGGAAGTCGTGGCGCTGGAGGCCAAACTGGCCGATTTTTGTGGCGTGCGGCACGCTATCGGCGTTTCCAGCGGCCGCGACGCCCTGATCATGGCACTGATGGCGCAGGACGTCGGCCCCGGCGACGCGGTCTTCGTGCCGGCCTTCACGTTTTCCGCGACCGCCGGCTCGGTCGCTTCCGTCGGTGCGGAACCGGTTTTCGTCGATGTCGAGGCGGCGACGTTCAACATGGACCCGGCGGCGCTGGCGGCCGCGGTCGCAAAAACCAGAAAAAACGGCCGTTTGCGACCACGGGCGGTCATGCCGGTCGACCTTTACGGCATGCCGGCCGATTACGAGGCGATCGGCGCGATCGCCGCGCGCGAAAACCTGCACATCGTTGCCGATGCCGCCCAGAGCCTTGGCGCCGCCGCGCCGGCAGGACCGGTCGGTTCACTGGCGCCGATCACGGCGGTGAGCTTTTATCCGACAAAGCCGCTGGGTGCCTATGGCGACGGCGGGGCGCTGCTGACCGACGACGACGGCCTGGCGGAGACGGTGCGGGAGATCCGCAGCCACGGCCGCAGTGGCGCCGGCGACGAGGCTTTGCGGCTCGGCATGACAGGCCGCCTCGACACGCTTCAGGCGGCAGTGCTACTGGCGAAATTCGAGCTGTTTGCCGACGAGCTGATGCGGCGGCAGCAGATCGCGGATCGCTATTCGGGCGGCCTCAGGGATGTCGTGACGACGCCCGATATCGGCGAAGGTCGCCGTTCCGCCTGGGCGCTTTATACCGTGCGCATCGCCGATCGGGACCGGGTCCGGGAGAGCTTGTCGAACATGGGCATCCATACCGGTCTGTTTTATCCAACACCGCTTCATCGCCATGGGGCATTCCAGCCCTGGGTGGCACCGGGCGAAACCCATCCGGTCGCCGAACAATTGTCGCAAGACGTGCTCAGCCTGCCGATTTATCCCGACCTGACGGACGTGGAGGCCGAGCGGGTGATTGCGGCGGTCCGGGCCGTCGTTTCGACGCATCAGGCGCCCTAGACCCAAATTTCGCCCTTTTGCAGCACTTGAATAAGTTTCCGGGCCCGGTTAACCAAGGTGGTTAGCGGGATGCTAACGCTTGTCGCAGATAATGGTCATTGTGGGTTATCGGTGATTTTTCCGCAGAGAGCGGCGGCTTGTTTTCGGTGCTGACGGCAATTTTGGGGCGACGCATTGACGATAGCAGAATGCCGGTTCGCATCGGCTCTTAGGCGGCTGAGGCCATGTCTGGCGGCGGTGGTCGGCCTTGTCCTTGCCGGCTGCGCGGCGCAGAAGATTCCTCCCGCAGCGCAGGCGCCCGTTGTTGATCCGCAACTCGGCGTCGCACCGAGTCCGGTCGTCGCCGAAACCGGCGCGGCAAAGCCCTTGCGCAAGGGTGGCGGCAGCTACAAGATCGGCGAGCCCTACCAGATAGCCGGCAGATGGTATCGTCCGAAGGCTGAACCCGATTATCGGCGGGTCGGAACCGCCTCGTGGTATGGCCCGGGCTTTCAGGGCCGGCTGACCGCCAATGGCGAGATCTTCGACATGAACGCCCTGACGGCGGCCCATCCAACGATGCCGCTGCCCAGCTATGCCCGCGTGACCAACCTCAACAATGACCGGTCGGTCATTGTTCGCGTCAACGACCGCGGCCCCTTTGCCCGCAACCGGCTGATTGACCTGTCAAAGCAAACGGCACAGATGCTGGGATTCATAGCGTCGGGAACGGCGAAAGTGCGCGTTGAATATATCGACAAGGCGCCGCTCGATGGCCAGGACAGCGCCTATTTGCTGGCATCATACAAGGGACCCGGCGCCGCGCCCGCCGTCGCCGGCGACCGGCCGGTCATGACCGCTTTTGTGCAGCCACCGCGTGGCCGCGACGACCAGGCCAACGCCGTAATCCTGACATCGGGAACGGCGTTCGATCCCTATCTGGCGCTGACCAATGGCCAGGGCGCGGCGATCGCGTCGCGGCGGTTCGGCCGCATGCCGGCGAGACAGGCCGGTTTCAACACCGCAGTGCCGCTGCCTGACGGTCAGCCGGTCCGCCACTCCTATGCCGCCGAAGGGCGCAATTACGCTGCATTGGCGGCCATAGACCGTCTGATTGACTGATTCTTCAATTTCGCCAATTTCGCCAATTTCGCCCGCCAGCACCGCCGCTCGCCTGCACCAGTGGCGGGATTCTAACCGTATCCTGCGGCGCCGGTTGATTTCGCCGTTCGTCCGGGTTTTATGTCCGGTTGAGGGGACGGGTAACCGCATGACGGGATTCATGGCAATCGTTCGAAGCTCGTCGCGCCTGTCGGCGCTGCTGGCCTGCATTCTCCTGCTGGCCGGCTCGCCGCCGGTTCGGGCGCAGGTCTTCGACACGAGCGCGCCATACGCCATTCTCATGGATGCCAGCAGCGGCACGGTGCTTTTTGAAAAGAACGCCGATGAGTTGATGCCGCCGGCGTCGATGGCGAAAATGGCTCTCGTCGACTACGTATTCACCGCCATTGCCGAAGGACGCTTATCACTCGCCGACGAGTTCGTCATATCGGAAAACGCCTGGCGGCGCGGCGGCGCGGCATCCGGCGGATCGACGATGTTTGCCGTGCTGGACTCGCGGGTTTCGCTGGGCGACCTCTTGCGCGGTGTCATCATTCAATCCGGCAACGATGCCGCAATCGCCATCGCGGAAGGCATTGCCGGGTCGGAAATCGCGTTTTCCGACCTTCTCAACGACCATGTTCGCGACATTGGGCTGACCAACTCCACCTTCCGCAATTCGACCGGACTGCCGGACCCCGACCAGCGGATGACGGCGCGTGATCTGGCCATCCTGGCACGCAGTATCGTGCGCAAATTTCCGGAACTCTATAAAATGTTCGCCGAGCCGGACTTTACCTGGAACAAGATTACTCAGCGCAACCGCAACCCGTTGCTCAACGCCGGGATCGGCGTCGACGGCCTGAAAACCGGCTACACGGAAGAATCAGGCTATGGCCTTACCGCTTCGGCAATCTCCAACGAGCAAAGACTGATCGTCGCCGTCAATGGTCTGAAAAGCCCGCGCGAACGGGCCGGCGAGGCGAGAAAGCTGCTGGAATGGGGATTCCGCTCATTCCGCCAGGTCACCGTTTTTGCAGCTGGCGAAACAGTGGCCGAAGCTTCGGTCTATGGCGGCGAGAAAGGCCGTGTCGCGCTTCGCGCCGACGGCCCGCTGCATGTTCTGGTGGCGCGTACCAATCGTGACCCCTTAAGGGCGCGGGCCGTTTATCAGGGGCCGATCGAAGCGCCCGTCAAAGCCGGGATGCGCGTCGGTGTGCTGAAAGTCTGGCAGGGCGACAGGCTGATCCAGGAAACGCCGCTCTATACCGCTGAAGCGATCGGCGAAGGCGAGCTCTACCAGCGCGCGCTCGGCGCGATCAAAGAGCTGCTGCTCGGCTGGCTGTGACGCGCGGACGTTTCATCACGCTTGAGGGCGGGGAGGGCGCCGGCAAGTCGACCCAGTCGGGGCTGCTTGCCGACTGGCTGGCGGAACAGGGCATTGAGGCGGTTCAGACCCGCGAACCGGGCGGAAGCCCGCAAGCGGAGGTGCTGCGCGAACTGCTTCTGAGCGGTGAGATCGCCCCGTTTGGGCCAGATGCCGAGGCGCTGTTTTTCGCCGTTGCGCGGGCCGACCACATGAAAGAGACGATCCGGCCCGCCCTGCAAGGCGGCGCCTGGGTCGTCTGCGACCGGTTCATCGATTCCACCCGGGCCTATCAGGGCGCCAGCGGCGTCGATCCGCAAGAGCTCAACCGGCTGGAAGATATCGCCGTCGGCAAAGACCGGCCCGACCTGACGGTGATCCTCGACCTGCCGGCGGTCGTCGGCCTGTTTCGTGCGCAGTCGCGATCAGGACCGGTTGACCGCTTTGAAGCCGACGATATTGCCATCCACGAGACGCGGCGGCAGATTTTCCTAGACATTGCCCGCATTGAGGCGGAGCGGTGCGTTGTCGTCGACGCCTCGCAATCGCCGGACCAGGTGGCAGGAGCCGTGCAAGACGCCGTCAGGGCGCGGCTTGGCAGCTATCTGCCGGACTGAAACTGAGCGCCGTGGCACGATCACCGATACCCGCACAACCGCCGGCGCCGCCGGACCACATTTCCGGCATTGCGCTGCCGCGCGAAAATCTGCGCCTGTTCGCTCACAAGCGGGCGGAGCGGCTGCTGCTTGAGGCCTACCGGTCCAGGCGCATGCACCATGCCTGGCTGATCGCCGGCCCGGACGGCATCGGCAAGGCGACGCTGGCCTTTCGGCTTGCCCGCTTCATCCTGGCAAATCCGGACCCGTGGCACGAAAGCGTCGCCGCAGCCGACGATCTCCACGTGGAGGGGGCGGCGGGACTGATTGGCAAGATCGCCCATGGCATCCATCCCAATATTCTGCACCTGCAACGACCGTGGGACGAGAAGAAGAAGCGATATCTGACGGAAATCTCCGTCGATTCAGTCCGCCGCATCGTGCCGTTTTTGGGAACGACAGCCGGTGAGGGCGGTTGGCGGTTCGTCATCGTCGATCCGGCCGATGAAATGAGTCACAGCGCCGCGAATGCGCTTCTGAAGGCGCTGGAAGAGCCGCCGAGGCGCACCTTGTTCCTGCTGATTTCACGCGTGCCCGGCCGGCTGCTGGCGACCATCCGATCGCGGTGCCGGACGCTGCCGCTTCGCCCGCTCAGCGAAAACGATCTGGACGCAGCGCTGCATCATCTTGGCACCGACCTCTTGCCCGGCGATGACGACAAGCGGCAGTTGATCGCCCGTCTTGCCGAGGGAAGCCCGCGACGGGCGCTGGAGCTTTTGCGCCAGAATGCCGAATGCCTCTATGGCGAACTGGTTGAGGCTTTAAGGACGTGTGATCGGCTGGCGTTCCACTCGCTGGCCGACAAGTGCGGCGACCCCCGCGGCGAGGCGTTCGGTCAGTTCCTCGACTTTTATGCCGGTTATCTGCACCGGCGCATCAAGGGAGAAACGGAGCCCGATCGCGGCCAGGCGCCGCCGCTCCTGCCGCTTGCCACATGGGCGCGACTGTGGGAAAACGCCGCCCGTTCAGCCAGCGATGTGGGTATTTACAATCTTGACCGGAAGGCCTTCATTCTTGACCTTCTGGAACGCCATGCCGCTGCTGTCAGCCCGGCAATGAGCCGTCGCCCGCCGACCGCGGCGTGATCCCGCCGGGTGCTGATTGCAGGATATGCCATGAGCGACAAGCCGACCTTCTATATCACCACGGCGATTTCCTACCCGAATGGAGAGCCGCATATCGGCCATGCCTATGAGATCATCGCAACGGATGCGATCGCCCGCTTCATGCGGTTGGACGGCTATGACGTCTATTTTCTGACCGGCACCGACGAGCATGGCATCAAGATGCTGCAGACGGCGCGTGACGAGGGTATCAGCGCCGCCGAGCTGGCTGACCGCAACACACCGCTTTTTCAGGATATGGCGCGGGTTCTCAACTGCTCCAACGATGACTTCATCAGCACCCGTGAAGAGCGTCACTTTCGCGCCAGCCAGGAAATCTGGCGGCGAATGGAAGCGGCCGGAGACATCTACAAGGACGTCTATGCCGGCTGGTACTCGGTGCGCGACGAAGCCTATTACGCAGAGAGCGAAACGGAGCTGAACAGCGACGGCGTACGTGTCGGGCCGCAGGGCACGCCGGTGGACTGGGTGGAGGAGGAAAGCTATTTCTTCCGGCTGTCGGTGTTCCAGGACCGCCTGCTGGCCCATTACGAGGCGCATCCGCAGTTCATCGGGCCGGCGGAGCGCCGGAACGAGGTTATCAGCTTCGTCAAAAGCGGGCTCAGGGACCTGTCCATCTCCCGCACGACGTTCGACTGGGGCGTTCCGGTGCCGGGCGACGGGCGACACGTCATGTATGTGTGGGTCGACGCGCTGACCAATTACATCACCGGTGTCGGCTTTCCCGACGACAGCGATCCGCTTTGGCGGTTCTGGCCGGCCGATTTGCATATCATCGGCAAGGATATCGTCCGCTTCCATGCCGTCTACTGGCCGGCCTTCCTGATGTCGGCGGGCGTTGAGCCGCCGAAGCGGGTGTTCGGCCACGGCTTTCTGTTCAACCGCGGCGAGAAGATGTCGAAGTCGGTCGGCAATGTCCTCGACCCCTTCGTCATTGCGGAGCATTACGGCGTCGACCCGATGCGCTATTTTTTCCTGCGCGAAGTGTCGTTCGGCCAGGACGGTTCCTACAGCCATGAGGCCATTGTCGGGCGGATCAATGCCGATCTGGCCAATGACCTGGGTAATCTGGCGCAACGGTCCTTGTCGATGATCGGCAAATATGCCGGCGGTGCGGTGCCTGAGCCCGGCGCTCTTGCGCCCGACGACGTGACAATGCTGGAGACTGTCGACGGGCTGCTTGAGCAATGTCGCGCCGCCATGGATCAGCAGGCGCTGCATACGGTGCTTGCGACGATCTGGAAGGCGGTCGGTGATGCCAACCGGTATTTTGCCGCGCAGGAGCCCTGGGTGTTGCGCAAGTCCGATCCGCAACGCATGGCAACAGTGCTTTATGTGACGGCGGAGGCCGTCCGGCAGATCGCCATACTGACGCAGCCGGCCATGCCGGCAGCCTCCGGCAAGCTGCTTGATCTCCTGGCCGTTGCCGGCGATCAGCGCAGCTTCGCTTCGCTCGGTTCGGCAGGGCGCCTTATCGCCGCAACGGCGCTGCCGAAGCCGCAACCGGTCTTCCCGCGCTATGTGGAACCGGAGAACCGCGAGGCGGGGGCGGCATAATGCTGGTTGACAGCCACTGTCATCTGGATTTCGACGATTTTGCCGAAGAGCTCGATGCCGTGGTCCAACGCGCCGTGGATGCCGGAATCGAGCGCCTGGTAACCATCTCCACCCGGGTGAACNNTGAACGCTTCGAGCCGGTCTTTTGTTCCGTCGGCACCCATCCGCACAATGCCGATGAAGAGCTGGACGTCACGGCTGAACGGCTGGCCGCGCTCAGCCAACATCGCAAGGTCGTGGCGATCGGCGAGGCGGGGCTCGACTACTATTACGACAACGCGCCGCGCCAAGCGCAGGCGCAAGGCCTGAGGACCCAAATTGCGGCGGCGCGCATGACCGGGTTGCCGCTGGTCATCCATGCCCGCGACGCCGACGCCGATATGGCGGCGATTCTGTGCGAGGAGGCGGAAAAAGGCGCCTTTCCGGCCGTTCTGCACTGCTTTTCGTCCGGCAGGGGCCTGGCCGAAACCGGCATCAAGCTCGGCCATTACGTCTCCTTTTCAGGCATCCTGACTTTCAAGAAGTCGGACGAATTGCGGGCCATTGCCCGCGATCTTCCGGCTGAGCGGATCCTGGTGGAAACCGATGCGCCCTACCTGGCGCCGACGCCACATCGCGGCAAGCGCAACGAGCCGGCCTTTGTGGCGCACACCGCAGCCGTTCTGGCCGAAACCCGCGGCGTTGCGGTCGAGGCGATCGCCGAGCAGACCAGCAAGAATTTCTTCCGCCTGTTCTCAAAAGTGCCGCGGCATTAAGGTCAGCGCGCTGTGGTGGCCCGGCTGCGATTCACCATTCTCGGCTGCGGCACGTCGACCGGTGTGCCACGGATCGGCGGCGACTGGGGCGCCTGCGATCCGAACAACCCCAAGAACCGGCGGACGCGCTGTTCGCTGTTTGCTGAGCAATTCGGCGGCGGCGACGAGCCGACCCGGGTGCTTTTCGATACCAGCCCGGACATGCGCCAGCAGGTGCTGCGCGCCGGTGTCGGTGCCGTCGACGGCGTGTTTTACAGCCACTCTCATGCCGATCATATCCACGGCATCGACGATCTGCGCGGTTTTGCGATGATCATGCGTCGGCGTGTCGAGGTCTATGCCGATCGGCCGACAATGCGGCGCCTGAAAACCGCTTTCGGCTATTGCTTCCAGACGCCGCCAGGCGGCGATTACCCGCCCATTCTCAACGGCCATGAGATTGAGCCGGGCAAGACGGTGACGATCACCGGCGCGGGCGGCCCACTTGCCGTGCTGCCGCTGCTGCAAGACCACGGAAGCATCCAATCTCTGGGATTCCGGATTGGCAATCTTGCCTATTCGCCGGATGTCAACGGGTTGCCGGCCGCCACGGTCGCGGAGCTCCAGGACCTCGATGTGTGGATCGTCGATGCGCTGCGCCACAAATCGCATCCAAGCCATTTTTCGGTCGAGGAGGCACTGGCCTGGATCGCGCGGCTGAAACCGAAGCGGGCAATCCTGACGCACATGCATGTCGATCTCGATTATGACACGCTGCGCCGGGCGCTGCCGGCCCATGTCGAACCGGCCTTTGACGGCATGATTTTGGAGGCGGGTTCATGAAGCCCTTAATCGCACCGCTCACACCGGCGCGTCTGGAGCTTTACCTGTTCGTATTTCTGCTGTCGGGCATGGTGTCGCTCTTCGCAATGCGGCCGTGGATGGAAGTCTGGCTGCGTCCCGGACCGTGACGTTCCGCGTGGCGCTGGTTGCGGCACCCGTGGTCGGACGATTGCTGGAAATTATTGTGATACCAGAGAGATAGAGTGCGTTATTAAACAGACTGCGCTGATTATTTAGTTCCATAATATATCTTATGCAATTATTGGCCGACAAAGCCCAAGCGGTCACAGCGCCCCTTGCGGCGCCAGGTCGGCAACGCCGACGCCCCCCGCGCCCCGCCGGCAACCGGCAGACAGCCGGCAGACGCCCGGGGTCGCTCCGCGGCCTGTGTCAGCGGCAGCGGGTCGACAGCGCGCCGGACGCGAAAAATCGACTGCCTTCCCGTTTTCATTCCGGCCCTGCTATGTGACGGCATGGAAAAGCCGGCGTGACGGCGGCGGCGGGAGGGCTCAATGACGGCGAAAAGTTCCAGTGGAAGCAATATCGACCGGCTGCTGGAAATCATGGCGGCGCTGAGGACACCGGTTACGGGTTGCCCGTGGGATCTGGAACAGTCGTTCGCGACAATTGCCCCCTACACCATCGAGGAAGCCTACGAGGTCGCCGACGCCATCGAGCGCGGCGACCTGGAGGATTTGAGGGACGAACTGGGCGACCTGTTGCTNNACGATCTGAGGGACGAGCTTGGCGACCTGCTGTTGCAGGTTGTGTTTCATGCTCAGATGGCCCGGGAAGCCGACGCCTTCGACTTCAATGATGTCGCCGCGGCGATTGCAGACAAAATGGTACGGCGGCATCCGCATGTGTTTGGCGACCGCCGGGCCACCGGGCCTGACGCGGTCAGGACACAGTGGGAAACCATCAAGGCGGAGGAAAAGCGCGAACGCGCCGAACGGCGCGCCCGCAAAGGCGCAGGAACGCAGGACAAGCGGCTTCTGGATGCCGTTCCCGTAGCGCTGCCGGCACTGCTTGCCGCTCTTAAGCTGCAACAAACGGCGGCGCGGGTCGGTTTCGACTGGCCGCAAGCAGACGCGGTAATCGACAAGATCCGCGAGGAACTCGGCGAACTGGAAGCGGAACTTGCCGGATCGGCGGCAAGCGGCGACCGGCTGGAGGATGAAATCGGCGACCTGCTGTTTTCCGTGGCCAATCTTGCGCGGCATCTGGGGATCGACCCGGAAACGGCCTTGCGGCGGACAAACGCCAAGTTCCGCCGGCGTTTTGGCCATATCGAGGCCCGGCTGCGGGCGAGCGGACAAGTGCTGGATGCCGCATCGCTTGAGGAAATGGAAGCGCGTTGGCAGGCCGCCAAGGAGGCGGAGTAGCCCTGTGCCGTGCAAAGGCTGGACGGAGTACGAACTACAGACGCGCCCGGCGCAGCGTGATGCCGGCCTGGCGGGCCCAGCGCGTCAATGCATCACGGCGTTTTTCCGGCACCCTCACCAGCATGGATACCGATCCGTCGCCGGCGCTTTCGTCGCGTTCAAGAACCTCCAGATTCTCATAAAGCCACGGCAGCCCGGAAAGATCATCGGCGCCTAAAGTGACGCGCATGCGCGGCCGGCGGTCCATGACCTTTTCCTCAACGGCGGCGAGAAGACGATCGACGCCCTCGCCCGTCACCGCCGATACCGGTATGGCCTGCCGATCGGACCGCGCGGCGCGGGAACGCAGCGACTTGCGGCCGCTGTCGTCAAGCCGGTCGATCTTGTTCCACACCTCGATGATCCGCTTGTCTTCATCGGGCTTGATGCCCAGTTCGTCGAGGACGGCATAGACGTCCCGCGCCTCCGCGTCGGTTTCCGGCGAGGTGATATCGCGCACATGCAAGATGACGTCGGCCTCCACGACCTCCTCAAGCGTGGCGCGAAAGGCGGCAACCAGTGTCGTCGGCAAATCGGAGATGAAGCCGACCGTATCGGACAGCACGATCTCCTCGCGGTGCGGCAAGAACACCCGCCGCAAGGTCGGGTCCAGCGTTGCAAACAGCATGTCCTTCGCCAATACGCCTTCGCCGGTCATGCAGTTGAACAGGGTTGACTTGCCGGCATTGGTGTAGCCGACCAGGGCGACGACGGGCTGCGGCACCCGCTGGCGCTTTGCCCGGTGAGCCTGGCGCATATTGCGGACGCCGGCGAGCGCCTTTTCGATCTTCTTGATCCGGGCCTGGATCTGCCGCCGGTCGGCCTCGATCTGCGTCTCGCCGGGGCCGCCAAGAAAACCGAAGCCGCCGCGCTGACGCTCCAGATGGGTCCATGACCTGACGAGACGGCTTTTCTGGTAGGTGAGATGGGCAAGCTCGACCTGCAGGCGCCCTTCCCTGGTCTGTGCCCGCTCGCCGAAAATCTCCAGAATCAGCGCTGTCCGATCGAGAACCTTGGCT
>JABAOE010004230.1_pt2 | contig 11335 bp, 8 predicted proteins | sample 7062141 | NCBI WGS metagenome assembly JABAOE01 (sample SAMN14538627, study PRJNA623070) | marine sediment metagenome | biome: marine biome [ENVO:00000428]; feature: marine pelagic biome [ENVO:01000023]; material: deep marine sediment [ENVO:00002113] | place: India: Gulf of Khambhat ...
GGATCACCTTTGTCAAGATGCAGGGCAGTCTGGCATCGACCACAGCCGAGCATGGCAATGAGGAAATGAAAAAGATTTTGGATAAGGGAACGAAAAAGATCGTCATCAACCTGGCAGATCTTGACTATATTAGCAGCGGAGGCATACGGGTGTTATTATTGACATCCAGGTTGATTCATAACGTCCAAGGGGAGATGAAAATTTCTGGAGCTAAGGGCATGGTGAAAGAGGCTCTTGAGACAACTGGCTTCGGTCTACTGACACGCACGTACGGAAGCACGATTGAGCTATGCAACACTGATGAAGAGGCCATGGCTTCCTTCAAAGACTAAACAGAAGACCCTCTCCCGTATGGCAACAAAGCTAGAGCCAGTTTATCACCCGATTAAGGGTCAGCGTCTAAATAGCGATGTGTGCATCGAGGAGTTCATAGAACCGCAGACCTTCCTACTCGAAACTTTGAGCAAAAAGTACACTCTCTCCCAAGTTTGCGACATGCGAGCAGTCTCCTTTCAGGTCAGTTCCGTTAGGCGGGAATCGCCGCAAAGAGAAATTTACCCGTACGGATGAAACGGCAACATCCCATATATCTGTTCTCGATCTAGAGCCCCTGACACCTAGAGCAACCATGTGGTTTGCGTTCCAACCTGCGTGTCTGCCAAAACTTAAGCGAAGGGTCACAATATACCGACAGCCGAACAGCGCGGGACGGTCTCTTCTAGCTCCGGCCAATTAGACCGAAAGCGCGAAACAGCGAGAAAGGATCACGCGGATGAAACTAAGACATCTGTTCCCCGTGTTTCTCACCGTTGGCATCGTGGTGGCTAGTATGACGCTTTGGCTCATGCTAGCTAGTCTCAGAAGCGCTCTCGATGGGATCGTAGAGGTAGAGGAAAGGCGCTCTGAGTCGCTCGCCCTAGCTGACCTCTTCGTTCAGTCGTCGAACGACCTGACGCGGTTTGCGAGACTGTATGCCCAAACAGGCGATTCGACATTTTTGCTGTACTTTCGGACAGTGTTAGACATCCAGAACAGTTCTATCGCGCGTCCAGAGGGATATGACGGGACCTTTTGGGACCGAGTCATGGGTGGGAACGTCCAGCTTCTAAAAACGAGTGCTGGACAGACCCGCATACTTCGGGCCCACATTAACCAGTTGGGGTTTAGCAAGAAGGAACTCGATCTCCTTGCACAGGCACAGACGCGCTCTGAAGATATGACATCTCTGGAAAACCGTGCATTCAACGCTGTGCAGGGACACTATTATGATCCCCTCACAGGTACATACTCACTCAAGGGCCAGCCAAACCTCCAATTGGCACAAACGCTTCTCCATGAGCCTAAATATCTTAAGCAGAAAGCGTCCATTATGGAACTGATGGCCCAGTTCAAGGGGGAGGTGAATGCTCGGACTACGGACGCCCTTGAGGCGGTCCGAAGCGATGCTCAACATTTGCTCGTTCGTACGTTCGCTGGAGGAGGAATTCTTCTCAGCGGAATTGTCATCATGTTTGGCATCGTAACTCATCGGAAGGTTCTCCAAAGGATTAGCGCTATTGCTGGAGCAGCAGACCAGGTCGCTGCGGGTAACCTCGAAGTTCGCAGTAATATTCAGGGCGATGATGAACTTGGGACTCTCGGCGTGACGTTCGACTACATGACCTCACGGTTAACCGAATCCTTGTCGCTGGTAGAGGCGGCCAAGGCTCGTATGGAAGAAGAACTGACCATCGGCCGAAGAATTCAAATCAGTCTGCTGCCACACAAATTTCCGGCCTTCCCGGATCGGAATGAATTGGATCTCTTTGCCATCCTGGATCCGGCGAAAGAGACTGCAGGAGATCTCTACGACTTCTTTATGGTGGATGAACACCGGCTGTGCTTTGCGATCGGCGACGTATCGGGGAAAGGGGTGCCAGCTGCCATCTTCATGGCCATGGCCAAAACCATGTTGAAGTCCCGGGCAGCCTCTGATCCTTCTCCCGCCAGTATTGTCACTCATGTGAATGATGTTCTCAGCTCAGACAACGACAGCTGCATGTTTGTAACTCTGTACTTGGGCATCTTGAATCTCCGCGATGGCACCCTCGTCACCACGAACGCGGGTCATAATCCTCCCTTGCTCAAGCGACACGGGGGTGAGTTCGAGTGGCTGAAGGGGCAAGACGGGCCGATCGCAGGCCCCATACCCGGCATCGCCTTCAAGGAGCGCAAGACTCAACTGGCACCGGGCGATGAGCTCTTCTTCTACACTGATGGGGTCACCGAAGCAGATAATGGTCGGCGAGAACTGTTTGGCAATGACCAGTTGAAAACGGTCCTCGACGACTCCCCAGGCACATCGGTGGTCGATCGAATCCGAGACGTCATGCAGGCAGTAAAAACCTTCGCTGGCGAGGCACAACAGGCCGATGACATTACCATGCTAGCACTGCGGTTTAATGGCCCCGCCCCGTGTGATACAGCTGCTCCAGAATTTCGCCAAACATTGCCCAATCAGTTGACAGCCATTCCTACCCTGCAGACGGCGTTTGAGCATTATGTGAGAAAATGGAAACGAGCTAAGCCTCTTATCCCCACACTCAACATGGCGCTGGATGATGTGTTGAGCAATGTCATGCAGTATGCTTTCCCTGGTGATCCGGCTGAGCACCACATTGAGGTTGAAGGCGAAGTGCGCGATGAGTGGGTCGTCCTAACCATCAAGGATGATGGCATTCCCTTCAACCCCTTAACGGTGGATCCCCCAGATCTATCGCGGCCGCACCATGAGCGCGAGATCGGCGGCCTGGGGATTTACTTGGTCAAATCTATGTTTGACGGGATGTACTACCATCGCACCGTGAGTCACAACGTCCTGACCATTAAAAAGAAGCTAGTATCCTGAAGCATGGGCTGCAGTGATCCGTGCCGAGGGACCCATTGCGCACGGGAGAATGTGTCGCAGGAGTGGTGAAAATAGCGGGCTTTTCTCACTTCAGCTCGATGCGTAGTGGTGGAGTTAAATAATGAAAAACCCCCTCTTTGCACTATACTCGCTTTCCCCTCACCCCTTGGGGAAAAGGGGACATCACCCAGGGTGCGTATCACATATGGCTTCGACATGGTTGGCCGGAGGGGTACGATCAGCAGCATTGGGCTCAACCCGAACGAGAAATCGTTGGCGAGCCAGAATCCGCGTGCTTTCCCTCCGAACTCGGAATCCCACGAGATCGAGAACAAGCGGAGGGGCAAATCTGACCACGTCTCCGTCACACTTAAGGATTATGGCGTACAATCGAGAGGATACTGCAGCTTATAGCTGAATCCAGTCTCTAACTATTTCCTCATACTGAACTACATTGAATTTATTTAGGCTGGGCTCCAGCCCCCTGTACCATGCACTCCCCTCTTTACTTGAGAGCGGCCTTCCATATAGAAGGTCCTCGGTCTCTGACGGGTCGAAGTGTGTGCTCATAAGGGTAACAAGCCCAGTTGTTCAGGTTTTGTTTGCACTCTGCGTGGCTATGTAGATTCCTCTCGCCTCAGAGGTAGCACCCTAGCTTTTCAGTAAGTAGTAGCATTATAATTTCAAACTCATGACGGTTCGTTTTGTCTGACACAGTAGAGTGTCGAGTTGCCCGATCTGGTACACACGAGTACGATGATCACGCTGACTCCGCCATCCCCAATCAGATTATGACTGAGCCGGTCGATCCATTTTCAAGCAGCCCAACCGATCCCATCTCGCCATCCATTGAAGATGAACAAGCGTTCCCCCGCGGACACACAGGGCAAATAAGGGAGGAAATTGGTCAGCAACACTGGACTAAATCCGCAATTCGCGCGCTTGCCTTGGAGACTGCAACAAAGACAGGGGTAGAGTTCTTACAAGAGCGGGTTCGGCAGATTGCTCACACCTTACAAGTTCAGTTCGTACTCGTGACGGAATGGGTCCCTGGGCGCACGGATCGGGTCAGATTGGTAGTCGGATGGAATGGCTCTCGATGTATCGATGATCTGGAATATGACTTGCCTCAGACGCCATGTGAGAAGGTCATCCAAAATGGCGAGGCATTTTTCCCTCGCCATGTTCAGAAACTTTTCCCACAGGATACCCTTCTCGCTGAATATCAGATCGAGAGTTATTTGGGAATAGCCCTCCTTAACACTCCCGGTCAAATTACGGGTCACCTTGCCATCATGGATGTCCGACCATTCTCGTTTGACCACGACGAGGGTCGCGCCATCATCAGTAGCTTTGCAGGGCGAATCGTTGCTGAATTGGAGCGGCTCCGGGCGGAATCGGACCTGCGCGAGAGTCACGAAGCGATTCGTTCCCTCTATGATGTGACGTCGCTTCCAGGGCTGACATTTCGACAACGGGTCGAGGCCTTATTAGCACTGGGCTGCCGCCGGTTCCATATCCCTATCGGTGTGGTCACTGCCGTTGTGGACGAGCAGCTTGAAGTACGTTATGTCTGGCCCCACAACAGTCCTCTAACACCAGGGATGTGTTGTTCACTTGCTGAAACGTTCTGCGAAGCCGCGCTCAAGGCCCCTGATCCCGTGGCCTTCCACCACGCCAGCGCATCCGAATGGCGAAATCATCCGGGGTATAGAACGTTGCGATTCGAATGCTATCTCGGCACCAAATTGGATGGACAACACACGGTGCACGGCACCATCTGTTTCTTCGGGCTAGAACCTAAGCCCATACCGTTCAGCCAGGCAGACTGCGATTTCCTGCGCTTGATGGCTCGGTGGCTCAGCGGCGAGTTGGATCAGCGTGCAGCGGAGCAGGCCTTGAAGGACCATGAACAGCTGTTGGAGAAAGTCATCGACACCGCCACCGATGCTATCTATATGAAAGACATAACAGGCAAATACCTATGTATTAATGAGGCAGGAGCCGCTGTGATTGGGCTGCCTTCCAAAGAGATCGAGGGGAAGCGAGATTTGGACCTATTTCCCAAAGAAACCGCCTTACAGCTAATAAAAGATGATCGAGAAGTCTTCAGTGGGATTTGCCGAGACTGGGTTGAAACCGTCGTATCGAAAAATGGAGCACAACGAGTGTTCTCTTCAGTGAAAGTGCCACACCGGGACAGCGACGGCAGGATCGTGGGGCTAGTCGGAGTCTCCCGCGACGTGACTCAGCAACAGCAAGCCGAGAGAGCACTCAGAGAGAGTGAAACACGGCTCCATCGCTTCGTGGCCAATGCCCCTGTGGGATTGGTGATTTTAGACGAAGAGAAGCGCCTGCTTCACGCCAACAAGGCGTTTTGCGAACTGACCGGGTATACGGAGGAGGAAGTCCTTGGTCACACGTACGAACTGTATACACACCCAGAAGACCTGCCTGCCAACCTTGTTCTGACGGATGAATTCTATCGGGGTGTGCGACCGGAATACACTTATGAAAAAAGGTACATCAAAAAGTCGGGTGAGATCATCTGGGTTTCTGTCAAAGCCACTCGTGTGGAGTTCCCAGGTCACACAGGCCCGCTCCTCCTCGCGACCATTCACGACATTACGGAGCGAAAACTCGCCACAGCGGAGCGTGAACAGTTAAGCCGTGATCTACACGACAACCTCCTGCAAGCCCTCTATGCCGTTGGCATGCGAATAGAAGCTGGTAAAGTGATGATGGGCAAATCGCCTCGCAAGGGTAAGACCCATCTTGTTGAAGCCACTGACCAGCTGAACCATCTTCTGCGTCAGGTTCGGCAGTTCATCGAGTTACTGAGACAGCCGAACGTGGCCAGGTCTGAATTTGGCCAGACCTTCCGCCAGTTTGTTGCGTCCTTGTCTGCTGCTGGCCCGGGAGCACTTCAACTTGATGTCGAGGATTCGGTGTTATCGCTGATTCCCCCGGCTCAAGAAGAACAGTTACTCAATATCGCACGGGAGGCAATTAGCAACAGCATGCGCCATGCGAAAGCCACATCCCGTTCTCTGCGGCTCAGCCATACCCCGCGCCAGATTCGACTGATCATATCTGACGATGGGATTGGATTTCCCTACAAACAAGATCCCTACCATCATGGACATGGGCTGGCGAATATGACTGCCCGGGCCAAGAAAATTGGCGCACGCCTTACCATTCGCACCGCCCCAGGTAAAGGCACGACCGTCACCGTCATCGTACCAAAGGAGAAAGCGGTCCTTCCTGCATAGGACTAATCTAATTCGTCTTGTGATAGCTGATGGTCATGAGATAGTCCGCACCAGACTCAATCCCCACCTCGACTCCCCTCCGGTGAATAAGGTCATCGGCTAATCCTTCTACACTCTGGGTGCTATGCATGAGCGGACGGAAAAACACGCGTGACAGTGTACCCAATTTGTGGTCAATCCCACCTCACTCCAGCTCATTCCAGCCTACTCCAGCCAACGCTCGAACTTTGCACAAACCGTCGGTGGAATTGGCTAGAGTGAGTTGAACTAGGCTAGAGTAGGCCCCTGAAAACGTTTTCCTAAACCGCGGGTCGTACCTTTACGCCACCAACACAACTCCTTGAATTATGCAATTAGCGCAAGTGCTAGAATTTGCAAAGCGCAGCACGTAGTTTAACGACGGAAAAGCGCACCCAATACTTTAGCGGATGAAGACGGCGGATATCCTCGCCCATCCTTCATACCGAATAACGGACGAGAACGAGCGAGGCACATGGACAGGCAAAACTGGTACCGTGGCTTTTCCAAGCGAAGGCACTAGTTCCCGGATTGCCAGACAAAAAATTGGTCGCAGAAATTACAGTGAGCGTCTCCGGTTCAACTTCATACCATTCACCATGCTGCAAGAGTACCGCGGTGACTTTGGCGCAATTAACAATTTCAGACATGGTTCACCTCTCTTATAGATAGGGGCCTGTTCTCTGTCAGCAATAGCAATCGTTTGTTGATTCGTTTCACCAGCCCATCCACGATACCATCTGTGTCTTGGACAGCAACAGCCGGAATGGTATTTGATGAGACAATCCTCTCCCTCGTTGCAGTGCAGGTATCTTAGACATCCATTCTTCAGCACCATGCTCTTAATTGTCCTTCCGATCAGATACCCGATTCTCTCCTTCTGGTCATTCTATTTTTTACCGGACCATTCCGTGAAGATGGCCATGCCCCGTGTGAATAGCACCACCAGACCTACTCCGGTCAGAATGAGGAGAATTCCTCAAACTGTGAGTGTCATGCGTCACTATATCACCATGCCGATCTGAGCAGTTGCTTTTTGTGCAAAGAACTCTCATTGCATGTGAAGCCATTTTAGTATCGCACCACCTTGGTACATCAGCATTATGAGTACGAGTTATACATATGGGTATGCCCTACTGTGGGTTGATGGATAGAAAGTCATCCGCGAAGCTCTCCATCAATATTCCGATATTCTCCGAGATACTACTTCCTATCAAGGATTCACTTCCGATTAATACTTTGCCCATCCTCCAAGTAGTTCCACCGACATCAAATCCTGGTCTATGGATCAAGGACACCTGTTGGACAAGCTCAATTAAGAGACACACGCTATATAACGAGCTCTGCCTTCCCTCAACTAGAGTGACACCCACATGAAGATATGGCTTTGAAACAAGCTTAACGGCTTCAGCTCGAGTAAGAATCTGAATACCGTTAGAGCGGAGAACCCGTTCGACCTCTGTCCTAATCGCTTTTTCTGTTATCACCTCTGCCCCACGCTCATCTAATCCTCCGATGTGGACCTCTACGCCTGGTAACCCCCGCAACGATTCTAGCTCCATCTTGCCTGTGTCTGCTCGCGCCAGGCTTACGTGCAGAGCGCCTACCGCTATCATCACCGCCATCATCACGCATCGCATAGAGGTCCTCCATTTTGGGTCGGACAATACTCCTTGCGTGAATTACTGGCAATATCCTTCAGTCCGATAGGGCCCTTCTCCTTAATCACGTGCATCGCCATTTGGAGCCGTAATCACCGACTACTCCATACAAGGCTTTCTGGCTAAACCTGTTTATTTTCGGCTGCCATGTGCAGCAACAATAGATCGTAGAGCACGGTTCGTGGGACCAGGCCTGACCGAGCAGGATTGCCCTCCGTGTATCTTCCCCTATCTCCACGTTGCATTTTCCAACCATTGTACGTATCGTCCTACTAGGGGAAGCAACATCAAGAGCTGGTGAGATAGCGCAGTCACATGATACTGACTTGACAATTTCATGGCCCCGGAGGGGGAGTGCGACTGCGCCCCCTACAGGAGATTAAGCTTCGAAGGAGGTTTGAGGAAATCTCATATCGGCGCGCGAGCCACGTCTTCACGCACTTCCAGAGGCTCGGCCAACGCCGCACCCAAGGCCTCTGAAGCTAGGAGGTACACCATGGGTACTGATCCCATCAAAATGCAGATTGTCCGATCGTGTCTTGAAGCGGTATCCAAGGATGTTAAACCAGCCAAACCAAAGGGATTTTTTGACTTTAATGACAACGACATTCGTTTTCAGGTTGAACTGGATAGGGCTTTCATAGATGCCATCCCTACAGATCAACTACAAACTTTTTTAGAAACAAATCTTCTTCCAAAGATACGGGAGAATCCAGATAAGAAGTTTTATGTCAGCAACGACGGAATCGATGTTCTTAATATTAATAAGGAATCAAAGTCACCCAGCTGATTCGCTCAGCATGTCGAGTCTGAACACGGCCCACCCTCAATGAGAGATAACTCCCGTCATACCACCTATCCAAGTGTCTGCAGTTGAAAACGGAGCGCCTCATTTATTGAGGAGAAGACAATTCGCTTTCCACCATATGATTTATCTTGTGGGAACCGTACTTCTGTCGTATTTTACTTAATGCAACTTGGCATTCTCGCCGGGTTCGTCAAATGAAAGGACCATCAATGCGCGTGCTTACTTTTTCTCTCGCAACCTGGCTTCTACTGACATCCATGCCGGCACTTGCCGTGCAACAGGATCCGGTGAGTGAGAACCAGAAAACTCTCTATGCACTTGGCTTAGCCATTAGTCAGTCCCTCGATGCCTTTACTCTTAGCGAGGTCGAGCTAGACATGGTAAAGAACGGCATAACAGACGGAGTTTTGAAGCGTTCTCCAAAAGTTGATCTCCACGCGTTTGGACCAAAAATTCAACAGCTTCAACAGACCCGCTCTGCGGCTGTCGCCGAGAACGAGAAAAAGGCTGGATCAGCATTTCTCGCGAAGGCTGCCACGGAGAAAGGAGCTACAAAAACCCAGTCGGGAATTGTCATCACAGCCTTAACGGCAGGATCAGGAGCAGCACCCAAGGCTTCGGATACGGTCAAAGTCCACTATCACGGTACCTTAATCGACGGAACCGTATTCGATAGTTCCGTCAAGCGCGGAGAACCCGCCACTTTTCCACTCAGCCAAGTCATCAAGTGCTGGACCGAAGGCGTTCAACAAATCAAGGTCGGTGGAAAAAGCCGGCTGGTTTGCCCTTCAGACTTGGCCTACGGAGATCGCGGATCACCACCTATGATCAAACCCGGCGCCACATTAGTCTTTGATGTGGAGCTGTTAGAAATCATCTCAAAGTAGCCAAGTCCTCGCCGCCTCTTTGCTGAAGAGGCGGCATTTGTTCTTATGGTCAGCCCAATCCTTTTTCATGAAATTCTCCTATCCATAAACGATGCCCACTGACATCTCATGGTATCGAATCGTTCCCGTTCAATTGGTTGGTAACGGGACTTGGATTGAGGGCCATAACAGCCTCGCGAGCTATCTTGGTCACTTCCTGATAACAATCACGCCCCTGCGAACGCCACTGCCCCATCATCTCCTTCGTTATGATGAACGCCTTGCCGACAGCTATAGAAATCGGATAGGGCGATGGCCATCGAGTGCCGATCGGCATCGCCTGAAAGGTCCCGTTGATCCAAATCGGAACGATAGGCACACCAAGCTCACAGGCGAGGATACCGATGCCAGGCCGAAACTCGTCAAGGACTCCATCCACAGACCGTTGTCCTTCTGGAAAAATCAACAGACTTTTCCCCTGGCGTAGAACGAGCGCGGCTGCTCGAAGCGCCGTTACCAGTGACGCCTCCATTCCTACTGGAATTACACGCCCAACGCGAGCAAACCATTGCGGAAACCTTCCGTGAAAGAACGCTTGCCAGCCGATAGTATACAATTCTCTAGACAAGGACGAAGGAGCCGCAGCTATGATGACGAACGGATCCAATACACTCGTATGATTCGCCACCAGCACACAAGGACCCGTGATCTCCAGATGTTCAGCTCCGGCTACACGTAGCCGAAATCCTGTCTGAAACACCAGCCGTAGCACCATTCGACCAAACGAAGCGAGTAGACGATGCAAAAATGGAGATGATGCCACCAACATCGCTCTCAGATCATCTGGCGGTCCGGCCTTCAGGATATCGGACCACGATGGAACACCTTCTCCACTGGCCTTCATGTCGTGGATTGAAGCACTCACCTGCTGGATTAATTCCCGAACTGTCATTACTTCATGAATGATGGCCTCCGGCAGGCGCCCAAACGACGCTTCAAGTGTTGATGCCAATTCTACGCGCCTTAGCGAGTCGAGTTCCAAATCGAGGTCCAGATGATCGTTCGGCGTGATGCGTCTCTCTATATGGGCAAGCCGCTTGAGCAAGTCCACAATGCGGTGGGCCGTTTCTGTCTCCATCAGCGCCTGGTCAGCCACAGAGAGAGACTGGAGGACCTCAGGTTCCTTACCCAGTGTGCCCACCATTGCCACTACCCGATGACGTTGAAGTTTTTCGAGGCGAGTGCGTGGTAATGGCGTTGTCACGATTGTCAGCCCCCTGATTCGCTTGTACGGCGGTACGGTCACGCTAATCTTCGTCAGCTCGGTTTTGATCAATTGGCGAATATCTACGACTTTCAATGATTTGACATAGTCAAAGTTGGGAACAACAACAGCGTGCAAGCTCTCCCCTTCCCCGCCTTGAGATGCCACGCCAATGATGCAGATTTCGCCGATCGCAGGGGTCCGGCTGTATAGGGCTTCAAGCTCCTCTGGAACAAGATTCTTTCCACCCGCGGTGACGATTAGGTCCTTGGTCCGCCCGCTCAGAAACAGATGGCCCTCTTGATCCATGCGTCCCAAATCGCCAGTATAGAACCAGCCCCCACGAATTGCGCGGGCCGTGGCCACCGGATCGGCGTCGTAACCTTTCATCACGTTGGCTCCTGCAACGGTCACCTCCCCGTTTCCACTTGGATCAGGATTGACAATGTGCACCTGTACCCCGGCAAGTGGTAGGCCCACTGAGCCTGGTTTCTGCCTCGCCAAGGGAGTGATTGTCACCACGGGCGAGGTCTCCGTGAGACCATAGCCCTCCAGCAGT
>JABAOE010000714.1_pt4 | contig 11328 bp, 8 predicted proteins | sample 7062141 | NCBI WGS metagenome assembly JABAOE01 (sample SAMN14538627, study PRJNA623070) | marine sediment metagenome | biome: marine biome [ENVO:00000428]; feature: marine pelagic biome [ENVO:01000023]; material: deep marine sediment [ENVO:00002113] | place: India: Gulf of Khambhat ...
GTCAACGAGTCCTTGACCTCGTCCAGGTCCAACATTCCGTCCGAATCGACGTGCAACCAGGTTACGCGGTATCCTCTCTTCTCCAGCTGCTGGCAGAGACCGAATACCGCAGGATGCTCCACCAGAGTGGTAACGATGTGGCGCTTGTCAGGCCGAGTTTCTAATATGCCGCGAATCGCCGCGTTGTCCGCCTCCGTGCCGCAGCTGGTAAACACCACCTCGACAGGATCGGCAGCACCTAACAAAGCGGCTACCTTTTCCCTTGCCTCCTGGATCTTTCGCCCCACCTGGCTCCCGAAGCTATGAATGCTGGACGGATTGCCATAGAGCTCTGTCAGGTAGGGCTTCATGGCCTCGAAAACCTCGGGCGCTACCTTGGTAGTAGCGTTGTTGTCAAAATAGATTTCGGATCCCATACGATCTCAGCCAAACTAAACAATAACTCTATACGGCAAAGGAGGACCCACAACCGCAGGTCCTTTTCACATTGGGATTTTGAAAAACAAAGCCCGATTGCATCAGGGTCTCCTGATATTCCAGCTCTGTGCCGGTTAGGTAGAGGAGACTCTTGGTATCGACAATTACTTTGACCCCGTCCTTTTCGAAAATTCGGTCACCCGGCTTGGGGTCGTCAAAATCAAGTTTATAATGAAGACCAGAGCACCCGCCGCCCACAACTTTGACCCGCAGCCCCTGTTTCGGGTTGTTATCCGATGCCATCATCTGCTTTATTTTGTCGGCAGCTTTATCGCTGATCGTGACTGCGGCTGACATACTCCTAGCCTCCTGCGAAATGAACGCCTATAGAGTCCCTTCGTGTACTTTTGAGCTTTCCGCTTGATGCTTTGGACCATCCGGATTAGTTCCGCTGTATTGCGAAGATAACCCGCGCAATCGCGAGACCTCCTGGGCCACACGATCGATGGTAAAATCAACATCTTCCTCCGTGTTGAATCGACCAAGGCCAAATCGGATAGAAGCGTTGGCCAGGTCTTCCTTTACGCGCAGGGCGCGCAGGACGTGAGAGGGTTCATACACCGCGGAGGTGCAGGTGGAACCTGTTGAAACCGCGATTTCCTTTAAACCCATGAGCAATGACTCCCCGTCCACGTTGGCAAAGCTCAGATTCAAGTTGCCCGGCAGCCGACGGTTTGCGTCGCCATTGAGAAACACCGCATCAAGCTTACTGAATATCCCGTCCTTTAGTTTGTCCCGCAAACGGCTTAGACGTGGCGCTTCTTCCGCCATTTCTTCGTAGGCCAGCTGACAAGCCTTGCCGAAGCCGATTGCGCCGGGGACATTCAGTGTTCCGGAACGAAGTCCCCTTTCGTGCCCACCGCCGTGCATAATAGGAGTAATGCGAATTCGCGGCTGCTTAGACCTAATATATAGCGCCCCGATGCCCTTGGGCCCATAGATCTTGTGTGCAGAAAACGATAACAGATCGATTCCCATGTCTGAAACATCGATGGGAATCTTACCTACCCCCTGAGTCGCATCGCAGTGAAACAAAATCCCTTTTTCCTTAGTGATACTTCCGATCTCTTGAAGGGGATGAATGGTTCCGATCTCATTATTTGCTGCCATAAGAGAGATGAGAATCGTCTTCCCTGTTATGGCATCGCGTAACCTGTTAAGATCGATAAAGCCGGACCGGTCCACGGGAAGATAGGTAACCGTAAAACCCTTTTCCTCCAGCGCCTTGCAGCTGTCCAGCACTGCTTTGTGCTCCGTCGAACAAGTAATTATATGGTTGCCTTTGTCCTTATAGGACTCGGCTATTCCTTTTATTGCTAAATTGTCCGATTCTGTCGCTCCGCTGGTAAAGATAATCTCCCGCGGCGATGATGCGCCAATGACTTGCGCAATCTGTTCCCTCGCCTCATCGACACCCGCTTCTGCTTCCCACCCGAACGGATGATTACGACTCGCGGCATTGCCAAACCGCTCACAAAAATAAGGAAGCATGGCATCCAACACCCTGGGATCAACCTGGGTTGTTGCATGGTTATCCATATATACAGGTATCTTCACTATATATTCCCCCCTGATGAACAAAAATCGTCATCAGGAGTTTTAAATTCAGACTTATTGGGTCTTATATATATGATGCTCATCCCGATGTCAAGGTCATTTGTCTTCGGGAAGGCGGCAAGAGTTTATAAATCGATGTTCTAAAATCTATCTAAAAGATCTTACTCAGGAATTCACCTGTGTGAGACTTAGCGGCTAACCTTATAATATCCTCCGGTGTGCCTTTCGCAATTACTTCGCCCCCTGAATCACCGCCTTCGGGTCCAAGGTCTATAATATAATCAGCAGTTTTTACGACGTCCAGATTGTGCTCGATGATGATAATGGTGTTTCCTAAGTCCGCAAGGCGGGACAGGACCTCCAAAAGCTTTCTAGTATCGTCAAAGTGAAGACCGGTGGTGGGCTCATCCAGAATATACAGGGTCTTACCGGTGGATCGTTTGCTCAGTTCGCGGGCCAGCTTAATCCGTTGGGCTTCTCCGCCGGAAAGTGTTGTGGCGGATTGACCCAGATGAATGTAACCGAGGCCCACATCCCTCAACGTCTCCAGCTTGACCCGTATGGGCGGGATATTGGCCAGAAACTCAAGGGCTTGATTGACCGTAAGGTCCAAAACTTCTGAGATGTTCATCCCTTTGTAGAGTACGTCGAGGGTCTCTCGGTTGTATCGGCGTCCGCTACAAACTTCACAGGTCACGAAGACATCAGGTAAAAAATGCATTTCGATTTTGATCGTGCCGTCCCCGGCGCACGCCTCACACCGTCCCCCCTTCACGTTGAACGAGAACCTTCCGGGTTGGTAACCTCTCAACCTTGCATCCGGCAGTTGAGCGAAAAGGTCCCGTATGTGACTGAACAGACCTGTGAAGGTTGCGGGATTGGACCTTGGAGTTCGTCCGATGGGGCTCTGGTTGATATTGATTATTTTGTCAATCTGTTCCCAACCTTCGATTTCGTCGAATTTCAATTCTTTTTTCTTGGAGCGGAGCATCCGGGGGGTCAGTGCCTTATATAAGGTGTCGATCACGAGACTGCTCTTGCCCGATCCGGACACTCCGGTCACGCAGGTTATCGCGCCGAGGGGAAATTCCGCGCTAACGCCTTTGAGGTTATTTTTTCTCGCCCCGCGTATCATCAGTTTCTTGCCACTACCGTTTCGACGCCGGCTGGGTTTGGGAATAAGCTTTCGGCCCGACAGGTAGTCCCCGGTCAACGAACGAGACGAATTCATGATTTCTTCCGGTGTCCCCTGTGCGACGATGTCACCGCCAAGCACACCCGCACCCGGTCCCATGTCAATCACATGATCGGCCTGACGGATCGTATCTTCATCATGCTCCACCACGAGAACCGTATTCCCCAATTCTCTGAGACCCTTGAGAATTGTAAGCAAACGGTTGTTGTCTCTTGGGTGCAGCCCGATGGTTGGCTCATCGAGGATATAGACTACACCCGCGAGTCCGGAACCGATTTGGGTGGCAAGACGAATCCGTTGCGCCTCTCCCCCGGATAGAGTGGAAGAGCTACGGTCGAGGCTCAGATAATCCAATCCCACCTGGTCAATAAAGCGGAGCCGGCTCTGAATCTCTCTTAAGATCCTTTGAGCAATCGTCGCTTCCTGTGAGGTCAGGTTAAGATTGGAAAAGAAACCCAGAGCCTCTTTGATGGACAGGGAGCTGACTTCTGCAATGTTCTTGTTTCCGACCTTGACGCAGAGGCTTTCCGTTCGTAACCGTGTCCCGTTGCATTTTTCACAGGGGCGGGCGTTCATTAAGAGTTCAGCTTCCTCGGCAATCGATTCGGGATTGATCTTACTGCCCAGACCGCCACAGGACGGACACGCCCCCAAAGGACTGTTGAAGGAGAACATGCGGGGGCTCATCTCGGGATAGGATACGCCGCATTGGATACAGGCAAACTTTTGGCTGAAGATCCTTGTGCTTGAACCGTCATCTGAGGATCCCGTCATAATTTCTAGCTTGATGACTTCCTTGCCCTGACGGGAGGCGACCTCAAGGGAATCGGCCAAGCGCTTTTCGACCCCTGGACGAATGACGAGCCGGTCCACCATCAGATCGATATTGTGCGGGGTTTCTTTTTTCAGCTTGATGTCCTGATCCAGTTCATAAACTGTCCCGTCAACTTTGATGCGTAAAAAACCTGCCTTGGCCAGTGCCCTGATTTCCTGACGAAACTCCCCTTTTTTGTTTACGGCAATGGGGGCCAAAATATGGATGCGAGTTTCGGTGGGAAAGGCGAGGACCTGATCCACGACCTGTTGGATTGTTTGCACGGTGATCTCGTTGCCGCAGGAATAACAAAAGGCTCTGCCAACCCGGGAAAACAGCAGCCTTAAATGGTCGTGAATCTCAGTGACGGTGCCTACCGTGGAACGAGGATTGTGACTGGCGGTTTTTTGTTCTATCGCGATGGCGGGAGAGAGCCCTTCAATAGAGTCGACATCCGGCCGGCCGAGCTGTTCGAGAAACTGGCGGGCATAGGCGGACAGAGACTCCACATACCGTCTCTGCCCCTCAGCGTATAGAGTATCGAAGGCAAGGGAGGACTTCCCTGACCCGGATACTCCGGTGACAACGATCAGACTGTCACGGGGAATATCGAGATTGATGTTCTTTAGATTGTGGACCCTGGCTCCCTTGATGACGATTTTACCGGGCATTTCTTATCTAAAAGATAGCTTAGCGCGCCGAATTGAAATTCTAAATTCAAAGCTCCAAATTTCAAACAACGCGATAGATAAATGTTAAATTACTTCAAATAGATCTGAGGAAAAATCCGAAATTCGAATATCGAAGTTCGAAACAATTTTTAAATCTCAATTCTCAAAATCCGAAACCCTCCAACGAGAATTTCTATCTCGTAGTTAAAGGTTTTGAAATTAATATTTTGAGGTTTCCCATTTGTTTCGAGTTTCGGACTTCGTGCTTCGAATTTTTACCTGGCTTGCTTTGCGCCCGGCCTGCGCAGCCAAAGCTGCTTCGGCGGAGTATGCTCTCTGCGAGAGTCATTTTTTCCGATCTTTAAATTTACATCTATTCGTTCTGGAATTGTGCCAATTTTTTTTCGATGATTTCACGGTACTCGTTGAGGCGCGCATCGCTGTCCGCTTCGAACCGGAGGACCAGGGCGGGTTGCGTGTTGGAAGCGCGGATCAGACCCCAACCCCGGGGGAATTTGACGCGCACCCCATCGACATCCACGACTTCGTAGTGCTGGCGGAAGAATTCTTTTGCCTTCTCGGCGATTTTGAATTTGAGGTCGTCTGGACAGTCAACGCGAATTTCCGGCGTAGAGACGCTTTCGGGGAGATCCGAAAGTAACGCTGACAACGGCCGCTTTGCCCGGGCCAGGAGCTGCAGCAGGCGTAGGGAAGAATAAATGGCATCATCGTAGCCGAAATAACGATCGGCAAAAAACATATGACCGCTCATTTCGCCGGCCAGCAAAGCCTTAGTCTCCTTCATCTTCGCTTTGATGAGCGAATGCCCCGCCTTCCACATGATGGGCACTCCGCCCCGCTGCTCTATGTCGTCGAAGAGCCGTTGGGAGCACTTGACCTCAGAAATAATCACCGCGCCGGGATTGTTCTTGAGGATTTCCCTTGAGAAGAGGACCAACAGCTCATCCCCCCAAAGGATCTTCCCGTTTTCATCCACCGCTCCAATGCGGTCGCCGTCTCCATCATACGCGATACCGAGGTCGGCCTTTTCCTGTCTCACCTTGCTGATCATGTCATTAAGGTTTTCCGGGATGGTTGGGTCCGGATGATGAATGGGAAAAGTGCCGTCCGGCTCACAGGCGACCTCCCAGACCTGGCAGCCAAGTTGGCGCGCCATGGGTGGCGCCACAGGGCCGGCCACTCCACTCCCGGCGTCGAGGACGACCTTCAGGGGGCGTGTGAGCGCAGGAATATCGCGCAACACGTGCTCCTGATACGCGGGAATTATCGCGAAGCTTTCACACTTGCCGCCTGATTGTTCTTTGTATGTCCCCGCGGCGATCTTATTCCCCAGCTCTTGGATCTGCGCGCCGAACAAGGTGTCTTTGCCTGAGCAAACCTTGAATCCGTTGTATTCGGATGTATTGTGACTGGCGGTGATTTGCACCCCTCCGTCCAGGTTAAGATGAAATAGTGAAAAATATAGCAGCGGAGTTGGACAGGTACCCAAGTCGTATACGTGGAGTCCTGCGGAAAGGAGTCCATCGATAACGGCTTTTGCATAACCCTCGGAGGTGGGGCGGTAATCACGGCCGACGGCGACCCGCTTCCCGCCCTTTTCCGCGACGGCCGTCCCGTGCACCTTGCCCAATAACTCAGCAAACTTTTGATCGAAATCTTTCTCTGCCAAGCCCCGAATGTCGTATTCTCGGAAGATTTGTGGATTCATCGCTTCTGTCCCTTTTTTCCCCGCGCGAGTTTGGATGCCAGTAAAATCGCCTCTGTCATGCTTGATCCATCTGCTTTGTTCTTCCCGGCGATATCATAGGCAGTCCCGTGGTCCGCCGATGTCCTGACGATGGGCAGGCCGAGCGTAAGGTTAACCCCGTCCACAAAATGAAGCAACTTGAGGGGGCCCAGTCCCTGGTCATGGTACATACAGATAACGGCATCGTACTTACCCTGGGCAGCTTGGTAAAAAACGCTGTCCGCAGCAAAGGGACCGTATGCGCGAATGCCTTTCCGGTGAACGTCCTTGATTGCCGGATGGATGGCTCTTCTCTCTTCGTGGCCAAAGATCCCCTCCTCGCCAGCATGGGGGTTTAACCCGGCGACGGCAAGCCGAGGACGGGGGATCCCGAAACGATCCCGCAATGATTTGTGGGTCAACTCGAGGGTCACCCTTACATTTTTCCGGGTGATGACTTTGCTCACCTTGGCCAACGGGAGATGCACGGTAACCAGCACAACCTTTAATTTCTTACCCAAAAGCATCATCCTGAAGTCATTTGTACGGGTCATATCCGCAAGCATTTCTGTGTGTCCAGGATAGCGATGCCCCGCCAGCTGCAGGACTTTCTTGCTGATGGGAGCCGTTGCCATGGCATCAGCGTCGCTGTGAAGAATCAATTTCACGGCGGTACTGATATAACGATACACGGCTTCACCACAGGCTCTCGAGGGCCTGCCGGGTCTCGATTCTTTCGTGGAAAGGTTGGTGAGAGACAGCACGGGCACCGCGCTGGAGATTCGCGGCAGCGGCTCCCCTACCTGCCAGGGCTTCAGCTCAAAAGCTTTTCCTCCAAGACGCCGTTGAGCAAGGTGAAGGACGCCAAGGTCCCCTACGACGAGTGGCTGGCAGGCCTCTCTAATCTTAGGTTGCCTCAGAGCTTTGAGGACCACTTCCGGTCCAACCCCGGAGGGATCGCCCATGGTAATAGCCACAATGGGTTTTGACATCTTTGGTTTTTAACTCTTTACTTGTTGAGAGATTGTTTACATTCTCGCTGCGTTTTCGAATAATCGGTCACCAATACGTGGCAGTGAGAAATTACCGGTACAGGTGCTTTTGGCTCCTAAAGGATCGTGATTCTTCTCCGGCTCGGATAGCAAATAAATAGATCCGAGATCGGAGCCTCCAACCCCAAGCAATAATTTTCAATGGACTGTCCGACTAAACGAGTAGGGCTCAGAAGGGGTTTATGCCATCCAACACCTTGGAAAAGAAGCCTTTGGATTCATTCTCTTCCTCTGGAACCGCGGCGGCTTGAGCATCTGAAGAACCTTGGGGCTCAGCTGTTCCTTGGCCCTGCGTGCTGGGCTCCGATAGTATGTCAAAGTCATCGTCTGAGCCGGTGGCTGACTCCGTCCGGAAAATAGGCTTGCCAAAGACGGTGACGGTTTTTTCGTCCGAAGTGAACTCGCCGTCCTCGTCTTCCGCAGGGGTGGATTTGAAGATATACGAAAAAGGATTGAGCTTGCTCATGAGGCTTCGTTCCTCGGTATTTTTTGAGGCGGAGGCCATGAGCGCATTGACGGTATCCTCCTTGCTTTCCTCAGCCCGAAAAACAACCCCCGGAACCTTTACGTCCACCTGATGGTTTTTTCTCAAATCGGTTTTTAACCACTTTGTGAACTTTTCTTCTGATACCTTTGCATTGAGCTCTTTCTTGATCTGCTCTTCAACCGCGCTAAGGGGCTTCACGGTTCCCCGGTCACGCTCTTCCACTTTTATAAGGTGAATTCCGAGACTCGTGGAAATAGGCTGACTGATCTGTCCCGCCGACATGTTGAACGCGGCATTGGCCAACTCGGGAATCAGGCTCGAGCGATCCATCCAACCGATTTCTCCCCCTTCGGAAGCGCCGGCACCTTGGGAGTATTTACGGGCGAGTTCTGCGAAGGATTCACCTGAAAGGGCAAGCTGTCGGACCTCGAGTGCCTTGGAGGTCACCGATTTTTTCTCCAGGGGAGTCGGATTATCCGGCATTTGAAACAGAATATGCCGCAGGCGGACTCTATCCTTGGTGCGAAACTTTTTCTTGTTCGCATCGTAATATCGCTTGACGTCCTCGGGGGTGACATTGATCTTGTCTTTGACCTCCCATCGGACCAGTTTCTCCCTCTCCATTTCTGACCTTATGGATTCCCGATACCGCGTCATATCCATCCCGTCACGGCGCAGGACCGCGGCAAGCTGTTCGTTGGAAATCCCATGCTTTTGCTTGATGGAGGCGATGAACGCGTCGATTTGTGCGTCTCCGATGACGATTCCCAGCCGCTTGACCTCGGCGGAGATGAGTTTGTCGGTGATAAACTGTTCCAGGATAACCAAAGAATTCGCGTCCTGACTTAACTTTTCGAAGTCGTTGGTAGGCAGCTTCTGGCCGGTCTTGCGCTTGGCGTATTGATCCAGGTCGGAAGAGGTATAGGGATCACCGTCAACCACGACGACCACCTGCTCAACGATCAGTGCCAGCAGGGGTGCCTGGAACGATGCCAGAACAAAGCAAACAATCGTATACGCGAGTACGTTAGCGAGCCTGAAACGTGCTAGGCGGGTCACACCCGTGCCCTCCATTCCCTAATTAAATAGCTAACATACATTGCGGAGCTCTTGCAACACGGCGATCACTTCTTCGATGATCTTGCCCCAACCTTGACCGGTTGGCGCAAAGGAAAGACGCCCTTCCGGAGTCAGGCGGAAATTGCCGCCATTGTTGTTGATCAGTTTCATCAAGCCGTTGACCTCGACGGGAGACTGATCATGAAAGAGCAGAGAGACCCTGCCTTGCTGATAGTTGATCTGCTCCACCAGGCAATCTTTGAGGGCTCTTCGTAGGTCCATGACTTTGAAAAGGTTTTGGACCACCGGAGGGAAGGGTCCATAGCGGTCTTGGAGCTCTTCCTGGATGGCTTCCAACTCCTGACTGTTTTTCAAACCGGCGAGTCGCTTATAGAAAAATAACCTCTGGTTGGCGTTGGGGATGTAATTGTCCGGAAGGTATGCAGGTATGCTGAGGCGGATCTCAGGCTCTAACCTTGGAACAATGCCTTCCCCCTTGAGCCCCTTGACTGCTTCTTCCATCATCTGCGTGTACAGCTCAAGACCCACGGCGGTGATGTGCCCCGATTGTTGCTGCCCAAGCAGATTCCCCGCGCCACGGATCTCAAGGTCGTGCAGGGAGAGTTTAAATCCGCCTCCCAACTCATCCAACTCCTGAATGGCCATGAGCCTTTTCTGCGCGTCGCGGGTTATGGTGCGTTCCCCGGGGATAAGAAGGTAGGCGTAGGCCCGCTGGACCGACCGGCCTACCCGGCCGCGGAGCTGGTAGAGTTGAGCCAACCCGAAACGGTCTGCACGGTTGATAAAGATTGTGTTGGCATTGGGAAAATCCATTCCCGATTCAATGATCGCGGAGCAAACCAACATCTGCGTCCGATTCTCGTAGAAATCGACCATCGCCTTCTTGAGGTCCTTGGGGGGCATCTGTCCATGGGCCACCCCAACCTTTACCTCTGGAATCAGGTCCGTCAGTTTCTGCGCCATGCGATAGATCGTCTCTACCCGGTTATGGAGGAAGAAAACCTGGCCGCCTCGATTGATTTCTCTGAGTACCGCATCCCGAATGACGCCTTCGTCATACTTGGTGATGTAAGTACGGATAGCGAGTCGGCCGGCCGGTGGACTTTCGATGATGCTCAGGTCGCGAATGCCGACTAGCGACATGTGCAGGGTTCTGGGAATGGGTGTGGCGGTGAGGCTGATCACGTCCACAAGTTGCCGCATCTTTTTTAGTCGCTCCTTATGGACAACACCGAAACGGTGCTCTTCGTCCACCACGATGAGACCCAGGTCCTTGAACTGGACGCTCTTTTGCAGCAGGCGATGGGTCCCGATCACGATATCTACGAGCCCCTTGGCGAGCCCCTGGAGGACCTGTTGACTGTCCTTGGCGCTTAGAAATCGATTCAGTATCTCGATCCGTACCGGATATCCGCTAAAACGCTGGCGGAAGGTTTGCAGGTGTTGTTCGGCCAGGATCGTGGTCGGCGCGAGTATCCCCACCTGCTTTCCATTCATGACTGCGAGAAACGCCGCGCGAAGGGCGACTTCGGTTTTGCCGTAACCCACATCCCCACATACCAGGCGGTCCATGGGCTTTTTCTTCTGCAAGTCCGCAAGGGTCTCTTCGATGGCACGCTCCTGATCGGGAGTTTCCTCGTATTCAAAGGAAGCTTCAAACTCCCGGTAAACCTGGTCCGGAGGCGAATAGGAGAACCCGTCATGCACTTCCCGAACGGCATAGATGGCCATGAGATCCTTGGCCATGGCTAAAATGGATTTTTGTGTCTTTGCCTTGACCTTCTCCCAGGAAGTACCTCCGAGGCGATCCATCGACGGTGCGGCACCATCGCCGCTAATATATTTTTGTACAAGGTTTATCCGGTGGATGGGTAGATAGAGACGATCCCCTCCTTGGTATTCCAGGTGCAGAAACTCTCCCTCTACACCACCAATCTTGAGGAACTTGAGCCCGCGATAGATACCTACCCCGTGATCGATATGCACCACCGCGTCGTCCTGCTTGAGCTCGCTGAGACTGGTGATGAAATGGCTGGGATGCGCTTTTCTCTTTGGCCGGTGAGATCTCCGTTTGGTGCCGAGGATTTCATCCACGGTGATCAACACGAGCCGGTCCTCAGGTAGACGGAAACCTCGGGAAAGGGCCCCCACCATGAGTGCGCAGCCTGGTTCATCGCGCGCGAGTAGAGCTGGAAAAGGCGCATCCGCCAACGGCACGTCCACTTCGTAGTGGGCGAGAAGGCTTCGG
>JABAOE010003086.1_pt2 | contig 11325 bp, 13 predicted proteins | sample 7062141 | NCBI WGS metagenome assembly JABAOE01 (sample SAMN14538627, study PRJNA623070) | marine sediment metagenome | biome: marine biome [ENVO:00000428]; feature: marine pelagic biome [ENVO:01000023]; material: deep marine sediment [ENVO:00002113] | place: India: Gulf of Khambhat ...
GTAATGGCATTGCTGGGGGTGGGCTACGATCCCGCGAGCCTGTACGACAATTTCGTCCACGGCCTGCTCTATTTCCTGCCTATCTACGTCGTGACGCTGGCGGCCGGCGGATTCTGGGAAGTTATCTTCGCGAGCGTCCGCAACCATGAAGTCAACGAAGGCTTCCTGGTCACGTCGTTCCTGTACTCGCTGATACTGCCGGCCACGACGCCGCTGTGGCAGGTCGCGCTCGGCATCAGCTTCGGTGTCGTCATCGGCAAGGAAGTATTCGGCGGCACCGGCAAGAATTTCCTGAATCCGGCACTGGTGGGGCGTGCGTTCCTCTATTTCGCCTACCCCGTGCAGCTGTCCGGTGATGCGGTGTGGGTGCCGGTCGACGGCTATACCGGGGCGACCGCGCTGGCGGTCACCGCAAACGAGGGCATGTCGGGCCTGCTCGCCAGCGGCCTCACCTACTCCCAGGCGTTCATAGGCCAGATGCAGGGGTCGCTGGGCGAGACATCGCTGGCTGCGTGCCTGTTCGGCGGCGCCATGCTGATTGTCTCGCGCATTGCTTCGTGGCGAATCATTCTCAGTGTNNACCAACCCAATGCTGGAGATGCCGTGGCACTGGCATATCGCGGTAGGCGGCTTCGCGTTCGGCGCGGTGTTCATGGCGACCGACCCGGTGAGTGCTCCGGACACCATGCTCGGCCACATCATCTTCGGCTTCCTGGTCGGCGTATTGACCTGGGTCATCCGGGTCATCAATCCGGCGTTCCCGGAAGGCATCATGCTGGCGATTCTGCTGGGCAACATATTCGCGCCGCTAATCGATTATTTCGTCATTCGTGCCAACGTCAGACGCAGGGTGAAGCGCAATGCCTGACGAAAAGAAACCCGGTTTTTCACGGGACAGCATCAGTAACACGCTGATCGTCGCAATCGGCGTCAGCCTCGTGTGCTCCGTGCTCGTCTCTTCGGCAGCCATCGTGCTGCGCCCGCTGCAGGAAGCGAACCAGAACGAGTTCCGGCAGCGTATCGTCCTCGAGGTAGCCGGGCTCTACGATCCCGGCGTGCCGGTCGACGAGCAATTCGGCAGCATCGAGACGCGCCTCGTCGATCTCGAGACAGGGCAATATGTCGAAGACGTAGACCCCGAGAGCTTCGACGCCGAAGCGGCAGCGAACGATCCCGGCCTGGGCATAGGCATACCCAAGGACGAGGACATCGCCAAGATCAGCCGTCGCGCCGTGTACGCGCCGGTCTATATCGTCAAGGACGGCGAGATTGCGAAACAGTACATCCTTCCCGTGCGCGGCAAGGGCCTCTGGTCGACGCTTTACGGCTACCTCTCGGTCGAGCCTGACGGCAATACCGTTAGCGGCCTGCGCTTCTACGAGCACGCGGAGACGCCCGGGCTCGGCGACAAGATCGAGAAGGAACCGTGGCTCGCGCAGTGGCCGGGCAAGAAGCTCTATGACGCACAGGGCAACCCGCAGATCGAGGTCGTGCGCGGATTGGTTCAGTCCGGTCCGGACGAGATCCACCAGGTGGACGGCCTGTCCGGGGCCACCCTCACCGCCAACGGCGTGACCTACCTGATCCGCTACTGGGTCGGCTCACACGGCTTCGGTCCGTACCTGGCGAGACTTTCGAACGAGGCGAACGACAATGGCTGAGACGAAAAAGATCATCCTGGACCCGGTCGTCGACAACAACCCGGTGATGCTGCAGGTGCTGGGCATCTGTTCGGCACTCGCGGTCACGACTTCCCTGCTGCCGGCGCTGCTGATGTGTATCGCGATGACCAGCGTGGCTGCCCTGTCCGGCGCCGCGATCAGCACGATTCGCAACCGCATACCGAACAACATCCGCATCATCGTGCAGATCACGATCATCGCCTCGTTCGTTATCGTGGTCGACCAGATGCTGAAGGCCTACGCATTCGAGACGTCGAAACAGCTGTCGGTGTTCGTCGGCCTGATCATTACCAACTGCATCATCCTCGGCCGCGCCGAGGCGTTTGCGAGCAGCAACGGCCCGGCGCTGAGCTTCCTCGACGGCGTCGGCAACGGCCTCGGCTACAGCGTCGTGCTGCTCGCCGTCGCCACACTGCGTGAGCTGTTCGGCGCCGGCAGCCTGTTCGGCGCGCAGATCCTGCCGCTAACCTCGAACGGCGGCTGGTACGAGGCCAACGGCCTGATGCTGCTGCCGCCGAGCGCGTTCTTCATCATCGGGCTGCTGATCTGGGGCATCCGGACCTGGCGTACACAACAGGTCGAGAAGCCCGACTACCAGATCCATGAAGTCCACCGGACGGAGGTGTACTGATGGACGCCTATGTCAGCCTGTTCATCCAGGCCGCGTTCGTCGAGAACCTCGCGCTCGCGTTCTTCCTCGGCATGTGCACCTTCCTCGCGGTCTCGAAGCGCGTGGAGACGGCTATCGGCCTGGGCGTGGCAGTGATCACGATCCAGGTCATTACGGTTCCCGTCAATCACCTGATCTACAGCTACCTGCTTGCCGATGGCGCGCTGGCCTGGGCCGGCTTGCCCGATGTCGACCTGAGTTTCCTCGGCCTGGTCAGCTACATCGGCGTGATCGCCGCCCTCGTGCAGATCCTCGAGATGACGCTCGACAAGTACGTTCCGAAGCTCTACAACGCACTCGGCATCTTCCTGCCGCTGATCACGGTCAACTGCGCCATCCTGGGCGGGACGCTGTTCATGGTCGAGCGCCAGTATGACCTCGCGGAATCGGTCGTGTTCGGCGTCGGCAGTGGCGCGGGCTGGGCACTCGCCCTGATCGCGCTCGCGGGCATCCGGGAGAAACTCAAGTACTCCGACGTTCCTGACGGACTGCAGGGACTCGGCATCGCATTCATCATCGTAGGCCTCATGTCGCTGAGCTTCATGGGCTTCTCAGGAATCTGAAGTGAACATCGACTCCGCTGTTTTGCAGGAAGTACTGCTGGGTGTCGGCCTGTTCACGGCCGTCGTCCTCATCCTGGTCTTCGTCATCCTCATGGCCCGCTCGAAGCTTGTTGCCTCGGGCAACGTCAGCATCGTCGTGAACGACGAGCGCGAGTTGTCCGTACCGACCGGCGACAAGCTGTTGCAGGTCCTCGCCGACAACGAGTTGTTCATTCCATCTGCATGTGGCGGCGGCGGCACTTGTGGTCAATGCCGATGCCGGGTGCTGTCGGGTGGTGGCGCCATTCTGCCAACGGAGCGCTCCGTCATTAACAAGCGCGACGCGGCGGATCACTACCGCCTGGCCTGCCAGGTGGCTGTCAAACAGGACATGAAAGTCCAGGTGCCCGACGAAGTCTTCGGCGTCAAACGGTACGAGACGACGGTTGTATCGAATCGCAACGTCGCGAGCTTCATCAAGGAACTCGTGCTCGCGCTTCCCGAAGGCGAGGAGCTCGACTTCCGCGCGGGCGGCTACATCCAGATCGAGTGCCCGCCGCACCATCTCAAGTACACGGATTTCGACATCGACGAGAAGTTTCGCGACGAATGGGACCGCTACAACCTCTGGCGCTACGAGTCGCACGTCAAGAAACCGGTGATGCGCGCCTACTCGATGGCGAGCTTCCCGCTGGAGCGCACGGTCGTGAAGCTCAATGTCCGTATCGCGACGCCACCACCGGGCGCCGGCGATTCGATCCCGCCTGGCATCATGTCCTCGTTCATTTTCAACCTGAAACCGGGCGACAAAGCCATCATCTCGGGGCCGTTCGGTGAGTTCTTTGCCAAGGACACCAACAACGAGATGGTGTTTATCGGCGGCGGTGCGGGCATGGCCCCGATGCGCTCGCATATCTTCGATCAGCTGATTCGCAAGCACACAAGCCGCAGGATGTCGTTCTGGTATGGCGCGCGCAGCCTCAAGGAGATGTTCTACGAGGACGAGTTCAACGACCTCGCCGCCAAGAACGACAATTTCGACTGGCACCTCGCGCTCTCGGAACCCCTGCCGGAAGACAACTGGACGGGCCTGACCGGCTTCATCCACCAGGTCCTCTACGACGAGTACCTGTCGAAGCACCCGGCACCGGAAGACTGCGAGTACTATCTCTGTGGACCGCCGATGATGAACACGGCCGTCATCAAAATGCTCGACAGCCTCGGCGTACAGAAAGAAAATATCATGCTGGATGATTTCGGCGGGTAATGCCCTTGCGTCAGCTGCTGCTCATATCGTTGTTATTCCTCGCTGCCTGTGGCGACGGGCGCCTCGAGCAACTCGACCTCTCGGGCGGGGCGCTCGGCACGAGCTTCAACATCTCGATTGTCGAGGCGCCTGACGACCTCGACACCGCGGCACTCGAAGCCGATATCCTCGCCACCCTCGAGCGTGTGGACCTTCTTGCGTCTACCTGGCGTGAGGACTCCGAACTCTCGGTGTTTAACGCTGATCGTGCGATCGACTGGATCATCGTGAGCCAAGCCCTCTGCGATGCCCTCGCCGGCGCCCTCGCTATCGCGGAGCAAACCGGCGGGGCCTTCGACGTTACAGTCGGCCCGCTCGTTAACCTGTGGGGCTTCGGTCCTGACGGGTCGGCCGTGGAGCCGCCGTCGGCAGAGGCTATCGCTGCAGCCATGCAGGCCACGGGACATGGCAGGATCGAGGTCGACTGCTGCGAGGAGCGCCTGGTTCGCAAGGACCACGCCGACATGTTTGTGGACCTGTCGGGCTGGGCCAAGGGGCTTGCCGTCGACGAACTGGCCGAACTGCTCGACACTGCCGGGCTCGACAACTACCTCGTCGAGGTCGGCGGTGAGTTGCGCGCGAAGGGACATAACAGCGAAGAGCTGAAGTGGGCGGTCGCGATCGAAGCGCCATCGACATCGCAGCGCGCGCCACACTCGATCATCCGGATCACGGATGCGAGCGTAGCGACCTCCGGTGATTACCGAAACTACTTCGAGCACGGCGGCCGCCGCTACTCACACACGATCGACCCGCGCACCGGCCGCCCGGTGGAACATCGGCTCGCGGCGGTCACCGTTGTACACCCGTCAGCGGCCTATGCCGACGCCATGGCAACGGCAGTGCTCGTGCTGGGCCCCGAGGACGGTCTGGCGCTGGCGCGTGAACTGGGACTCGCCGCGTTCCTGCTCGTCCGCGATGACGCGGCGATCGAAGAAGTGACCACCCCCGAATTTGACGCGTTGAACGAATCATGAATGTTGCTGTAATCACCCTGGCCCTGAGCTTTGTTGTCATCCTGCTGGTCATCGCCGGCATGAGCGTCGGCGTCATGAACGGGCGCAAGGCGATCAGCGGCAGCTGCGGCGGCATCGCCGGTGGCGGATGCGAGCTGTGCACCGGCAAGGGCCGATGCCGCAACAAGCGCAAAGATGCGCTGACGGAGACCTGACATGCCCCTCAAATCCATTCTTGTCAAAGACTACATGTCCAGAACGCTGGTCAAGTTCAAGCCTGAGACCAGCGTTCTCGACGCCGTCCACGAACTCGTAAAGCACCGCATCGCCGGCGCGCCGGTAGTGGACGATGCGGGCAATCTCGTCGGCATGCTCTCCGAGCTCGACTGCCTCAAGGTTGCTTTGCAGGCCGGCTACCATGGCTCCTACGGCGGCCCCGTCAGTGAATATATGACGCACGACGTCGAGACCGTCAACGCCGAGATGAGCATCGTCGATCTTGCCTCGAAGTTCCTCGATAGCCGGTTCCGGCGCTTCCCCGTCACCGACAGGAATCGACTGATTGGCCAGATCAGCCGCCGGGACGTGCTCCGCGCGCTCGAGGTGCTGGCGAAGGGCTGACTCGCCTCTTGCGGGCCAATCGCCAACGGATACCCTGGCAATGGTGAATGGCGGGGCCGGCGACTAATCGTTAGGTGTTTGCCAGAATTGACGGCTTATCTCCACGCTTTAGAATGAAAGACTCCAGGACCGCCGGGCCGCCACGCATCAGGGAGTGCCGCATCATGAAGAATCCACTAATACTCGCATTGGTGATTTTCGCGGTGGCGAGCGCCTGCTCGACACAGCAGTACTACTGGACCCACCCGGAAAAGGGCGCGGAACAATTCGAAGAAGATAACTCCTATTGCCTGGCTCAGACTCGTGGCACAAAAATGCTAGCGAGGATGCCGGAATACCAGGGAGGACAAGCCGGCACGTTTTCATCAGGATGGGACACAGTTTCCTCGGTCAAGACAATGGAGATGCGGGACAATATTCACCGCAAGTGCATGATAGACAAAGGGTGGCACCTGGAACCTGAGTAACACCCGGGAAATACCCTGACTGAATTGCCGTCTCACAATTATGGGAACGCCGATCGGCCCGGGTCATCGGTTGGGGGTTGCTGCCAATGAAAAGACTAGTCGCCATCTTCTGTTACCTGTGCCTCACATCCCCGGCCTTAGCTGAAGAATGTCGCTCGCTGGAGGCTGTCGAATGGTTATTGGGTGAGTGGGAAGCCTCACCCGGCCGAGTTGTCATTCGCGAGAATTGGCATCGAACCAGCGCTGCCACCTTCGAGGGCGAAAGCGTGACCAGGTCGCCGACTAACGATGAGGTTGTCGACTACGAGTCGCTTCGACTCGTGTCCATGTCGGACAGCGTGTTTTACATCGCGAAAGTGACTAACAACCCGTTGCCCGTACCTTTCCGACTGACTCGATGTTCCGACGGCATCGCGGTTTTTGAGAACCCGCTTCACGATGCGCCGCAGCGACTGATCTACAGGCTTGTGGCCGGCGCTGCTGCCGACGCTACCGAACTGGAAGTGCGGCTGGAAGGAGACGATATGGACGATTTTTCGCTCTTGTTCCACAGGCTGTAAGGCGGGGGGCTATGCCTCGGCCCATTGGAACAGCCGGCCCGCATTTGGCGGTCGCTAGCCCAGCCGCGGATTATCGGTCGTGAACGAACTGATCCCCAGCCAGCGGCCGATATGGCGGGTATAGACCGGTGCGGCGTCGACCCTGATCTGCCCGGCTTCGATGGCTGCGTTGATATCCAGCTCGCCGTACCAGACCCTGGTCATCGTTTGAATCGTTGAGCGAATCAGGACATCGGTGTCGAAGCCGAGGTCCGTATCGCAGATGCGCACATTGCCGTCCTGCACGTGAATATATCCGGTGGCCTGCTCCGCGCCCTCATCGAAATGCAGCTGAATGACCGTATTCCCTGACGGCAGTTCGTCCACGTTGATGCCGCCCGCAATATCACGTACCACGCCCGATGCCGTGTTCTGTTTGTCGGTCATGCAGTCGCTGGACCAGCGCATGCCCCACTTGCCCATTTCGGTCAGCACCGGCGCGAGTGACTTGCCCGCGGGTGTCAGGTGGTACTCGTAGCGGTTCCCGCTCGTGCTCTTTTTCCTGAAGATCACGCCCTGCTCTTCCAGGAAGCGCAGGCGGTTGCGCAACAGTGACGGGGAGATGTTGGGAATGAACTTCTGAATCTCCGAGTATCGCGTCGAGCCGAAGAACAGCTCGCGCACGATCTGCAGCGTCCAGCGTTCACAAATGACAGACGCTGCCATCGATATCGGACAGGCCTCGTTGTAGTCGTACATCGGCAAATCCTTTTACTACACATTCTGTAGTCGCTTGCTACAGATTTTGCCCTATATCGTTTTCGCCTGTCTCTTTAGCCTGTAAATCGTCGCCCGATGGGCAGTAACGACACACAGGAATAAACAGATGAACAACACCGAAATCCACCCGATCGCCGGTCGCTGGGACGCAGGCACGAAGAGCTGCAGTCAACTCATCATCGGTCTGCGGAGTGCCGTAGCGGCGCTACACGGCGGGGAATTGCTGGAAGTCCACGCCCTGGACGAAGGTGCATCTGCGGATATACCTGCCTGGTGTCGCATGACTCGTCACACGCTCGTCACGGCGCATCACCCTGTCTACGTTATTCGGAAATAAGGAGACCGTCATGTCTGAAGCAAAGAAAGTAGTAATCATCAATTCCCGCGGTTTTGACGACGAACGTTCGTCAGTCGCCTGGAGCGTTGCCAGCGCAGCCGTTGCGTCCGGAATGGACGTTACCGTCTTTCTCGTCGCTGCCGGCGCCGACTGGGCACGCAAGGGTGCCGGGGACGCTGCCCAGCTCAACCCGCTGGATCCGACCATCGGCACGATGATGAATAACGTCATCGAGGGTGGCGCAAGAATTCTGGTTTGCCCGCCGTGCGCCAGGGTGCGCGGTTATAGGGAAGAAGACCTCGTCGACGGCGCGATTCTCGCCGGCGCCCCGGTTATGCTCGAGGAAGTAGCGGCTGGCGCGACGTCACTGTCGTTCTAGTCGTGCGCTGTCGCCTTCGCGAGATCGGCGTCGATCGTCCTGCCTGCCCTGGTGTAGTGCCAAGCTGCCCAGGGCAGGACTATGCTGGTAACCAGCAGCAGGGCGTAGCGCATCGATTCCTCGCCAAACCAACCCTCGAGCCCGTCGCTGAGCATGCCCGTGAGCAGCGGCCCGAGGGCGAGCCCGATCACGTTGATGATCAGCAAGGCGACCGCCGAGGCCATGGCACGCATACGCAACGAAACCAGCCCCTGGGCCTGCGACAACACCGGTGCGAGGTAAACATTCGCAGTCGCTGCCGGGACCAGGAGCAGCAGCAGCGCTGTCTGCCAGGAATTCGACAGGAACATTGCGGCATAAGGGATCGCTGTCAGAAGCACGGTCAGGCCGATGAAGCGCAGTGCGCGCCGATGGTCGGTCTGACCGAGATGATCCGCGATGTAACCACCAAGGAAGAAGCCGGCGCCGCCGATGATGCCGATGATCAGGCCCAGGTACAGCCCGACCTCGCTGGGGGACATCCCGAAACTCCGCACGAGAAAGCTCGGCAGGAAGCTGATGACCGAATACCCGACATACGACGACAGGCCTGCAGCTACCGTCATATGGGCAAAGGATGGCCTGCGCCAGAGAAATCCGAGTGTCCCCAAAAATGTCGGCTGCTCCGAGACCGCCTCCCTGCCCTCGGAGTGGCCGCGCTGCGGTTCGACCAACGTGACGCGCACGATCAGCGCCAGCAACAGGCCAGGCAGACCCACGATGAAGAACGCCTCGCGCCAGCCGATGTTCTCGACCACCCATCCGCCGAGGAGAAATGCGAGCATGATGCCGGCCGAGATGCCGACCGTGTAGACGCCCATCGCGGTCGAGCGCTGCTCGGGCGGGTACATGTCGGCAATCATCGAGTGTGCGGGCGGACTGCAGCCTGCTTCACCGACGCCGACACCGATGCGCGCCAGCGCGAGTTGCCAGAAGTTGGCGGCGACGCCGCACAGGGCGGTCATGCCGCTCCATAGCGCGACAGCGAGCGCGATCAGGTTGCGGCGGTTGTGCCGATCAGCATAGCGAGCGACCGGGATACCGAGCACGATGTAGAACATCGCGAACGCAGTACCGGCGAGGAATCCGAGCCACGTATCCGACACCCCGAATTCGTCGCGAATGGCGGGCAGCAAGATCGCCATGATCTGGCGATCGATGAAGTTGAACATGTAGACGACGGCAAGAACCGCCAGCGCGTAACGGCGGGCCGCCGGCTTGAGCGCGCGCGACTCACTCATTGACTCTGGGTATTCCCCGGTGCCATGGCCGCGGCATTGGGCCGGCGTGTGTCCGACGCGCCGCGGAACGTGCCCTCGAAGTAAGCAACCGTCTGCAGGCTGCCCATCTTGTTGGGCGTCGCGACCACGGTGTGGCCCTTCGCCTCGAGCCGCCGAATGGTGTCCGGGCTGATGCCGGTCTCGACCGCGATGCGGTCGGGATACCACTGGTGGTGGATCCGCGGTGCCATAGTGGCCTCGGCAATGTTCATGCCATGGTCGATGACGTTGACGATGAGCTGCAGCACGGCCGTGATGATCACCGAACCACCCGGACTCCCGGACGCCAGGCGCAGTTCGCCGTCTTTGAAGACCATGACTGGCGTCATCGAGCTCAGGGGACGCTTGCCGCCCGCCACGGCGTTTGCTTCCCCGCCCACAAGTCCAAAAGCATTCGCGACGCCGGGCTTGGCGACGAAGTCGTCCATCTCGTTGTTCAGCATGAACCCTGCGCCCGTGACGGCGACTCCCGATCCNNCCGATCCGAACGAGAAGTTGATCGTGTAATTGACCAGCGCGACATTGCCGTCGGCATCGATCACCGAGTAGTGCGTCGTGTCGATACCCTCGGGGTTCGGTGCGACGCCGGGCGCGACGTCTGCGGAGCGTTTCGCGCGGTCCATGTCGATTGTCGCGGCAAGCTCCTGCGCGTAAGACTTGCTCGTCAGCCATGCGACCGGGACGTCGTAGTAGTCGGGATCGGCCAGGTGCTGCGAGCGGTCGGCATAGGCGAGGCGCATGACTTCGGCCAGCAAGTGGATCGCGTCGGCGCTCGCGACGCCAAGATCGGCGACCGGGAATTGCTCGAGCATGTTCAGCATCTGGATGATGTGCACGCCACCCGAGCTCGGCGGCGGCATTGCGGCGATGTCATAGCCACGATAAGTGCCGCGAACCAGCTCGCGCTCGACAGGTTCGTAGGACGCCAGCGATTCGGCGTCGATGATGCCGCCACCCCGCTCCATCTCGGCGATGATCAGCTGCGCGACCTCGCCCTTGTAGAACGCGTCCGCGCCGTCTTCGGCGATCAGTTGCAGGGTGTTGGCAAGATCCGCCTGGACCAGCACTTCATTGGGTTTGTAGGGCTCACCACCCGGCTTGTAGAAGTAGCCGCAGGTCGCCTCGTTCTGGCAATAGCGGCGCTGGTTCTTCGTCAGGATTTCGGCCAGGTCGTAGCTGACGCGGATGCCGTCACGGGCCTGTCGAATGGCCGGCGCAAGCACGTCGGCCCACGGCAGCCTGCCGTGCTCCTGGTGCGCGTGCCACAGGCCCGCGACCGTGCCGGGCACACCCGCGGCAAGATGGCCAAACTTCGAGCGCATCGAATCGACTTCGCCATTCTCGTCGAGGTACATGTCGCGCGTCGCGCGCACGGGCGCACTCTCACGGAAATCGATCGCGATCTCTTCACCCGATGCCGCATCATGCACGAGCATGAACCCGCCACCGCCGATATTCCCGGCACGCGGCAGGGTTACCGCCAGTGAGAAGCCTGTCGCCACCGCCGCATCGACCGCATTTCCGCCCGCGGCGAGAATCTCGGCACCCACAGCGGAGGACCAGCGGTTCTGCGAGGCCACCATGCCATTGGCCGACTGCTCGGGGTGAACGAGGTCCTGGTAGCGGTAGATCGGCTGCTGCGGCGCCGCCTGCGGTGTTGGAGCCTGCTGGACCGTCTGGGCACTGGTGCACGCCGCTGCCAGCAGCAGCGCCGCCAGCAAGCCCGC
>JABAOE010021986.1_pt2 | contig 11324 bp, 7 predicted proteins | sample 7062141 | NCBI WGS metagenome assembly JABAOE01 (sample SAMN14538627, study PRJNA623070) | marine sediment metagenome | biome: marine biome [ENVO:00000428]; feature: marine pelagic biome [ENVO:01000023]; material: deep marine sediment [ENVO:00002113] | place: India: Gulf of Khambhat ...
TGATCGAGATAGTCGTCGAGCTCGAGAGCGACCGTCACCGAGTCGAGCGCGTCGGCGCTCACGAGGACGGCGGGCAGCGTGTCCGGGGCGAGGACGGCCACGTCCAGCAGGAGCGTGTCGCCGAGGCCCAGCGTCGCCACGGCGACCCCCTGGACCTCGGCCGAGTCGACCTGCCCGTCCCGGTCCTGGTCCTCGAAGGCCGAGACGCGGAACGTGCCCCCGGGGAGGTACCGGAAGGCGTAGATGCCCTCCCGGCTCGCGGAGGCCACGTGCACCAGCGAGTCGGGGCCGACGGCCTGGACGGAGGCCTCCGCGAAGCCGCGGCCGGTGATGCGGTCCCACACCTCTCCCGCCAGCGTCGTCGGGCTCGGCTCGCCCCCGGTGGAGAAGACGAGCTCGAAGGGGTCGGCGAGCTGGTTGCCGAAGAGGTCGGTCACGACGGGCTGGAGCGTGATCCGATAGACGATGCCGCTTCGGAACCCGCCCTCCGGCCGCACCTCGAGCGAGCTGCGCCCTTTGCGCACGGAGAGCTCCCCGACGCGAGGCGAGATCTGGATCGCGTCATCGAGGCTGCCACCACCCGCCCGCTCGCTGATGCGCTCGTCGAAGTCGAAGCGCACGGACGCGTCCAGGTCGTCGAGCGTCCCGAACGGCTCGGGGAAGGTGGCGACCACGACCGGGGGCCTCTGGTCCTCGGGCCCCCCGGGGGGCGCTCCCTGTCGGGCGCAGGCGGCCGTCCATCCCACGGCGAGCGCCGCACCGAGCGGCGCGGCCGCTCGCCGAGCGCGTGCGCGGCGGCGCTGGCCCATCCGGGCGGCAAGCGACGAGCCCAGACGCTCAGTCCTCGAGCACGGCCAGCTTCTCGGCCAGCTTCGACGCCTGCTCGGCGAACTGGGCCGCCTTCTCGCGCTCCTTGTCCACGACCGCAGCCGGCGCGTTGCGGACGAACTTCTCGTTCTCGAGCTTCTTGCGGGTCGACTCGTGAAGGCCCCGGACCCGCTGGATCTCGTCACGGATCCGCGTCCGCTCCCGCTCCACGTCGATGACGCCCTCGAGCGGGAGGAAGAGCTCGGCCCCGTTCGCCAGCACCGCATGGGCGCCCACGCCCGAGCCCGGCTCGGTCACGATCCGGTCGACCCGGGCGAGCTGCTCGAAGGCCTCGACCTGCGTCGCCACCCCGGCGGCGAAGCCGTCCGGCCCACCCCGCAGGTGGATCCCGACCCGCTCGGACTCGCGCACGCCGTATTCCTTCCGGAGCCGGCGCACCTCGACGACGAGCTCCTGGAAGTCGGCCATGCGCCGCTCGATCGCCTCGTCGAGCCAGCCGTCCTCGCCGGAGGGCCACGGAGCGACGATCAGGTCTCCGGGTCGCTCGCCGTCCGAGGGCCACGGCAGGCGGGCCCACAGCTCGGCGGTCACGAACGGGACGACGGGGTGCAGGAGCCGGAGCGCCCGGTCGAGCACCGTGACGAGGGTGGAGCGGGCGGCCTCGCGATTCGCTGCATCGGCCCCGCCGGCGAGCCGCGTCTTCACGAGCTCGAGGTACCAGTCGCACACGTCGCCCCAGAAGAAGTGGTACAGCCCCTCGGCGACCTCGTGGAGCCGGAAGCGCTCGAGGTCGCGCGTCGCGGCGGAGGCGGCTCGGTCGAGACGCGACAGGATCCAGCGGTCCTCGGAGGCGAGGTCGCCGGCCACCGCCTCCAACGGCTGGACCGGGGCGTCGCCGAGGCTCATGAGCGCGAAGCGGCCGGCGTTCCAGATCTTGTTCGCGAAGTTGCGGCCGCTCGCGAACGCCGCCTCGACGTTCTCGTGATCCAGGTTGATGTCGGTCCCGACGGCCGCCTGGCTCACGATCGTGAAGCGCATCGCGTCCGCGCCCATCTCCTCGACCACCTGCAGCGGGTCGATCCCGTTGCCGAGCGATTTCGACATCTTGCGCCCGTACTTGTCCCGCACGGTCGCGTGCAGGTACACGTGCTGGAACGGGGTGTCGCCCATGAACTCGTAGCCCATCATGATCATGCGGGCGACCCAGAAGAAGAGGATCTCCGGCGCCGTCGACAGCACGTGGCCCGGATAGAACGCCCTCAGGTCGTCCGTTTGCTTGGGCCACCCGAAGACCGAGAAGGGCCAGAGCTGCGAGCTGAACCAGGTGTCGAGCACGTCCGGGTCCTGCTCGAGCTCGGCCGACCCGCACGCGGGGCACGCCGTGGGATCCTCACGGGCGACGACCGTCTCGCCGCAGCCGCAGTACCACACGGGAATCCGGTGACCCCACCAGAGCTGCCGCGAGATGCACCAGTCCCGGATGTTCTCCATCCAGTGCTCGTAGACCTTCTGCCAGTGGCCGGGCGTGAAGGTGACGGCCCCGGTGCGCGAGGCCTCGAGGGCGGGCTCGGCCAGAGGCTTCATCCTGACGAACCACTGCTCGGAGAGCCTCGGCTCGACGACCGTGTCGCAGCGGTAGCAGCGCGGCACGGAGTGGGTGTGGCCCTCGCGCCCGGCGAGCAGCCCTTGCTCCTCCAGCGCGGCCAGCACGGCCGAGCGAGCCTCGAAGCGCTCCAGGCCGCGGAAGCGCTCGGGCGCGCCGTCGCCCATGTGGGCGTCGGGCGTCATGACGTCGAGCAGCTCCAGACCCGTGCGGCCTGCGATCTCGAAGTCGTTCCTGTCGTGCGCCGGGGTGACCTTGACCATCCCGGAGCCGAACTCGGGGTCCACGTGGTGGTCGGCGACGATCGGGATCCTCCGTCCGGTCAGCGGCAGCTCGGCCCAGCCACCAACGAGGCCCCGGTACCGCTCGTCGCTGGGATGAACCGCGACCCCGGTGTCCCCGAGCATGGTCTCCGGCCTGGTGGTCGACACGGTCAGGTACCAGCGGCCGTCCTCGAAGCGCCCGATCGCCCCGGCGCCCGCGGCCGCCGCGGCGCTCGCGGCGTCGGCGATCTCGTCGGCGAGAGGATAGCGCAGGTGCCAGAGGCTGCCCTCCGTCTCCGTGCCCTCGGCCTCCTCGTTCGAGAGCGCGGTCAGGCAGCGGGGACACCAGTTGATGATGTACTCGCCGCGGTAGATCAGGCCCTTCTCGTAGAGGCGGACGAAGACCTCGCGCACGGCGCGCCGCAGATCCTCGTCCAGGGTGAAGCGGGTCCGCTCCCAGTCGCACGACGCGCCGATCGCCTTGAGCTGCTCGAGGATCGTCCCGCCCGTCTCGGTCACGAAGGCCCACACCCGCTCGACGAACTTCTCCCGGCCGAGGTCGTCGCGGCGCAGTCCCTCCGTCGCGAGCTGACGCTCCACGACGTTCTGCGTCGCGATCCCCGCGTGGTCCGTGCCGGGAACCCACAGCGACGCGCGTCCCTGCATCCTGCGCCACCGGATGAGCACGTCCTGGACCGTGTTGTTCAGCCCGTGCCCCATGTGCAGCGCCGCGGTCACGTTCGGCGGCGGGATGACGATGACGTAGGGCTCCTTGCCCTCCTCGAGCACCGCGGACGCCGGGACGTGGAAGTACCCGCCATCCTGCCACGCGCGGTATCGGGCCGGCTCGATCGCGCGGGGATCGAGTCGCGGCGCAAGCTCCTGGGTCACGTCAGCTCCGATCGACGCTCGAGGAAACGGGTGAGGGCCCGCTCTGCGGCGGCGCGCGCCGGGCAGCGGGTGGCGCACGAGCGCCGCGGCGGGATGTCCGAACCCGTAAGATGGCGTGCCCTGCCCCGGCACGGAACCGGCGATCGGGGCGCGTCGCGAGCCGCCTTCGGGCCAACCGCGCCGCGAGGCGGCCCTCGGCGCCGGCGGAGGAGCGGCCCCGTCAGGCCATCCCGACGGGGCTGGGGCCGAGCCAGCGGGGATCGATGCGGCGCAGCGCCTGAACCGGCTCCCGGAAATCGGCGATCGCGGGTGGGCGCATGCCCTGGATCCGCTCGAGGGTCTCGCCCGGGACCGCGAGAAAGGCCTCGGCGACGGTCGGGCCGAACTGACGCCCGGACTGGCGCTCGACCTCGCAGCGGGCGAACTCGGGATCGAGAGAGTCGCGGTAGGCCCGCCTCGACGTCATGGCGTCGTAGGCGTCGCACACCGCGATCACCTGGGCGATGAGCGGAATGCGATGACCGGACAGCCCGTCCGGGTAGCCCCGGCCGTCCCACCGCTCGTGGTGATGGCGGACGCCCGTGGTCAGCTGCTGCAGCGGCTCGACCTCCTGCAGGATGCGCGCGCCGTCTCCCGGATGGGCCCGGATCAGGGCGAGCTCCTCGGTGGAGAGCCCGGACGTCTTGGCGAGCACCCGAAGCGGCACGGCCACCTTGCCGAGGTCGTGCAGGTACCCGACCGCCCACAGGTGCGAGCGCAGGTCCGCGTCGAGGCGCAACTCGTCGGCCACGGCGACGGCGAGCATGGCGACCCGGCGCGAATGCCCGCCCGTGTAGGGGTCCTTGGCGTCGATCAGGTTGGCGACGATCGTCAGGAGCTGATTGTTCGACAGCGGTGACACCGCGCTGGGCAGGAGATGCTCGGCCGCGTCGAAGAGCGCGCGCGAAAACGCCTCCCGGGAAAACCGCGGGACGGCGTCGGCCCGGTCCAGCGCGAGAAAGGCTCGGGCGACCTCGGGGCCGAACTCGCCGCCGAGGCCGGCCGTCACGGTCTCGGCGATCTCGGCTCTCGACAGCGCGCCACGGAAGGGCCGTGGACCCCCGAGCGCGACGACCGTGTCGGCCAGGCGCAGGACGCGCGCGCCGAGCGGGATGTCGCCACCCCGCAGCCTGTCCGGGTAGCCGTTTCCGTCCCACCACTCGTGGTGGTGCCGCACCAGAGGCGCAAGGTGCGCGAGATGGGGGATCTTCCGCACGCGCTCCTCGGAACGCTGGGGGTGGCGCTCGACGCGCGCGCGGACGTCGTCCGGCAGGACGAGCACCGGGTTTTCCCACGCGTCCTCGGCCAGCCCCACCATCCCCAGGTCCGAGAGCACCGCGGCGAACACGAGCTCCGAGCGTTGGACGTCGTCCAGCCCGAGCTCGCGTCCCAGCCGCGACGCGAGCAGGGCGACCTGTGGCCCGTGGTCGTGCAGGTAGCCCTTTGCCGAGCCCATGACACGCGTCAGGGTCTGCAATAGACCTGCGTAGAAGACACGACCTGAATCCATGCCGCTCAAGGAGCGATGCTCCGCTCGGACGGTGACGGCAGGAGTGGAACCCACCCCCGGGGGTATCACATTCCACTATACGCCAGGGCGCGGGCGCGCCAAAAGAAAAAATCCGCTCGGCCGCACGGAGGGCTCAGCGTCCTCGCGTCGTGTCCGGTTGCTGGGCGCGCTCGGCGTCGCGGCGCTGGCGGATCGCCTCGGCACGCTCCCGCCACGTCATCTCGGTCTCGGCGCGCGCGGCCTGGCGCATGATCTCCTCCCACTGCCAGACGAGCTCGGCGTTCTCGTCTCGCTTGCCGACCGGCGTGCCGAAGTTCAGGGGCAGCGGCAGCGTGACGTCACCCAGATGGATCCTCCCGGGTGAGATCCCCCACCGGCCCCCGTCGCTGTCCGTGAAGGTCCAGTCGGTGAGCGCGTCGGCCGCGGCTTGACCCGCCTGGACGGAGTCGTACCAGGCGCGCAGGCGGTCGGCGACGACCAGCTCCTCACGCTGCTCGAGCGTGAGCTCGTGGAACTCCGGCGGCAGCGTGCGCCACAGTCGCGCGTCGCCGAGACGGGGCCGGAGCCTCTCGGCCACCGAGGGCCCGAGCGGCACGATCTCGATGCCGGGCAGGTCCAGCGCCGGGGCCTCGGCCTCGGCCTGCGGCTCGGCCATCTCCTCGATCTCGTCCGGATCCTCCGGCTGCTCGGGCTCGGGCGTCGGCTCGATGTCCACGAGCCGGATGACCTCCAGCCCGGAGGGTGGATCGGCCACGGTGGGGAAGAACCGCGTCGACCCCGGCGCCATCTCCTCGAACATGAGCGGGTAGAGGAGAATCGCGACGAGGTGCAGCACGGCGGAGAGCCCGAAGGCGCCCCACACCACGCGCCGGGAGCCCAGGCCCGACCGCGTCGGCCCGGCCCGGTCCGAGGGATCGTGCGCGCCGCCGGGCCGTGACTCCATGATGAGTGCTAACCCCTCTCCGGGGGCTGGTTCCGCGCGTCCGCCGAGCCTCCGGGCGCCTTCTCGAGCGGCGCGGGAGCCCGCCGAGTCAGAGGATTCTCCCCAGTCGGGTCGCGGCTTCTTCGAGCCGGGCCTCGTCGACCGTGAGCGCGATGCGGAAGAAGCCCTCGCCTCCCTGCCCCAGGGAGGCTCCGGGCAGCACGATCACCCCCTCTCGCTCCAGCGCACGGCGGGCGAAGGCCTCCGACGGCTCCTCGCGCGGGATCGGCACCCAGAGGTACATGGTCGCCCGCGGCGGCTCGACCTCGAAGCCCACCCGGCGCAGCGCGCGCACGCAGGCGTCACGTCGGCGCTGGAAGACCGCGACGTTGCCGGGCACCCAGTCCTCCCAGCTCTCCAGCGCGGCCACTCCCGCAGCCTGGACGCCGAGGTACTGGCCGGTGTCCATGAACGTCTTGACCTTGGTCAGCGCCGAGACGAGCTCTGCGCGCCCCACGGCCCAGCCGAGGCGCCACCCCGTCATGTTGTAGGTCTTCGAGAGCGAGTGGAACTCGAGCGTGACCTCGCGGGCGCCGTCGAGCTCCAGGACGCTGCGGGGACGGTACCCGTCGAAGGCGATCTCGGAGTACGCGTGGTCGTGGGCGAGGATCGCGTCCCGGTCGCGGCAGAAGCGGATCGCACCCTCGTAGTACGCATCGGGCGCCGTCGCCGTGGTCGGGTTGTTCGGGTAGTTCAGGTAGACGATGCGCGTGCGCTCGGCCACCGCCTCGGGAAGCCGGTCGAGGGGGACCAGGAAGTCGTTCTCCGGCCTCAGGGGAACCAGATGCGGGGTCCCGCCGGCCAGGGTCACCGAGCCCAGGTAGGCCTGGTAGCCCGGATCCGGAATCACGGCGGCGTCTCCGCTCTCGAGGTAGGCGAAGGGCAGGTGCGCGAGCCCGTCCTTCGACCCGATCAGGGGCAGGACCTCGGTCCAGGGATCGACGTGAACGCCGAAGCGCCGCTCCATGAACGCCGCCACGGCCTCGCGGAAGGCGGGCAGCCCCGACTGGAAGGCGTAGCGCGAGTACGCGGTGTCCTTCGCGACGGCCCGAAGCCGCTCGACCACGGCCGGAGGAGGGGCGAGCGGCGCGTCGCCCGCGCCGAGGTCGATGACGTCGACGCCCCCCGCCTCGATGCGGCGGCGCAGCTCCCTCATCTCCGCCAGCGGGAAGGGAGGCAGCGCCGCGAAGCGCCGGTTGGGGCGCGGCATCAGGCCCCGGCGACGACCGGGTTGGACAGCGTGCCCACGCCACGGATCTCGACGGTGACCTCGTCGCCGGGGGCCAGGGGCCCGATCCCGTCGGGCGTGCCCGTGGCGATCAGGTCACCGGGCTCGAGCGTCATGATCCCGCTGACGTACGCGATCAGCGTCGGGATGTCGAAGACCATGTCCGTCGCCGGTCCCTCCTGTCGCACCGCGCCGTTCACGCGCGTGACGACGGCGAGCGCCTCCCGATCGACGTCGGCCAACGGCACCGGGACGCCGACAGGGCAGAACGTGTCGAAGCCCTTCGCGCGGGTCCACTGGTCGTCGGCGGCCTGCAGGTCCCGTGCGGTCACGTCGTTCACGGGCACGAGCGCCGACACGTACGCCCACGCGTCGACGGCGGTCACCTTCCGGGCCCGCCGACCGATCACGACGCCGATCTCGCCCTCGAAGTCCACCCGACCCACGCCCGGGGGAAGCACGATGTCGTCCCCGTCGTGGACGATCGAGGACGGAGGCTTCAGGAAGATGAGCGGCTCGGCAGGCACGTCGTTGCCGAGCTCCGCCGCGTGCTTCGCGTAGTTGCGCCCCACGCAGACGATCTTGGTCGGAGACAGTCGATCCATGGGCGGGCCGGAGATTGGAGGGAGCCTCGCGGGATTCTCGCTGCCGCGCGGGGGATCGGCAACATCGCCGCCGCCGGGATGGCGGCGCTCGCGCCCGGTCCCCCGGGGTGGGGGCTCGCTAGCCGCGGCGCTCCTGGGTATGGATCCAGGTGCCGATCAGCGCGCCGAGACCGGCGATCGTCAGGAAGGCGGCGATCACGGTCCACCAGAAGCCGATGTCGCCGTGACCCTCGGCCCACCCGGCCCGAGCCCGAGAGAAGGCGGCGAAGGCGATCACGAGGTAGAGCGCGCCCACGCCCATGCCGAAGATCCGCTTCATGGCTCCGCGCGTTGGAGGTCGACCGGGGGTGCGAACGACACCCCGAGACGCACGAATGTAGGCGAGCGGGCTTCCCCCTCCAAGTGCTCAGCCGGCCCCGTAGAACTCCGCCACACGGCGGCGCACGTCGCCCCACGGCCCCTTGACGAGCGGCGCGTCGGGCAACGATCCGCGCAGGTAGCGCCCGTAGCGCCGCTTCACCAGGCGATCATCGAGCACGAGGACCGCCCCCCGGTCGGAGCGAGACCGGACGAGGCGGCCGAATCCCTGCTTGAGCCGGAGCGCCGCATGGGGCAGCATGAAGCCGTGAAAGGGGTCCACACCCCGACGCTCGAGCGCCTCCATGCGGGCCGCGGTGATCGGCTCCGTGGGCACGCGGAAGGGGAGCCTCTGGATCACGAGAGCGCGGAGCGGGTCCCCGGGGACGTCGACCCCCTCCCAAAACGACGTCGTGCCGAGGAGGAGCCCGCGCCCGCTGCGCACGAACGCGGCGAGCAGCCGATGTCGGTCGTCCTCGCCCTGCACGAAGAGCGGCCAGCGGGTCTCGACGTCGCGCGCCCGGAGGTGGCGGGCCACCTGCCGAAGCGCCGAGTGGGCCGTGAAGAGCACGAAGACGCCCCCGTCGGTGATGCGGGCGAGGTCCGCGACGACGCGGGCCGTCTCCTCCTGGAACACTCCCTCGCCGTGCTCCGGCCCCGGCAGATCGGTTGGCACGGCGAGTAAGGTCTGCGATGTGAAGTCGAACGGAGACATCACGATATGCTCCTTGACCTCCAGCTCGTTCTCGCCCGCGCCCGTCTCGCGCTCTGTGAGGCCGAGACGGCCTCGCAGGAAGTCGAAGCGCCCGCGCGTGGTCAGGGTGGCGGACGTCAGCACGCTCGCCTCGACCCGCGTGAAGAGCGACTCGCGCAGCAGCTCGCCGAGCTCGATCGGCGCCGCGGCGAGCACCAGGTTGGCTCGCCTCCCGCGGCCCCGCTGCTCGAGCCAGCGGACGAACGCGCCGGCGTCCTCCCCGGGCGCGAGCACGAGCCGCAGCCCGTGGACGGAGGCCGCCAGCCTGCGCTCGATCGAGCGCAGGTCGAGGAGCCGCCCCTCGAGCCGCTCGGCCAGCGTCTCCACGAGCTCGAGTCGCGCCCGGAGCTCCGCCACCTCCCGCTCCAGGGTCGTGAGCGCGGCCAGGCAAGCGCGCAGCGTCTCGCCCACGTCCTCGTGCTCCGCCGGCTCCCCCGCGCCGGAGGGCCCCAGGCGCACCGCCCCCTCTCCCTCCGGCACGTGGAGCTCGAGCCGCTCCACGAGCCCCTCGACCGCGGCCCTCGCTCGCGACAGGGCGGGCCGCACGCGGTTCTCCAGACGCTCCCGGAGCTCCGCGCCGTTCTCGGCGTCGCCCGTGGCCTCGTGGATCGCGGTCAGGATCCCACGTCCGCGGCGGTCCAGCCGGGACATCGCCCGGTACAGGCCCCGCCGGGTGATCTCCACTCCGAGATGGGAGGTGGCCGCATCCTCGACGTTGTGGGCCTCGTCCAACACCACCCGCTGATAGGCCGGCAGCACCGCGGACTGCGTGTAGTTCTGGGTCGCGCGCCGCACCGCCAGGTCGGTGAACAGCAGGTGATGGTTGACGACGAGGAGCTCCGCGGAGGCCGCCCGGCGGCGCGATCTCTGATAGAAGCAGTCCTGGAAGTGCGGGCAGCGCGCCCTGAGGCAGATGTCGGGATCGCTCCGCACCTCCTCCCACGTCTCGTCGGACGGCGAGAACGGGAGGTCGGACAGGGAGCCGTCCTCGGTGCCCTCCATCCACTCCAGGAGCGCCCGCATCTCGTCGGAGCGATCGTCCTCGAACAGCGCCGTCTGGGTCTCGGCCGCGAGCAGCGCCCGCCGGATCGAGATGTAGTTGCCGCGCCCCTTGACCAGCGCCCAGCGCACGTCGCCGATCAGCTCGCGGACCAACGGGAGGTCCTTGCCGGCGAGCTGCTCCTGCAGGTTGATCGTGTTGGTGGAGAGGACGGTCCTCTCTCGGTTCTCCTGGGCCCAGCGCGCTGCGGGCAGGAGGTAGGCCAGGGACTTTCCCGTACCGGTCCCGGCCTCCACGACCGCGATGCCGCCCTCGTTGAAGCGCTCGACGACGCTCTCGAGCATCGCTCGCTGCCCGGGCCTGTCCTCGTACCCTCCGAAGCGGCGCGAGAGCTCCCCACCGGGCGCGAGCACGCCGTCGAGCTCGGGCCCGTCCAGGCGGACGCGCACGCGGGGCAGCGGTGGCTCCACCACGACGTACAGGCCCGCCGCGTCGTTGTCGACGATCGCGGTCCCCAGCCCTCGCTCGTAGAGGTGAGCCGCCACGGCGAGATCCGCCTCGGAGGGCTCGAGCGTGCCGTTCGGATGGTTGTGCAGCATCACCCCGCCCTCCGGGGCGTCGCGGGCGGCCACCAGCACGGCCTCGAAGTTCCCGCGGGCGACCGCGCGCGGGTCGTGGACGACCCTGGATTCGTCCACGGTCGCCAGGAAGCAGACCTCCCGCCCCCCCGCACGCCCGATCTCGTGCCGGATCCGGGCCGCGGCGCCCGCCGACAAGGTCAGCGCGGACGGCGGTCGTCCCGGAGCTTCGCGTCCCGGCTCCCCTCCCGGGGCCGGCTCGCCGTCGCCTTCCTCGAGCCCGTCCAGGCCCGCGAGGGCCTCCTTCGGAAGCCGCACCGGAAAACCCTCGGGAATCAAGCTGCTCAAGTCTTGAGCTTCTGCTTCTTCGCCGCCGGGAAGAGGACGTTGTTGAGGATGAGCCGGTACCCGGGCGAGTTCGGATGCAGCGCCAGGTCCGTCTGCGGGTCGCCGATCTGGTGCTCGGCGTCCTCGGGGTCGTGGCCGCCGAAGTAGGTCCACGTGCCCTCGCCGAGGTTGCCGTGCACGTACTTGGCCCACCCCTCGCCCTGCGCCAGAACGATCGTGCCGGACTGCAGCCGGTCCTCCCGGAACGACGTGGTCAGCCCGTAGAAGTCGGGCAGGACCGACTCGTGGTTCTGCGTCAGCATCGCGGGCACCGGATCGAACTTCGCCGAGAAGTCGAA
>JABAOE010001837.1_pt5 | contig 11323 bp, 12 predicted proteins | sample 7062141 | NCBI WGS metagenome assembly JABAOE01 (sample SAMN14538627, study PRJNA623070) | marine sediment metagenome | biome: marine biome [ENVO:00000428]; feature: marine pelagic biome [ENVO:01000023]; material: deep marine sediment [ENVO:00002113] | place: India: Gulf of Khambhat ...
AGAAAACAGGAAAATTTCCAATGGTCACCAAATCCACAGGCTTGCATTCACTCGATGAGGTCCTTCGTGAAGACGCTAGGTTCCCAAGCAACAAGACGGAGTTGATCCGCCATCAGGGATGGAAGCTCATCGACCTGACAAAGACTGAAAGAGTTCACGCGTCTTCTCTGCTTCAGAAACTCGAAGAGAAAACGTATAACAACATCAACGAGATAGTTCAAACTCTACAGTCTGTTCAATCATGGTGACCAGATTGACCAACATCATACTTGGAACATCTGGATGGAGCTATAGGGAGTGGGTCGGACCTTTCTACAAGAAACAAGTAAAAAGCATGCTCTCAGCCTACTGCAAAGTTTTCAAGACTGTTGAGATAAACTCTACTTTTTACCGCTATCCGTCAAAAGGGACAGCCATGGGATGGCTGAAATACTCCCCGGCTGACTTCATTTTCGTAGCGAAAATCCCCAAACTGATAACCCATGAAAAGAAACTGAGCTTAGACGAAGGCGTTGAAGATGATCTCAAACGCTTCTGCGATCTCATGGAGCCGCTACACCTTAACGGTAAACTTGGGTGCATGCTAATCCAGCTTCCTCCGCGATTTGGCTTCAACCTTAACGTCATGGAAGACTTCTTCAAGATTCTTCCAACTAACATACGATTCGCCGTAGAGTTCAGAGATCTATCATGGATAAGAGACGAGACATGGCGGCTACTCAAGAAATATCAAGTAGCCTACACAATTGTCGACGAACCCTTATTGCCTCCAGAAGTAAAAGTGACGTCAAAAATAGCGTACTTCCGGTGGCACGGAAAGGGAACACGACCCTGGTACAACTACCGATACCACATTAGCGAACTCGAACCATGGATTCCAAAAGTCAAGGAAGTTGCAAACAAAGTGGAAACCGTCTACGGCTATCTCAACAACCACTACCATGGCTATGCGGTTGAGAATTGTCTCCAAATCCTGGAATTGCTTGGCGTCTTAACCCCAAGACAAGCGCAAGCCAAAGCAACTGTAGAGAACTACCTCAAAGCGCCTATCGAAACTAAAATGCCAACTCTGGAAGCTTTTGTGGAGCCCAAAGAGATAACCTTCGAAAACCTACTGAATACTTTCATTGACAATCCACGACTGAAAAGAGCCCAACGCATCAAAGACGCCGATTTGACTATCCACGAGCAGACGGACAATCTGGTAAAAGCAGCGATAAGAGACTACCACATAATCATTGATTTCAATAATCATGAAATCCTGCATGATTGTGCGGACTGGAGCAGAGTGTCGCTGAGGAAGCGATTCTGTAAACATGTAGGCAAGTTACTACTGGCACTAGATCCAGAAAGAACACTCACTCTTTTGAAACAGATCTCCTCGAATCAAGAAGCGTGGAAATTCAAACCATATACTGAATGAAACAACTTGGCCGTGCACGCTTGTATCTCCTAGACGGCACTTGGATTTGAGATGAAAAAAAGGGGGTTTGTGGGAGTTCTACTTCTCTTTTGCCATAGCTAGGACGCCTTTGATTGCGATTATGACCGCGGCGGGGGCTGCAAATGCTGCGATGTATGAAGTAATTGCAGCGGCAAAGTAATAGAGAATCTCCAGGGCCTCAACTTGCAAAAGTGGACTCCATACTTCTCCGCTTCCAGCAACCATGAGAGCGATTGTTGCTATGAGAAATGGAGCGATCTCTTTAGCTGTAATGCTTCCAGCGATTCCGATGATGATACCTAAGATTAGCATGATCAGGAGGACGTAGCCATGCATATCTGCAACTGTTTGGGTTGCATAGAAGCCGCCTTCATTGAAAGCCATGTAGCCGATCGCTAGTCCAGCTATGATTGCTATGGCAAGGAAGATTATGTATGCCCATCGTGCTATTTCTTCCATATCCATGTTCGACCCACAAAACCGTAGATAGCATCTTATGTACATTATAAGTCTTGCGCATGAAATTGAGGCGCAAGACCGCGTTTTGAGCTGTTTCTTGGCAGAAAAGCCCTATTATAGCGTTTTTCCGTTTCATCTTTGCACGCACATGGTGCGCAGCTTGAAGCAAACAGCATACACCATTTCAGTGAGACAGGCTTTTGCCTGAGAATATGATGCGCAAACACTTTATTCTCCAAGTGACTCTCTACAATTGGAATGAGCGATGAAGTTTATTCCGAAGTCAAATTCTCACTGGAAACTAGCGTTGGCATCAAAGATTCTACGATGGGTTGTTATTTCGAATCTGGCGGTTTTGGCAATTCTATGGATCTTGAGGCTTCAGTATCTCTTCATTCAATTTCTTGCGTATGAAGCCCTCTTCATTCTGTTCTATGGAGTTCTCCTAATTTTCGGCACTTATGTCCATCGAAAAGACAGTATTCCCTCCGCGCGCGATTGGGGAGGATATCGTACTGGATGGTTTGACTACAAAAGATTTGCGAAACTTAAACCAGAGGAAAGACAAAGGTACAGGCTAGAAGGAAAGATCATGATAGTGATTGGTCTTACACTATTGACCGCAACTATAATCCTACATTTTTCCATCTCATAGTGATTTCTAACAGCCGGTCATGAAATCTGGCACAGAAATGTAAAGAGGAAATGGAATCCTGAAAGACCTTCTCACGACGCACCTGAAGCAGAAAAGATTGAAAAGGTTTTTGTGAATTTCGAGAAAGTTCCTATCGTAGCTGATCACTCTTCGTTTGCTTCTGACCACACAGCTTGTAGAAGAACTGTGCAAAGAAGAATCATCGACGTTGAAGGCAAGCTAGTCGACGAATTGAAGAGTGTCCGATCTCCAATACAGAGAATCGTGGAATAATGTCAAACAAGCGTATACAAAATGCTTAAACATCGAATGATACTGCGATCTTTCTTGGTCGCGGGGATGAGGGCATGGGAACAGGAATTAGCTATCGTGACGCGTTGAACCGGATAATCCTCAAACTGGAAGAGGCTTCCACCAATTTGCAGCAAAGAGGATATGCAAGCCATCGTATCTCACCCAGAGAGTTTTACGACTACATGACCAGGGAAACACCGACTGGAGATACCATCACTCTACTCGATGTTCTAGACAACGAATATCTCATGATTCATGAAGTCGTGGAAATAAGTGAACTGAAGAAAAAGAGAGTGCCAATAAACAAACAGACCGTCATGGTGATTCACCCGAACTATGAAACCCATTACACAGCCACAGAGCATGAACTGGATTACGCAATAGACAAGAAGGACTTTGATTGGCTAAAAATCAGGATAGATCATGCAAAATCTTGGTTGGAAGACCCAGATATTCCACAGCATTTGATTTCCAAGATGTGAAACAATCATAAGAAAGTGTTCAGAGGCTCTAAGAACATCTTCCTAGAGACACAATGAAGCAAACACTGAACATGCCACTTTGATCCTCCTGACGTAAGAACAAGTTTCGGCTGTCTTTCATCGTGCTCGCGTTCAACAGCTCCAATCAACACTTGCCCTTCTTCCCCTTTGTGTACATATCAGACGACGAGACGAGCGTGCCTTGCTGCTCTGCAGAATCCGATCCCAAACACTGCGAGGAAATCGTTGCCCTCCCCAAAACGCATGTGGGCTTATCTGGGATTAATATTGCTTCTTCATAAGATATATTGCCAAAAGGTCGAATCTGCAATTGGAGTTCGTGGACTCAAGAGTTGGTTGTCTTGGCGTACGACTAATAAAGGTGAACCAATGTGGAGCAAGCAAATGCGGAGAAACTGCCTTGGGAAACCGCTCGCGTCGTTTTTGGCAGGCTAATAGGGATCAACAAGAATGCAAGCGAAATAACAATAGAAACCAAAGGTGACGATGGCGAATGGTTTGAGGAAGATTATGACTTGCCAAACGGTTTTGCGCAAGATCAATTTGAAGAGCTCATAGACTATCTTGATTTAGATATTCGGGTTGTTCTGCTTGACAGTACAGTTGTCAAGATTGCGCGTGGGGGACGACGCGATAAAACAATCTGAATGAGTTTGAGATTCAGGTAGGCTCCCCGCTGCGTATCAATTGTCTTGAACGCTGCCTTGATCTTTCATTCAAAGCGCGCGCGCNNCCGGGCAAAATGTGAGGATGTTGCCTAGGTTCTGGAAGAAACTCGTTTTAACGGATTGTTTGGGCCGTAACGCCGTCAAATTTCACCGTTTTCCGTGTGCCATTTTTCATGTTCTGAAAGCCTACGTTGTAGATCGGGAGGTAAATCACTGCTCGATCTGAAACCTCGAATAGTTCGTTGGTTATGCGTTTGATTTCTGCTGGTCTTCTAGCTATTCTGGATCGGAGAGCTTGCACCTCTTTGTTGGGGTCAAAAGCAAGTTTTCTGGCGCTCTCAAACTCTGCTAGGATCTTCTTCGGCTGTTCCTCTTGTGGAGCCGAAGGTATGCGACTCGGTGAGACTTCGCGTCCTTTTATGTCCAAGACTAGGTATGCTTTTCTCTTATAGATTAGGCGCTCTTCTCCTTCTATCTTCACTGCTCTTACTTGTCGCGGTTCTTTTGTTGGTTCAGGCTTGAGCGTCTGGTCTAGGAGAATGATTTCCAAAGCGTTCTCGTTGATCGGTATTGTGTAGGTGCGACCTCGATAGTAATCGATTGTGTATTTTCCTTCGACAACAAAGTAGGGTTCATAGTCCTTCTCAAACGACACCTGCCGAATTTGGTCAGCTGGAGACTTCAGGAATCCATATCTGAGGAAAATTCTGCTCTTGACCTTTTCTGCGGCTAACCTAACTATTGTAGGATCGACCCGAGTCTTGTAAACGATAACTTTTCTGTCAACAATTCTTTCGGGCATGGGTGGAAGCAGATTGCTGCTCATGGCTTGCACCTGGTTAAGAGCATATTGCTTTGGGATTAATGGTTTATGAATTTAGAATAATGATGCAAATGCTATCTTCTGCAGACTCCGTTTGTTCATCATAGAATCGCGCCGGTGTAGCAGTCCGAGGTGGGAATATGAACGTTACGGGATGATTCGTCTTCTAGACTTCAACACCTTATGTCTTTATTTTGCAGCTAAGCTAAAATTACCTAAACATGTTCTAGTTAACGAGGGGAGAACATGCCAAAGTGGCTCCTTAGCAGTCCATGCTCCAGCACTCTTCTTCTAGTTTTGACGATGACCTCATCTCTACTGCTTGTCCCAATAAGTACAAGTCAGAATTCTGAAGAAATAAAGACCAAGCTAAGAGGACTCGAAGAAGAGGTTTCACTGCTGCCTCTTGGTGAAGCCTTTCACAAAAACATACACGCCGCGCAAGGACGAAAAAATGCATTAACAAACAAGATCGAGGCCGTAATTCATCAGATTGAAGCTGGGGCTTACAAAGGCGCCGTAAATAAGTTGGAAAACGATCTCAAAGATACAATAGAAACGTGGATAACCGAAGACTATGCAGTCAGTCTGATCGAGAAAATAAACGAAATCATCAAACTAATCACAGGAGAGTTGCCTCCTCCCCCGTTCCCTGACTTCTCCGTGACCGCTCTCCCTACTGAGTTGGAAATTGCCCTCGGCAAATCAGGCACGTCAATCATGACGATAACTTCTTTGAACGGCTTCAACCAATCGATTGACCTGACCGTCTACGGCCTACCGGTGTCACAACCACCCTCGATCCAGAACAAGTCACACCTCCAGTCAATGACACAGCAAGCTCAACCTTGACCGTTATGGTTGACGCGTCTGCAACAACTGGCACATACGAACTAACCGTCACCGGAAGAAGCAACACGCTGCAACGTAGCGCAGCCATCGCTCTGGAAATCACCGAGGTTCCGCCTCCCCCAGACTTTTCCGTAGAAACCAACCCATCCTCTCTCACAATCGTCCAAGGCGAGTCGGCAACCTCAACGATTACGATTACTTCGTTCCACGGTTTCGACGAATCAGTTGACTTGACGGTTTCTGGTGAGCCTACTGGAGCTACTGCAACTCTAGATCCAACGCAAGCTACTCCCCCAGCCAATGGTCTGATCACTTCGGTTCTATCAATCTCAGTCGCAGAAGCAGCTACCCCAGGAACCTACGAACTCACTTTGACGGGCACAAGCAACTCCTTAGAGCATAGCGCAACGCTTTCATTAGAGATCACTATGGTGCCCGTGCCTTCAGATACCGAGTCTCCAACCATCCGAATAGAAGAACCCGCAAACGGAAGTTTCGTGACCGGTCTGGTGAACATCAGAGTTTTCATGCACGATGAGAACTTCAAGCTGGCCAAGTTGTCCATTAACAACACAGCTGTGACGTCTTGGACCCTTGGAAACGTTTCGACCGGCGAACATTTAATCTCTTGGGACACAACACTCTCGGAATATCCAGATGATTTGTACAATATCACGTTGAGCGCAGAAGATAGTGCCGGAAACAGGGCAGAAACGTTCGTGTCAGTATTCGTGGACAACACTGGACCCACTATTGAGACTCCTACGTGGACTCCCGAAGAGCCTTCCGTCGATCTGCACGTGAACGTCACAGCAGAAGTGAAAGACAGCCAAGCAGGGAGCGGTGTTCGAAACGTCACGTTGTGGTATCGGAACACCACGGTAGATGAGTGGCAGTTCATTCCCATGAGCTTTAATGTCACAACTGGGAACTGGACAGGCATGGTTCCCGCGTATTCTGAGGAAACAACCGTCGAATTCTACATTGAAGCCTTCGACAACGCGGGGAACAAAGCATTGACGGATGCATTCGCCTATAACGTGGTTGCACTTGCAGGTATTCCCCTAGCATGGATCGTTGTGATCGTATTGCTTATTCTGTCGGCAACTATTGCTTTATTCTATTTTCTGAGAAGACATCGCGCAGAGAAGCAGGGCGCTGCAAGCGGGACTTGATCATGTCGTTTCGAGGCAAGGAACATGATAGAGAATTTCAGTTGGAACTCTTGAGAATCCAGTTGAAGCATCAGCGAAGCATCGTCTTGTATACTGTTGGAATGGCTATTGGGGCTTCTTTGTTGACCTTTTCATTAACTGTAGGGCTCACTGTTGTTTTGGCAGAGAGCACGGTTCCAGCTCTGTGGGTTCACATGATAACTGCGTACTTGCTTGCCGGTGGAATGCTTCTGATTGGTTCTGCCGTGTTGTTTGCCAATCTTAGATACTCTGAAAGAGAAGACATAGCTCAACTGAAGAAGAAATGCTCAGAGTGGTGACTTGATCACCTAGACCAGCAAATCGAAAGGCGTGTCAAGATTTCTAGACAGTCAAACCTTACAGGAACTGTACTCGTGATGAATCATCTTCTATTTGTTCGAGGATTCTATGCCCAATCGATTTTGCTCTTCGGTTTTCATCTGGTTCCGATGATCATGGCGTGGGCTTTGTCGTATGGTTCCAAGCGAACGGTTTGTTTGACCTCGAATCCTCGATTCTGCAGAGTTTTGGTTTCTTGCTTGTAGATATGAGTTGGCTCTTTTGTCACGTCTACGCTTTGGGCTTTGATGGCTAGCATTGCCCACCCTTTTTTCAGGAGAAACATGTCTGCGTTGTCTGCTAGGACCTTGGCTTGTTCGGGCTGAGCGATGTCGCAGTAGATGGTGTTCACTTTGGACACGATTGTGGAGTAGTGTTCAGGAAATCTGGCATCTGCGAGTATCGGAGACATATTAGCTCTGTAGACGCAAACGTTGTCAACTAGCTCTCGGATTGAACGTGGCGAGAACTCTACGCAGAAGACATGTCCAGTCTCGCCAACGATATCTGATACGTGACTTGCCGTTGTGCCGGAAGCAGCGCCTAGGTACAAAACCTTGTTCTTGGGTTTTATGGGAACAGTTTCCAAGCCATTTGCGATTGCGGCTGCCAACTTGCTGCGATAAGGGTTCCAGACTCTGTACTCTATACGCTTTGACTTTGCCAAGCGTTCGCCATACACCGTTCTTCCAATAGCAAGATTTTTTGTGGCCAATCTCTGGCCGAGCTCTCCTGAAGTGACCGTGTAAACAGCGGGAAAACGGGAATGAGGTCTAACGACTGCGACCACGTTTTCTTCTCCTAGAACGTCTCTTTGAAGGCGGCGGCTTTTTCAGCGGGGGTTTTTCATATTTCTCGTGAATCTCTTCAGTTCTACTCTCAAGAGTTGCTTTCAGATGATCTCCTATGTATTTGCCGCTGAAAGCATCTGTTCTAGCTGCGATCGCCAGTTTTCCGGCGAAGGCTCGAGCCAGTTTTCCTCTTTGCCAGCGTTTAGCCTCATGAATCAGCGTGTGTTGAAAGATTATTCCATGCTTGGGAGGGCGGGTCCCGGTTTTCAACGCTCTGAATAGAGCTTTCTCTGCGCCCAACACTTGGATTGTGCTTGCAGGCATTTTGGCCATATTGTTCAGTCCGCCTGAGATCGCTATGAGTCGGGCACCTAGAAGTGAACCCGCCAGAGCTTGAATGTTGGGGGCTACTTCTTCCATTGTTGCGTCCAAGTAAGTTTCTAGGGTTTGTCTGGACTTGTAAAGCTCTAGTGTGTTTCTGCAGATGGCTTGAATCTGGTCGAAGTCGGTTTCTGCGAGGACTGCTCCCATAGAAGCGGCTGCGGCTTCTGCTATTTGTTTTTCCTTGGCTGTTGGCAGTCCTTCGGCTTGTAGGTTTTTGAGTGTGAAGTTTTTTCTTTGTCCGAGATTTGCGATTAGGCGGGCGTAAGTTTCATGTTTTTCTAGGAGACGACTGAGTTCTGGAAAGTGAAGACCATACCATTCGCGTATTCGGCTCATGAAGAGGTTAATGGTTTTGTCGAGATCGTCTATGGTTTGGATGGCTTGTGCCACAACTAGGTCTCGCTTTTCTGCTGCCTTCTTCACGCGGGTCTTCGTTTGCGCTAGCGAGACCTTGTGGGTTAGATCTTGAAGTTCCGCTGTCTGCTCGACAAACCCCGATTCGACGGCGATTTTCTCAAGATTCTCGCGTAGCAGATTGCCGGCTTCTGAGGGTGTTTCAGCCTCTGCTTTAATCTTCAGCTTTTGGCGGGCGTTTCGCGCCGTCTCTGCGCTTTCAAAAACGAATTCTGTGTAGCCTTTGGCCTGCAAGTTTTCTACGGTTTTTGCGACTTCGTCGATTACTCTCCCGATCTCAATTTGTGCAAGTTTGTCCACGATTTTCTCGGGGTCCTTTGGAAACAGCACATGGTCAAGGAGCTCGTTCTTTGCTCCAAAGCTGAAAACGCCCAATATGCACTGGACGATTGTTGCCTTCAAGGTTCTTCCTCCATCTTCGAATGTTCTCAGTGCGGTTTAATCTTTGCCTCAAGCGGTGAATAGCTTTTTGCTTCAGTAGTCGTTGGTTCGGCTTGTCCTGTGTAGTTTGAAGAGTTTTATGTACAACTGGGTCTTCTCGTTCCTATTGTAAGCTTTTCAACCGAATTCTTGTCTCCGTTGTTGCGGAACGTTTATATGAGTGTATGCTATATTAAGATTTAGGATACATAGGTCCTAAAACGGACATATTGTATATCCGTTTAACGAAAAAACTGTTGGACAGAAATCCAGAAGGTTAAGGATATGTTCAAACGAGAAGAGAAGACATCGAAAGAAAGAAGACACCTGAGCGTCTGGAGCACCGTTGTCCACCAATTTGTCTCCGCAAAACTTGCTTAATTGCCAGCGTGTTCCGACAGCAAACACCCCTATTTATAATACAGGATCAGTTCAGAAGAATCCTGGTGCACCCTGTAATCCGAGGAAATAGCAAAAGCAACCCATCCAACTCAGCACTCCTAATTCCAGACAAAGACCAAGCTCCCTGTATGTCCGAAAATGAATCGTTTCCCACGACAGAGCATCTATTCCTGCAATTCTTGTCGCATTGAAAGCCTCGGGCGGGATTTGAACCCGCGACCACCGCCTCATTGGACTGTTTCGTGCTTACCAAGGCGATGCCCAAACCAGGCTAGGCCACCGAGGCGAGCTATCCGAATTCATTACAGAACATATCGTATTTTAAAGCATTTTGCTGACCTCTGCAAGCCTCGTCAGCAAAACTCGGACCCTGCAATGCCACCCAAGAACACGCGCAAGGCTGAGGTCAGCCGACAACGCGCGCGCAGACAATCAGGTTACTGTTTCTGGATTCATAATCGTTAAATCACTATTTTGTTGAAGTGCAAGAAGAGGAGATAAAACATTGGAATATGAGTCCACTTGGAAGCTTTTGACATTAATCTTGGTGATTGGACTCGTAGGGGGAGCTGTGAGTGGAGCTTCAATTTCTTGGTTGTTAACAGAGCCCGGTCCGGAAGGACCACAGGGAGAACAAGGGCTTGAAGGTCCACAAGGGCCCCAAGGACCACAGGGGGAACGAGGATTCCCTGGAATAGACGGCAATGACACAATTCTGCAAATACTCCAAAGCAGGAATGACACACAGGAAGACACCGGTGGCTACACCGAGGGTCAATGGTTCAATATGTCCGAATTTGACTCATCAATGAGGATGATAATCAGCGTTCAGAACAACTCCAGAATCTTCGCTCAATTTTCAGGCACACACTATTTGAGTTCTCCGGCATCAATTTGGATAAGAATAGTTGTAGACAACAGCTATAATAGCAGTGAGTATATGTGTTCAATACTCTCGCCAGGCAGCGGACCATATAGACTTCCAGGTCATATAGAGCTCCTGACTAATCCTTTGGATCAAGGGCTGCATACTGTAGATGTGCAATTCCATCGAGAGACAGGTTCTCCTTTAATCTTGACGAGAACACTAACGGTAATGGAGATTGCAACTCCATAGAAAGCAACGCGCCTTCTCCTTACCCAACGGCAAGGGTGGTCAGTTTCACAGTTCTGTCTCCAGACTAGCTTGATAGGTTGGTTCGCTGGGCTTAAAACGGTTTCAGACTGAACCACTCACGCAATGAAAGACCCGTGCCTCACCAAGCCGTGTTCACTATGTGGCCGCCGGATCACCGGAGCCAACTGGTATTGTCCCCACTGTGAAATCTGTGTGTGCTTGACTTGTGGCCTTAATATGGACGGATCGGACTGTCCCATGTGCACACGAAGACTCGAGTGAACGCGATAGTTTCCAGTCTGTACCAGTGCTCTTCAGTGTGCTTTCCGCTCTGCCAAGACTCTTAAGTTTCACCAAAACCGTTAATATTCTACCTCGAGCTACACATGGGATTTGACGCGGGAAAAGCGGGGTTGTCCGAGTCTGGTCAAAGGAGTCAGGCTTAGGACCTGATGGCGTAGGCCTGCGTGGGTTCAAACCCCACACCCCGCACCAACAACGTCGTTCCTCACATGCTTGGTTATACGAAAAAGTTATCTTTAGATTCTATCTGATATTTAAT
>JABAOE010004496.1_pt2 | contig 11322 bp, 11 predicted proteins | sample 7062141 | NCBI WGS metagenome assembly JABAOE01 (sample SAMN14538627, study PRJNA623070) | marine sediment metagenome | biome: marine biome [ENVO:00000428]; feature: marine pelagic biome [ENVO:01000023]; material: deep marine sediment [ENVO:00002113] | place: India: Gulf of Khambhat ...
CTCCTCGATGCGCGGCCAGTCGAACGCCTCCGCGAAGACACCCTCGCCGAAGACCTGCGCCCGGTTGTCCGGCGGCGCGACCTCCAGGTAGCGCCCGGCGAGCAGCCTGTGCTCGGTACCGTACGAGTACGACACAGCTTCCGTGGCGACCGGATCCTTGAGGAAAGCCACCTCCGCGCGCTGGAACATCACGTCCGGTACGGGGCGCAGGACGCGACGCACAGCCGTCAGGTTCGACTCGCCGGCGTGCGCCGTGAACGCCGGGCGCAAGGTCAGCGCCGGCAGGCTGGCGCCGACCGACGAGAAGTCGAGCCCCGCGCGGGCGAAGAGGAAGGACAGAAGGTCGAATATGGTAACGGTGCCCGCGTCCCAGGCAAACTGCCGCCGCAGCCGCTGCGAGCCGAGGACGCCCCAGGCGTTGTGCCCGCGGATCTCGACGGCGCCGCGGCCACCCCCGGATACGCTCTCGATGCTCTCGATCCAGTACCGCGGCCCCTCCGAAGACTCGGCGCCGAATGACGTCCGGTAGCCCGGCTCGATCTCGATCTCGGCGCCGGCGTGCAGGGGAGACGGCGCGCCGGAGTAGCGCCCATCATCGTTGCGCAGTACGAGCCGGACGTCGCCGCCGAACGGCCGATCCGTGACGTCCGCCTCCAGGACGTCCGCCGCGACGTCGAGCGTGCCGACGGCCAGCGGGGCGCGCCAGACGCCGTAAGGCGTGCAGAGCCAGGCGGCGTTGACGTCGAAGGCTATCGCCAGTCCATACTCCGTGTCGAGATCGAAAGGGACCGGCTCCCGCCAGCGGTTCTCGGCGAAGTTAGCCGGCGGCGGCCCGAACGTGTGGTAGGCACGGCTGTACGCCGTAACGCCAGTGTACTTCTCGACAAACGTCGCCCGGTGCGCCGCCGGCCGGCCCAGGAACGGCGCGCGGAAGCTGACGGACGACCCGGCGCTGGCGCGCGTCATCTCGCGCAGCGCGGACCAGGTGTCGGCCGCCTGCCAGATGCCGTCGCCAAAGATGCACGTCCAGACGTACGCGATCCCTTCCGCGTCCGTGCCGGTAACCGCCACGTTCCAGTCCGCCTGGTGGTGGCAGGCGAGGCCGCTGACCGAGGCCACGGAGTTCGTCCAGGCGACGGGCGACCCCCAGCTGCCCGCGGTTCGCTTCGCCCGGTAGACCGTCCCGCCGACCGAGTACACGAGGACGGCGTCGCCGCTCGGCTTGACGTCGGCGGCGAGCCAGGTCACGGTGCCCGCCGCAGAAGCCGCCGTGACCGCAGCGCCAAGCGTCGCACCGTTATCGGTGCTCTCGCGGACGCGGACCGTCGTGCCGTCCGTGTCGACGTAGAAGAGGAGCACCCGCGAGCCGTCCGCGCAGAGCGCCGTGTCGGCGGCGGCAACCGCTCCCAGGTCCGTCCAGGACGAGAACGTGCTGCCGGAACCGGGGCTCGTCACGCGCTGGTAGTAGACGCGCCCGCCGTCCACGCGCGAGCGGATGAGCGAGCCGTCACCCGGCATCGCCGCGGCGTGGTAGCCCTCCGGCTCGCTGCCGGTGTAGAGGCGCTCGAAGGCCAGCCGCCGGACGCCGCCGATGCGGTCGGCGAGCACAACCTTCAGGTACGGCCGGGCGGACGCGCTCTTCTGGGCGGCGAGCAACGTCGGTGAGATGCTGCGCAAGGTTAGGGCCCCTGGACAGTCGACTGGTCGGCCGGGGCGGCGGCCGGCGGATAGAGCCGCCGGACGCGGACGGCATTGCGCCTGCCGTGCTTCGCCAGCTCGCGCTGGAAGTCCGCCAGTCGCTCCCGGCCCCACGTCAGGTAGTCGCGCCAGACGTCCTGCCCGCCGACGTTCACGCGGTTAGTCGCGAACGACGACCACTCGACGGCGGCGTAGCCTCCGGCGGCGCCGGCGATCAGATCCTCGAACCGCGCCGGAATCGTCGACGAAGAGACGTCGAGCGTGTGCAGCGTAGTGTGATAGACGTTCACGTCCTCGGCGCCCGACGGCGCGCCGTCGATCAGCATCGTCAGCGTGTTCAGCCAGACCGAATACCGCACGTACGACGGCGGGTACTGGCCGACCGGATACTCCACCGCCTCGATCCCCACGAGATCACTCAGCGAGGCGATCGAAAGGTCGCGGCTGCCGGCGGCCGTCGTCAGCGTCGCCGTCGCCTCCAGCGGCAGCGCGAGGCTGAACTCACGGACGGCGCGCTCGATATGACGGTCCAGCTCGGCATCGGTCCAGCGGTAGTTGGCGGCGTCCTCGTCATGCAGGTCCGTGCGAAGCCTGGCCCGCATCTCCGGAAGGTCCATCCTACTCCTCCTCTCCAGCGTCATTCTCGTCGGGGAAGTCGGTGACGTGGGCGTCGAGTGCGGCGAGCGATTCGGTCAGCTTGGTTTCCCACACTTGCTTCTGTTCGGCGGTGATGGGTGCGTCCTCGAAGGTGTCGGAGGTGAGCGCCTGTAGCTTGCGCAGGGCGTCTCCGACGCGCTGTAGCGTGGCCTGGGCGTCGAAGTAGAGCCGCCCTATCTGCTCCCGGGTGAGGTCGCCGGCGGTGGCGGTGGCGCCGCCCCGCGCGCGTACCGCTTGCAGGACGGTCTTGTAGAGCGCGAGCTTTTCGCGGAAGGCGCGGCGCTCGGCGACTGTCATGCTTTCGAGCGCGCCTTCGGCGAGGGGCGCGGGTAGCTCTTCCAGGAAGAGCTTGGTGATNNCTTCGAGAAAGAGCTTGGTGATGGTCTCCACGATCTGGAGCCGCGCGGCGGTGTGCGCGAGTTCGGACTTGGTCAGCGGCATGACTGGCTCCTCTCGGATTTGGAGGCGTTCGTACCAGGGCAGGGTGGCTCGAGCCGTGGGTGGGTCATTGTGCGATCAGCACCTTGTCGGTTGCGCCGAGCGATGACTGTTGGCGCCAGCGGACTTGTCTCATGGCGAGTGCTCCGTTCTCCATGAACGTGAGGTGCAGCTGGGAGTCGCCTTCGGTCGTGAGGGCGGCGTCCGGCGGGTTGCCGGCGTCGAGACGGAGGTTGGTGACGCCAGTGGCGGACGGCGTGTTGGGCCCGGCCCAGATGAGGAACTTGTTGGTGCCGGCGGTGATGTCGCGGATGCGCAGGGCCGTCATGGTCGTGGCCTGGCTCTTGCCGCCGAGGTTCGACCAGAGGGCTTGCATCCGGGTGTAGGTGGCGTTGGCGTTGGTGAAGCTGTCGTTGGCCCGGAAGCACGAGAGGTCGGTGACGGTGTGCGTGCCGGCGCCGAACGATCCGGCGCCGCCGATGACGGCGGTGGACTCGACGAAGGTGGGCGGGGTTCCGGAGGCGGCCGAGAGGACGCCGAAGGTGAGGCCCGCGAGCCGAGTGACGTTGACGCCGACGGCGGTGAGGATGAAGTTGCCTTCGACGGCCGCGAAGAGCTGGTTGGCGACGGTGGCCTGTGCATTGGGGTTGATGCTCCAGACGTAGAGGCCCTGGGCGTAGGCGCCGGCGGTGGCGTAGTTGAAGGCGCGCGAGGTGAGCGAGATTCCGGAGCCAAAGGCGTGGCCGGCCTGCGCGTTCCACTTCCACTTGCCGGAGGAGTCGAGCGTGGCTTGCTCAACGCCGGCGGTGTCGAAGCGGAGGGTGTCGTCGTCGCTGCCCTCCTCGGCCTGGATGCCGGTGTCGGTGTCGGCGTCCCAGATGGCGTCGCCACCGCCTGACGCGGGTGGCCCGCCGCCGGTGACGGAGACGACGACGGCGTCGTCGGGGTTGTCCTCGGTGTGGAAGAGGACGGCGCACTCGCGCCCGGCGACGACGGCGGCAGCCGGGATGCTGTCCGAGACGGCAATGCCGGCGAGCCAAACGGAAAGCGACCCGAGGATGCCCACGTCCGCCCGGTGCGAGCCGGCGTCGTACGACTTGATTGTGGCGCGCTTCAGTAGCGTCATTGCAGTCGAACCCGGAGACCGTACCGGGAACGGGGAGGGCGGTCCGCCGCTCTCCCCGGTTCCCGGTCCCCTGTCCCTCGCTACGGGCGGACGCCGATCAGGCGGGAGAGCTTGACGGCGTTGAAGAGCGCCAGCGACGAGTACCACTTGATGCGCGTGCGGCTGGCGTCCTTCGTCTCCAGGCTGCCCACCTGCTCGACAATCAGGCCGCCGGGCGACGTCAGCCCGACGAGGCCGCCTTCACCCATCTGGAAGGCGTAGATCGTCGAGCAGTCGGTGCTCGTGCCGACGGTCTGGTCGTCGGCGATGTAGTCGGACACGCCGACGGGGATGCCGTCGTAGAACTGCAGCATCTGCCCGAACTCGTCGCGCTCAGCCTCGAGGAACGAGCCCGACGTGCGCGCGAGCTTGTTGAGGATGCGGCGAGAGCGCCGGGACATCAGGAGGATCTCCGGCTTGCCGCCCTTGACAGCGTCGATCAGCTCGTCGAGCTTGTCCAGCGTCAGCGAGCCACCGTTCACACCCATTGAGATCGTCTGCGACGGGTCGCAGAGCTCGTCGAGCCCGTCGAACTCCTTCGGGCTCGTGCCTTCGTCACCGGTGACGAACGTCTGCTCGAACAGCTGCTGGACGGCCTTCGCCTTGAGCTGCACGACGGCGGTCTCGACGTCTTGAATGTTGGACCGCGTGGCGATCAGGAAGTTGTCGATGTCCGCATCGCCGCCCATGATCTTGAGCGTCACGGTCTGCTGCGTGAACGTCGGCGTGGACTCGGTCCAGGTGTCGCCGACGTCGAAGAAGTCGGCGGACGGTGCCGCGTCCTCGCGGTTGTACGTCAGGCCGTTGCCGACAATCTCGATGAACGGCAGGCGCTGCAGGACGGGCGAGTCCTTGATGATCGTCTCGACGACTCCGGTCAGCAGGACGTCGTTCGAGAGCTTGGCGGCCTCGGCCAGGGTAAGAGCCATTGCACTTCCTCCCCACACTCACGTGGCCCCGCGACTGAACCGCTCATCCTGAGCCGTCCGCCGGCGGCGGACGAGTCGAAGGGCTCCCCAAAATGGCTTGTGCGCGCAGACTAGCGGAGCGCCGAGGCTAACTGGAAGGGGCAACTGGCAGCGGGCGGTGGCCGCAGGGCGGACGAGGGGCATCGCCCCATTGACAACTCCGACCGAGCGACGTAGGGTTCACAACCACGCATACGAGGGGGTGCTCCGTGCAAGACCGGCAGTCCAGACGCTTCGCTCCGTTTCTTCTAGCTGTTCCGCTGCTGCTTACCCTTGCGTGCTCCGGAGCGTCGGCACCGGTCGAGGAAACGCTGGCTGACGACGCAATCCGAGAGATTCCGGCGCGTTGGTCAGTCGCGAACGCCGCGAGCGTCGAGACTCTAGTCGATTCGAGTGACGCCGTCTTTATTGGCACCGTCACCCGACAGACAGGTCAACGAGACGAGGCCTTACGCCCAACGTCGGTATTCGGCCCCCCCGTACCAGGTAAGCCAGCCCCGGATGCCTCGCCCGGCTTCCCCATGTCGGTATTCGAGCTTCGAGTAACTGAACCGCTCGTCGGAGACCTCGTGGCGGGCCAGCTCGTCACGGTGGAGCAGCCTGGGGGTCTGACTCCGGTAAGCGGACGCGACGTGCGCGTCGTCCTGTGGGGTGACACACCGCTGACCCCCGGCCAGAGATATCTGTTCTTTGCGACGGTCAAACCGAACGGCGCATATTCGGCCGCTCCTTTTGCCAGGATGCCAATCGACGACGGACTCCTGTCTGTGGACGCGAAATGGGACCACCTTCCCGCACTCGCGGGAATAGCAGGCGCTCGAGTCGACGAAGTTGCGCGAGAGATACACGATGTTCAGTAAGAGGCGAGGTGTCGCCGCGCTGGTGGTCATCGTGGCTCTCTTCGCCGGGCTCTCAATGACGTCAACCTTCGAGGCCGGCGCAAACCCAGGCCACCCCCAGAAGAAATTGTTTGACAGCAGGTGGTATCAGGAAGTCGTCGGAGGCGACTATCAGGGGTGGATGAGCCTCAGCACAAGCCAACCGTGGTTATCATGCGGCAGTTCAGCATCAGATTGCGGTTCTCGCTGGCTCGGACCGCTGAACGGCGCGGTCAACGACTGGAATGCGCAGGAGACTACCGTAGAACTCCTCATGCTGCCGGATCAGAACATCCTCTATGACATGAATATTGAAGTCATGGATCTCATATTCGGAGATCCCTTTCTGCTAGGCGTCGCTCTTCAGTATGACTTGTTCTACGATCTGTGCTTCTTCACATGCACGATATGGTTCGGGTGGGCGTTAATCAGCGATCTCGGCCACATTGGAGACTACGGCACTGCGAATTCCCGGCAAGGTACCGTTTCGCATGAGATCGGTCATCTACTTGCTCTGCGTCACGAGAGCGTAAACGCGGACGAAAGCGTGCTTTACCCTTGCGAAGTCGACGACACTGGCATAATCCCGAGATCCATTATGTCGTACAACTGCATCGACCCGGTGCCGGTGGGCGGTCAAGGGATCTATGCAATCCAGCCATGGGACACGTGTGGCGTCAATCACGCTTACTATGACCCGACGATCGGCTACTCAGGTTGTGGCGTGACCGAGCCGGACGCCGACGGCGACGGCGCGCCTGACAGCTCCGACAACTGCCCCGACTGGCCGAACCCCGGCCAGGAACTCCCGCCCTGGTCCACCCCCGCGAGCGACTCGGACTGCGACGGCTATTCCGCCACGAACTTCGTCGTCCAGCGAGCGTCCGAGGAGTTCCTGGGCACCGACCCGGCCGACAGATGCGCCGACACGACGGCCACCTTCGACGAGCGGGGCCCGGCCTTCGGCGAACCTCTGTCGCCGTGGCCGCCCGATATCAACGACGACGGCAAAATGACGGTTTCAGACGCACTCGCGTACGCGCCCGTCTGGCTGGCCATCTCCGGGCAAGACGCCGCCTATGACGCCCGGTACGACCTGAACGGAGACGGGAAGATAACTGTGCCAGACGTCCTTTCGATGGCGGCTTTCTGGCTCCAGTCCTGCGACGCCATCACGCCCTAAGCAGCTGCCCACTCGCAACCTCGCCTAGCCGTCAGCTAGCTGCTGCAGGCCGAGCTTGATCTTCTCGCTCGCCGGGAGCGCCGAGAGGTCCTGCTGGCGGCGCCGGTGAGCCGGCGGGCACGCGCGCGCCGCGCTTGCCGCTCTGCGCCTCCTCCACACGCTCGCGCACCTGCCCCACTACCTTCAGCGCCGCCTCGAACTCACGGTCCACGTCCTCCACGGTCTCGCCCGCCGGCACCAGGTCCTGCGGGATGTCCGGGTGCGCGGCCAGGCGCACCTCGCGGTAGCGGACGGCCGCCTCGCGCGCCTGCTCCCGCGCCCCTTCGAGGTCGCTCCTTAGTTGCGCCGCCTCGGTCTCCGTCGATTCGCGTGCGGCGACGGCCGCCGTCAGTTGCGCCCGCGTCTGTTCGTGCTCTTCCTTGAGCGCCGCTGCCTCGGCCACTGCGGTTTCGGCGCGCGCCTCAGCGTCCGCCGCCGCCGACTGGAGCGACTCGATCTGCTCCAGCGCCTCAGCCAGCTGTTCTTCGGTCTCGCCTGGTCCAGGTCCCTGTTCCGTCATACCTCAACCCCTCCTCCTCCATGGGAATCCTCTGCCCAGCACGATAGAACGTATGTTCTGTCGTGCGCAAGCGGGAAGTGTCACCCAGCCGTTCTAATAATCCGGCCCGGCGCCCGCGGCATCAGACGGAGTCGGTGAGGCGGTGGCGTCGAGGACGGCCGGCGTCTGCGTCGGGTTCGTGACCGCGCTCCCGCGGTCGCCATCGCCGAACACGCCGGCCTGCAGCATCCCGAAGCTGGCAGCGATGACGAGCACCGCGGCAGTGATGAAAGCTGCCAGGTTCAGCGGAAGGGTTCGCATCGGAACTCCGCGCGACTCCAGCGCGTCTTATCTATGGAAGAAAACGCAGCAGCGAGGACAAGGTTTCATGACACACCTACGATCGGTCACCGCCAAAGCTGTCCTGGCGCTCCTTGCCGTAGCGGCAATGGCGCTCGGCGCTGCCTGCACGAGCGACGGCGACGCCGCCCCCGGCACCAATGACCCGGACATCCGCGGCGTCATCACGAGCATCAGCCGCGGCTCCGGTGACATCATCGGCAGCGTCCGCATCGAGGGCGCGATCGAGCCGGACACCGGGTACGACAAGGCCGTCGTGCGCGTCGAGAGCGACACGCGCATCCTCCGGCAGGTCGGCAACGCGACGCAGGAGCTCACGTTCGACGACCTGAGAGTGGGTCAGACGGTGGAAGCCTGGTTCACGGGCCCGGTCGCCGAGTCTTACCCGGTTCAGGCGAAGGCGTCCCAGATCGTCATCCTGAGCGAGCCGCCAGACTAGCGACCCCTGCGCCTATCCGAACGTCTCCAGCGTCTTGAGATCGGCGTCGGATATCTGCACGCGGACGACGCCGTCGCAGATCTCGCGCACGTAGCGCGCCGGCAGCACCGACTCGCGGTGGAAGACAACGCCGCGCTTGATCACCAGCGCCTCGATCTCGCCCGTTTCCTCGTTGACGAGCACCCGCTCAACGTCGCCGATATGCGTGTTCGGCTCGATCCGCCAGACGGGAGCGTCGTCCAGGATGTGACGCTCGAACTCCGCCTTGCGGAAGTGCTCCGCCGGCACGGCGATGCCGGTGAACAGACCGGAGAGCGAAGCCGCGATCGCCAGGCCGGTGCTCCAGAGCGCCGGCTGGCCGCGCGCTTCGGGCGGCGCCTTCTCGTCGTCGGGCACCTCGAGGAAGTGGTTGTGTGAATAGAGAGGCAGCTTCCCGAACGCCGCCCTGTCGACCTTCAACTCAACGTGGTCTTCGCCGGCGTCGCGCACGTCCTTCAGATCGACGCTGATGATCCGCGGGTCGCCGAATCCCGGCTCGGGGAAGAACGGCCCGCGGTTCACGGCTATGTGCGTCACGACGTTGTCCCGCGGGTCGACGACGATCGCGTGCAGCCTGCCTACTTCGTGGCCGTCGCTGGTACGGACCGACGCGCCGTGCCGGAGGTTATCTAGGACGCGCGTTTCAGTCACGCTACTTCCCCTTGTACTGCGGCTCGCGCTTTTCGGCGAAGGCCAGCGGGCCTTCCCGTGCGTCCTCCGTGCGGAAGACCTTGCCCGCGAACTCTGATTCCAGTCGTATGCCCTCTTCGAACGGCATCTCGCGTCCCCGGATTGCCGCCTCTTTGATGTAGCGAACGGCCAGCGGCCCGTTCTTCAGGATCGCCCCCGCGATCGCCTCCGCCGTCGCCATCAGCTGGTCCCGAGGGACGACGCGCGAAACGAGGCCGAAGCGCAGCGCCGTCTCCGCGTCGTAGCGGTCGCCCGTGAGGAGAAGCTCCATCGCGAAGGCCATCGGGACGGCACGCGGCAGGCGCTGCGTGCCGGTGGCGCCGGGGATGATCGCGCGCTTGGGTTCGGGCAGGCCGAACTGCGAGTTGTCCGCCGCTATCCGGATGTCGCAGCTCAGCGCCAGCTCCAGGCCGCCGGCCAGGCAGTAGCCGTTGATGGCGGCGATGATCGGCTTCCAGCACTCATAGCCGCGCGTGATCCCCGCGAACGGAACGCTCAGCGCCCCTGAGTCTCCCCCTCCCGCGGAAAGCGACTGCGACATCGCCACGAGATCGGCGCCCGCGGAGAACGCCTTGTCGCCGGCGCCGGTGAGGATCGCCACCCAGAGGTCGTCGTCCGCCTTGAACGCCTCGAAGGCGTCTTTCAGCTCGCTGCTCGTGGCCGGGTCGATGGCATTGCGGCGTTCCGGCCGGTTGAGCGTGACGTAGGCAAGATGGCCCTTCTTCTCGAAGAGGATGTTTTCGTAGCCGGGCATGGGGTGCCTCCTTCGTTTCGGCACCGCCAGTATATGGCAGCAATGACGGCGGCTCTACACGGAAGAGTTTGTGGCGTCGTCGGAGGTAATGGCTATCACCTCAACCGTGTTGAATGTGACGGAGGAGGTGCGGTTCTCGGAACTCACCAGTTGCGGGGCTGGTGAAGTGGTCTCAACAGACCCGGGGTGCGTGCCCGCCTCCTCCGATATTTCTCCTCGCGCGTGAAGAAGGGAGGCCTGGCAAGATGACACGACGCATCGCCTACTCGGTCCTTGCCCTCTCCCTCTGGATCCTGCTCATCGTCATCGCGATGTCAGGCCGAGTGTAGACGCTTTCTTGGGGGGTGCGGCGACCGGGGCCTTTCCGTCACGGCGGAGAGGCCCCGCCCGTGTTTCACGGCAGACGAAAAGCGGCCCCGCACGTCTGCCACCGCACGGGGCCTTGGCAAAAGTTAGCGCCCTTGCCAGCCTTTGCCGCCTGCATTCTAACGCATCGGCCGGACGCTCGAAAGCGGCTAGATGGCCCCTTCTAGCAGGCCGCGTAGCGCCGGCTCATCCACGCTCGGGCCAACGATCGCCAGGGCAGCGCGCTCCCGCTTGAGGATCCGCCGCGCCACCCTCATCACGTCGTCCGACGTAACCGCGCGCAGCTTCGCGACGACAGATTCGACCGGCTCGATCTCACCCAGCGTGAGGAGAGCTTCGCCGGCGCGCTGGCCCAGCGCCATCGATGATTCGAGGCTGAGGCGGAAGCTCCCGACGGTGTAGTCTCTGGCCTTCTTGAGCTCCTCGTCACCGACCGCGTCTTTCGTCATCTTCTCCAGCTCCTCAAGGATCACCTCCACGGCCTCCAGGACCTTCTCCGGGGAGACGCCGGCTGAGACGACGAACATCCCGCTGTCGGAATGTCGGCTGACTGATGAGCCAACCGAGTAGGCGAGGCCGCGCCGCTCGCGCACCTCCTTGAACAGCCGCGAGCTCATGCCTCGGCCCAGCACGGCGTTCAGGATCATCAGGGTGTAGCGGTCGGGGTCGTTGCGGGCGATCGAAGGCAGGCCAAGCGCGATGTTCGACTGCGAGATCGGGCGCTCATCGAAAGCGACGCGGTCGGCCGGCAGCTCGTCGCCATTGACGCCAACGTTCGCGGGCGCCTCCTCATTGCGCGAGCCGCTGAAGAGTCGCTCCGCCAGAGCGACTACCTGCTCGTGGCTGGTGTTGCCGGCGACGCTGAGCACCGTGTTCGGCGCTGTGTATCGGCCCTCGATCCAGTCGACGAAGTCGTCGCGCTGCAGTCCGTCCACCGTTTCCTCAGTGCCGGCCGTAGGCCAGCCCAGCTGGTGGTCGCCGTAGACCGCGCGCCCCAGCAACTCCCCCACGTACGCGCCCGGCTGGTCCTTCCCGCGGCTGATCTCCTGCTTGACCACCGTGCGCTCGCGGTCGATCTCCTCGGGATCGAGCAGCGAGTCGTAGAACATGTCGGCGAGCACCGTCATCGCCAGCTCCAGCTCGTCGTAC
>JABAOE010056010.1_pt1 | contig 11317 bp, 9 predicted proteins | sample 7062141 | NCBI WGS metagenome assembly JABAOE01 (sample SAMN14538627, study PRJNA623070) | marine sediment metagenome | biome: marine biome [ENVO:00000428]; feature: marine pelagic biome [ENVO:01000023]; material: deep marine sediment [ENVO:00002113] | place: India: Gulf of Khambhat ...
TGGCCGCTTCCGGCACATTGTAGGGCAGCCAGCGGTCCGAGGCGCCGCGCGGCTCCGACAGGCAATGGGCCATCAGGAAGCTGGGAGTGTCGACGAGCCTGCCGAACCAGCGCTCCTGCAGGTGCGGCGGCGCCAGGTTGCGCAACAGCACCGACACCTTCCAGTTCTGAACCAGCTTGTCGGCAAGGCCTGAATCGCCGCGGGCGAGCTCCTCGGCAATGATGGCGAAGGTCCTGACCTCGGTTGCCGGATCGAGCTCAACGCCGCCGAAGCGCTCCGGCACGCCAAGCGCGCTGATGCCGATTTCGCTGGCCTTTTCAAGGATTTGCGAAGGCAGCCGCTGGTCCGGATCCATCTGCCATTCGCGCTGCCAGTTGTCGCGGATGAAGGGGATGACCTGCGTATCAACGAAGGCCCGGCAGGTCTCGCGCATCAAGACCTGCTCTTCGGTAAGCCCGTGCGGCGCGTCCATCGCGTCCCCTCCTCGCTGGTTGCTGCTGGATGCGAAGGGTTTATCGCGGCGACTGAATCCCGTCGAGCGGCAAGCTCAGACCTCAGCAGTCTCCCGGGTCCGGCGCTTGCCGCCGCGCAGCGCCACATAGATCGCCGGAATGACGAGCACGGTCAGCGCCGTGGAGGAGGCGAGGCCGAACAGCAGCGAAATGGCGAGGCCCTGGAAGATCGGGTCGGCAAGAATGACGGCGGCGCCGATCATGGCGGCGAGCGCGGTGAGCAGGATCGGCTTGAAGCGGATCGCCCCGGCTTCCAGCAGCACCTCGACAAGCGGCCGGTCGGCAGCGGCGGTATGGCGGATGAAGTCGACGAGCAGGATGGAGTTGCGCACGATGATGCCGGCCAGCGCGATGAAGCCGATCATCGAGGTGGCGGTGAAGGGCGCGCCGAACAGCCAGTGGCCGACCATGATGCCGATGAAGGTCAGCGGGATCGGCGTCAGGATCACCAGCGGCAGCTTGAAGGAACCGAACTGGGCGACGACGAGAATGTAGATGCCGAGCATGGCCACCATGAAGGCGGCGCCCATGTCGCGGAAGGTTACCCAGGTGACCTCCCATTCGCCGTCCCACAAAAGCACCGGCCGCGATTCGTCTTCGGGCTGGCCATGCAGCTTGATCTGCGGCTTGGGCAAATCGCCCCAGTCCATCCGGTCGATCGCCTCGGCGACGGCGAGCATGCCGTAGACGGGAGCCTCAAAGGCGCCGGCCGGTTCGGCGGAGACCATTTCGGCGGCGCGGCCATTGTGGCGGAAGATCGGGAAGGAAGCGGGTTCCCGGCTGAGGGTGACGACATCGCCCAGTTCGACGATGTCGCGGCCGCCGGGCAGGGCGTTGGCCGGCACGGGCGTCGCCAGCGCCTGTTCGTCGACCAGCCTTTCGCCTTTCGGCAGGGCGATGCGGATGGGGATCGGCTGGCGACCGCCGCCGCGATGCGAATAGCCGACGGTGCGGCCGCCGAAATAGGCGCTGATGGTGTCGTAGACGTCGCGTTGCTCGACCTTGTAGAACTCCAGATTGTCCTGGTCGATGGCAAGGCGCAGGCGCGGCGCCTGGACACCGAAGGAATCGTCGACATCGACGATGAAGTCGACGGAGGCGAAGGCCTCGCGGATGCGCGTGGCGACGGCGCGGCGGGTCTCAGCGTCGGGGCCGTAGACCTCGGCGAGCAGCGTCGCCAGAACCGGCGGGCCGGGTGGCGGCTCGACGACCTTGATGACGGTGCCCTCAGGCGCCTCGATCCCGGCCAGCCGCTGGCGCAGATCCAGGGCGATGGCGTGGCTGGCCCGGTCGCGCTCGCCCTTGGGTAGCAGATTGACCTGGATGTCGCCGAGATTGGGCGCGTCGCGCAGATAATAGTGGCGCACAAGGCCGTTGAAATTGAACGGTGCGGCGGTGCCGGCATAGGTCTGGAAGGAGACCGTTTCCTCAACGTCGGCAATGCGTTGCACGGCGGCGCGCAGAACGCGGTCGGTATCCTCAAGCGAGGCGCCTTCGGGCAGATCGACAACGATCTGCAGTTCCGCCTTGTTGTCGAAGGGCAGCAGCTTGACGGTCACGTCGCGGGTGTAAAACAGCGTCAGCGAGGCCAGCGTGGCGACGCCGACCAGCAGCAGAAACAGCCACGAGCGAAAACGGCTTCTGATGACCGGCCGGGCGATGAAGACATAGAAGCGGCCGAGCGCGCCGCCGGCGGCCTGACCGTGGCCGCCGCCGCCGGCATGCGGCGGGGCGCCGAACTTCATCATCAGCCACGGCGTCAGCATGACGGCGACGAAGAAGGAGAAGATCATGGCGGCGGAGGCATTGGCCGGGATCGGGCTCATATAGGGCCCCATCAGGCCGGAGACGAAGAGCATCGGCAACAGCGCGGCGACCACCGTCAGCGTTGCCACGATGGTCGGGTTGCCGACCTCCGCAACGGCGTCGATCGCCGCCTTGGCGCGCGGCCGGTCATCGTCCATCGCCCAGTGGCGGGCGATGTTCTCGATCACCACGATGGCGTCGTCGACGAGGATGCCGATGGAGAAGATCAGCGCGAACAGGCTGACGCGGTTGAGCGTGTAGCCCATCATCAAGGCGGCAAACAAGGTCAGCAAAATGGTCGTTGGAATGATGATGGCGACGACGCCGGCCGCCCGCCAGCCGATCGTCACGGCGACCAGCACGATGATGGAGACGGTCGCAAGGACGAGATGGAAAAGCAGCTCGTTGGCCTTTTCGTTCGCCGATTCGCCGTAGTCGCGGGTCACCGCCATGACGACATCTTCGGGGAAAATCTGGCCGCGCACCGCCTCCAGCCGCTCGACGATCTTGTCGGCGATGGCCACGGCGTTGGTGCCGGGGCGCTTGGCGATGGCGATGGTCACCGCCGGCACGCGGACAAGCTCGCCGTCGACCTTGCGCATGTCGGTGACGATCAGCTCGTTGGGCGCCGTGCCGAAGACGATGCGGGCGACGTCGCGCACATAGACCGGCCGGCCGTCGCGGGCGGTCAACAGCAGGTTGCCGATCTCCATGCCGCTTTGCAGGGTCTGGCCGGCGACAAGGTCGATCTGCCGGCCGTCCTGGCGCAGCTCGCCGGCCCGAAACGACCGGTTGGCGCCCGAAATCTTGGCGGTAAGCTGCTGCAACGTAATGCCGAACAGCGCCAGCCGCTCCGGGTCGGGCTCGACGCGGATTTCCTCCGGCTGCTCGCCGACGATATAGGTCAGGCCGACATCCTCAAGCTTGGTCATTTCCACGACCACCTCGCGGGCCAGCCGGGTCAGGTCATTGGCCGTCCAGCGCTCCGCCACTTCCGGCTTCGGCGTCAGCGTCACGGTGACGATGGCGACGTCGTCGATGCCGCGCCCGACGATCAGCGGCTCGGGTATGCCGACCGGGATGCGGTCGTAATTGGCGCGGATCTTTTCATGGACGCGCAGGATCGCCGTATCGGCGCTGGTGCCGACGACGAAGCGGGCGGTGACCAGGGCGCCGTCGTCCAGGGTCTGGGAATAGACGTGCTCGACATCGTCGATCGACTTGACGATCGCCTCCAGAGGCTCCGTCACCAGCTTGACGGCGTCCTCCGCCTTGAGCCCGTCGGCGCGCACGAAGATGTCGACCATCGGCACGGAAATCTGCGGCTCCTCCTCGCGCGGCAGCGCCAGCAGCGCCACCAGGCCCATGGCAAAGGCGGCAAGCAGCAAAAGCGGGGTGAGCGGCGAGGCGATGAAGGCCCGCGTCAGCCAGCCGGCGATGCCGAGCTTCATGGCAGGACGACCCTGTCTCCGGCCTTCAGGCCGGTCAGTATCTCGGTGCGCGGGCCGGCATCGGTCTGATGGATGCGGCCGGGAACCACGGCGACCTCCGTCGGTCCGGCCGCGCCGGCAATGGTGACATAGTCGACGCCGTGGCGGGTGCTGACGGCCTCAGGCGGCACGGCGACGATGGTGCGCTCGCCGATCGGGATGGAGACCAGCGTGCGTTCGCCGACGAAGAAATCGCCCAGCCCCGCAACCTCGACATCGGCGACGACCCGGCCGTTCTCGATCTGCGGATAAACCTTGGCAAGCCGGCCCTTGATCACCGTGGCGGCGCCGTCCGCGGTGATCCCGCGCCGGCTGACAAGCACGGCATCGCCTTCGGTGATGCCGGCGGCGTGACGCTCCGGCAGCAGGAGGCGCAGGAAATAGCCGCCGCCGGCGATCTGCACAATGGTCTCACCGGGCAGCACCACCGACCCCTCGGTAAGGGGAACGGCAAGTACCCGGCCCGATTCGGGGGCGGTGACATCGCCCTCGCTCATCTGCTGGACGATGACGGCGCGCTCGGCCTCAATGGCGCCGGTCTCGTTGGTCAGCACGCTGACCTGGGTCTGCAGCTCGTCAAGGCGGCTTCTGGCAATGGTACCGCGGGCGAAAAGCTGTTCGGCGCGGTCGAGATTGACGCGGGCGTTGTCGAGCTGCGCGGAGACCGCCTTCATGCGGGCATTGAGCGCGTCGATGGCGAGCGCCAGCTTGTCGTCGACGACCCTGGCGATGACGGCGCCGGACTCCACCTGATCGCCTTCCTGAACGGCGATCTCGACGACGGTGCCGCCAATGCGGGCGCGCGCTGGCACGAGATCGCGGCTCTGCACCTGGCCGAATACCGATTTCATCACCGGCACGGTGAGCGGCTCGACGACGAATTCGGCGGCAAGGGCCGGGCCGGCGAGGACGGCGGCGAGACCGAGAATCGCCGCCAGCCGGCCGATCGGTACCGACATCGTAAGGCTCCCCGTCACTGGAAGGCGACGCCCGGCTTCAATCCGAGTTTCTTGAAGACGATGGCGGCCGGACAGAATCCGGTCATCGACGCCTGCATGAGATTGAGGCCGGCGAATGCGGTCAGCAGGAACCACCAGGGCGATACGAAATAGCCAAGCGCCAGCGACAGCAGGACAATAAATCCGGCAAAAGCCATGACGGCACGATCAACAGACATGACAGATCCTCTCATTTCAAAGGGCGGCCGGTGCCGGAAGCGCGGCCCGGGCCGCCGGTTTGCGACAATAATTGGTTTTCAGGGCGGGCTGGAGGCAAGCCGCCCGCCTTGCACGGTTGGCCAACAGCCCGGCAAGCGGCGCCGGATCGGGCGATCGGGCCACAGGCGGTGCCATCGTTTCATTGCTCAGCGGAGCGGCCATCGTGCCGGCCCATTGTTTATTTCGACATTGCTAAATTAGCATATTCTAATGTAGATGCAAGGCCGCCACGCCGGCGGGCAACCGGTGGCCGCCAGCCCGCGACAGACCGGCCTTTGTCGATCCCCGCCCTCCGCAAGGACGGCGTATTCGGATTTGCCAATGATTTCCGGCCTTTGTGTGATCATCTTGTGAAGGTGGTCGGGCAAGCGACCGGCGAAAGATGCGGCGATCCGCCGCAAGCCTCATGCTTGCAGAAATGCCGCGACGGACCGCGCCAGGGCCTGCCAGTCGGTGAATTCGTGGTTGCCCTTGACGCCCTTGACGTCGCGGTCCTTGAGGACGACGTGCTCGACGATCTGCTCCATGAAAAAATCATATTCGTCATAGCGCAGCGCGCCGGCGACCAGCAGCGTCTGCGTCGCCTGCCAGCCGGTATAGGCAAAGAACTCGTCGACATAACCTTGCGCATCGGCCATGCCGTCGGCGAAGGCCGCCGACAGGCTGACGGAGAGGAAAAGCGTCGGCTTGGCCTGAAGCTGCGGCTGGTTGCTGAGGACGAAGATCTCAAGCGGCCGCTGGTGGCGCCGCTGATGCACCGATCCGGCGACGATGACCTTGTCGAAGGCGCCGATATCCAGATCGCCGGGGCGGCGGGCTGCGTCATGCAGTTCGGCGTCGTGACCGCTCTTGCGTATCTGCGCGGCAACGCGCTCGGCAATGATTTGCGTGTGGCCTTCCGTTGTCGCGTAAACGATAAGGATTTTCACCGCGTTTCCCTCAACATTGCCGCAAACGATAACCGGTGAAGCCTAGCAATACCACGGGCGGCCCAGAACATCCCGTCGCGCGCCGCGACCATATGTCCGCTGCCGGCGCGCCAGCCACGGCACCGTCGCCGGCGTCACCTTGCCGGGCCGAGGCGATCGAGGCGCAGGCGGTGGCGCTGGTCGGTCAGGCGCCAGACGCTGGCGAGCACGGCGCCTAGCACGCCAAGCCCGGTAGCGCCGCCAATCAGGAACATGATGAGGAGCTGATATTTGACGGCCTCCGTCGGATCGACGCCGGACAGGATCTGGCCGGTCATCATGCCGGGCAGCGAGACGAGGCCGGTCGCCGCCATGGCATTGACGATCGGCATGAAGCCGCTCCTGAGGGCACGGCGCGAAAACGGCGTGACCGCCTGCCAGCGGGTCTGCCCCAAAAGCAGCCGCGCCTCCACGGCGAGCGTCTCGCGGTAAAGGGTTGAGGTAAGGGTGTCGAGGCCGAGGCTGACGCCGGTCATGGTGTTGCCGAGGATCATGCCGAAAAGCGGCAGGGCGAAGCGCGGCGACCACCACGGCTCCGGCTCGATCTGGGTCGTCAGGGCGACAAGGGTGACCATGACGCCGGCAACCATCATGGCGCCGGCGCCGATGCCGTAGCCCCACGGGCCGGCGAGGCGGCGCTCCTGGCGCGCCCAGATTTCGCGGCCGGCAAAGATGCCCATGACAAGGGCGACGGCGACTGTCAGCGCCGGCGAGGCGGCAGCGAAGATCGCTTTCAGCACCAGGCCGACCAGCAGCAACTGGACGATCATGCGGCTTGCGGCAATCAGCAACTGGCGCTCAAGCCCGAGATTGAGGGCGAGCGACAGGACGCCGTTCAACACCAGAAAGATCGCGGCAAGCACCAGATCCCAATAGCTGAGCGCGATATAGCTGCTCATCGGCCGGCATCGCGCCGATCGGCTATGCGGCCGCCAGCCATGGTGAGGACGCGCGCCGCCAGCCGTTCGGCCTGCGCGGCGTCGTGGGTGACAAGCACCAGCGCAACGCCGCCGTCGCGCTGGCGTTCAAGCACGGCCTCCAGCCGTTCCGTCGAGGTCTCGTCGAGCGACGCGGAAGGCTCGTCGAGCAGCAGGGCCCGCGGCCGCAGCGACAGGGCGCGCAGGACGGCCAGCCGGTGCTTCTCGCCGCTGGAAAGACGCGCAACGGACCAGTTCAGGGTCTCGGTGGCAAGGCCGAGAGCCTCAAGCAGGTCTGTGTCGGGCGCGGCGGTAATGAAATGCTCGCCGACTTTATCGGCCCACCAGCCGCTTTGCGCCGGCACCAGCGCCACCTGGCGGCGCCAGACCGGGGCCGGCACGGCGTTGCGCGCTAGGCCGTTCAGCGAGACCTCGCCATTATTCGGGTCAAGATCGGCGATCGCCCGCAATAGCAGCGACTTGCCGGCGCCCGATGGCCCCATCACCGCGACGCACTCACCGGCCGCGACCTGGAGGCTGACCGGGCCGAAAACGGCGCTGCGGAGATCGCGCACGCTCAGCATGGGGCGATCGCCATCATTGCGACGAAGGCCGGGGGCAGCGTGGCGGCACGGTCATCTCAGCCGGCGCCTTCATGGAAGTGGTCATAGATCGCCTCGGCCATGTGCCGGGAAATGCCCTGGACCTCCACCAGGTCGGCAATGCCGGCGCGGCTGACCGCCTTTGCCGTGCCGAAATGGCGCAGCAGGGCGCGCTTGCGCGACGGGCCGATGCCGGCGATGCCGTCGAGCCGGCTGCCGGTGACGGCCTTCTTGCGGCGGGCCCGGTGCGAGCCGATGGCGAAGCGGTGGGCCTCGTCGCGCAGCCGCTGGACGAAATAGAGCACCGGATCGCGATGCGGCAGCATCATGGGTCGTGCGCCGCGGCGGAAAAAGCGCTCGCGGCCGGCGTCGCGGTCGCGGCCCTTGGCGACGGAAATGACGGGCAGGTCGGTGATGCCGAGATCGTCGAGGACGTCTGTGACGGCGGAGAGCTGGCCCTTGCCGCCGTCGATAAAGATGACATCGGGCCACGGCGCAAGGTCGCTGCCGGCATCGGCCGGCGCCCCGTTGCCGGCTTCGCGCAGAGAATCGCTGCGCGGCCCGACCTCCTTGAGAAGACGGGAAAAACGCCGTTCGATGACCTCGCGCATCATGGCGTAATCGTCGCCCGGCGCGAGCTCCTTGGAGCGGATGTTGAACTTGCGATAGTGCTTCCTGGCGAAGCCCTGCGGCCCGGCGACGATCATTGCGCCGACGGCATTGGCCCCCATGATGTGGCTGTTGTCATAGACCTCGATGCGCTGCGGCGCGGCATCGAGACCGAAAACCCGCGCCAGGCCGTCGAGCAGCCGGCTGTGGCTGGCGGTGTCGGCCAGCTTGCGGGCCAGCGCCTCGCGGGCATTGGTCAGGGCATGATCGACCAGCGCCTTCTTCTCGCCGCGGCGCGGCACATCGACGGCGATCCTGCGGCCGGCGCGCTCAGACAGCGCCGCCGCCAGCAACTGCCGGTCGGCAAAGTCGGTGGAGACCATGATCCGCCGCGGCACCGGCTTGTCGTCGTAGAACTGGGCGAGAAACGATTCCAGCACCAGCGGCGCCTCCAGGCTTTTATCGGCGCGCGGGAAGAATGCCCGGTTGCCCCAGTTCTGCCCGGTGCGGAAAAAGAACACCTGGATCGCCGTCATGCCGGCTTCCTGGCATATGGCGAAAACGTCGGCCTCTTCCACCGATTGCGGATTGATGCCCTGATGAGCGGCGACATGGGAAAGCGCGGCAAGGCGGTCGCGGTAGCGCGCCGCTGATTCAAAATCCAGCGCCTGCGAGGCAGTCTCCATATTGGCGGCAAGCTCCGCCTTGACCGCCAGGCTCTTGCCGGACAGAAACGCCGTCGCCTCGTCAACCAGACGGGCATAGTCGTCAAGACCGATCTCGCCGGTGCAGGGTGCTGCGCAACGCTTGATCTGGTAGAGCAGGCACGGCCGGCTGCGGCCGTCATAGACGGCGTCGGAACAACTGCGGATCAAGAATGCCTTCTGCAGCGCATTGATGGTGCGGTCGACGGCGCCGGCGGAGGCGAAGGGGCCGAAATAGCGGCCCGATCGCTTGCGGGCGCCGCGGTGCTTCATGATCGCCGGCGCGGCGTGGTCGCCGGTGATCAGGATGTAGGGAAACGACTTGTCGTCGCGCAGCAGCACGTTGAAACGCGGCCGCAGGCGCTTGATAAGATTGGCTTCCAGAAGCAGCGCTTCGGTCTCCGTGCGGGTGCGCACGAATTCCATCGCCGCAGTGGCGGCAATCATGCGGGCAATGCGATTGGTCTGGCCGCCGATGCGGCTATAGCTGTGGACGCGCTTTTTCAGGCTGCGCGCCTTGCCGACGTAAAGCACGTCGCCACCGGCCGACATCATCCGGTAGACGCCGGGCGCATTGGGCAAGGTGCGGGCGGCCGCGGCAATCAGCGCGACGCCGGCAAGGCCGCTGGCGGTCTCCTTCCAGACTATGTCGCTGGCACTGTCAGGGGTGATAGCGGTCACCGGTCGGGTCTCGGTTCGATCCTGCTCGGGCAATCGGCCGCCATTGCCGCATCGGGTCGGATTAGCGCAGGGGGCATGGCGCGGCAGACGGCGGCCCCGCCGCCCCGCCGTCACGTTGATATGATGTCGGGGGCGTGCCAGGCAAGGTGCTGGCCGGCATCGAGCGCCAGCATCTGGCCGGTGATTGACCGGGTTTCGACGAGGAAACGGATGGCGCCGCCGAATTCGGCGATATCGACCTGGCGCTTCAACAGCGTGCCGGCAACCTCCGCGGCAAAGCCGGCCTCGCCCTCGTTCTGGTTGGGCAGTACCGGGCCGGGGCCGATGGCGTTGACGCGGATCAGCGGCGCCAGCGCCTGGGCAAGCGTGCGCGTCGCCGTCCACAGCGCCGACTTGGCCAGCGTATAGGAGGTCATGTCCGGCCGCAGCTTCCAGACGCGATGGTCGATCATGTTGACGATGTTGCCCTCCTGGCCTTCGGGCAATTGCGCGGCAAAAGCCTGCGCAAGAAAAACCGGCGCGCGCAGATTGACGGCAAACTGGGCATCCCAGACCGCCGTGTCCAGCTCGCCGATTGCGTCCCTGACAAAGCTGGCGGCGTTGTTGACCAGCAGCGTCACCGGCCCGAGCCCGGCATTGGCGGCCGGCAGGATGGTGCGCACAGCGGCAGGATCGGCGAGGTCGGCCCGGACGACCGTGGCGCGGCCGCCCTGCGCGGCAATGCGCGCTGCCTTGGCTTCAGCCTGTTTAAGCGATGAATTGGCGTGAATGGCGACGGCCCAGCCATGTGCGGCGAGGTCGTCGACGATGGCATCGCCGATCCGCGTCGCGCCGCCGGTGACAAGGGCTGTCCGCAGGCGATCAGGCATCGGTCAGGCCCGCCGCGCCGGTCATACGCCGACGCCGAGCGCGGTATACATGACCAGCGCATAGGCCAGCGTCATGGCCGTGCCGGTAACGCGACCGATCGGCCAGCAAAAAACGACGAAGGGCACCAGAAAAAGTGCAGCGGCGACCATCGCCCAGATCTCGAAGACGAAGAAGTCGCCCGGCACGCCGATCGGAATGATCGTCGCGGTGATGCCCATGATCGCCAGAATGTTGAAGATGTTGGAACCGATGGCATTGCCGATGGCAACGGCGCTGTGACCGCGCAGGGCGGCCATGGTGGCGGCGGCCAGCTCCGGCAGCGAGGTGCCCAGCGCCACTATCGTGACACCGATCGCCGTTTGGGAGACGCCGAACATCGCGGCGACGCCGATGGCGCCGTCGACGACCGCCTTGGCCGCGAAGGGTAGGCCGACAAAGCCGGCAAGGGTGAAGGCGACGGCGACCCACAGGGCGCCGGGCACGCCTTCCACCGCATCCAGGTCGACGGCCTTGCGGGCGCGGCGCGTGCAAACGACCTGATCGGCGAAAAAGCCGGCGAACATGGCCAGCAGAATCAGGCCGTCGGTGTGCGACAGAACGCCGTCCCAGCACATGAAGAGAAAGGCCAGGGTGATGAACAGCATGACGGTGAAATTGCGCGTCGTTCCCTTGGCGTCGCAGGTCGTTGCGCGGATGACGGAAGGCAGGCCCAGCACGATCAGGATATTGGCAATGTTGGAGCCGACAATATTGCCGATGGCGATACCGCCGGAGCCCTTGAAGGCGGCTTGCAGGGACACCACCAGTTCCGGCGCCGACGTGCCGAATGCGACGATGGTCAGGCCGACGATCAATGGCGGAATGTGGAGACGTTCGGCGATGCCGACAGAGCCGCGAACCAGCAGATCGGCAGCGATCGCCAGGATCGTCAGGCCGATAAT
>JABAOE010002158.1_pt5 | contig 11316 bp, 11 predicted proteins | sample 7062141 | NCBI WGS metagenome assembly JABAOE01 (sample SAMN14538627, study PRJNA623070) | marine sediment metagenome | biome: marine biome [ENVO:00000428]; feature: marine pelagic biome [ENVO:01000023]; material: deep marine sediment [ENVO:00002113] | place: India: Gulf of Khambhat ...
GATCGCGCGCGTCGATCGCGATGCTGTGCACCGTGTTGAATTGGCTCGGCCCCGTCCCCGGCTCGCCCCAGTCCCCCAGGAACCGACCCGTTCGATCGAACCTCGCCACCCTCGTGTTCACGTAACCGTCCGAGATGTAGAAGTCGCCGTTCGGGGCGAAGGCCACATCGGTCGGCCGATTGAACGTGTCCGGTCCGTCCCCGGCTACATCGTAGGTGCCGAGCGTCATCAGGAGTTCGGTGCCGTCGGGGCTCCACTTCTTCACCTGATGACCCTGACCGTCGACCGTCCAGATGTTTCCCTCGGGATCGATGCGGATCGCATGGGTCCACATCGCGATGTCCTGGCCCCACTCCTTCACCAGCTTTCCCGAGGGATCGAGGTTCCAGACGTTGTTGGCGTTGCGCCGAAAGGCGTAGACGTTCCCTTCCCCGTCCGTCGTCACCCCAGAAACGCCGCCGATCTCCTCCGGCCCCTCGATCCAGTCCTCGACCATTCGGTAGCCGCTGCCTGGAGGCTGGCCCTGACCGGTGGCTTCGGCCGCCGTGAGCGCCGAGGTCGCGAGACCGAATAGTCCCACACAGAGCCAACTCGACCAAGTCTCATGCCCGAATTTCATAAACTCTGATGCTCGTGATGTATGGGTTGTCGGCTGCGATTCGCTCCGCCGCGTCGAGGTCTTCGGCCTCGATGACATTGTAGCCCGTGATGGAGTCGGGGCCGAACGGCAAGTCCTTCGTTCCCCCGTTGGAAATCTCCTTTCCGTGGCTGAAGCCGCCCCGGGCGACCATCCGGTCGGCGATGGACTCGAACCATCTCTCCCAGGCGGCCATGATTTCGGGCGTCGGCCTCTCGAATCCGTAATGCAACAACATGAACTTCTTCACTACCGCCTCCTAGGTGCACGGCGGACGAAGGATGGGTTCGAAGCAGAATTGGCGCGGACCGGCCTCAGGTCCTCGGCCAGGTAGACCGTCGCCATGGCGCCGGATCCCAGTTCTTCCTCGACCCGGTAGCGATCCTGGAGCGCGGTGANNTCTCGCCGATCTCGCGCTCGACGCGGTAGCGCTCTCGAGGGCCGTGCTCAGGCGGGTGATTGGATCGGTCATGGGTTCGCGCCTAGCTCCTCCCCGAGGTACGGTACTCGCCAAGCGATCAGAATCCCCCGATCGGCATCGTCATGAGCGCCGCATACAGGTCGATCGCGTACCAGAGGTTCGCGATCCGGAGGTTCTCGTCGGGCGCATGCTGGTTGTTGTCGTGGTTGGCGACGGGAACGATGACCGCTGGCTTGCCGGCGACGTCGGTGAACAGGTACAGCGGCAGCGTCCCGCCCATCCCCGGTGCGACGACCAGGGACCCCTCTCCGAAGGCCCGGTCCGCCGCTGCCGAGGCCGCTTCCACGAAGAGCTGCGCGAGCGGGTTGGACATGGGTGTCCGAGAGGCGACCGATCCACTCGAGCCGCCGGTGACCTTGGCAATCCGGGGATAGGTCCTGCGGGTCTCCATGTCGGGGTCTTCTGAGACGACGTGAAAGCCCTGTCTCTCGATGTGGTCCACGATAAGCGAACGGAGCTGCTGCGGGCTGTTCCCCCTCACCATGCGAATCCCGAGCGAGGCGACGGCCGTGTTCGGGATGATGTTTCGCGCCAAGTCTCCGGTGTTTCCGCTCGTGATGCCGCGCACGTTCAGCGCAGGCAGGAGAAGGCGCTCGGGAAGGGATTCGGGCTCCCCTTCCGTCTGCACGAGGCCGAGCTCCCGCTTGAGCTCATCGTCCCAATACGGCATGGCCTCGAGGGCCTCCCGCTCCTCCGGACCGATGGGCTCGTAGGTCTCGTACCAGCCGTCGATGAGCACATTCCCGTCATCGTCCTTCATCGACGCGAGCAGGCGGGCGAGAATGTTTCCGGTGTCCGGTGCCCAGTTTCCGTAGTGACCCGAATGCAGGTTGCGGGTCGCGCCGTAGACGGTGATCTCCATCCCGAACGACCCGCGGACTCCGAACATGACCTGTGGGCGCCCGCTGGCGTGTGCGGGGCCGTCGAAGAAGAGCCAGATGTCGACATCCCGCAGGATCTCGTCGGCCATCTCCATGTACGCACGTAGATTTCGTGACCCGGCTTCCTCCTCGCCGTCGAACATGAAGACCAGGTTCGACGTCGGCGTGATCCCGGCTTCACGGAAGGAGCGCAGCACCGGAAGGATCGCCGCGATCGGCGCCTTGTCGTCGCCCGCCGACCGCGCGTAGATGCGCCATTCGGGATCGACCGCCTCGCCCACCGCCGGAAGGGGAATGGGCGTCCCGCCGGCCTCCATCGAGGCGCTGTAGAGCGTCGGATCGAACGGATCGTGCGTCCAATTGGCGGGATCCACGGGCTGGCCATCGTAGTGCACGTAGATCCCGAGCGTCCGGGTCGCTCCGGGGGCGTCGAGTCGGCCCAGCACCAGTGGAGACGCGGCCTCGATCTCGAGCAGCTCCGTCGGCACCCCCGCCCCTCGCATCTGGTCTCGAATGTAGAGCGCGGCCTCGCGGATCTCCGGAGTGAAAGCGCGGTTCGGATAGCGCAGCATCTCGGCGAAGTCGGCCAGGATGGCGGCCTCGTTCGCCTCGCGGTACGAGCGAGCCGCCTCCGGCCCCACCAGCCCGACCCCAGGAGCCTGCGCCGCGGCGGGGAAAGCTGCCAGGGTAGCCACGATAGCCGTAACGAGGCCCAGCCTCGACGCTCGAGAGCGCAGTGGATCCATGTCTTCCTCTCGTTTTCGGGCAGCAGGACCACCGGAGCAGCCTGGGTGTCCCTGGCCCGTCAATCTACGGCGAGCCCGGGTTGGTCGCGAAAGACACGCTTTCCACTTGGTAGTCGATGACGAAGAGCCCGGCGCGGAACGCGTCGGGCCGGGCTCCGGGAGCTGGCCCGTTGAAGAGCCCGGCGCGGAACGGGTCCGCGCCGGGCTCCGGGTCCTACTCCGTCAGCGAGCCCACTACGCTAGGGCCCCCTCTCTACCAGCCTGCTGCCTGACCGTCCTTTCGGTGATCGGAGCCGGCTCGATAGACCCCGTTCACGGGGTGATCCTCGGCGATGCTCTCGGGAGTGAACGCAGGCCGGGGCAGGCTCGGGTCCCTTGTGAACAGAATCGCCTGGTATCCGCCCACGGAGCGACCCGTCACTGGCCTCACGCTGTGGCCTTTGGCTTCCATGGCTGCACCCACGACGTTGAAGAGGCCGGTCTCGAGCGACAGGACGTTCGAGTTCTGGCTATGGGTGAAGCGCGCCGCGTCCGTCGTCATCTGCAGGTTCATCCCGTGGTCGATGACGTTGACCATGTGCTGCGCGTGGGTCTCCGGCTGCACGCTCCCGCCCATGTTGCCGAAGGTCATGAGAGGCTCTCCGTCCCGCATGACGAACCCCGCGATGATCGTGTGGAACGGCCGCTTTCGCGGCGCCACGACGTTCGGGCTCGAGGGATCTAGGGAAAACGCGCTCCCGCGATTGTGCAGGACGAAGCCGTACCCCGGTACCGTGATCCCGCTGCCGTACACCGAGAACACGCTGTGGATGAAGGACACCATGTTGCCCCAACGATCGGCGGTCGTCAGATAGATGGTGCCACCGTCCAGGCCTCCCTTGACGGAGGGTTCCGTGGCTCGATCCATGTCGATCCGGTCGCACAGGGTGGCGGCATACGACTTAGACAGAAGTCGATCCACGGGAATGTCCGAGAACTTGGGGTCGCCGTTGTAGGCGTGCAGATCCGTGTACGCGAGCTTCTTGGCCTCGACCATGAAGTGCCAGTACTCGGGGTTCATCGGCCCGAGATCAGCCAGGTTGATGCCGTGAGCGGGCGCGCAGACCTCCAGGATGTTGAGCAACTCGAGGGCGGCGAAGCCCTGCCCGGGGGGCGGGAGCTGGAACACGTCGTAGCCGTGATAATTGGTGGAGATCGGCTCGACCCACTCGGGTTCGTACTCCGCCAGGTCGGCCGCGGTCATTACGCCACCCTCGGCCCGGACCTTCGCCACGATGGCCTCGGCGATCTCGCCCCGGTAGAACGCGTCGGGCCCCTTCTCCTGAATCAGCCGCAAAGCAGTGGCGAGATCTGGATTGCGAACCAGCGCGTACAGGTCCGGCGGATTCCCGTCGACCAGAAATGTCCGGTTCGAGTCGTCGTCGCTTCGGAGCTTCTCCTGGACTCTGACGATGTCCGCATGTCTGCGCTCCGCCTGGCCCCAACCCTCCTCGGCCAGCTGGGCGGCCCGCTCGAAGGTCTCGCTGAACGTCATCGTTCCGAACCGGTCGAGGAGCGCGTCGTAGCCGGCGATCGCANNCGCCCGTGCCGGGCATCCGCTCGAGGCCGAGCTGGTTCTGGAAGAAGTCGAGCGTCCATCCCGTGGGTGACCAGCCGGCCGCGTTCAGCGCATAGAGCCTCTGCTCCTGAGCGACCCAGACGAGCGCGAACAGATCTCCGCCGATGCCCGTATCATTCTGGGACGTGACGTCGAGCACGGCGCCGGCAGCAACCGCCGCGTCGATGGCGTTTCCGCCCTGCCGAAGCACCTCCAGGCCGGCCTGCACGGCCAGCGGATCGCTGGTTGCGACGATCCCGTGCCGGGCCAGCACTTCGGACCGGCCCTGGCCGAGCCATCCCTGAGCGCGGGAGCCCTGCGCGGCCGCGATCGAGGCCGCCGGGTTGGGCACCTCCTTGGTGGGGACACCGAACGCGTTCGGTGACTGGGCTCCAAGCGGTTGGTGGACCCCGACCAGCAAAGCCAACACCAACGTGGACCAGCAGGCCATCCGCGCACCGATTGCTCGGCTCGACGTGTGCATGTCCAGCTCCTGGGTTTGAACCGCGATTTGAGTCGTGCCCGCCGTCGCGTGAGTATACCCGAGTGCCGGCGGGTCGAACAGGCCGCCCCGGCATCATCGCGATGGCGACGTATCGGGGGCCGCGGGCCGCTCGACGCGAAAGAGCCCGGCGCGAAACAAGTTCCGCGCCGGGCTCCAAGATCGCCGCCTGCCGTCCTGCTCGCAGGCTCGGTCGATTCAGCCGTCTGCTTCTGGCCCCGAGATCAGCCGTCGTCGTCGGCTGCGGGCCGGTTCTCTCTCTCCCTGAGAATCCGCTCGCGCTCGGCCAGCATCTCCTCGAAATCCTCATCCGGGATGTACGTCATCCCGAAGCGGATATGAGCCATCTCGCTCGCGCTTCTCCTCCCGTAGACCACCCATTGGTTGGGGTCCGGGTTGGATGGATTGTCCACCGTGTTGTCCAGCAGGGAGGTCGCGACGATCACCGTCCCCTTGGGCAGCAGAGGCTGCGCCCAATCCTCGTAGACGTGCGTGGTGTGCCACAGGTGATTCCAGTCGATCTTATTGATCACCTCTCGGCGACCGTCCGGATAGATGGCCTCCATCATCTGGTAGCCGCCACGGAGGTGCATGTGGCCGCGAATGCTGTGGACGCGCGCGTTCTGCTCGAGAACGAAGTATCCGCGCATCTCCTGGTAGCCGTTCGGCGGAATGAGCAGATCGGTGTACCTGGGCAGGCNNNNGATTCTCCTTCCGGATAGAGCCAGACACCGACCTGGATCTGCGCGTTCGGCACTTCCCGCCCGATCGGGTAGAGGTGGAGCGCGAAGTGGACGACGTCGTCGGGCTGGAGCAGCTTGCCCGAATCCGACGGATACATGTCCATCCTCTTTCCGACCGCGGCTCCGGACAGGCGGCCGCCGCCCTCCCACGTGTCTCCTTCCCGCATGATGAAGGTGTTGGCGTGATGGAAGACGTATCCGCTCTCCGCATCGGCGGGCCTCGTCTCGACCGCCCTCACCCACCTGCCCTCCGTCAGCGGCACGTCGACCACCGTGTTGATGGCGGCATCCGGCTCCCACCACTGGTCGCCGCTATTGGCGGGAACGGTGAACCCCGGCGACGTGATGATGATGTCGGGAGGACCCCAGCCTTGCTCGTCCTCGAGCTGCCAATACTCGTGCTCGGCCTTCCACTCGACCGGCTCCGGCAGCTGGGATGGGTCACCCATCGGGGCGCCGGCGTCGACCCAGGCTACGATCGTCGCGATGTCCTCTGCGGAGAGCGAGGGATCGTTTTTGAACTCCTGAATCCCCACGGTCCGGTCGAGGTACCACCCCGGCGGCATCATTCGCTTTTCGACCGCGCTCTTGATCATCGGCGCGAAGGGCCTCACCTGCTCGTAGGTCTCGAGCGACATAGGAGCGGCGGTACCCGGATGGTGGCACTTCACGCAGTTCTCTTGAAGGATCTGCGCGACGTCACCGGCGTAGGTGACCTCTTGTGCCGCAGCGACTCCAGGCCAGGCCAGGGCTCCAGCGAGCACGGCCACAGCGACTGTCGGCCAGACATTCCGAAGACATTTCATCGCACTCATCCGAACTCTCCGCTCAGGTGGTTACAGTGACCCTTGCCTTCCGCCAAATGCGGCGACGTACGCGATTCGCCCGCCGCCGCGTGGGCTCATTCGACTGCCAGCAAACGTAATTCCCTTCGCTCCCGAGCGAAACCATGGACGGGGCTGTTCACCTGCTCGCTACCTCACATCCGTCGCGAAGGAGGCCCCCATCCCAATCCTGTCCCCAAGGGCCTTCCTGATGCTGATTCGAAGCGTGCCCTAGGCGTGATCGCCGAAAGGAACGCGTNNNNCAGCCTCCGCACGATCGCCAGAAGCGCAGATAGTACGATCGACAGGATCACCATCGAAGTGATCGGGATGTAGATGCGCGTGGTCGGGCGCTCGACCCGAATGTCTCCGGGTAGCTGCCCGAACCACGACAGCATCCCGCTCCAGACGAGGAGACCCAGAATCACGAGCCCCGCGCCCAGGGTCACCAATACGAGGCCCAACGATGATCGCATGGGGCGTGCTCTCCTTCGACCGAGTGAGTGCCCAACTACGATCCTTCAACCCTCCCAGAGGCGGTCGTTCCTCGATGGGCACGATGGAAACCCGCCTCGTTCCTTTCATGCCCGGGTCACCCAGCGGCCGCTGAGGACCGTCTCGCTAGGGAAAAGCCTTTGACGGCCGGCCCGCACGTTCCCGTAGTTGTCGACGAAGTCGAACGAGCCCTCCCGNNAGCACCGCCAGGTCGGCCGGCGCCCCCACGTTGAGCGTGCCCCTATCGCGGAACAGCGGGAAAAGGCGAGATGCGTTGACGGTCGCGAGGGCGACGACCTGATCCAGCGTCATCCCGAAGTTCAGGAATTTCGACAGGACGTTGGGGAAGTCGATTACGCTCTCTGCCGTGCTACTGGTCGTATTTCCATCGGTGGAGATCGTATCGGGCCAGAAGCCCGCTCGAATGATGCGGTCGAAGGTGTCCCAGCGCAGATGTCCGGTTCTTCCGTTGGCGACGTCGAACCACACGCCGCGGCGACGCGCCGCCAGTACCTCCGGTAGGATGCGACCCTCTTCGTCGACGATGCTGTTCGGAGGTGGGGCGAACATGTGGGTGACGATGTCACCGGGCTTGAGTTGGCTGAGCAGGAGAGGAAGCGGCGAAGCCGTTTGGCCCATGTGGATCATCACCGGGAGTCCGAAGGAGGTGGCCACCGCCTGCGCGCGGCGGAGCACCTCGACGTCGTCTGCGGCGACTCCCCTCGTCAGTCGCGCCTTCACGCCCACCACTACGTCGCGATTGCGGGCGATCGCCGCTCTCGCCGCATCGACATCGGCGAGGGCCAGGTCCATCGTGTCCCCATCGGGGAGGATGCCGGCGCGCCCGATGTTGATCAGAACGCACGCCGACTGCGGCGACGACCGCGCGATCGCCGCCATGTCGGCGATGTCGTCCGCGCCCGCGGATCCAGCGTCGACCCAACCGGTGACGCCGCCGGCCAGACCTACGAAAGGCCCCTCCGCATCCCGCGCGTAGTGCGTGTGAACATCGAGAAGGCCTGGGATCACCACCTTCCCGGTCGCATCGATCACCTCCGCAGCGTCGGCGGCGAGATCGGTGCCGATCGCCGCGATCCGACCGCCCGTGATCGCAACGTCCCCGATCGCATCGACTCGCAGCGAAGGATCGATGACGCGTCCGCCCTGCACGACGAGCTCGTAGTCGGCCGCGAGCAGCTTNNCCGCGGCGGCTGCACAGACGAATTGACGCCGGTTCATCATTATCTCTCCTCGATCTGGTTCGTCCGACGCTTCACGCGCAGGACGACTCGACATAGGTGGAGAACTCCTCGGTCAGGCGAGGCCGTACCATCTCGTTCCAAAGCGCCGGTCCCATTAGAAAGTTGGCGCAGATGCGGCTGCCGAACCGATCCCATTCCGCCGACCCTAGGGGTCCCGTAATCCCTTGCATAGAAGGCGGTCTCGTAGATTCCCCACAAGCTGTTGAGGACCATCTCCAGCCGCAGGCGGTCGTCGGGCCCCAGGCGATCTCGGCGACCTGGGTCCAATCGGCCAGGCCCAGTCGTCCGGTTGNNCGGTTGGTTCAGCCACGTGCGCTCATACCTCTCGGATCCTTGTGAGCCATCGGAATGCCCCTCTGGAATCGCGATCATAGGCGATTGTTCAGTTGTGTGCGAGAAGTCAGGCTGCACGGAGGCCGGAGCGGATGGAGTGTGGATCGTCCGATCGACCACTCGTGACCGCTCTCACGGCCTCCCCAGGTGATCGAGCAAGGTTGATTCAGATGGTTATACCATAGTATAATCTTGGTATGAAAACCGCGATTTCGCTCCCGGACCAGCTGTTCGAGACAGCGGATCGTCTCGCCCAGAGACTGGGTGTCTCGCGAAGCGAGCTCTACGCCACCGCCGTCGCCGAATACGTGGCCAAGCACCGCGACGAAGATGTCACTGCCAAGCTGAACGAAGTCTTCGCCGACGAGCCGAGTGGAATGGATTCCGCGCTCCGCTCCGCTCAGGCGCGTAGCGTGACCTCGACCGAGTGGTAGTCCAGCGCCGAGAAGTCTGGTGGGCCGAGCTCGCAGAGCCCAGGGGCTCCCAGCCCGGGTTTCGACGCCCGCTGCTCGTGGTCCAGGCCGATGCCTTCAATCGAAGTCGGATCAGGACGGTCATCGGGGTAGTCCTCACGTCGAACACGAGGCTACTCGACGCGCCTGGAAACGTCCTCCTTCCGGCGAGTAGCACGGGCCTCCCCAAGGACTCGGTGGCGAACGTGACTCAAGTGGTGACTCTAGACGAGGACTTCTTGGCGGAGCGAGCCGGTCGACTCACGGCCAGGCTCATGGCTCGCGTGGAGGCCGGGCTGCGGCTCGTGCTCGACCTCTAGGATCCACGATGGACGTGAAGTTCACGTCTGCCCGCTGAATCCCCGACCATGGTGGCATCTCGCCCCTACAGCTTGCCGGCCCTCGGGTCGCCGCGCTACATGGAGATAGCCGAAGCGGGTCCGACGTTACGCGGACACCCGGCAGCAGTGAGACCGAGCCCGGAACAGGCGGATCGAACCCCGACATAGGAGAGCGGGACATGATGGGAAGAACCTCTATGTGGATTGCCGCGGCGCCCATCGTGGCCGCCGCCGTAGGATGTGGGGGAGCCTCGGGAGACCAGGGAGTTGCGAGCAGCGAGAGCGCGCTTGCGGCTCCGGTCCAGACGGGGATACCGACCTACCGAGCGGTGGCCTGGCCAGAGATCCCGAACAACTGGGTTCTCGGGCTGGCATCCGGTCTCGCGATCGACTCTGAAGATCACATCTGGATCGTCCACCGCCCGCGGACCGCGGCCGAAGCCGACCGGGACCGGGCCGCGCCGGCGGTGCTGGAGTTCGACGCCGCGGGAAACTTCATCCAGGGTTGGGGAGGGCCGGACTACGTCGAGTCGCAGGAGTTCGACTGGCCCGTTACCGAACACGGGATCAACGTGGACCACCAGGGCAACGTCTGGATCTCCGGCAGCGGCAACGGCGACGATCAGATCCTCAAGTTCACCAGTGATGGGCAGTTCCTCCTGCAGATCGGCAGCGCGGGGGCGAGCACCGGCAACACGGACACCCAGAACGTGAACCGGGCGGCCGATATCTACGTTCACGCCGAGACGAATGAGGTGTTCGTCGCCGATGGGTACGGAAACCGTCGGATCATCGTGTTCGATGCCGACACCGGTGCGTTCAAGCGGATGTGGGGGGCGTACGGCCGTCCTCCCACGGATCCGACGCCGGACGAGGCGGAGTTCGATCCCAATCACTTCCGGCTCGTGCACGGCGTGAGGATCTCGAGAGACGGTCTCGTCTACGTGTCGGATCGCGGGGGAATGCGCCTGCAGGTGTTCACGGCGGACGGAGAGTTCCTCTACGAGAAGCCGATGGGCCTATACCCGGATCCGGATCCGGCCCTGATGGCCGCGCGCGCCAACGACCTATCCTTCGGGGTGCCGACGACGGAGCTGATCGAGGGGACCGCAGGGGCGCATCAGTCCGTCAGCAGAACGGCGTTCTCCCCCGACCCCGAGCAGCGATGGCTGTACGTGGCCGAGAGGAGCAACCATCAGGTGGTCGTTTTGGATCGCATGACCCTGAAGGAGCTGACCCGCTTCGGAAGTCATGGAGACGAACTGGGAGAGATGTACATCCTCCACGACATGACGGCAGATTCGCAGGGCAACCTGTATACCGTCGAAGTCAACAACATCGGCGGAACCCGGAAGCGAACTCAGAAGTGGGAGCTGACCGGCGTCTCCCCTATGTAAGCCCCGTGCAGCGCCCCGTCGGGGCACCTGCCAGCCCCTCATCGGGCACCGTCGGACGGAGCTCGAGGCTCAGCCTCACACCTGGGGCTGCTCCCGCTCGGTGAGCTGCGTCGCCCGGGCGCACTCTTCGGCCACGGTCAGGTAGCGAACCACACCATCGGTTCCGATGACGTAGGGATGGGGTTCACTCGCTCCGCGCTCTGCAAGGGCGGGGGCCTTCAACGTGGTCGCGTCGTAGCGGGGGCGGTTCGAGAGCAGGACGTCGGCGCCAGCTTCCTCGACCACCCGCTGAAATCGCGTGGCCGACTCGGCATAGGCGTTCAACCAGAAATCCCGAGGAAACTCTTCACTGCCCCGGAAGTTGAAGGCCGTCCCACCCCAGGAAGCGGCGACATGAGTGTCACTGCCGTCGCGAACCGATGTGATCACGGTGGAGAGCGTCCCTGGAGTGTGCCCCGGCGTCACGTACAGCGTGATCGTGACGTCCCCCAACCGAATCTCCTGGCCGTCGGTCGCGACGAGGTCGCGCACAGGCTTCGGCCAATCCGCATCGCTCGCCTCGATCAGATCCCAGTCGGCCTCGGAAAGGACGACCTGCGCGCCGAACTCTCTCTGGAGAAAGGCA
>JABAOE010006913.1_pt3 | contig 11310 bp, 12 predicted proteins | sample 7062141 | NCBI WGS metagenome assembly JABAOE01 (sample SAMN14538627, study PRJNA623070) | marine sediment metagenome | biome: marine biome [ENVO:00000428]; feature: marine pelagic biome [ENVO:01000023]; material: deep marine sediment [ENVO:00002113] | place: India: Gulf of Khambhat ...
TAGCCGGTGAAATGGACGATCATGCTGCTGACCGCCACATCTCTCGACAGGCCGATTTCGGGCAGATACCGGCGCAGGAAGTCGGCACTCCGGGACACGTGATACAGCGTGAATTCGGCACCGTTTCGGAATTCCCGATCACGCTCTTCATGACGAATGTAACCTGAATCGTGGAACAGGGATGTCAGGATCGCCATCTGTGCGCGCGGGGCCCCGAGTTTTTGGCCGAGTTCCACACTGCGCTCGTAGCCGGCCACGAGCCGCGCCAGAGCGAGCGTCATGTCCAGCGTATGCTGGACATCGTGATACGTCGTGTCACATCCGCGGTAGCCGGGAAAGCGGCCGGTGAAAAGCCGTTCGAAATCGTAAAAACCCAGCCAGAGCTTGTCGAATGAGGCCCCCGGGAAAGTTTCGCTGAACAAAAGGTGCACCGCATTGCGCACAGCCGCCGGGTTACTCACTTGTACTGAGTCGGTAACGTCATAGTCGCTGCGGCGGTCTTGGGACATGATGTTTTTCTTGTTGTTATTCGCGAGGGTCCCGCCTCGGAAGCTGTCGACTCGACTTCTCAACACCGCCCCGTGGCGGGCTCGCGGTACTTATGATCATACACATTGGTGTCCCGACGCGTTGGGCAAATGCCAGCAATATGTCATATCGGCGGGCCAAAACGGCGTTAACCCATTACAGTGAGAACTCGGCGACGACGGGCGCGTGGTCGGATGGCCGCTCCCAGGCACGCGGCTCGCGGTCGATATAGCTCGCGGTGCAGGCCGCGGTCATTGCCGCGCTTGTCAGGATCAGGTCGATTCGCAAGCCCGCATTCCGCCGGAATCCGGCCGCGCGATAGTCCCACCAACTGAAGCTCTTTTCCGACTGCTCGAACTTGCGAAATACATCGTCCAGACCAAGCTCGAGCAGTCGGCCCAGTGCGCTGCGCTCGGCGGGACTGCACAGCACTGCCTCGCCCCATTTCTCGGGGTCGTAAACGTCGGCATCGGCTGGAGCAATGTTGAAATCGCCGAGCACGACCAGTTTTTCGTGCTGCTCGAGTTCCTGCTTGAGAAACGCGTGCAGGGCTGAGAGCCAGGCGAGTTTATAGGCATACTTCTCCGAACCGACCTCCTGGCCGTTCGGGACATACAGGTTGACGATGCGAATCCCCGCAACCGTAGCAGCAAGCACCCGACGCTGCTGATCCTCGAAGGCCGGGAGTTCCGTTACGGGATCCTCGAGCCGGGTGCGTGAGACGGTGGCAACACCGTTATAGGTTTTCTGTCCGTTGGCGAGCGACTCGTAACCCGCATCGGCCAGCTCGCCAAAAGGAAAAACTTCGCTGACTTGTTTGATCTCCTGGAGAACCAGGACGTCCGGCTGATGCGCCGCGAGCCACTCGAGAACCTGCGCCAGCCTGACCTTCATCGAATTGACATTCCAGGTCGCGATCCTCATCAAGCTTCGATCCCGTTGAGCCTCAGCAGTGCATCGATCTCGGGCTTTCGGCCGCGAAAGGCGATGTATGCCTGCATGATGTCTCGGCTGCCACCAATTTCCAAGATTTCGCGGCGAAAACGCCCGGCGGCTGCGGTATCGAAAATGCCGGCCTCCTCGAAAGCTCCGAAAGCGTCCGCTGCAAGCACTTCAGCCCATTTGTAACTGTAATAGCCCGCGGCATAACCGCCGCCAAATATGTGCGAGAACGCATGCGGCAGGCGGTTGTAATCCGGGTGGTGAATCAGCGCGATCTCGTTGCGGACTTCGCCGAGTATCTCGAGCGCGCGCGAACCCGCCTGTGGATCATATTCTGCGTGCAGACGGAAGTCGAACAGCGCGAACTCGAGTTGGCGCAGCATTGCGAGCGCGGCGCCGACCTGGCGAGAATGCTCGAGTCGGGAAAACAGGTCTGCTGGCAGTGTTTCCCCCGTCTCGATATGTCCTGAACAGCGTTCGAGCACCGAGAAATGCCAGGCGAAATTCTCCATGAACTGACTGGGCAGCTCGACAGCATCCCAGGGAACGCCGTTGATGCCGGCGATACTCGGAAAGTCAATGCGGGTCAGCAGGTGATGCAGCATGTGGCCGAATTCATGGAAAAGCGTCTCGACGCCGCTGTGCGGCAGCAAGGAGTGCCCGGCGGTATCCGGCTGCGGGAAATTGCAGACGAGGTAGCCTACCGGTAGCGCAGTCTCGCCTTTGAGCCGCATCCGATTGACGCATTCGTCTACCCAGGCGCCGCTTCGCTTACCGCTGCGTGCGTAGAGATCCGTGTAGAAACCACCAATCGCTTCGCCCTGTTCATCATAGACACCGTAATAAGCAACCGTCTCGTGCCAGGTGGCGATACCCTGTTCCTCGATCAATGATATGCCGTAGAGTTTTTCCGCGAGTGCGAAGAGCCCACTGATAACCCTATCGGCCGGAAAATACTGGCGCAGTTGTTCGTCCGAGATCGAGTAACGTTCCTGTTTGTATTTCTCGAGCCAGTAGGCCACGTCCCAAACGGCGAGTTCGAAGCCTGCGAATGAAGCGAGTTCGGCGAGTTCACGCTCTGCGGCGGGCCGCGTTCGATGGGCCAGCTCACGCAAGAAATGAAGTACCTCCGGCGTCGAGGCGGCCATCTTTGTTGCGAGCGAGTATTCCGCGAAATTATCGAAGCCGACGAGCCGGGCCGCTTCGTGCCGAAGTCGCATGATCTCCTCGATGTTGTCGCTATTGTCCCATTTGTCTTTGTCGCCCTGGTCGGAGGCGCGGGTCGACCAGGCACGATAAAAGGCCTCTCTGAGATCCCGGCTGTCCGCGTGGGTCATGACATTGAGGAACGTCGGCAAATCGAGTTTCAGCAGCCAGCCGTCCTGCTCGTTAGTTTTGGCGTCTTCACGGGCACGGGCAATCGCTCGCTCGGGCAGTCCGGCAAGTTCGGATGCACTCGAGATGCTGAGGCTCCAGGCATCGGCAGCATCCTGGACGTTGTGCTCGAACGCCGCCTGCATTGCCGCGAGCTTTTGCATGACGGCTTTGAAGCGAGCCTTCTCGTCGTCAGGGAGATCGACGCCGGCAAGGCGAAAATCCCGCAGCGCCTTGGCCACCAACATGCGCTCCGGTGACTCGGGCGTCTCGCCAAGCGAGCGTTGGACCGCCCGGTAGGCACGCTGCAGCCTCGCATCCTGGGCAATATCGGTTGCATATTCGGTCAAAAGCGGCAGGGCTTCCTTGTAAGCCTCACGCCAGCCGAGCGATCCGAGCACGCTCTGCAGGTGGCTAACGGGTGAAAAGACGCGTGAGAGGCAGTGATCCATCGATTCGACTGGCGAGATGAGCGAATCAAAGTCATGGGACTCTGGGTCATCGAGCAGCGCATCGAGCTTTTGACGATTGGCTGCGATAAGCTCGCGGATCGCTGGACCGACATGTTCGGGACATATCTCCGAGAAGCGGGGAAGTTGCGAGGTATCGAGAAGCGGATTGGTCATGGTCTTACCAGCTGGTCTTTTTCGGCGCGCGATGTTAACACAGGGACTATCCGGGAGGCGTTTTGGACAGGCAATACGACGTTTTCGTTATCGGCGGCGGCAGTGGTGGCATTGCTTATGCGCGCCGCGCGGCGGAGTATGGAACTCGAGTCGCACTGATCGAATCGGGCAGCTTGGGCGGCACCTGTGTGAACGTCGGCTGCGTGCCGAAAAAAGTGATGTGGTATGCCGCGAGTCATGCGCATCATCTCGCCGACGCGGCCAGTTACGGCTTCAACGTGACGCTCGACGGACACGAGTGGCCGACGCTGAAGGCGGGCCGTGATGTCTATGTTGCGCGCCTGAACCAAATATACGCGGCGAATCTCGAGCAGAGCGGTGTCGATTACTTTTCCGGTTCGGCACGGTTCTTGGACCCGCATACGATCGCCGTCGCAGATGCACGGTATACAGCCGAGCGCGCAGTGATCGCAACGGGTGGGCAACCCATCGTTCCCGCAATCCCCGGAGCCGAACGCGGCATCACCTCGGACGATTTCTTCGCCCTAGAAGCCATGCCGAGGCGAGCGATCATTGCCGGCAGTGGCTACATCGCGGTCGAGCTTGCGGGGGTGCTCGGTGCACTCGGTTGTGAAACACGGCTGGTCGTGCGCAAGGACAGCGTGTTGCGAAGTTTCGATCCCATGCTCGGCAGCGAGCTGCTCACGGCTATGCAAAAAGACGGTATCGCCATCGACACCGGGGTTGTGCCGAAAGCACTCGAGAGCCGCGATGGCGAGTTCTTCCTGCACGCTGAGGACCAGCGCATCTTCGGTGGCGTCGATTGCGTGCTGTGGGCGGTCGGCCGGCGTCCGAATACTGATGGACTTGAACTCGATGCGGCCGGCGTTACAGTTGATAGCGCCGGCTTTATTTCGGTTGATGACTATCAGCAGACCAATGTCGAGCATATATTTGCGCTCGGCGACGTGACGGGCCGACAGGCACTGACCCCGGTTGCGATCGCCGCGGGTCGCCGGCTTGCCGACCGACTCGATGGCAGCATGACGGGCCGGCGCCTCGATTACGAACTCATACCCACGGTTGTTTTCAGTCACCCGCCGATTGGCACGGTCGGGCTGACCGAAGCCGAGGCCAGGGAAGTCTACGGAGGCGCCGTCAAGGTATATGAATCCCGGTTTACGGCGATGTATTTTGCACTTACCGAGAAACGGCAGCGTTCCGTCATGAAGCTGATCACGGCGGGCGATGAGGAACGCGTGATCGGCTGCCATGTCATCGGTGACGGCGCCGATGAAATGTTGCAAGGTTTTGCCGTTGCGATCCGTATGGGCGCTACTAAGGCCGACTTCGACGATACGGTCGCGATTCACCCGACGAGCGCGGAAGAACTCGTCACTATGCGCTGACGGCAAGCTGCTTAAGAACCGGCCCCGTATCCGGGCGAATGCCGCGCCAGATGTGGAAAGATTCTGCAGCCTGTTCCACGAGCATGCCCCAGCCCATGATGGCTTTCGCCGCACCGCAAGCCCTCGACCAGGCACAGAATGGCGTCGACTGCAGGGCGTAGGCAAGGTCATAACAGATGGTTTCGGATCCGATGGCCGTCTCGGGATACGGCGGCAATTCGCCGCTCAGGCTGGCCGACGTGGCATTTACGAGCAGATCGAATTTTTCTGCTGCCGGTACGGCATCGAACCCGCAAACGGCAAGGTTGCCGAGATGTCCGAATCGCTCGAGCAGGGCTTCGGCCTTGTCGAGGGTCCGATTCGCAATCCAGAGCTCGGCCGGACGCATGTCGAGTAATGGGCCGACGATGCCGCGAGTCGCGCCTCCGGCCCCGAGGATCAGGATGCGCGCATCCTCGATAGGGATGTGCAGGTTGGACGTGAGATCCTTTATCAGGCCAATGCCATCGGTATTGTCACCGAGGACCTGTCCGGCCTCGAAGCTCAGCGTGTTGGCGGCTCCGGCGAGCTGCGCGCGATCACTGAGGTGATCGACGAGGCGCACGACAGCTTCTTTGTGGGGCACGGTAATGTTCAAGCCTTTGCCGCCAGTCGCCTGGAACTGACGGATCGCGGTTTCGAGGTCATTCGGCGCGACTTCGAGCAATTCGTAGCGAATCGCTTCGCCGGTCTGCGCGGCGAACAAGCGGTGGATGGTCGGCGATCGACTGTGGGCGACCGGGTAGCCCATGACGCCGTAGCGATCTGGAGGTATCTGCTCGGCAGTCAACTCAAGGCGTCCGACCCGGTGTGCGCGTCATGAGCCTACTGACACGGGCGGCTCACGGTGATGATTCGTCGAGCCAACGCGCAGCGACAGGAGCGTAATAAGTCAGGATGCCGCAGGCACCGGCACGCTTTATGCACAGCAGCGATTCGAGCACTGCCTTGCGCTCATCTAGCCAGCCGTTGGCCGATGCCGCCTTCAGCATCGCGTATTCGCCGCTGACCTGATAGCCGAAGGTCGGCACGGCGAAAGTATCCACGACCCTTCGTATGACATCGAGATACGGTAATGCTGGTTTGACCATGACGAAGTCGGCGCCCTCGTTCAGATCGAGCGCAACTTCCCTGAGTGCCTCGTCAGAGTTCGCTGGTGCCATCTGGTAGCTTGCCTTGTCCCCGCTGCCGAGGTTGCCAGCAGAGCCGACGGCATCGCGGAACGGTCCGTAGAAGCACGACGCGTACTTCGCAGCATAAGCGAGGATGAGCGTGTTGGCGTGACCCCCAGTCTCTAGTGCCGTACGAATTGCCCCGACCCGGCCATCCATCATGTCCGACGGAGCGACGATATCGGCACCGGCCTCGGCGTGCGAAACGGCCTGACACACGAGCATGTCCACGGTGACATCGTTAAGCACATAGCCCGAATCATCAATAATCCCGTCCTGGCCGTGGGTGGTGTATGGATCCAGCGCGACGTCGGTTATGACGGCGAGCTCGGGGAAGGTTTCCTTGATTGCCTTGACGGCACGTTGAGCCAGGCCGTCGGGATTCGCGCATTCGGCGCCGTCGAGCGTCTTTTTCGACTCGTCAACGACCGGGAACAGTGCGACAGCCGGTATGCCCAGCTCGGTCGTGTTCTTGAGTTCGACGAGCAGCTTGTCGATACTCTTTCGTTCGATACCGGGCATCGAGGGTACCGGCTCGACTCTACCCTCACCGTCGAGGACGAAGACAGGGTAGATAAAGTCGTCGACGCTTAGCCCTGACTCGGCGACCAGTCGGCGCAAAGTCGCACTGCGCCGGCTCCGACGGGGCCGGACTTTCGGGTACTGGCCTGAGATCTCTGAACGCATAGACAGGACAACAAGTGATAAGAACCTTTTATTTTCCCTGTATTTACGAGCCGTTTCCACGCCTCGGCGCAAAAAAGTTACCATCCGCGTAATAAATCGCTCGTGGTTTCGGTCCTCTCCAATGCATGATGCCAACGCCGACAATGCCCGGCGGCGTCGTTTCGACGAGCTCGTAGGGACATTTCATGCTGACATGTTCCGCTACGCCGCCTGGCTGAGCCGCGACAAGGCGATTGCCGAGGACGTTGTTCAGGAAGCGCTGCTGCGGGCCTGGAAGTCGCTGGATGCGTTGCGCGATGACGCTGCGGCAAAGGCCTGGTTGCTGACGATTGTCCGTCGCGAGAATGCGCGCTATTTCGAGCGCAAACGCCTCGAGACGGTTGATATCGACAACCTGGCACCGTCGCAAGCCGCGCTGCTCGCGGAACAACCGAGCGACGAGCTCAATGATTTGCGGCAGGGCATTTATGCGCTGGAGGACGGTTATCGTGAACCCCTCGTCCTGCAGGTTCTAATGGGCCTGAGCACGAAGGAGATCGCAGAACAGATGGGACTCAGCCAGGGCGCAGTACTGACAAGGCTCCACCGAGCCCGGGCGCAACTGAAAGACAGCCTGTCGGGGTAAGCGACCAAAGGGTGACTGACACAACGATGAACTGCGAGGAATATCGGGAGGCAATAACGGCGGATCCGCGTTTCGCTGATGCAGCGGAGCACCGCGTCAGCTGCCCAGCCTGCGCCACGCTCCGCGAGCAGCTGCTCGCCCTCGACGCGCGTATCGCCGAGGCGCTGGCGCTGGAAGTGCCGCCACTTAAGATGCCGGATTTACCCGAGGTCGATACCGAGAAGGTCGTAACCATCGGTAAGCCTCGGCTCTCGGCTCCGGGCTGGCTCGCGCTCGCGGCTAGTGTGCTCGTTGCTGGCGTACTCGGCGTGCGTATGCTTGGGACGGGCATCGAATATGGATCGCTCGCCGAAGAAGTCCTCGCGCACGTGGATCACGAACCGTACGCCATGCGTGTAACGAGCGAGAGAGTTTCCACCGAGGGCTTGCGCAGGGTCGTACCGGACAATGTGGCAAACTTCGACCCGGACGAGGCGCTGATCACGTACGCGCAGACCTGCGTGATCAACGGTCGCGAGGTACCACACCTGGTCATCCAGGGCGTTGCCGGACCGGTCATGATCCTGTTGATGCCGGAGGAAACAGTGGCCACGCCGCTGCCGTTGTCTGACGAAGATAGCCACGGCGTAATATTGCCCGTTGGTGACGGCAGTATTGCGATTGTTGGCAGCCGCAATGAGCCCCTCGGGAAACTCGAACGAGTTGTTAAGAAATCGGTAATGTGGAGCACCTGAAATCTGCGTTGCCAACTACGATGCCCGCGTTGGGCGAGAAACCTCAAGTAGGAGAAAGTGATGTCTGATAGAAAAAGCGTAAAACCTGTTGCTCTTGCAGTCGGTGCTGCCCTGGCAGGTACCTTTGCCCTGAGTGGAATGGCAGCAGCCGATACCGTCGACAACCCGTTTGCAATCGACTCCCTGAGCGCAGGCTATATGCTCGGTGAAAGCGAGGGATCGTGTGGTGGTGACAAGTCCGAGAAGGGCGAGGCCGAAGGTAGCTGTGGTGAAGGGTCGTGTGGCGCTGATAGTGAGAAGGAAGGCGAAGGCAGCTGTGGTGAGGGATCCTGCGGCGCTGATAAAGAGAAGCAAGGCGAAGGCAGCTGTGGTGAAGCCGGCGAGAAAGAAGGTGAAGGCTCCTGCGGCGAAGGCTCGTGTGGCAGCTCCACCTGAGCGCGACGAGATAAACAGCTGAAGTGAATTTAAGCCCGCGCGAAGCGCGGGCATTTTTTGCGCGCCGCGCATCGAAGCGACCATGATGCTCAATCGTGTGTTAGCTTGAAGCGATCATGAACGCGAGGACACGACGATGCCGGTGGGCGGAGGGCATGAGCCAGGCTTACCTCGATTATCACGATCATGAATGGGGAGTGCCGGTCCACGATGATCGCAAACAATTTGAATTCCTGATACTCGAAGGCGCCCAGGCCGGGCTGAGTTGGTCGACCATTCTGCACAAACGGGACGGATACCGGCGGGCATTTGCAGATTTTGACCCCGAAACGGTGGCCCGGTTTACGGTCCGACGCATCGACAGGCTGCTCACCGATCCATCGATTGTTCGCAATCGCCTCAAGGTCGAAGCCGCCGTGTCGAACGCCAGAGCGTTTCTTGCTGTCAAGGAAGAGTTCGGTAACTTCAGTGACTACATCTGGGGTTTCGTCGGTGGCCGGCCGATTCAGAATAATTTCCGCCAGGACCAACAGATTCCGGCCACGTCGAAAGAGTCGGACCGCTTGTCTCGGGATCTGCGAGCTCGCGGCTTCAAGTTCGTCGGCAGCACAATTATTTATGCGCACATGCAGGCTACCGGCCTCGTCAATGACCATGTCGTTGGCTGCTTCCGGCATGCCCAATGTCGCGCGCTCGGTGAGCGATAGGCGCGCGGGGCCAGAGACAGCGCTTGCATTTGCTCTTTGGCGGGCGGATTATCGGATCGATCCCGCCAATCAAACCAATAAGAAGGGGGATGCTATGACGATCGAATTTGAGCGCCAGCCGTCGCTGGCATTCTGGTTTATCGGCGGTGCGGCCCTGATCTGGAACCTTTTCGGACTGATTGTTTACATCGGTCAGGTCAGCGCGACACCCGAAGGACTCGCCGCGGCAAATTACACACCGGAACAGATCGCTTTCATCGAGTCGACACCTGCCTGGGTCACCTCGGCATTCGCCATATCGGTAACCGCCGGCGTGCTTGGCTGCGTGTTTTTACTGCTAAGAAAAGCATGGGCACTGCCCATGTTTGTCATTTCTCTGATCGCCGTGATGATCCAGAATGTCCACAGCTTCGTGCTCGAAAATGTTACCGTGGTCTTCGGCACGACGCCGCTAATGATCCAGTCGGCGGTCATTCTGATCGCAATCAGTCTCGTGTTTTACGCTCGCAGAATGCGGACAAAGGGCTGGATCAGCTAATTGCCGATTCGAATTACGGTTATCGCGGACAAGCCCTGAGGCGTGTTGTGAGAAATGCCGCCTAAGTAGATGCTGTCGGGAAGCAACCCGCTCCAGCTGACGCTCACGCTATCAGAGGTTCCCGCGTTGACGAAAGCCGGGCCGTTCGCTGTCATGTTGCCCTGGTCGTCAATCAATCCGAAAGACCACGCCAGCAGCTGGTAGTTCGCGCCCGGCCCGCCCGTTGACTGGTCGGTCGAAAAGCCGTGTACGAGCACCGCGTAGCGGCCCGCAGCCGGCAACAGAATGTTGTACTCCTCTTGTGATGTCGGGTTTCCGCTTTCGCCTAGAGGCAGGCAATTGACGTTGTCGGAGCAGAAGAACACGTACAGATCGAGGTCGTCGTTGCCGTCGGTGAGCGAGTCGAAAAGCGCGAAGCGCAGGTAAGCCTGGTCGGGTGGCACGTCGATAAGATGAGCGGTTACGCCATTGTCCGTGCGAAACGTGAATGTCTTGGTGCTGTCATTGTCTACGCTGCCGTTGATGATCAGCGGCAGTCGCAAACCGTGAACCCCCGGCAAATAGCTGCCGGTATAACCGAACTCGATCGGGAAACTCAATGAGCCGCTCTCGCCGAAAGCGGTTACCTGAGCCGGTGCGGTCACAGAGATCGGGCGGATCGCGATGCTGCTGAAGACGTCGTGTTCGGGTCCGACCCAGGTTAAGGAGCCGAAACGCCATTGATCGAGCGGGCCGGACTCAAATGTGAAGTTGACGTCGAACGAGGCGGACTGGCCCGGTCCGAGCGAGAGATTGCCCGGGTCGACCGACACGGAAAGTCCCGCCGGCGCGACGACTTCTGCCGTGTAACTTTGTGCCTCTTCGGAGACGTTGGTGACCCGGCGGGTGATGGTGCGGCTGCTTGCGAGCCGCTCCAGCGCAATCGACGGCTGATTGAGGTTTGCTGCATCGGTGTCGAAGCCGGCCGCGGCGAGGTCCGTGCAGCGCGTCGCCGAGACCGCGCTCAGCGCATTGCCGCAGGCGAATGCGTCGAACTCATCAGCGCTGACGTCATAGACCAGGCCCGGATCGAGCGCCAGATTCGGCACGACATGACCAGCCCCGAAATCGAACGGGATCGCCGCATCGACGCCGTCGGAGGCAGAGACGGATTGACGGGCCGTGGTCATCAGTGCCGATTTGATCGCTGCTGGACTCCAGTCCGGATGTGCCTGCATCAGCAACGCGGCAACGCCGGCAACATGCGGGGTCGACATGGATGTACCCGAGAGGTAGGCATAACGCTCACCTGGCGTCGAATTGACCGCGTCTGGCGTGAAACCTGCGAGTATGTTGACGCCGGGCGCGGTCACATCGGGCTTGAGTACATCGCCAATGGGGCCCGGGCCGCGAGCCGAGAAGCTGCCCATCACGTTGCCCGTGTCTGCTTCGGTCAAGAGCAGTCCCGCCTCGAGCAGCACGGAAACTTCACTGCCGGCGTCGAGTTCGTCGACG
>JABAOE010002250.1_pt1 | contig 11309 bp, 9 predicted proteins | sample 7062141 | NCBI WGS metagenome assembly JABAOE01 (sample SAMN14538627, study PRJNA623070) | marine sediment metagenome | biome: marine biome [ENVO:00000428]; feature: marine pelagic biome [ENVO:01000023]; material: deep marine sediment [ENVO:00002113] | place: India: Gulf of Khambhat ...
GTGAAGATGGAGACGCAATTGTCGAGCGGATCGCGCGTGCAATGGATATAGCTGGCCCTGGGAAACAGCAGCGCGATCAGCCACAGCCGCTCGAAATTGTGCGGCATCTTGTCGGTGACATGCGGCGCGGTGGCGGAAAATTTCTTCAGGTAGTCCAGGAACTCCCCGGCGATCGCCGCGGCCCGCCCGGCGTCCAGATCGCGGACGGTCCTGGCGAACTCCTCCAGGTCGTCGCCGCGGAAGCCGAGGACATCGGTGGCGTGGTTGAAGAACACCAATTCGCTGCCGGCATAGACCCTGGGGTGAGAGGCGATGATCTGCTCCGTCAAGGTGGTGCCGGAGCGCGGCATGCCGAAGACGAAGATGGGACGGTTGCTGTCGTTGCCGAACTCGGCCCGCGCGGCGAAGAACTCGGCGGTGAACAACTCCTTCAGAAACGCCACTTTTTCGGCATAGGCGGCCAGATCGTAACTGTCGTAATCGGTTTTCTTGGCGGCCACATAATGGCGAAAGGCGCGATCGTGCTGGCCGATGTCGTTGGCCATCTTGCCGGCCGCCCAGAGCAGCGAAGAGCGGGCCTTTGCCTGATCCTTGCGGTCATAATTTCCAAGCAGCCCCTCGACTGAATCGATCTCTGAGGCATCGCCGGAAAACTTCTGGCCCATGGCATAGCCGCGCCATGACTGCGGCACGCGCAAGCCGCGAGCGATGGCGTCGCGATACATGGCTGTTGCGGCGGCGTGGTCGCCCTGCGCCATCCTGACCTGCGCCAGGCCGGTGAAGGCGCGGGGATAGTCCTTGCGGATGGCCAGCGCCCGCTTGAAAAAGATCTCCGCCTTGTCCGGCCGGTCGGATTTCCGGTAGACATCGCCAAGCACGGTCAGCCCCTCGGGATCGCTCGGCGCCAACCTGACCGCCTTCAGGAGCTGCTCCTCGGCCTCAAAGAACATGCTCGCCTCAAGATAGGCGCGCCCCAGCTTGACGAGAAAATCCGGCGCCTTCGGCCGACCCTTGACGGCCTTTTCAAAACAGCGGATGGCGACATCGATATCACTGGAGCGGGCGGCGACAAGCCCCATCAGATAATTGGCGTCGGGCTGGTCGGGATACTTTTTCAGCACCGCATAATAGCGCTGTGCCGCTTCATCCTTGCGGCCCGCCCTTTCCAGCATCATGCCTTCCTGCAGAATGCGGCGGGCATCTTCCGGAACGCCCGATCTGCGGCGGCCGGCGGTGGCCGGCACGGCACGGGACTTGTTCTGCGAAGGTGCGGCCATCGGCGAATCCCGACTGGTTTCCCAAGTTTATCTGGACCCGGCCGGGCAAAATTGCAAATGCCAACGACCCTCCGGCGGCTTCGCGGCAGCCAGGCCGCAGCTGCGCCTGGCTTAGCCAAAAAGCCTGAGAAAGCCGATGAAACGTTTCAGCCAGGGGTTCTGCAGGCTCGGCGTATAGTAGCTTAAGGCGGCGCGCTTGGCGGTTTCCGACAGGGTCGGATAGGGCAGCACCATGCCGGTCAACGCCTTGACGCCAAGCCCTTGCGAGACGGCGAGCGCCCACAGGCCGATCAGTTCGCCGGCATGGCGGCCAACGATGCCGGCGCCGACGACGCGGCCCTTTTTGGTGGTGATCACCTTGACCTCGCCGGTGGTGGCACGCTCCGTCTGGGCGCGGTCGTTTTCGGCAAAGGGCCAGCGCAATATGCGGATATCGCCATGGCGCTGGCGCGCCTGGTCTTCGGTCAGGCCGACATGCGCCAGCTCCGGATCGGTATAGGTCGCCCAGGTGACGAGATCACTGTTCACCTTGCCGCCGAAGCGGAACAGGACGGAACGGATGACAAGCCCGGCCTGATAGCCGGCCCAGTGGGTAAATTGCGGGCCGCCGGCGATATCGCCTGCGGCATAGATGCGGCGGTTCGTCGTGCGAAGCCTGGCATTGACCCTGATGCCGGCCCCGTCGAAGGCGACGCCGGCCTCTGCAAGACCGAGATCGTCGACATTGGGCGCCCGCCCGACGGCGACCAGCAGGTCGCTGCCCTCCACCGTCTCCTCGCCGGCCTCCGTTGCGACCGTGACGCGGACCCCGGAACGGCCGTATTTGGCGACGCCGGTGACCTTGGCACCCTCGCGAAGCACGACACCGTCGGCCCTGACGGCATCGACGACCCGCGCGGCCAGTTCCGGATCGTCCCTGCCCATCGCCGTAAGGGCCTCCAGGACGGTAACCTGGGCGCCGAGGCGCGCGAAGGCCTGGGCCAGTTCCATGCCGATCGGGCCGCCGCCGACAATGACCAGGTGTCTGGGCAGTTTTGTCAGGTCGAAAACGGATTCGTTGGTCAGGTAGGACACCGTGTCCAGGCCGGGGATCGGCGGCACCAGCGGCGAGGAACCGGTCGCGATGACGAACCGTCGGGCCCTGATCTGCGTGTCGCCGGTGACCAGGGTGCGCCGGTCGGCAAAGCGACCGGCGGCGCGAATGACGTTGACGCCCAGGCCGGTGAAGCGCTCCTGCGAATCGTTGGGATGAATGGCGGCAATGACTTCATGAATGTGATCGTGGACGCGTCTGTAATCGACCTTGGCCTCGCCGGTCCTGACGCCGAACGCCGCCGCTTCGGCGATTGCGTGGGCGTGCTTGGCCGCGGCGATCAGGGCCTTGGAGGGCACGCAGCCGTAATTCAGGCAGTCGCCGCCCATCTTGCCCTTTTCGATCAGCACCACGGAGGCACCGAAAGCGGCGGCGGCGGCGGCGACGGTCAAGCCGGCGGAGCCGGCGCCGATGACGCAGATGTCTGGCCGCAGAATATCGCCCATCGTCGCCGCCGCCCCTGTCAGTGCGGATCGTCAGTCGGCGGGACGACGCGCCCGCCGGATGCGTTTGACCACGATCGGCAGCAGCGCCGCAAGGCCCAGCGCGCCCAGGCCGATCAGAAGCTCCGGCGAGGCGAGCGGGCCTTCCATGTCAATCGCACTGCTGATGCCCTGTCCGAAATAGGCATAGGCGAAGGTGCCCGGCAGGATGCCGATGAAGGTCGCCAGCACATAGGGGCCGAGGCGCATGCCGAACAGCGCCGGCGCCAGGTTGATGATCCAGAAGGGAAAGATCGGAGCCAGGCGCAGGAACAGAAGATAGCTGAACGAATCCTCCTGGAATCCCTCCTGCAGCTTCTTGATCCGGTCGCCGGCCTTGCGCTGCAGCAAATCGCCAAAGGCGGTGCGCGCGGCGAGAAAAATGATCGTTGCGCCGATGGTCGCCGAAACGACCGTCAGCAAGCCACCAAGCAGCCAACCGAAGCTGAAGCCGGAAGCAATGGTCAGGAAGCTGGCGCCGGGAAACGACAGGGCGACGGCGACAATGTAGACAGCCATGTAGGCGAGCGCGGCAAGCACGATGTTGCGGGCGACAAAGTCCTGCAGCGCCTCGCGATTGTCCGACAGCGTCTGCAGCGAAATATATTCTTGCAGGCCGAGGCCGTAGGCGACGGCGATGGCCGTGGCGATGATGCCGATGGGCAACCAGCGTTTAAGCGGATGCCTGCTCGGTACTTCGCTGCCGTTTTCGAGCTCAGCCACAGTGATCGGTTCCATTTCGTCGCGGACGGCGGTTTCAGCCTGCATCGTTTAAGCTCCAGTCGTAAACATATCGGTTAGGCGAACCCAGTGCCGCCAACCGGCCTTTCAATGGCGGTTCGGCATAGGCCGTCCAGTGGCGTAGCAGACCGGCGGCGGCGCCGAAGTCGGCGGCGTACCAGCGATAGATCTTGGAGGCGATGAGGCGATTGCCGTCAACCGACAGGCCGCGCGGATTGTTGACATAGGCGCGCGCACCGTCCCGCAATTGCTGCTTCAGCGTTGCGGCGCGATAGGCCCGCTTTTGCAGATTGGGGCAGCCGACGGAAGCGCAATTGAGCGCATAGTGAACAAGCGGGTCGGGAAAATGCCGGCGCAGGATGTCGTGCTCGATGTTGTCGAGAGACAAATCGCGGCCCTGCAGCCTGATCAGCTTGGCCCGCCACGGCCCGCGACCGAAAAACCCGCCGCCAAGGTCGATGTCCTTGATCGACGCCACCGGGTAATATTGTGCGACGATTTGCAGCGTCTTGGCGTTATAGAGATTGATCCAGAACGCCATCTGCTCGCCGGCCGGCAAGGCCGATGGCCGGACAGCCTGCAATTGCGCCACATAGGCGGCAAGGCTGTCGAGCGCGCGGCTTTTCAGCTTGGCATAGCGGACCCGGTTGAGGCCGTCGGCGCCGGCAATGACATAGGCATCAAGGACCGCCTCGAACGCGGCATGGTCGGCCGTCGCGGCCGCGCGGCCGATGAGCGGCGGCGCGGCGAGAGCGGCGGCAAGGCCGCCCACCACGGCGCGGCGCGTCATTCGGGTTCGGTCACGATGTGTCGTCATCGACAGGCTCATTGCTCAATCCACCTGGGCTCAATCCGCCTGGGCTCAATCCACCTGGGCTCAATCCACCTGGGCTCAATCCATCTGGGCTCGATCCGTCTGGCTGATCGCGGCTGCAGCGCAGCATTTGCGGGCCGGCACAGACCGGCCAGGTGCCGGTGGCAGCCTATGTAGGACAAAACGCCGGCCGATGCGGGCTTTCACCGCGATTTGATAGCGCGGCAGCCAGCGATCACCGGCCCGTGATGACTGGCCCGAACGTTGACTTGGCGAGGGCTTTGACCCTATATCGCGCTCGGCTTATCCGGGGCCGGCCGTGCTGGTCCACGCCTCGGCCAAATCCCGAATACCGACGCAGCGCAGGCGGCTTTTGTCGCCAAGCCGTGTCCTGAACCGCGAGGGCCGCGTCGGCGGCGATTGACAGATGAAACGCACATTCCAACCAAGCCGGCTGGTCCGCAAGCGTCGCCACGGATTCCGCGCCCGCGCGGCGACGCGCGGCGGCCGCAAGGTGCTGGCCCGACGCCGGGCAAAAGGGCGCAAGCGCCTGTCGGCCTGACGGCCCGATCCGGTGCCAGGCCGGCGTCATGGAATCCGGCTTCAGGGAGCCCGGTGTCATGGAGCGCCTGAAAAAGCGGCGCGACTATCTCGCCGCCGCCGGCGGGTCCAGGGCCGTGCGCAAGGCCTTCATCCTGCAATCGCGGCGGCGCGAGGATACGGGTCCGGCGCGGTTCGGCTTTACCGTGACGCGCAGAACCGCGCGCAATGCCGTGGACCGCAACCGCATTCGCCGGCGGCTCAGACAGGCGGCCCGGCTGGCCGGCCAGGCGGCGACAGGCCATGACCTTGTGCTCATCGGCAGGCGCGCCGCCCTGTCGGTTCCCTTCGGCGATCTGGTGGCCGATCTGGAAACCGCCATTGAGGAGACAAGCGCCTGTGCCCGGTCGGGCGACAAGCGTGGTAAGGACAACACGGCCGGCGTGCGAAAACGCGGCCGGCAGAGCGGCGCGCGCGGCGTGGCGCGGAGACAGACCGGATGAATAACAACCGCAACGTGCTGATTGCGATCACCCTGTCGTTCGCGATCCTCGTGGCCTGGCAATATTTCGTCGCCGGGCCGCGGATCGAGGCGGAGAAGCAGCGCAAGCTGGCAGAGCAGGCGCGCATCGAACAGACGCAACCCGGACAGACCACGCCGGACGCCGCCCAGGCGCCGGCGTCGCAACCGGCGGTGCAGACGGGAGAGGCCGCCCAGACGCCGCAGGCGCCGCAGGCGCCGCAGGCGGCCGGCGGCGCCGATGTGCCGATTCCGCCGGCGGTTCCCGGTGGCCCCACACCGGCCATGCAATCGCGCCAGGCGGCCCTTGCCAGCGCCCGCCGCGTGGCCATCGAGACACCGTCGCTGAAGGGCTCCATCAATCTGACGGGCGGACGCCTCGACGACCTGCTGCTGACCAAATACCGCGAGACAATCGACCCGGCGAGCACGCTGATTGAGCTGTTCTCGCCGCTCGGCAGCGCCAATCCCTATTATGCCGAATTCGGCTGGGTCGCGGCGCAGGGCGGGCCGGCGGTGCCGAACGCACAAACCGAATGGTCCGCCGACGTCAGCCGGATCGCCGCCGACGGCTCCGTCACGCTGAGCTGGGACAACGGCGCCGGCCTGAGTTTCCAGCGGGTCATCAGTGTCGATTCCAACTATATGTTCAAGGTTCGCCAGAGCGTCACGAATTCCACCGGCGAAGCCGTGACGCTCTATCCCTACGGCCTGGTCAACCGACACGGCCTGCCGGAGATCAGCGGCTTTTTCATCCTGCACGAGGGCCTGATCGGCGTGCTCGGCGAGGAGGGCCTGCAGGAGGTCGACTACAAGGATCTCGACGACGACCCGGTCGTCACGCCGCCGCGCGTTGAAGAGGGCTGGCTCGGCATCACCGACAAATACTGGGCCGCCGCGCTTGTGCCGGCCGGCGGGCGGTCCTTCCAGGGGCGCTTTCTGAAAGGCACCGCCGGCCAGCGGCCAACCTATCAGGCCGACTTCCTTGGCGACGCCGTGACGATCCCCCCTAGCGGCTCGGCGACCAACGAAACGCTGCTTTTCGCCGGCGCCAAGGAGTTCGACGTCATCAATACCTATGAATCCTCAATCGGCATCGGCCGGTTCAACCTGCTGATCGATTGGGGGTGGTTCTATTTCCTGACCAAGCCGCTGTTCCAGATCATCAAATGGCTGTTCGACCTGCTCGGCAATTTCGGCCTCGCCATCCTGGCCGTCACGGTGCTGGTCAAGCTGGTCTTCTTCCCGCTGGCCAACAAGTCCTACGCCTCCATGAGCAAGATGAAGAAGGTGCAGCCGCAAGTGCAGAAGCTGCAGGAGCGCTTCAAGGACGACCGCATGGCGCTGCAGCAGGAGATGATGAAGCTCTACAAGACCGAAAAGATCAATCCGCTGTCGGGCTGCTTGCCGATCCTGATCCAGATCCCGGTCTTCTTCGCCCTCTACAAGGTGCTGTTCGTCACCATCGAGATGCGCCACGCGCCGTTCTTCGGCTGGATCCAGGACCTCTCGGCGCCCGATCCGACATCGATCTTCAACCTGTTCGGGCTGATCCCGTTCACCCCGCCGCAATTCCTGATGCTCGGCGTCTGGCCGCTGATCATGGGCGTCACGATGTTCATCCAGATGCGCATGAACCCGACGCCGCCGGACAAGACCCAGGCGATGATCTTCAACTGGATGCCGGTGATCTTCACCTTCCTGCTGGCCTCCTTCCCGGCCGGGCTGGTGATCTACTGGGCGTGGAACAATTTCCTGTCGATCATCCAGCAGGGCGTCATCATGAAGCGCCACGGCGTGAAGATTGAATTGTGGGACAACCTGGTCGGATTGATCGGCGCCAAGCCGGCGCCGGCGACCGGTAAGGATTCCGGAAAACCGGCCGGCAAGGCCAAGGAATCCGAGACGTCGGACAAGAAGGCCGACTAGGCGGTCCGTGATGTCCGGCCTGTTCGGCCGCCGCTGGCGCTTCGTCCTCTCAGCGCCCGACCAGGCCGCCCTGCCGCCGCAGGGGCCGCCGGAAGTCGCCTTTGCCGGGCGCTCCAATGTCGGCAAATCGTCGCTGATCAACGCGCTGACCGGCCAGAAGGGGCTGGCGCGCATCTCCAACACGCCGGGGCGCACCCAGGCGCTGAATTTCTTCGTGCCGGAAACCGACAGCGACATGCCGCCTTTGGTGCTGGTCGACATGCCGGGCTACGGCTTTGCCAGGGCGCCGAAGGCGCGGGTCGCCGCCTGGCACCGGCTGATTTCCGATTACCTGAAAGGCCGCACGACGTTGCGCCGCGTCTATCTGCTGGTCGATGCGCGGCACGGCATCAAGCCGGGCGATGAGGAGGTGATGGACCTCCTGGACGTCGCCGCCGTCTCCTATCAGATCGTGCTGACCAAGGCCGACAAGATACGGCCCTGCGCGCTCGACCGGCTTATTGCGGAAACCGGCGAGGCAATCAGGAAGCGGCCGGCCGCCCACCCGCAAGTGCTGGCGACGTCGGCACTCAGGATGACCGGCTTTGAGGAACTGCGATCGTCGGTCGCCGAATTCGCCGCCGGCTAGATTGAGCGCAAGGCGGCAAGCCGCTACAAGCACCTGCCGAGCGGCGGATGTCCCGCCGGTCTTGGCCAGCCCGAGCGACGCCAGGTGTGCGCCATGACAGATATGCCTTCCGATTCCACTACCAGCGGCCAGGACCGGGCGCGGCTGATCGCCGAGGCGCTGCCTTTCATGCAGCGCTACGAGGGCAAGACCGTGGTCATCAAATATGGCGGCCACGCCATGGGCGATGCACGGCTGGCCAAGGCCTTTGCCCGCGACGTGGCGCTCTTGAAGCAGTCGGGCGTCAATCCGGTGGTGGTGCATGGCGGCGGGCCGCAGATCGGCGCCATGCTGGAAAAACTCGGCATCAAAAGCACCTTCGAAGGGGGCTTGCGGGTCACCGACGCGGCGACCGTGGAAGTGGTCGAAATGGTGCTTGCCGGCTCCATCAACAAGCAGATCGTCGCCGCCATCAATGCGGAGGGCGAATGGGCGATCGGCCTGTGCGGCAAGGACGGCTCCATGGTGTATGCCAAGAAGGCAACGCGGAAAGTCGTCGATCCGGACTCCAGTATCGAGAAAATCGTCGATCTCGGCTTTGTCGGAGAACCGGCGGAGGTCGACCGGCGACTGCTCGATCTGCTGGCGAAATCGGCGATGATTCCGGTGATCGCGCCGGTGGCGCCGGGCCGCGACGGAGCGACCTACAACATCAACGCCGATACCTTTGCCGGCGCGGTTGCCGGGGCGCTGGCGGCGGAGCGGCTATTGTTCTTGACCGACGTGCCCGGCGTGCTGGACGCCGATGGCGCGCTGATTGAGGAACTCACGCTTGCCCAGGCGCGGGCGATGATCGCCCAGGGCGCCATTTCCGGCGGCATGATTCCCAAGGTGGAGACCTGCATTGCGGCGGTGGAGACCGGCGTTTCAGGCGTCGTCATCCTGAACGGCAGGACGCCGCATGCGGTGCTTCTGGAACTGTTTACCGACCACGGCGCCGGCACGCTCATCAAACCGTGATGACAAGGGCGATGAAGTCTTAACCGGGCGACCCTATATAATTGCCCCCAATGACTGTGTTGACCCAATGACGACGCTCACGGCGATCAGCCCGACATTTCCCGCCAATGGCGAACTGCGCGTGTTCCGGGCGGTCGAGGCCTGGATCTTCGACCTCGACAACACGCTCTATCCGCGCCACTCCAACCTGTTCCAGCAGATCGATGCGCGCATCCATGACTATGTGCAAAATCTCCTCGATGTCAGCCGTGACGATGCAAAGGTGATCCAGAAGACGTTTTACCGCGAGCACGGCACCACCTTGCGCGGGCTTATGGTGGAACACGATATCGATCCGGACGATTTCCTGGAGTTCGTCCACGACATCGACCATTCGCCGGTGGAGCCCGATCCGGCGCTCGGCGCCGCGATCGCGCGGCTGCCCGGCCGCAAGTTCATTTTCACCAACGGCTCGCGGCCGCATGCCGAAAAGGTCGCGGGACGACTCGGCGTGACGGAGCATTTTGAGGACATTTTCGACATCGTCGCCGCCGATCTGGTGCCGAAGCCGGATCGCCAGACCTATGAGCGCTTCATCAACCGGTTTGACGTGTTGCCGCAAAACGCCGCCATGTTCGAGGACCTGGCGCGCAATCTGCATGTGCCCAAGGCGATCGGCATGCGCACCGTGCTGATCGTGCCGTCGGGCGCCAGCGAGGTTGTCCATGACACCTGGGAGGCGGAAGGCCACAACGGCGACCGCCATGTCGATTTCATCACCGACGATCTGGCCGGCTTTGTCGCGGCCGTCGCCGATGTCGTGGCGGAGCGCGGTGTCGTGGCGGAGCGCGATGTCGGCGCCCAATAGGGGCGGCTGAAAAGTCTTGCGCTTGGCCGGGCCGGTCATGATATAGAACGGGCGGGAGGCTGGCGGCGGACGTGCCGCTCGCCAACCGGGTCAGGTCCGGAAGGAAGCAGCCCTAACGAGTTTCGGCGCGGGTTGCCGTTCAGTCTCCCACCAATCCAACGCAACCCGTTCGTCCCCGGTTTTCAGCGCCGCATCGCCGGCGCAAGGCCTAACGCCTTCACCTCGGCGACGGACCGGCGTATGACGGGACCATGAGTGAAAGCGGCGACAGCGCCCGTGCGGGCGGCTCCTACCAGGTTCTGGCGCGCAAATACCGCCCGGCGAGCTTCGACGATCTCATCGGCCAGGCGCCGATGGTGCGCACCTTGCGCAACGCCTTCGCCGCCGGCCGCATTCCCCATGCCTGGATGCTGACAGGCGTGCGCGGCGTCGGCAAGACGACGACGGCGCGGATCCTGGCGCGCGGCCTGAACTTCCAGCGCGACGACAAAAGCGGCGAGCCGACGGTCGATTTCGCCGAGACGGGCGTGCATTGCCAGGCCATCATGGAAGGCCGGCATCCCGATGTCATCGAAATGGATGCGGCATCGCATACCGGCATCGACGATATCCGGGAGATCATCGATTCGGCCCGCTACGTACCGGTCTCAGCGCCCTACAAGGTCTATATCATCGACGAAGTGCACATGCTCTCCAAGGCGGCCTTCAACGGCCTGCTGAAGACCCTGGAGGAGCCGCCGGAGCATGTGAAGTTCATCTTCGCGACGACCGAGATCCGCAAGGTGCCGGTCACCGTCCTGTCGCGCTGCCAGCGCTTCGATCTCAGGCGCATCGCCGCCGACGAACTGGTCGCCCATCTGGCGATGATCGCGCAAAAGGAAGGTGTGAGCGTCGAGCCGGAGGCGCTTGCAGCAATCGCCCGTGCCGCGGAGGGCTCGGTGCGCGACGCGCTGTCGATTCTCGACCAGGCGATCGCCCATGGCGGCGGCTCGGTCACGGCCGATACCGTGCACGACATGCTGGGGCTGGCCGACAGGGCGCGGATCATCGATCTCTTCGAGCATGTCATGCGCGGCGATGCGGCGGCGGCGCTGGCGGAGCTGCAGGACCAGTTCGGTACCGGCGCCGAGCCCGCCACGGTGCTCGCCGATCTCGCCGAATTCACGCATTTCGTCACGCGGCTGAAGATCGCCCCCGACGCCGCCGCCCAGGCCGCCGTCTCGGAGACAGAGCGCACACGCGGCAAGGCGCTGGCGGAGGCGCTGACCATGCGGGTGCTGTCGCAGACCTGGCAGATGCTGCTCAAGGGCCTTGCGGAGACAATGCAGGCGGCGCGGCCGCTGACGGCCGCCGACATGGTGCTGGTCAGGCTGTGCCACGCCGCCGGCCTGCCAACGCCGGACGAGGCGATCCGCATGCTGGAAAACGCCGCAGGGACC
>JABAOE010010590.1_pt1 | contig 11309 bp, 13 predicted proteins | sample 7062141 | NCBI WGS metagenome assembly JABAOE01 (sample SAMN14538627, study PRJNA623070) | marine sediment metagenome | biome: marine biome [ENVO:00000428]; feature: marine pelagic biome [ENVO:01000023]; material: deep marine sediment [ENVO:00002113] | place: India: Gulf of Khambhat ...
TCATCTCGGCGCTCGCCGCCGCCGACGCGTTCGCCGTCGTTCCCGTAGGAACGGGTACCGTGAGCGCAGGCGATCCCGTCGAGCTGGAGCTCTTCCGTTCTGCGGAGGCGCGCACGAGGAGGGAGGCGATCGGTGGCTGACGAGCTCACGCATCTCGACGAGCGGGGCCACGCCCGGATGGTCGACGTCTCCGCCAAGGACGCCACCTCCCGCATCGCAGTCGCCGAAGCCATCGTCGAGCTCACTTCCGCGGTGGCGGACCGTGTCTTCGAAGGCGAGGTCCCCAAGGGCGACGCGCTGGCGGTGGTGCGCGTGGCGGCGATCATGGGAGCGAAACGGACCGCCGACCTCGTGCCGCTCTGCCACCCGCTCCCCATCGACAGCGTCGCGGTGGCCATCGAGCGCGTCGAAGCCGGAGCGCGCATCGAGGTCACGGCCAGCGTGACGGCGAGGACCGGTGTCGAGATGGAGGCCGTCACCGGCGCCGCCGTCGGCGCCGTGGCCCTCTACGACATGGTGAAGGGTCTCGACAAAGGGGTGACGATCCGCTCCGTTCGCCTCCTCTCCAAGACGGGGGGGAAGTCCGGAGACTGGTCGCGGTGAAGGCCGCGGTCATCACCGTGAGCGATCGCGTCAGCCGGGGGGAGGCGGACGATCGCTCCGGGCCGGTGGCGGCGCGCCTCGTCGAGTCGTACGGGTTCGAGGTGGTGGCGACCGCGGTCGTGGCGGACGGGATCGACTCGGTTGCCGGTGCGCTCCTCGCCCATTGCGGCGAGGCCGATCTCGTGCTGACGACTGGTGGGACCGGCTTCGCCCCGCGGGATCTCACGCCGGAGGCGACCCGGTCGGTCATCGACCGGCCTGCGCCGGGACTCGCCGAGGCGATGCGGGCGACCACGTTCGGTGTCAATCCCCACGGGATGCTGTCGCGCGGCGTCACCGGGATCAGGGGCACCACGCTCATCGTGAACCTGCCCGGGTCGGTGAAGGGCGTCGAGGAGTCCCTCGGTGTCATCGGGCCGGCGCTGGCCCACGGTGTGGGTTTGCTGTTGTCGGCGGACACCGACCACAATGCGCCCGACTCTTGAACCAACGATCCTTGGTGAGGGCGGGACGCCGGCCTACGCTCGGCAGGCTGGCGGAGTAAGGGACTGCCAATGCAGCTGATCGGCTTCATTTTGATCGTGGTGATCTGGGCCGCCTTCCTGCTGCCTTCTGTTGTGGAGAACCGGCGAAGGGCCCCGATGGCGACGACCCGGACGTTCGCGCGCAACACGGCGCTGCTCGCGACCGTGGCGTCGAGCACTGCGCAGGAGGTCGCAGCACGCCGCCGGGCGACGGTGAGACGGCAGCGCACGCTCGTCATCCTCGCCGCCGGAGCCTTCGTCACCCTCGCGCTCGCCATCTGGCGCTCGAGCGTCGTGTGGCTCGGCGTCAGCCTCGGCTTCGACGTCGCCCTCGCCGGGTTCGTGACGATGCTGCTCTACGCCCGTCAGGCGCGAGCGCTCGCCGAGCAGACGACGGTGGCGATGCCGCCCCGCGAGGCGTCCGGTCCGGCGAAGGATCCGCAGCGGCACACCGTGCGCGTCGTTGCCGGGTGACCGGCCGGTGAGCCGGCCCGTCGACCTCGATGCGCTCGAGACGACGGTGCGCGCCGAACTCGACGCCAAGAACGACGTTCGAGAGATGGCGTTGAAGAACTGCCGCCGGGTCATCCGCTCGTCGGCAAACGCGATCCGGGCGCTTCATCGCGACGAGACGGCGCGGGCGCGCGAGCTCCTCGACGAGGTCCGCGCCCTCATCGCCGAAACCAAGGCTCCGCTGGCAGAGCATCGCGACATCTACTACGCCGGGTTCTTCTACGACGCCGTCAAGGAGTACGCCGAGGGGGAGCTGACGGCAGCGCTCCTCGCCGGGGCTCCGCTCCCGCTGCCGGCCGACCTCGGTGTCGACTCGGTCCCGTATCTCAAAGGTCTCGGGGAGGCAGTCGGGGAGCAGCGGCGGCGCCTCCTCGACCAGCTCCGCACCGGTGAGCTCGACGCCGCCGAGGCGACGTTTCGCGACATGGAAGCGATCCAGGATCTGCTGCAATCGCTCGACTACCCGGACGGCATGACGGCGGGCCTGCGAAGGACCACCGATGTGGCGCGATCGCTCATCGAGCGCAGCAGGGCCGACCTCACGACGACGATCGTCCAGGAGCGGCTGCGGGCGACGCTGGAGCCACCGGGCGGCTGAATTCGCCCTGACGAGAATGTTCCGGAGCGCTGATCCGTTATCCTGTCGCTCCGCCCGGGGGTGTAGCTCAGTCCGGCAGAGCACTACGTTCGCAACGTAGGGGTCACGGGTTCAAATCCCGTCACCTCCACGCGGACCGGCCGGGGGCCGGTCCGTTGGCAGTTTCCTTCGGAAACTGCTCCGTGGTTTCGCAGTTCCTGTTTCCAGAATCGTTCCACCACCTCCACGCGGACTGGCCGTAGGCCAGTCCGTCTGTAGTTTCCTCCGGAAACCGCGTCGCTACCGACCACCTCGCACTGTCGCCGGGCGGCTCGTGAGATCGTTGCGAATGCGGGAACCGGGCACGAGGCGTAGGCGTCTCTTCGGCATGGGCCGGATCGGATGCTCGGTCGTGATCCTCGTGCTGTCGGCGTGCGCCGGGAGCACGTCGACAACGACGCCCTCGATCCAGGCCTCCGCAACCTTGTCGACGTCCGCAGTCGGATCGCCACCGGCGGCTGTCACGAGCCCTCCGGCATCGCTCGTCGGAGATGAGGGCGTCGCCGTCGTCGATGTCGGAGTCGCTCGCTACGAGTTCCGGCTGTCGAGGTGCATCGTCGGTGGCGAGGTCTTTGTCGTCGAGGGCGATGACGGACGCGGGTCAGTCCTCCGCCTGCGGCACGCCAGCCCGCCGCCGCGGCAGCCGCCGCAGCCGTCGATGAGCTCACTCGTCATCACCGGTGCGGTGGAGCTCGAGTCGGCTCCGGCATCGGTCACGTTCGAGTCCTACGACACGGCCCGAGGGATCGCCACCGGGTCCGCCTGGCTGACGACCGATGTCGACCGGCCGACGGCGTTCTTCGACATCGAGTGCGGCTGAGGCCGGCCGCCGGACACATCGGGCGCCGGGGCCGGGGCGGTCGAATCATGCATAATGACCGGCCGGCTGGTCCGTGCGCACAAGGAGGGTGAATGGCGAGATCGCGTGTCCCCGTCACCGGGCAAGGCTTCGCGCCCGGCCCTCCGGCTTCCGGTCCTGGATGAGGGCCGTGCGCGCCGTCGTGGCAACCGGGCCCGGGTTGGTCGAGGTGCGCGAGGTGCCGGCGCCGGCCCGATCCGACCGTGCGGTCGTGCGTATCGACCAGGCCGGGATCTGCGGCACCGACCTGAAGATCCTCGCCGGAACGATCCCCGTCGAGTACCCACGGGTGATGGGTCACGAGATGGCAGGGGAGGTCGTCCATGGCGCGCCCGGCGGCGACGTCCCCGCCGAATCCAGGGTCCTCATCAACCCCGCCACCTTCTGTGGGCGGTGCGACCTGTGCCGTCGCGACCTGCGCCATCTCTGCGCCGCCGGCGGCCTCCTCGGCCGCGACGTCGACGGTGTCTTCGCCGACGAGATCGAGATCGACGAGGCGTTCCTCCACGTCATCCCCGCAACGGTCTCCCGTGATGCGGCGGCCGTGCTCCAGGTGCTCGCCACCGTCGTCCACGCCCAGCGGGCCGTGTCCGTCTTCCCCGGCGAGTCCGCCGCCGTCGTCGGGCTCGGCGTGGCCGGTCAGCTCCACGCCCAGCTGCTCGCCGCCCGTGGCGCAAACGTGATCGGGGTGACCCGGTCGAGCTGGAAGCGGGATCTCGCCGCCGGCCATGGGGCCCGGTGGACGGCAACGCCCGACGAGGCGGCGGACATCGTCGCCGAGGCCACCGGCGGAAGAGGCGCCGACCTCGTCGTGGAGTCCGTTGGGACGGAGGCAACCCTGGCCCAGGCCATCGAGCTCGCCGCGCCGGCGGGCCAGGTCCTCGCCTTCGGCACGGTGACCGCCGGCGCCGGGGAGCTTCCCTATTACCAGCTGTACTACAAGGAGCTCACGGTGCACAGCCCGCGCGCCGCCGGCCCCGCGGACTACGAGACTGCGATCGAGCTGACCGCCGGCGGCCGGCTTCGCCTCGAGCCGCTCGTCACGGCGCGCTTCGCGCTCGACGAGGCGGCCGCGGCGTTTGCCGCGGTTGGAGGCGACAACCTCAAGGTCGTCCTCGACGTGTCCCCGGCCGGCTCCACGACGGGGACGCAGCGCTCCGGCGCAGCGTGAGCCGGGACGGAGCCGGCAGGCCCGGGCCCGGCGCCGGGATCAGGTGTAGTGTCGGCGGGTCGCTGCGGTCCCGGCCCGCCGCGGTCGCTCACCGGGAGGTCACAGGATGCCGATGACGGACGGCCCCACGCCGTGGAAGACGGAGCGCTGGTTCTCCAGCCCGTGGAACTACCTCCCCGAGGTCACCGACGGGTTCGCCATCGACCCCGGGTTACAGGTCCACGACGTCACGCTGCGCGACGGAGAGCAGCAGGCGGGAGTCGAGTTCGCCGCCGACGACAAGCTCCGCATCGCCGAGGCGCTGTCCGACGCCGGCGTCCACCGCATCGAGGCCGGTCTCCCCGCAGTATCCCCTGCCGACGAGACGGCAGTCCGCAGGATCGCCGCCGCAGGGCTCGACGCCGAGATCTACGCCTTCTCCCGCTGCATGCTCGACGACGTCAAACTGGCCATCGACACCGGCGTGTCTGGCGTCGTCATGGAGATCCCGGCCAGCCACCATCTCATCGAGCGCGCCTACCGGTGGGAGGTGAAGAAGGCGATCGAGCTGTCGATCGAAGCCACCTCCTATGCCCACGAGCACGGGTTGAAGGTGTCGTTCTTCCCGATCGACGCGACCCGAGCCGGGATGGTCGAGCTCCTCGAGGACCTCGAGACGGTGGCTCGCGATGGCCATGTCGATACCGTCGGGCTCGTCGACACGTTCGGTGTCATCTCCCCTCACGCCGTCACGTACTTCGCGAAGAACGTGAGGGAGCGGCTCGGCGTGCCCCTCGAGACCCATTTCCACATGGACTTCGGCATGGGGGTCGCCAACACCGTGCTCGCGGTCGCCGAGGGAGCATCCGTCATCCAGACCACCGTCGCCGGGATGGGGGAACGGGCCGGCAACGCCCCGATGGAGGAGACGATGCTGGCACTGTTGACGATGTACGGCGTCGACACCGGCATCAAGACGGAGCGCTTCTACGACATCTCCCGCCTCGTCCTCGGCCTCGCGGATGTCGCCCAGCCTCCCAACCGGCCCGTCATCGGCGAGCAACTGTTCTACGTGGAGTCGGGCATCATCGCCAGCTGGGTCAACAACGTCGGTGAGGAACACCTCACGGAGGCGTTTCCCTACAGGCCGGAGCTCGTCGGCCAGGCGCCGCCGACGATCGTCCTCGGCAAGGGCTCCGGTCTCGACTCGGTGGCGATCTGGCTCGGCCGTTACGGGATCTCGGCGTCGGTCGACGAGATGACCGAGATCCTCATGCACGTCAAGGAGGCGTCGCTCGCCAAGCGGGATCTCCTCGACGAGTCCGAGTTCCTCACTCTCGTCGAGAAGGTCCTGCCGGGAGCGACGTCGTCTTGAGCCCGGTGTACCTTCGAGGGAGAGCCGGCTCCCACGGGGACCGCATCCCCGGCACCACATCGAGATCACGCACGAACAGGCGCCCGCAGCGCGGGCGGCCTACGAACGCGGAGGAGGGCAGATGAGGGAAGCCTTCGGCGTCCTCAGCACCGACTGGAAGGAAGGGATCAACTGGGAGGCCGTGCGACAGTGGCGCCTCACCCGGGCCCATGAGGCCATGCAGCGCCACGGACTCGGCGCGCTCCTGCTCTTCTACGACGAGAACATGCGGTACGTCTCCTCGACGCTGACCCCGGGCTGGAACCGCCTCAAGCCCGGGCTCCGCTACGTCGTGCTCATCGAGGGCCAGCAGCCGATCGTCTACGAACAGGGCGACATCGGCTTCCACCTCGAGGTCCACAACCCGTGGATCCCGAAGGAGAACATCCGGTACTCCTACGCCTGGATCAAGGGCGCGGTCGGACCGGCGTCCAAGCAGCAGGTCGACAAGTTCACCCGCGCCCTCATCGGCGACCTCGAAGCCGCGGGCATCCGCGACAAGCCGCTGGGCGTCGACTTCATCGACATCAACCTGGTCCGTGCCTTCGAGGAGCACGGCATCGAGTGGACCGACGGCATGACGCCGATGATGGAGGCGAGGGCCATCAAGAGCCCGGACGAGATCAAGGCGTTCCAGATCGTCGGCTCGATCTGCGACAACGTCCACTACGAGTTCACCAACTTCATCAAGCCGGGCCTCACCGAGAACGAGGTCGCTGCGTTCGGCTTCGAGCAGCTGTACTCGATCCCGGGCATGGAGGACGTCGAGGACGTCATCGTGTCGTCTGGACCGAACGCCTGGCCCAACTGGAGGAACTTCTCGGACCGGATGATCCGCCCCGGTGACCTCGTCATCATCGACCTCGCCGCGCTGACCTGGAACGGCTTCAAGTCGTGCTGCTACCGCACGTACTGCGTGGGGGGGACGCCGACCGACGAGATGAAGGCCGTCTACGACGAGGCCCACACCTGGCTGTGGGACTCCATCGAGGCCACCGGGCCCGGGGTCACGACCGCCGATGTGGCGGCGAAGTGGCCGGCGGCGGAGATCTGGGGCTACGAGGAGGAGGACCAGGCGGCGGCCAACAACTGGGGCCACGGCCTCGGCCTCGCCCAGTACGACCCGCCGGTGATCTCCCGCATCTGGTCGCTCGACCATCCGGTCGAGATCGAGCCGGGCATGACGTTCGCCCTCGAGACCCAGCACGGCAAGCTCCACGACTTCGGGGTCCGGCTCGAGGAGATGCTCTACGTCACCGAGACCGGTATCGAGATGGTCACGACGTACAAGTCCCACGAGATCATCGTGGTGGATTGAGCGGCGCCGCCGGCATCGTCGACCTCGACGACGACCGGGCCGCCGACCCCGCCGTCGCCGGCGCCAAGGCCTCGTCGCTCTCCGTCACCAGGGCCGCCGGGCTTCCGGTGCTGCCCGGGTTCGTCGTACCGGCCGGGGCGGCGACGGCGTCGATCGAGGCCGGCTCGAGGGTCCTTGCCGACGCCGGGTCGGGAGCGGCGCGGCTCCTCATCTCCCGGCGTGGTCTCGATGACGTGCTCGCGGCGGAACTCGTCGCCGCCGGCCGTCGACTCGGGAGCCGACTCGTCGTGCGGTCCTCGACGCGGCGCGAGGCGGAGGCGGCGTGGGCCGGAGCGTTCGCTTCATACGGTGAGATCGCGCCCCAGGAGCTGCCGCGGGCAGTATCCGGCGTCTGGGCGTCGGTGTTCACCGAGGACGCCCTCGGTCGGGCGCGAGCATCCGGCGTCGCCCCGGGCGACACACGGATGGCCGTGCTCGTCCAGCCGGAGCTGCGCCCCCGCCACGGCGGATCCGCCGCCACAGGCGACGACGGCACCGTGACCGTCGTCGGCGCCCCGGGCCACCCTGCGGCCATCGCATCCGGACACGTGGCGGGCGACACCGTCCGCGTTGCCGCCGACGGTACCGTCGCCGCGCCGGGTCGCCGCCTCCCCGGGGTGGTGGTGGGCGAGGTGGCGTCTCTGGCGAGAGCCGTGCGCGCCGAGACCGGCCACGACCTCATCGAGTGGGCTGAAGACGGCGACGGCGTCTGGCTCCTCCAGGCGCGCAGCGCGGCGCCGCCCGGGACGGCGCCTCCGGTCCGGGCTCCCGTCGCTGCGGATCCCCGCCTCGCCTCGGTGGCGGGACTCGTCGCCAGGCACCCGGGCCCGGTAGGAGAGGCGCTCGTGCTGCCGTGGGCGATCGGCGTCTCCGAGCTCCCCGCACCCGAGCTGCCGCCACCCGATGCCGATCCGCAGCGGCTGTGGGACAGGGCCCGGCGGGCGGCGTCCCACCTCGCCGCACAGCGATGGCGGGACGCTGCCGATCCGCAACGAGTTCTTGCCTCGCTCCGGGGTCCCGATCCGGCAGCTGCCCTCGACCGCATCCCGGCGCCGGCACTGGGCGATGGGCGACTCGCCGCCGATCTGCTCGGCACCCTCGATCGGCTTGCCGCCGTCCTCGCCGAGCGGGGTGCCATCCCGAAGCCGTCGACGCTCCGGCATCTGGCCCTCGGTGCGATCGATGAACTGGTGCGCCGCGGTCGCGAGGCGTCCGGAGCGCCGGTCCGTGTCGGCGTCGGCAGGTGGGAGCCGTTTCTCTACGGGGCCGTGTCCGCGCTGGGCACCTCGGTCTCCGGCGACGCCGTCGTCGCCGGCACCGGTGGCGGTGTGTTGCGCCTCGTCGGCGACGAGAACGACGCCGCCCGTTTCGGGCCCCGCGAGATCATCGTGGCGGCCTACCCCGTCACCAACCTCGCGCCGCTTCTCTGGGAGGCGGCCGCCATCGTCACGGTCGGCGGCGGGCGGGGGGCGCACCTCTTCGAGGTCGCCGCCTCGCTCGGGGTGCCGGCGGTGTGCGGTGCCGACGTCGCCGCGGCCCTCGGCGCTCCGCTCGAGTGCCTCGAAGCGGCGATGCGGCTCGGTGCGGTCGACGGCACCACCGGGACGGTGTCGGTGCTGGCGGCCGGATCCGGTCCCTGAGATCGCCGGTGACGGCCGGCGGCATCGGCACCCGATTCGGGCGATAATCGAGGGACGCCGAAGAAGGGCCGACCATGAGCCAGCTGAATCCACCCTTCCGCGCCGACCACGTCGGCAGCCTCCTCCGGCCGCCGTCGGTGCTCGAGGCCCGGGACCGTCGGGCGAGGGGCGAGATCGACGCCGACGAACTCCGCAGTGTCGAGGACGAGGCGATCGCGGCCATGATCGGCAAGCTCGAGGCGACCGGTATCAGCAGCATCACCGACGGTGAGTTCCGCCGCGCCTGGTTCCATCTCGACTTCCTCGAGCAGCTCGACGGCGTCACCGTGAGCGGCGCCATCGCCTCGAGCTCCGACTCCCAGGACACGGTCGGCGTCACCCCGCCGCGGCTCGCCGTGACCGGCAAGCTGCGCCACGCTCGCGACATCCAGGTCGACGACTACCGCTTCGTCGCTTCGCACACCACCGCCACTCCCAAGGTGGCGATCCCATCGCCGACAATGGTCCACTTCCGCGGGGGAAGAGCAGCCATCGACATCGAGTCCTACCCGGATCTCGACGTCTTCTTCGAAGACCTCGCCCAGTGCTACCGGGACGAGATCGCCGCGCTCTATGCGGCCGGGGCCCGGTACATCCAGCTCGACGACACGAACCTCGCCTACCTCTGCGATCCCAAGATGCGCCAGGGCGCGATCGATCGCGGCGACGACCCCAACGAGCTCCCCCGCACGTATGCCGCCCTCATCAACGAGGCGATCAGGGACACACCGGACGACCTCACCGTCGGCATCCACCTGTGCCGGGGCAACTTCCGCAGCACCTGGTTCGCCAGCGGAGGCTACGAGCCGGTCGCCGAGGTCCTCTTCAACGAGCTCGACGTCGACGCCTACTTCCTCGAGTACGACGACGAGCGCTCGGGTGACTTCGCCCCGCTTCGCCACGTCCCCGACGACAAGACCGTCGTGCTGGGCCTGGTGACGACCAAGCGCCCCGAGCTCGAGGATGCGGATGAGCTGAAGGCCCGGGTGGAGGAGGCGTCGCGCTATGTGCCGCTCGAGCAGCTGTGCCTCAGCCCCCAGTGCGGGTTCTCGAGCACCGTCCACGGCAACGAGATCACCGAGGACGACCAATGGGCGAAGCTGCGCCGCGTCGTCGAGACGGCGGCCGGCATCTGGGCTTGAACCGGCTCACCCGGCGGCCCAGCCGGTGATCCGCTCCGGCGTGATGACGATGCCCCCGACCACGGTTCCGGGCCTGCGGTAGTCCTCGTATCGCGAGGCGAGGGCTGCGGCAAAGGCAGCGATGTCGTCGGGATCCGCCTCGGCGGCGGCGCCGTGGACCCGGACCCACCACAACCGGGCCCAGTCGGCGGAGTAGTGATCAACCAGGAGGGCGCACCTGGAGTCGCCGCGGATGTTGTCCAAGCGCCGCAGCCGGGTCGTCGACTTCGCCTTCACCGTGTCGATGGGCACGAAGATTCGCCGCACCTCGTCGACCGCGAACACGACCGGGACGACGTCGACGCCTCGCGCGGGGTGGACGGTCGCCAGTGCTCCGTGGCGGGCGGCGTGGAGCCGGTCCCACGCCTCGTCGTCGGTGAGTCGCATCGCACCTCGGGTCGCCGGTGGCGCCATGATCGCGCCGCGGCGGCTAGGGCGCGGAAGCTTCGCTCCCGATGAGGGTGAGGGCGACGAGGGGAGCATCCGCGACCCACGCAGGGAGCCGCTGGTGGACGTCGTCGGGCGGTATCCCGAACCCGTCCGTCATGATCCGTGTGAGGAGCTCGCGCCTCGTGTCGTCGCCGGTCACAGGTGTCGCCGTCGCCGCCAGGTCGGCGGCGACTCCCCGTTTCAGGTGCAGCGTCATCGCCGGATCGGCGAGGAGGTTCGCGTACCAGTCGCGGGTGCCGGGCCGGCCGGTGATGTACAGGTCGCCGTCGAGGCTGTGGAACACGATCTCGATGCGGCGCGCCAGTCCGGTGCGCCTACCGGTCGTCGTGATGTCGGCGATGCCTCCGGCGGCGAGTGCATGATCGATCGAGGGGTCCAACGTCTCTCCGTTCGCAGGTGACGGTGTGCAACCGGAGCGCCGCCGCGTCCATTCCGGGGGGATACGCCCGGCGGTAGGCTCCACCGCCGTGGATGGCGATGCAACCCCGGTGCCCGGCTCGGCGGAGCCGCCGGCCGGCATGGTGATCGACTGGGACGTCGGGATCGCGCTCGACGAAGGGACGGTGTTGCGGGCCGACGTGTTCCGGCCGGCCGACGGGGGCCGCCACCCCGTCATCCTCTCCTACGGGCCCTACGCGAAGGGGCTCGCCTTCCAGGAGGGGTACCCCGACCAGTGGCGGATCATGACCGAGCAGCACCCGGACNNAGCAACCGCTACCAGAACTGGGAAGTGGTGGACCCGGAGAAGTGGGTCCCCGACGGGTACGCGGTCGTGCGAGTGGACTCCCGCGGCTGCGGCCGCTCACCCGGGTTCGTGGACCATTTCTCGCCGCGAGAGACACGGGATCTCGCTGCGTGCATCGAGTGGGCGGCCACCCAACATTGGAGCTCGGGGAAGGTGGGGCTCAACGGCATCTCGTACTACGGGATCAACCAGTGGCA
>JABAOE010011570.1_pt1 | contig 11306 bp, 7 predicted proteins | sample 7062141 | NCBI WGS metagenome assembly JABAOE01 (sample SAMN14538627, study PRJNA623070) | marine sediment metagenome | biome: marine biome [ENVO:00000428]; feature: marine pelagic biome [ENVO:01000023]; material: deep marine sediment [ENVO:00002113] | place: India: Gulf of Khambhat ...
CCAGCGCAATGCGACCAGGAAAATTGCGACCGACGCAATGGGCAGTAGTGATAGAAGTGCCAGTACGCCGTTGCTCATTCCCATAAGCATACGCGTACTTGCGTCACGGATGCTATCTCGACGATGTTAGTAGCCGGCGAATGCGCTCACGAGTTCCGCGGACCGCGCCTCGCGTAACGCGGCACACAGGTAGATTTTCTCCGTCGCCATGGCCAGTTCCCGTTCATAACCGGGCAACAGCTCGGCATTCGACTCAATAAATGCTGTCCACTCTTGGGCTTTGTCGGCTTCGCAGAAAAAACCGCCAAGCGATGCCGCGCTTGAGCGGAACATTTCCGGAATCAGGCCCAACAGTTGCTCGTCATTTTCCCTGATCCAGTCGAAGGTGAGTTCCGTGGTGGCGTCGCGCGCCATTTGCCGCATCAGCATGTAGGCGAACTCGATTCCCTGGAATTTTCCGGCAAGCAATGCCGCCTGTAACTTCCTGACCAATGTTGGATCTTCGACGCGCGATAGCGCACCTGACGCGGACCTGCGAAACGCTGTATCCCTCGACTCGAGGGTTGAGGTCAGCAAGAGATCGAAGAACGGTTCGCCGAGATCCTGGACACCGACACTCAAAATAGTCTCGAGTTGACTCGCCGGGGCGGCAGTCGGGTTCGCTTCGCCATCGAGACCGATCCTCGATGCTGCCATCCTCGCAAGCGGTTCGCGCATGTCCGGATCCTTTGCGGCGACGATCAGGAAGCGCTGCATGCTCCTGCGCAGCAATTGTGAACCCGGATCCGTTGCGTCACTCAGCGCAGCAAATCTTGGCCGGACTATCTCGCGAAACGCTTTTCGCAGAGGCTCCCGCTGGCTCTCTTGGAGAATGCCCGCAATACTTTCCAGATGATCAAGCGCCGCGTCAGAGACGTCCCAGGCCTCGTGGTTCACGAGTGCCGCCATACCGGACACATAGATATCGGTAGCTACGCCGCCTGCCCTGAAGGCCGCATCGAGACTGTCGCCGAGTACCAGCGCTTCGCTGGCCGCGGTATGCGGTATGGCAGCGATCAGGTCACGCCAGCCGGCCTCGTCGAGAGAGAATCGATAATAGCCGCTACCGTCCGCGTTCGGATGCACCGCAGTCGGGCAGCCTTCAGCATCGAGACTGATTGATTGCGTCTTCTCACTGACCAGCGAGCAGCTGCTTTTTCGCGCGTTGTCGTCCGTGAAACTGAAGCACATTGGAATCTGCCATTGGCTGGCTTCGGGGTCGATCGCCGATCCGAGCGGTGCGTAGCGAGCCTGGTGAACTACGATGCGCGGGTCATTTTTTTTAGTGCAATCGAGGCTTACCGATAGCAAAGGAACCCCGGGCTGGTCGATATAAGTTTTGAAAGCGCCCTCGATCTCGAGTCGTTCCGAACCCTCGGCAACTGACTCGATGAATTGTTCTGCCGTCGCAGTGCTCTCCGCATGCCGCTTCATGTGAAGCTGGATCCCGTCACGGAAACGGTCTTCTCCGACATAGCGCTCGAGCATGGCCAATACACCACCGCCTTTTTCGTAAGTAATCTGGTCAAAAGCGCCGATGATCTTGTTGTTGTGGTCAATCGGTTCGCGGATCTGTCGTGCCGCCACGAGGGAATCCTCGGTCATTGCGAGCAATGCATCCTTCAACGTTGAGCGATCGAATTCTCCTTCGGGCCAGTATGACTGCGCTGCTTTATCCATGACCCAGCTCGCAAACGATTCGTTGAGCCAGATGTCATTCCACCAGTGTGGAGTAACGAGGTTGCCGAACCACATATGTCCCAGCTCATGCGCATGGACCCTCGTATACGTTCGGCGCTGATTGAGCGGTGAGTCCTCGTCCATGAGTAAAATATATTCGTCATAGGTGACCGCGCCGACATTTTCCATCGCGCCACCAAAGCTCTCGGGCATCGCGATGAGATCGAGCTTCCTGTAGGGGTAGGGCGTGCCGAAATATTCCTCGAGCACCGACAGGATGCCGTCCGTATGCTTCAAGGCGTATTGCAATTGCTCGCCCTTGCCCTTGACGGCGATGGCGCGCAAAGGGAGCCCGTGTTTACGGACTGCATTCGGTGGAATATTTCCGTAATCGACGAGGTCGTAAGGCCCCACTGCGATGGCTATGAGATAGGTCGGCAGTGGTCGCGTTGTCTCGAATATGTGTCTCACGAAACCGTCGCCAAGATCCTCAACGGACTTTTCGGGCGTGGTCGTTATGACAACATCGTCGGCTCGCGTCACAAAGCTCAAGTCGAACGGCACCTTGAACGCCGGCTCGTCGAAGCCCGGAAATACCTGCCTGGCGCCGATCGGCTGGAACTGGGTCGCCGCATAGGATTCGTCACCCTGCGTGGCCTTGAACAAGGCATGCGTCGCCGTGTTGAAGGGTGCCTCGTACGTGAAGTTCAGTCTCGCGGGACCGGCATCGACGGTCTGCTCGAGTGTCACCAGTGAAACGCCGGAGTGCTCGCGCTCCTCGTAACTGCCGTCGATGCGGTTTGCATTCCTGTCCGTCAGGTAAACCTCGGATACCACGAGGTTCTTGCCATGCAGCCAAATTGTCTGACGCGGTTCATTCAGGACTACGTCGATCGTGACTCGGCCGGTAAAAGAATCCTGGCTGGGGTCAATCCTGAGCTCGATGTTGTAGTGAGTGGGGACGACGGATTCGTCGAGCTGGCCGACGGGTACAGTCTCCTCGACCGGTGCGACTGATTGGGTCGGTTCCGGCGACTTCGTGCACGCGGAAACAGCCAGGCACGCGGCAAGACCGAGTCCCGGCAACAGGCGGTTCTTGAAAGACATTTGTTGTTATCCGTTTTCTGGTGGCTTGCCCTTTTGATGCTTAAGTCGGGCGATTGGTTGCATCTTTTTCTTAATAATCGTGGCGCGTCAGGCACGCGGCATCGGTTCGAATCCATCCAGCTTTTCCACGTCGCCGAGCCAGCGCAGGACCGCAGGGTAGGGTTCGAGATCGAACTCCCCCTCGTCGACGACGCGAACGTAGGAATACATGGCGATGTCCGCAATAGTCGCGTGGTCGGCGGCCAGCCAGGTTCTGTCGGCCAGTTCCTGCTGCATCCAGCGGAACAGGCGCTTGCATTCGCGGTCGGCTGTGTCGAGATCGACCGGCCGCCCGAACTGGCGCCCGGCGCGCGCGAGCACCGGCCCACGGTAGACTTCACCGGACGCGGTGGACAGCCAGCGCTGCACGTTCGCGGCGCCCTTCGCATCCTGCGGCAGCCATTTCTCGTCGCCATGCTTGAGCGCGAGGTAGACCAGCGCCGCCGTCGAATCGGTCATGACGAAATCGTCATCAACGAGTGTCGGTACCTGGCCCAGGGGGCTCAGTTTCCGGTACTCCGGGTCCTTGTGTTCACCTTCCTGCATGTCGACGTTCACCGATTCGTATGGCACGCCGAGAATCGACAGGAACAGGCGAATGCGATGTGCATGGCCGGAGCGTGGATAGTCATAAAGTGTCAGCGTCATATGATCACCTTCGGCAAGGTCGGATTGAGGTGCATCAGACGGTCGTAAACCGAGGTGCCTGTCGAATTGGCGAACTGGTTCGGGTGAATTGCCGCATGATCTGGCCCGAGGGCGGTCGCAATGTCACCGATATTGACCCGTTTCTCATCACCGACCTCGATGATCGTATGACTCGCGCTAACGGCGCCGATGACGGGATAGGGTGAATCATTGACGAGGACATGAGCACCATTCACCGCTTCGCGCGGCATGCCGTCCGTGTGCCCGATCGGTATGGTCGCGATCCAGGTGTCCTTGTCGGCAATGTAATTGCGCCCGTAACTGACGCTGTCGCCGGCGCGCAGTCGCTCGACCCGCACGACGCGTGCTTTCAGGCTCACGGCGGGCGTCAGCGCCGCAATCTTCTGCTCGTTCTCGAAATCTGCCGGATAAGCGCCAAACAGCGCGATACCGGGGCGCACCTGGTCGAGGTGGGCATCGGCGAAGTTGAATACGGCGTGTGACGATGCCGCGTGCAGTGCGCCGAGTTTTACGCCTTCATTGCGGGCTTTGTTCGTAAGGTCGATGAATCGAGCCAATTGCTCGCGATCGAAGTCGCTTTCCTCGGTAAAGCCCATGAACGTGCCGTCGATCTTTATGTCGAGATCCGCTAATCCACGCAGCACCGGCATCGCGCGATGGTAGGGGATGCCCATGCGGCTCATGCCGGTATCGAGGTAGATGTGCGCAGTCGGTTTGCGTTCGACTTTTCTTGCTGCACGCTCGATGCGTGATGCCGCATCGTCGGTGCAGATGCTCAACTGAACGTTACGACGCAGCAATTCTTCGCCGTTTTCGTCTGCAAAGAGCGCCATCAGCAAAACCGGCTTCCTGATTCCTGCATCGCGCAAGGCGATGGCTGCTTCCGCCTTTACGACCGCGAAGCCCTTGACCTGCGGCATCGGCTCCAGGACCGAGGCGACGGTCGTCAGCCCGAGTCCGTAGGCGTTGTTCTTGATGACGGCGAGAATCGGGCGCTCGCCCGAGAGTTTCGATACGGCCAGGACGTTTTGCCGTAATGCTGCCGCATCTATTTCGAGCCAGGGATCGAAACGATCCGCTGCAATCGTGGTCGTTGCGGCCAGGGCGCTCGTTGGCATCGTGGCCACGACAGGCGCGGCTGCGACGCCTGCAACGAATTCGCGTCTTGAAACTGGCATTTTGTAATCCCTCTCAGTTATTGATTAAGGCCGTCGGTTCCTAAAGCTTCGCCTGTGATTGCGGTCGCTGGCTCGGGACGAATTCCTCCATGACGGCCGCTTTCAGGATATCGGGCGGCAGCAGCCCCTGCGCCAGCACGAAATCATGAAACGCCTGCTGGTCGAAGTCCTCACGCAATGCGAGTTCCGTCTGCGTGCGCAGCGCCTGCAGTTTGGTGTAACCGTAGAAATACGCGGTGGCCTGTCCGGGAATCCGGTAGGTGTAGCGCTCTACTTCATTCTGTGCCCAGCTCTCGCCGATGACCACGTCTTCCACGATCAGCCGCTTCGCTTCTTCGGGTGTGATCAGGCCGAGATTGAGCATCGGGTCGAGAAACATGCGGGCCGCGCGCATCAGGCGATATTGCAGGCTGATTAGCTGGCCTTCGAGTGGCATATACGGCTTGGCGATCGCTTCCGCGTACAGCCCCCAGCCTTCGACGTTGGCGCTGTTGAAAGAGAAAATGCCGCGAGCAGCCGAGACGCCGGCCTCGATCATGCTGGAAAACTGCATTTCATGTCCCGGCCGCGCCTCGTGCGCGGTCAGGGTCCACGCGCCGGCTTCGTAGGTATCGTCGGTCTGCGGCCAGCTGCCGTCTTCGTTCTGCACGATCTGCGGAATGACGAAGAACGGATACTCGCCGGTGTTGCCGATGAGTCGCGGCACATCGAGGTGCGGAGCCGGTTGCTGTGCGGTCTCCGCCGCGGTCGCAATGCGGATGCCGGCATCTCTTTCCGGCAGGCTGATCAGCTTTTCCCTGACGATGATCCTCTCGATTTCCTTGAGCACGCCGTGGTAGTGATCCAGCAGCTTGTCGCCGTCGATCGGTCCGTCTGCTTTCAGCTGTCGGATGACGTCACGGTAATCGCTGAATTCATATCCTTTCTCTTTGGCGACGAGGGCGCCAATCACTTCCATTTCGTTGCGGATATCCATATAGCCCTGCGTCGCCGTCTGAATCAGCTGCTCGGGCGAATCGTCGACGCCCCAGTTCTTGAGCGCGTCGGCATAGAGCGGCGGTGGCATGCGAAAGTCATCGCGACTTCTCGGCAGGATCTCGTCGCGTATCCAGTCGCTGTAGTCATCGAGCTGTGCGGCGAGTGTTTCGTAAGGTTCCTGCCAGTCGTCGAGATCGGCGCCCGCGAGAAGCTCCCCGATGCCGATGATAAAGGTCTCGCTGCGCTCGAGATCCTGTTCGACCTCACCGCGAAACGGGCCGTGGATTCCTTCTACCTCGTAACGTTCGCGGGTGCGATCCTTCGCGAGTTCGGTAATGGGGTCGTAGCCCTCCTCGAGGCCGGCGTATTTCCGCAGGCGCACGATCGCGGCCGGGTAACGCTCGGCGGGGACCTGCGGGTCGATCAGCGAGCGAATACTCGAAAATATGGTCTGGCTGATGTTGCGATAGGGGAGCATGTATTCATGGTGAAGCCGTGACGTTTCCATGCTGTCCTCGACGACCTTGATCAGGATGCCGAGATCCTGACGAACCGCCGGGTGAGATTCTTCCGCCAGCCGTATCCGCAGTTCGGCAAGAACCCTTTTCGAATCTTCGAGGTCCCGTTCGTAAACACCTTCGCGGATATCGCGAATCTCCTCGTCGTAACCGTCGACGCCAATGCTGCCGGCAGATTCCGGGTTGAATCGTGCCATGGCCTCCAGCACGATCTGTGCGTGCTCATCGCTCCTTTGCACCCAGTCTTCCTGGGCGTCGGCAGTCAGAACGGGTAAGGCGATGAGCAAAGCGGTCAGCACTGTGCTTCGAAATATATTCATGAATTCGCTCCGGGATTTATGGATTGTTGTTCGGTTGATAGTTTGTGAGAGGTCTGTCGGACCTGAAAAGACACAAGATATTCGCGCAGAATTCGCATGTTAGCGGCGTTAGCAGCGAACCAAGTTGTGAATTTCAAAATAGTGCCGCTCTTTATCCTCATCACTTAGAAAACTGGCCGTGAAAGAGTTCCGTGCCAGGGTGACGATTTGCTCGCTGCTCAAGGCCAACGCCTGCTGGGTTTGCAGGAAGTTCTCGCCGACATAACCACCGAAATAGGCGGGATCGTCGGAATTGATCGTGGCGCAGAGCCCGGCATCCAGAAGTTGCTTGAGATTGTGGTCCTGAAGCTTGTCGAAGACCCTGAGCTTGACGTTCGACAACGGGCACACGGTCAGCGGCGTCTGCTCCGTTGCCAGGCGCTCGATCAGTGCCGGATCCTCGAGGCTGCGCACGCCGTGATCGATGCGCTCGACCTTGAGGAGATCCAGCGCTTCCCAGATGTATTCCGGCGGTCCTTCCTCGCCGGCGTGGGCGACGGTCAGGAAGCCCTCAGTCCTTGCCCGGTCGAAGACCTCGGTGAATTTTGCAGGCGGATGACCGACCTCGGACGAGTCCAGGCCCACGGCACGAATGCGGCTCTTGTGTGGCAGCGCCTGCTCCAGTGTCGCCATCGCGTCGTCCGCACTAAGGTGGCGCAGGAAGCACATGATCAGCTCGAACGTGATACCGAGTCGCGTTTCGCCTTCCTGCAGCGCGCGATATAAACCGTCGACGACCGTGTCGAATTCGATGCCGCGTTCGGTATGCGTCTGCGGATCGAAGAATATCTCTACGTGCCGGACATTGTCAGCAGCAGCGCGTTCGAGGTATTCGTAAGTCAGGTCATGGAAGTCGTGTTCACTGACAAGGACCTGCGCGCCGGCGTAATAGATATCGAGAAACGATTGCAGGTCCGTGAACTCGTATGCGGCGCGAATCTCATCGACGCTGTCATAGGGGATTCTTATACCGTTCCTCTGCGCGAGCTTCATCATCAACTCGGGCTCGAGTGTGCCTTCGATGTGCAGATGCAGTTCGGCCTTGGGAATCTTGCGGATGAGTGTCGTGGTATCCATCGAAGTACAACTTACGCGTAACGCAGCGTTCCGTCGGACCTCACGATGTGCATCGACTTCAGAGTTCGCGATTCGTAATCGCGCGACTCTACGGTGTTGACGATCACGTAATCGGCCCGCGCTCCATCATGCTCGATAGCGAGCCGAATGTAGCCGCGATAGCGGCTCTCGGCCCACACGATTTCCCTGTTGTGGGCGGTGACCAATTCATCCCAGCGTGCCGTCGCATCGATGCCGTAATCCAGCAGGAAACGCGGGCTCGAGATGCCGGTGGTGCCCAGTTCAACGCCCATCGCTGAACCGGTGTCGTCATAAATTGCGTTGGCCCAGTAACCGTGGGTGTCGCCGGACAGGACGATGAGGTCGGTCGCCCCCGCATTTTGCGCGAGATCGTAAAATCGTTCGCGCGCCGCGGGGTAACCGTCCCAGCCGTCGAGGTCGCCGGGCAAGTCGAGTTCACCGAGTCGCCTGAGACCATCGAGCCCCCTGCGATAAATGATACTGAGTTCGTCGCGAACATTTTCAAAGAGTGGCTCGTCGATCCGCGGAGAGAATCTCCTGCCCATGAGTGTCTGGTTGCCGATAATGCGCCAGCGCCGTCCGGACTCGACCGACTCTGCGAGTTCGGCGGTGAGAAATTCCTCCATTTCCCGGGACAGCATGCTGCGATGCGGCGCGCCGACAACGGTGTTGTAGTAGGCCTTGGCTTCGGCAGCACTCGTGAAGTCGTTGAGGTTGCGACCCCAGGTAATCTGCTTGCTCCTGCCGGTGTGCCGACTCTCGATCGTAATCAGGCTCGCGAGGTCGCCGAACTTGTAATGCCGCCAGTAGCGCTCCCACGAACCGCCGGGTCCCGGGTCGCGGACGGGCATCCACTCATACCAGGCCTGCAGAGACGCATTGCGCCGCGCAAACCAGTCGCCGTCGTTTAACTGATGATTCTCGGCGCCTTCCATCCATGGGTTGTTCGCTGATTCATGATCGTCCCACACGGCGATCAAGGGATGCCGGGCGTGCATCTCGATAGACTGCAGGTCGGCCTTGTACTGCGCGTGGCGCATACGGTAATCCTTGAGCGTGATGATCTCGTGGCCCGGCTTGTGCATACGGCCGATACGCCTGCCCGTTGCGCCACCATAACCGCCGCGAGCGCGATGCTCGTAAATGTAGTCGCCGAGGTGGATCACGAAATCGACGGCTTCGTCGTTGGCGATGACTTCATAAGCATTGAAAAAACCGTGCGCGTAATTCGAACAACTCGCGACCGCCAGAACGAGCTGCTCGACATGATCGACGGGCAAGGTTTTCGTGCGGCCGACAGGTGAGGACGAGTCACCGACGACAAATTGGTAGAAATAAATGGCGCCTGGAGCGAGTCCGGTCACGACCTGTTTGACGGTGTAATCCCGCTCGGCGCTCGTGGTCACCTGGCCATGCGAAACGACGTTGCGCATGTCCGCGTCCGTCGCGAGGTACCAGTCGACCGTAAGCGGTTCCCGGGAACCGCTGATACGGGTCCAGATGACGACGCTCGATGTGTCGGGGTCGCCGCTCGCTATTCCGTGCATAAACGGCGATGCACCCAACGGCGTGTGGGCGCAGGATGCCGGTAGCACGAGAGTCGACGAGACACCGAGTACCGCATCGCGGCGCGTAATTTTGTTTGCCATTCAAACGGTCCTGTTACTCGGCAAAGCGTGCCAGGGCGAAAGTCTCCTCGACCGGCTTTTCCCCGAGTACCTGGGCTGCGACTATTTCTCCAAGCGCCGGGCCGTGCTTGAAGCCGTGCCCCGAGCCGCCACCGAGCAGCCAGGTATTCTCTGCCGCGGGATGGCGGTCGGCAATAAAATCGCCGTCCGGTGTATTCGTGTACTGGCACACGCGCGATTCGATCAGCGGCGCGCCGTCGAGGCCCGGGAAGCGATAAGCGATGTACTCCCCGGCCGCCCGGATTCCCGACGCCGACACCGTGCGTTGCGTCGTTGACGGATCGTGTGGCGGGCCGCTCGCGTCGTCCGCGACCTTGAAACCGCGCTGCTCGCCGCCCGGGACGCCGTACCAGACCTCATCGCCGATGTCGGTCCAGGCAGGCATCGCGCCGGCATCGTAGCGCTTATCGCCTGCGGGTGTGCCGAAATAGAAGATCTCCTGGCGCGAGACGTGCAGATGTTCGCCCAGCACGTCGCCAAAAATCGTCTTGAGCCAGGGGCCACACGCGAAGACATACTGATCTGCGGACAGGGTGCTGCCATCCGACAAGGCGATATGCGTCATTTCGCCTCCGGAAATCGGCCCGGGTTGTACGTAAGCGGTGTGGTATGCACCGCCTTCGTCCATGAAAGCATCGACGACTGCCTGGCAGGCACGGCGGGCAAGCAGGTAACCGGCCGTGGGTTCGTAAACCGCGCTTTCGATGCCGCTCATGTTGATTTGCGGATAGCGCTTGCGTAACTCCTTATGACTGAGTATCTCGAACGGCACGTTCGCGGCGCTCAGCAGGAAACCCCTGCCATCGAGATTGATCCTCGCATCGGCTCGTCGCATGTGCAGCACGCCGCTGATGTGCAGCAATGGCCGGTCCCATGTCTCGCTTACCTCGTGCCACAGCTCGAGTGAGCGCTTGACCATCTCAACATAGATGGACTTGTTATAGGAATGCCGGATCACCCGCGACTCGCCGCCCGAGCTCGAACGCGAATTGCCCGGTCCCCAGGCATCGAGCAGCGTAACCTTGGCACCCGACTGCAACAGGTGCAGCGCGGTCCAGCCGCCGAACGCGCCGGCGCCGATTACCGCGATGTGCGGTTTGCCTGATTGTGCCAGGGCGCGATTGACACCGAGCGCCGATATGGAAGATGCCAGCAATGAACCGATGAATGTGCGTCGTCGCATGCTCATGAGAGTGATCCTTTCTATTGCTGATTGGCCGGCGCCACATCGTATTCTGGCGGATGAATCTCTTCGCCGAAGAATCGCATTGCCAGGGTCATACTGATGAACAGGATGATTATGGCGATGAACACCACATAGGGGGTCTCGTAAAGACCCGCCATCCAGTAAGCAAGGATCGTTACGGCGCCCGTCAGGAATGCGTAACCACCCTGCGTCGTGACATGACTGAGGTGATTGCAGTCGGCGCCGACCGAGGCGAGTACCGTCGTATCCGAAATCGGTGAAACATGGTCGCCCATCAGGCCGCCGCTCAGCACCGCGGCAATCGTCAGGTACATCGATGCGCCGAGCTCGAATCCGACCGGAACCGCGATCGCCATCAGGATGGCGAACGTGCCGTAGGACGAGCCGGTAGAAAGCGAAGTCAGTGCACCGAGGACGAAGACGATCATCGGGAAATACGCCGGCGCCACCGTGTCGCTGATCACCGAGGCAAGGTAATCGGCGGTGCGCAGGTCACTCGTGACCGAGTTCAGCGACCAGGCGAGCACCAGGATGATCGAGATATAAACCAGTTTCTCCGCGCCCCGGATGAATAATTTGAGTGACTCGCCGTACTCCACGGACTTGTAACGCTTCATCATGATGGCGCAGGTCATCGATGCGGTGAGATAGGAGATCGAGAGTGTCGAACGGATATGCACACTGGTAATGCCATCGTGATTCCAGTGCCAGGTGATCAGGCCGCCGACCATGAACAGCATCACGCC
>JABAOE010008275.1_pt3 | contig 11290 bp, 7 predicted proteins | sample 7062141 | NCBI WGS metagenome assembly JABAOE01 (sample SAMN14538627, study PRJNA623070) | marine sediment metagenome | biome: marine biome [ENVO:00000428]; feature: marine pelagic biome [ENVO:01000023]; material: deep marine sediment [ENVO:00002113] | place: India: Gulf of Khambhat ...
GATGCCCTACGGCGACCTGGCCAAGCAGGCCGTCCAGCGTTTCGCCACGGTGGACGACCTGAAGAAGCACGAGTGCACGATCGAGGAAATGGAAGAGTACGAGCCGCACATCGCGGCGGGCAACGTGATCTACGCCGGGGTCGATTACGAGGCGATCCTGCGCGAGGCCGAGCAGGAAGCCGACGTGATCGTCTGGGACGGCGGCAACAACGACCCGGCGTTCTATGCCGCGGATGCGACGATCGTCGTTGCGGATCCGCTGCGCGCCGGCCACGAGCTGACCTACTGGGCCGGCGAGACCAACTTGACGATGGCCGACGCCGTCGTGATCAACAAGTGCGACTCCGCGACCGAGGATCAGATCCGTGCGGTCGAGGCCAGCATCGCGGACCGCAACCCCGGCGCCGCGGTGATCCGCGCCGACAGCGTGCTGAGCGTCGAGGACGAGACGCTGGTCCGGGGCAAGCGCGTGCTGGTGGTGGAAGACGGCCCCACGCTGACCCACGGAGAGATGGACGTCGGCGCCGGCTTCGTCGCCAGCCAGCGCCTCGGTGCTGCCGAGATCGTCGACCCGGTGCCGGGAGCCGTCGGCAGCATCAAGGCGGCCTACGAGAAGTACCCACGGCTCAGCAAGGTCGTCCCGGCGCTCGGTTACTACGGCGATCAGCTCGCCGAGCTCAAGCAGACGATCGAGAACGCCGACTGCGACAGCGTGATCATCGGCACGCCGATCGACCTGCGCCGAGTGATCGAGCTCTCCAAGCCGGCCACGCGGGTGCGCTACGACCTGCGGGAGCACGATCACGACGCGCTCGTGAAGGTGATCGGCGCGGGGTGTAGACTCCGCCCGTGACCATCCGGCCGGGGCAGACGCTGCTGAACTACCGCGTNNCGGCGAGGGCGGGATGGGCGTGGTGTGGAAAGCCGTCGACACCACGCTCGATCGCGAGGTCGCGATCAAGGTCCTGCCCGAGGCCGTGGCGACCGATCCCGAGCGGCTGGCGCGCTTCGATCGCGAGGCCAAGCTGCTGGCCTCGTTGAATCACCCCAACATCGCGGCGATCTACGGCTTTCACGAGTCCGAAGGATTGCGCTTCGTGGCGATGGAGCTGGTGAGTGGCGAGGATCTGGCGCAACGGTTGGAACGCGGCCCGTTGGCCGTCGACGAGGCGTCCCGGGTCGCCGCGCAGATCGCCGCGGCGCTCGCCGCCGCGCACGACAACGGCGTCGTCCACCGCGATCTCAAGCCCGCCAACGTCCAGCTCGGCCCCGACGGCGTCGTCAAGGTGCTCGATTTCGGCCTCGCCAAGTCCCTGGATGTCGACCCCGGCTCCGGATCCGACCCCTCGCTGTCGCCGACGATGACCACGGCGGGGACCGCGGTCGGTGTGATCCTGGGCACGGCCGGCTACATGAGTCCCGAGCAGGCGCGCGGCCGTGCGGTCGACCGGCGCGCGGACCTGTGGGCCCTCGGCTGCGTCTTGTACGAGATGTTGACCGGCAAGCGGCTGTTCGACGGACACACCGTGTCGGACACGCTCGCCGCGGTGCTGCGCGCGGAGCCGGACTGGACGGCGCTGCCGGCCGAGACGCCGCGCTCGCTGCGGCGGCTGCTGCGACGCTGCCTCGCCAAGGATCCGGCCGATCGGGTGCGCGATGCCGCGGATGCGCGTCTGGAGATCGTCGAGGCGAGCCCCGAACCGACCAGCGGCGTTGCGCAGCGGCCGGCGAGGAGCGCGCGTCTGCCCTGGGCCCTGGCCGGCGCCGCCGTCGTGCTCGCCGTCGCGGCCTTCCTGATTCCGCGCGCCGGAACCGGCGATGGCGGCGGCTACGTCGGCGCTCGACTCGCCATCGAGACCGAGAGGCTCGACCTGCAGACGGCTCGCGTGCCGTTCGTGATGTCGCCGGACGAGAGCCTGCTGGCCTACGCCGCGACGGAGTCGACGACGAGCCACCTCTACCTGCGTCCGGTGGACAGCTTCGACAGCACGAGGCTGGACGGCACCGAGGACGCGCACGCGCCGTTCTTCTCTCCCGACGGCCAGTGGATCGGCTTCTACGCCGGCGGCAAGCTCAAGAAGGTCGCCGTCGCCGGGGGCCGCCCGGTCGAGCTCTGCGAGGCTCCGGCCGCGGCCGGCGGAGCGGTCTGGCTCCCGGACGACACGATCCTGTTCTCGATGGCGTACGCCGTGGTCGGCCTGCAGCGGGTTTCGGCGGATGGAGGCATTCCGGAGCAGGTCACCGTCCCCGACGGGGCCGCGGGCGAGCTCTACCACGATGCCCCGCAGCTGCTCCCGGGTGGCCAGGCGGTGCTGTTCAGGACCGCGGTAACGGGAGGAGAACGATTCTCGGTTCTCGATCTGGCGACGAAGGAATCCAAGCGGCTGCCCACGGTTGCCGGACGCGCGGTCTACGTGGACGGGCACATCGTCTACGGCGAGCAGTCACGGCTCCTGGCGGTGCGCTTCGACACGACGCAACACGAAGTGGTCGGAGCCCCGTTTCCCGTTTTCGAAGGCGTGGCGGCGCTGGCGGACGGCCCCGCGTTCGATCTGTCGACCGGCGGGACGTTGATCTACATCCCGGGTGGGGGGGAGGTCCACGACGTCGTGTGGACCGACCGCAGCGGGCAGTCGCTGGTCGTGGCCGACGTCTTGCCGGGTTCCGTGAAGCCGATGCTGTCTCCGGACGGCCGTCGGTTGGCCCTCAACCTCAACCCCGACGTGGGGATCTACGACCTCGTTCGCGGTGGCCTGATCCGGATGGAGGGAACCAACCCCGCGGGTTGGATCCGGGACGGGAGCGAGATCGTCCTGTCGGTTCTGACGGAGACCGGTAGCGACATCTTCGTTCGAGCGGCGGACGGATCGGGCGAGCCCCGCCGCCTGACGCACACCGAGCACGCCAACTGGTGCACCGACGTCTCCGCCGACGAGCGCTGGGTCCTGGTCTACGAGCAGCACCCGGTGACCGGCCGTGACATCTACGCGGTTCCACTCGATCCCGAGGGGGAACCGGAGCCGCTCGTCGTCACCGCCGCCAACGAGCGCTCGGCCACGTTCTCTCCCGACGGAAACTGGTTCGCCTACGTCTCGAATCGTTCCGGTCGCGACGAGGTGTACGTGCGTCGCTTCGTCCCGCGCGACACACGCGACGTGATCGTCTCGACGGGAGGGGGCCGGGAGCCGGTCTGGAGTCCCGACGGAACGGAGCTGTTCTACCGGGTCGGGAACGCGCTGATGGCCGTCTCGGTGAAGGCCGGCCGGACGATCGAGTTTTCGGAGCCGCGCCTGCTGTTCGAGGCCAGCTTCCACGCGCAGTCCGGCGGGTTGAATCAGTTCTACGACGTCCACCCCGACGGCCGGATCGTGTATTCGCGCATGACGATCGACCTCTCGCGCATCCGCGTCGCGCTCGGCTGGGCTCGCGAGCTGGAGACGGCCGCCGCCAGGTAGCGCTGTTCAGGACCCGGTCGAACGAGACTCCGTCATCTCGAGAAAACGAGGGTCCCCTCGAACTCCGGCGAGAGCCGGCCTGATGGACCAGAAGAAGATGTCGCCGAAGCCGCCGTCGATCGCGCGCTCGAGCGCGTCCAGCGCCTCCTCGCGGCGTCCCATCAGCGTGTAGACCTCGGCCAGGACGTCCAGCCGGTTCGATCCCAGTCCCTCGAGCCCGATGGAGTCCAGCTGTGCCGCCGCGTCCTCGGTTCGTCCCCGCGCCGCCAGCAACAGGGCCAGGTCGAGGCCGTCCTGGTCCCGATCGGAGTCGCCGGCCATCAGCGCCGGGTCCCCCAGCTGCTCGATGCGGCCGTCCAGCAGCGTCTCGGCCTCCTCCGCCTGCCCCGCGTCCCGCAACGCCAGCGCCAGGCTGACCGTGTCCCAGCTGGTGTTCGGCCGCGGACGCTCCAGCAGTCGACGGTAGATCGGCACGGACTCGGAGGCCGCGCCGCGACGCAACAGCAGGTGCGCGAGGTTCGGCAGCGCGAACGCATGGTTCGGCTCCAGCTCGAGCACTTTCCGCATGCCCGTTTCCGCCTCGTCGAAGCGGCGCTGGCCCACGTGGGACCAGGCGAGCGTGTGCAGTGCGTCAACCGATTCGGGGTACATCTCGACGACCTTCCGGATCGCCGCCTCCGCGCCGACCGCGTCGTACTCGATGAACGAGAGGATCCGGGAGATGGCCCAAAGCGGGATGGACGAGCTCGGCTCGACCAAGTGCGCGGCCTCGAACGCCTCACGCGCCTCGCGGTTGCGTCCGAGCCGCCACAAGATCTGTCCCTTGTTGTTGAGCGCGGGGAACGAGTCGGGGTAGAGATCGAGGATGACCTCGTAATCCGCCAGCGCGCCCTCCGGATCGCCCTCGACGAAGTTCTTGTTGACCGCGCCGATCAGGAGCCGCTCCATCTCCGTGACGCCGTCGGTCAGCTCCAGCGCCTTGCGCAGAAGCTCCTTCCCCTCGTCCGGTTCGTTCAGGAACTGGACCTTGAGCAAGCCCAGCGAACCGTAGGCCGTCATGAACTCCGGGTCGTGTTCGATGGCGCGCTCGAACAGGGGGGCCGCCTCGCCGTATTTCCCCTCGTTCCACTTGAGCTGCGCGAGTGTGAGGCTCTCCATCGCTTCCCACGACGAGGTCGTGTGCTCGGAGACCGGAAGATCGCTCTGCTCGATCGAGCCGAGTGACTCGCCGAGCGCCTTCCTCAGCTGACGCGCCAGGTCGTCGACCGCCTCCAGCAGAACGGCTTCTTTCCCCTCGACGACGACGCGTAACGTCTCGACGTGGCGGCCTCTTATCGGATCGACCAGCGTCGCCTGGACCTCGTACGCATCGCCGACCGACAGGATGCGCGGCACCACCAAGGCCCGCACCCCGGCGAAACGGCAGACGTCGCGTCCGAGCTCCTCGTCAATGACGGCATCGGCCGGTTGGCGCATGCGCTTCAGCGTCTCCGCGACGAGCGAGCGATCGTAGACGCGCGCGTAGCGCGACTGCTCGACATCCTGAGTGATGGCCGCCGTCAACGCGAGATCGAACACCTCTTCACCCGTGCGGTTGTCCACGTCGGCGATCAGCAACTTGTCTTTCTCCGCAAACGCGAGCGTCGGGCGCGAAGAGAGCCACGTCACCGCGGCAATCAAGGCCACGACAACGACCGCCGCGGCCCACCAGGCGTTTCTGTGGACGGGTTGCTTGCGGGCCTGGCGCAGCGCGGCCGCCAACTCCTCGCCGGACTGGAATCTCTCGTCCGCCGACTTGCGCAAGGAGCGGTCGATCACTTCGCCGAAACGCCGGTCGATCGAGGGGTTGCGTTCCCGCACCGGGCGGTGTTCCTCGACCTTGATCCGCCGCAGCGTCTCCGGGATCGATTCTCCCGTGAACGCGGCCTCCCCGGTGACCAGCTCGTAGAGCACGAGTCCGGCGGAGAAGATGTCCGTTCGCGCATCGACCTCTTCGCCGGCGGCCTGTTCCGGGGACATGTAGCGTGGTGTCCCGACCAGAGCCCCGACCCGGGTCACGCCGTCGTCGACGGTTTCGGCTTCGTCGCCCGGGACCCACCCGCCACCGGGACCGGCGGGTTCGAGGGGCGTGGATTGCTCCGTTCGTGCGAGGCCGAAATCGAGGATCTTCACCCGTCCCTCGGCAGTCACCATCACGTTGTCGGGCTTGATGTCCCGGTGAACGACGCCGACGCGGTGAGCCGCCGCCAGGGCGTCGGCAAGCTGGACGCCGATGTCGATGCACTCCTTGGTGGTCAGATCGCCGCGCTCGATGCGTTCCGTCAGGGTCTCGCCGTCGACCTTCTCGTAGACACAGTAGACGCGTCCCTCGGATGTCTCGTCGGCCTCGTACAGGGTGGCGATCCCGGGATGATTGAGCGAGGCGACGGTATGGAACTCGCGGATGAACCGCTCGCGGGCATGGCGGTCCGCTCCGCGGTCGTCGCGGATCAGCTTGAGCGCGACCTCGCGCCGCAGCCGCGTGTCGCGCGCACGCCAGACGACGCCCATCGCCCCCGAGCCGAGCTGCTCGAGCAGCTCGAACCGGCCGATCCGTTCCTCACTCACCCACCGATTGTAGCGTCAGAACCACACGGTTAGACACCCGAACCTTCCTGACCGATTCTTCCTGCCGGTGAAACTACGATCCGGATCGCCCCCGCCGGATTCTTCGAACCACGTTGAAAGGGTTGCTTATCGGGTTTCCCTTACAGTGCAGCCCGACCCACCGGCGGATAATCGAAAAGCAAGCGGAGAACGAGCAATGACGCTCGAGCCGGGTCGAGTGCTGGGTCCGTACCGCCTGATCGAGAAGATCGGTGAGGGCGGGATGGGTGTGGTGTGGAAGGCCGAGGACACGTCGCTCGAGCGCAAGGTCGCGCTGAAGGTGCTGCCCGAATCGTTCGCCGGCGATGCGCAGCGGCGTGAGCGATTCGAGCGCGAGGCCAAAGCCATCGCGGCACTGAACCACCCCAACATCGTGACGATCTTCGGCGTTCGAGAAGAGGCCGGCCACTATTTCTTCACGATGGAGCTGATCTCCGGGGCACCGTTGAAGACGCTGATCCGGCCCGGTGGGATGTCTTTCGAAGAATTCCTACGCATCGCCGTTCCGGTCGCGGACGCCGTGGGCCGGGCGCACGAGAACGGCATCACGCACGGCGACCTCAAGCCGGGCAACGTCGTGGTCGGTGAGGACCGGGTCAAGCTTCTCGACTTCGGGCTCGCCCGGAAGGAGCGACCGAGGGTGAGCGCGGCGGCGGCGTCGGGAGACACGACCGTGACGCTGACGGACAGCGGACGCATCTCCGGTACCCTGCACTACCTTTCTCCCGAGGTCATCCAGGGGCGGCAAGCCGATCACCTCTCGGACATCTTCTCGTTGGGAGTCACCCTTTACGAGATGGTCACCGGGCTCAGGCCGTTCCGTGGCGAAAGCACGGCCGAGGTAAGCGCGGCGATCCTGAAAGACACGCCCAGGTCGGTGCGCGAGATGCGGCCGGAGATTCCGCGTCAGCTCGAGCGGGTGATTACCGCCTGTCTGCAAAAGGATCCGGAACAACGGTTGCAGTCCGCGCTGGACATGCGAAACGAGTTGAGGGCACTCGAACGCGTCGCCGTCGCGGGAACGCCGGATCGCGCACCCTCCATCGCCGTGCTGCCGTTCGCGGACATGAGTCCGAACAAGGATCAGGACTACTTCTGCGACGGCATTGCCGAGGAGATCATCAACTCGATCAGCCGCATCGAGCATCTACGCGTGGCCTCGCGAACCTCGTCTTTCCAGTTCAAGGACGCCGCGCTCGACAGCCGCGAGATCGGGGATCGTCTCGGTGTGGGACGACTGCTCGAGGGCAGCGTACGCAAGGCCGGAGAGCGCCTGCGGATCTCCGTCCAACTGGTCAACGTGGTCGACGGCCTGCAACTGTGGTCGCAGCAGTACGATCGCGACCTCCGTGATGTGTTCGTCATCCAGGACGAAATCTCGGCGAGCATCGTCGACGCGCTGGAGCTGAGACTGAGCCCGCGTGAGCGGCGCGCGATCAAGCAGGTGGCGACCGCCGACGTCCGGGCCTACGACTACTACTTGCGTGGCCGGCGGGCGTACTACTACCAGTACGGTTGGAAGGGCGTCGAACTGGCGCTGCACATGTTCTCGAAGGCGATCGAGATCGATCCGAACTACGCCATCGCTTATGCGGGTATCGCCGACTGCCGATCCTTCCTTTACATGAATGCCGAGCGTTCGGACGAGAACCTCGAGGGGGCCATGGCGGCCAGCGACAAGGCGCTGGAGCTGGATCCCGATCTGGCGGAGGCGCACAACGCGCGCGGTCAGGTGATGTTCATGTGCGAGCGATACGACGAAGCTCAACAGGCCCTCGAACGCGCGATCGAGCTCAACCCCAGGCTCTTCGATGCTCAACTGGCGTACGCGCGGACGTACTTCGCTTCGGGGCGTCCCGAAAAGGCCGCACAATCGTACGAGCGAGCCATGGAGCTTCAACCCGACGACTACCAGACGCACCTGCTGTTGGGGTTCGTTTACTCGAAGCTGGGCCGGACCGCCGATGCGCAGGCGGTTCGCCGACGAGGTGTCCGTCTTGTCGAGGAGCGTCTGGAGTTCGACCCCAACGATGTGCGTGCCCTGTACCTCGGCGCGAACGCTCTCGTCTCGCTCGGCGAGTTCGAGCGAGGGCTGGAATGGACGTGCCGCGCGTTGACGATCGAGCCGCGCGAGCCGATGCTGCTCTACAACGCCGCCTGCATCTACTGCATCGCCGGGCGATTCGACGAGGCGATCGAGTTTCTCGAACGGGCGGTTCGCCACGGCTTTTCCAACCGCGACTGGATGCGCAACGATGTCGACCTGGATCCCCTGCACGATTCTCCTCGGTTCAGTGCGCTGGTGGAGTCGATAGGGTAGGCTGCCACCCGCCATGGCCGAACCATCCCCCCGACGGGGTGCGTGGAATCGAGCGCTCGAGCTCGCCGACGCGACACCGGAATCCCGCAACCGCTACGTCGATCTGCTGCGCGCGGTTTCCATCGGTGCGGTCGTCTGCGGCCACTGGATGATCGCGGCCCCGTGGATGGACGACGGCCGGCTGCGCTTCGACCACGTCCTGGCCATCCAGCCCTGGACGCAGTGGTTGACCTGGCTGTTCCAGGTGATGCCGGTCTTTTTCATGGTCGGCGGGTATTCCAACGCCGTGTCGTGGGACTCGGCGCAACGCGCGGGACGATCCTACGGGGCCTGGATCGGCGCGCGGATGCGCCGGTTATTCGGCCCGGTCGTTCCGTTGCTGGTCGCGTGGGGGTTGCTCGGCCTGGCGGCGCGGTGGGTGGGGGTGCCACCGGAAGCGATCCGTACCGGCTCGCAGGTTTCCGTCGTTCCGCTGTGGTTCCTGGCGGTCTACGTCCTGGTGGCGCTGTTCACGCCGCTGTCGCGCGCGGCGTGGAACCGTTTCGGGGTCGGCTCCTTCTGGTGCCTCGCGGCGGCGGCGGTGTTCGTCGATTACCTGCGGTTCGGCCTCGAGATCCAGGGTCTTCCGTGGATCAACTACCTGCTCGTCTGGTCCGCCGTGCACCAGCTCGGGTACCTGTGGCGCGACGGACGGTTCGACGGCCCGTCCCGTTCGCTGACCTGGGCGCTCGGCGGCGCGGCGCTGATGGCGTTCCTGGTGCTGGTGGCCGGCTACCCGCGCAGCATGGTCGGTGTGCCGGGCGAGGAGGTCTCCAACACCTTGCCGCCGTCGATCGCGATGCTGGGGCTCGGGTTGACTCAGGCGGGGCTCCTGCTCGCGCTCCAGGGTCCCGCTCGGAGGCTGCTCTCCGGCCGACGCGCCTGGGCGGCGACGATTGTCGTCAACGCCAACATCATGTCGATCTACCTTTGGCATTCCACGGCGATGGTGCTGTGGATCGGGCTGTCCTGGCTGCTCGGGGGAGTCGGTCTGTCGTGGGACCCGGGCAGCGGGGCGTGGTGGGCCGCCCGTCCGCCGTGGATGTTGCTCTACGGCCTGCTCCTGATCGCCCTGCTGGCGATCTTCGGACGCTTCGAACGGCTGCCGATGCCCGACCGGCCGCTGGCCATGTGGCGGACCGTGCTCGGTGCGGTGCTGCTGTGCGTCGGTCTGGGGAGACTGGCGATCACCGGGATTGCGGGTCCCGGGTCTTTTGCCGTTCGATCGGGAGCGCTGTTCGTGGCGCTGGCGGGAGCGCTCGTGGTCGGGGCGGTGCCGTTCAGGCGCCGTTCGAGTGACCGTGAAAGAACCTAGGTCGCGATCGGCATCGTGTAGCAGACCGCATCGCCGTCGAGGACGACCGTTCCGTCGTCGCGCGTCACGGTGGTGCGTAGCTTCGTGATCGGCTTGTCCTCCCGGACCTCGAGCACCTCGGCGCCGCCGGTGATCGTGTCCCCGGGACGGACCGGCGCCTTGAAGCTCCAATTGGCCTGCAGGAAGACGGTGCCCGGGCCGGGCATATCCTCGGCGACGAGGGCGTTGAGGATGGCGCTCGTCACGCCGCCTTGGACGACGATCCGGCCGAACGAGGTGGCCTTGGCGACCTCCTCGTCGTAATGCAGCGGATTGCGGTCTCCGCTGATCTCGGTGAATCTCTCGATGTCGGTGGCTTCGATCTTCCTGCTTCGCTCGGCTCTCTGGCCGACGCGGGGCATGCCGCCCGGCCATACCGCGGTCCGCTCCTGCTCGCTCATCGTTCGTCCTCGAAGCGCTGTAATTTCAGCTTGCGTGCCGACCACCGTCGGCAGTACGGTCCAAGCGATTGTACTGAAGAAAGAGGCGGATGCGCAGCGAAGAAACCAAGCAGGCCTACGATGCGGTCGTGATCGGTGCGCGATGCGCAGGCGCGGCCACGGCGATGCTGCTCGCACGGCACGGGATGTCGGTCTTGCTCGTCGAGCGCGATCAGCACGGGGCGGACACGCTCTCGACGCTGGCCATGATGCGCGCCGGAGTGCTGCAGCTCCGTCGCTGGGGTCTCTTGGAGCAACTCCGGGAGAAGGGCACTCCGGCGATCACGAGTACGTCGTTCTTTTACGGTGACGAGGAGATCACGGTCCCGATCAAGCCGCGCGACGGCGTCGACGCGCTCTACGCCCCGCGGCGCACGGTGATCGATGCGTTGCTTACGGACGCCGCCCGGGCCGCCGGCGCCGATGTCCTTCACGGCCCGCGCCTCACCGATCTCCTGCGTCGGGACGACGGTCGCGTGATCGGCGCGGTGATCGAGGATCGAGACGGACGATCGCATCGCATCGAGGCAGAGATCGTGATCGGGGCCGACGGTTTGCGATCGACCATGGCGAAGCTGGTGGACGCGCCCGTTTACCGCCAGGGCGAGCACACGAGTGGCGTCGTGTACACCTTCTGGCCCGGCCTGGAGAACCGCGGGAACCGTTGGTACTACCGCCCCGGCACCGCGGTGGGCGCCATCCCCACGAACGACGGCAACACCTGTATCTTCGCCGGGGCGTCGGCCGCTCGCTTCCGCGAGGAAGTCAAGGGCGATCTCCCGGCGTGGCACCGCGCCATCGTCGAGGAGTGTTCGCCGGAATTCGCCGCCGAGCTCGCGTCGGCGGAGCCCGCCGAACGGCACTGGGGCTTCCCCGGGTATCCCGGCCAGATGCGTCAGAGCTACGGTTCGGGCTGGGCGCTGGTCGGAGACGCCGGCTACTTCAAGGACCCGATCACGGCCCACGGGATCAGCGACGCCTTCCGCGACGCGGAGTTGCTGGCGCGCGCCGTCCGGTACGGCACGGACGAGGCGCT
>JABAOE010018291.1_pt2 | contig 11290 bp, 12 predicted proteins | sample 7062141 | NCBI WGS metagenome assembly JABAOE01 (sample SAMN14538627, study PRJNA623070) | marine sediment metagenome | biome: marine biome [ENVO:00000428]; feature: marine pelagic biome [ENVO:01000023]; material: deep marine sediment [ENVO:00002113] | place: India: Gulf of Khambhat ...
GAAGGCTTTAAAAGACATTCTGAACCAAGTAGATGAACTCGTAATCGTAGTCGGGAGCGCTCAGTACAGCCACGAGACAGATAACCCCTTCACCGCTGGCGAACGCATAACAATGATACGCAAAGCCTTGGAAGCAGAGAACATGCCCTTAGCGCGTTGCTGGGTTATACCCGTACCTGACGTTCACTTACACATGATGTGGGTTGCAGAAGTCACCGGCTACACGCCAAGATTCGACATCGTCTACACCAACGAGCCTCTTACAAGAAGATTATTCGTTGAAGCTGGCTGCAAAGTCAACTCCGTACCTTTTCACCAGCGAAAGATCTATTCGGCCACAGAAATCCGCAAGCGCATGCTGAGCGACAAAGGCTGGGAAGAGCTAGTTCCAGAGAGCGTGGCCCAGTTCATCAAGGAAATCAAAGGCATACAAAGAATCGATGACTTGTCCAAAACTGACAGGTTCTGAAATCACGTAGAGTCAAGAGAGTGAGATTTGAACGGTTTCTCCGGTTTCTATTTCAAACTTTTTCGCGGCATTGCCTCGATTAACGGAAATCTCCAGAAAACTGTGGCTTCCGACTAGGCTTAGAGGCTGTTTGGGCGGGGATTCGCCATAGGTTCTGCAGAATTTCAGCTTCAGCAGATCTTCTTTGAGTTTGACATTCAACATGTCACCTATGTTAATACCTATTTTCTTCAGTTCGCTCACAGAGATGTTTGTAACTACGTTGCCGAAGTTGTCAATGTGTAGAATTTCTCCGGTCAACAGATTTCTGCTGAAATTTGGTCGGGCAAATTTGGGAATTACGTGATTAGTGATTTCTGGACCTGATTCTACGGGAGCATGTCCTTTCGCCAGGTTCGCTGCGGTAGGGGCGAAAATATCTCTGCCGTGGAAGGTTCCGGAGGTTCTTGACAGCATGAACTGCCTGTTTGTAATGTGATATACATGGTTTATCCCTTGTTTTTGTGCCGAGAGCATGAGAAGACCGTTGTCTGGTCCTACGTAGATTGCGTGATTCGTTTCCACCAGAATAGGACGGCGCTTTGTTCCCACTCCAGGGTCTACCACGGCTACGTGAATCGATCCTCGTGGAAAGTATGGCGTAGCCGAAGCCAGCACAAATGCGCCCATGCGTATGTTAAACTTTTCGATTTCATGGCTGACATCAACAATACGCGTTTCGGGGCTGATGGAGAGAATCACCGCTTTCATTTCTGCTGCATAAGAATCTTTCAAACCGAAGTCAGACAGCAGCGTAATGACTGGCATGCTTTCTTCTCCACAATACTTAATAAAAGAGTGGTTTTATGCTTAAAATCTACTCTCCAAGATAGAGAGGGCTTGAGTTGAAAGAACAAAAGCAGCTTATCATGTTGCCAGGACCCACCAACGTTCCCTATCGCACCATTCGCGCCATGATGAAGCCCATGATTAATCATCGAGGACCAGAATTCCAAGCATTGTATGAAGGTATAATGGAAAATCTCAAGTACGTTTTCCAAACCAAAAATGAGGTTTTCGTCCTAACTTCTTCCGGCACAGGCAGTATAGAATGCGCGGTTGGCAACGTGGTAAACCCTGGCGACAAAGTTGTTGTCCCAGTTTTCGGTTTTTTCAGCCAAAGACTGAAAGAAACAGTAGTTCGCCGAGGGGCTAAAGTAATCGAGATCCCTGTAGAGTGGGGTCACTCACCTACAGCAGAGCAAGTAGAGCAAGCTCTCGATCGAGAAAGCAACGTTAAGGCAGTGGCCATCGTTCACAACGAGACATCCACTGGAGTAACCGTGCGAGAGCTGCCCCAAATCGGAAAAGTAACAAACGAAAACAATGTTCACCTGATTGTTGATGCCATATCGATTCTCGGAGGAGACAAGCTACCGGTTGACGATTGGAACATCGACATCTGTATCGCCGGAAGCCAGAAATGCCTAGCATGTCCACCGGGGGTGGTGGTAATCTCTGTTAACGGCAGGATCTGGGAAACCATAGAGAAAAATGACACTAGACCCTACTATTTTGACTTGGTAAAAGCCCGAAAGCTGAGCGCTCAGAGGACGACTCCCTTCACACCAGCCTTGCCAATTTTCTACGCTCTAGATGAAGGCTTAAAGATCATTCGCGAGGAAGGCCTAGAAAGACGGTTTAAGCGACATGCAACCTGTGCAAGAGCCTTCTACAGCGGCTTCGATGCTTTGTCGTTTACATCGTATCNNGTTCCAACACGGTGGTTGCGATTAACGTGCCTCCTGAAGTGAACTGTGACGAAGTGAGGAAGATCATGCGAGAACGCTACAAAGTAATCATCGGCAGCGGCTTGGGCAAACTCGAACGGCGAACTCTCCGGGTCGGATGCATGGGAATCATCTCGGAAGCCGAGGTCACAGCCACCGTTAATGCCTTCGAAAACACACTAGCTGACTTGAACTTTCCAGTTGGCTTCGGATCGGGAATCCAAGCAGCTCGAACGATTTTTCACTCATAGTTCCAACATAAAATAACATAGTTTTAATGGAGCCTCTGAGAATTCTTTGATCATCAGGTAGCTGAACCACATCCATGCGGGAAAACTAGTGCACCGGAAAGAGATCATTCCATTAGAGCGGCTTCTTGAGCAGAAATATGCTGAGATTCTGTGTTATCCTCGATACGAACAAAAAGAAGCAGAAAAACGCCTTCATGAGCTGGAAAGACTTCGAGTGAAAGCGCTGGAATTCGCTGGAGACAAGAAAGCATTTGACCTTCACGTTTTAGGCAAGGGCTATGTTGGCATTGTAGTAGTTGCTCACACCAGCACGGGAAAGAGAGCCATAAAAATCCGACGAATAGATGCAGATCGCATCGGAATGCAACATGAGGCTGAAATGCTGAAAAGAGCCAACGATGTAGGTATTGGACCGAAACTGTTTGACGTCACCGACAATTTTCTTCTCATGCAGTTCATTGATGGAACACGACTTCCGAAATGGATTACAGCTCTGCGAGGGCGCGGAACAACAGCTAGAATCCAAAAAACCCTGTGTGAGATTCTAAAGCAATGTTGGCAACTAGATGAAGCAGGCTTGGACCATGGAGAACTAAGCAATGCACCTAAACACATTATTGTAGAAATTGACGACACACCGTACATAGTGGATTTCGAAACGGCCAGCTGCAACCGAAAAGCCTCTAACGTCACGTCCATATGCCAGTATCTCTTCATTGGAAGCCAGCTTGCAAAAACGATTGGAAGAAAGCTTAGAGAGATCGAAACGACTAGACTGATACACACCTTAAGAATCTACAAGCAAGAGCAAACAAAAGAAAACCTTGAAAATATCCTAGTCGCTTGCGGCTTGGAAAGGCGACTAAACTAGCAGAGGGCTAATGCAGGTTCACAACCTTGACACGCCGACACCTAGAATACCAAGCCGGCACGTTGTCTTCTCAGAACATTTTCCATGCTATTCTGGCATTTGATGCGTGTGCGCACGCGTATTCTACAATGATGCCGAAGAGTTCAAGGTGGGAAAAACCCTTGGAGACTAGTTTATATCCCTGGTCAATCAGGCTGAAAGATTCCTAAATCGATTATATCCAGAAGCGTCCACATCAACGCCAGGTCACTCACACCATGATAGAGAACGTCGTGAAAATCTCAGCGAGCGCACTCTCAGCCTATCCTAAGGCTTTCTTTTCCTCCTCCAATGTTAACGCCTCCAACATAAGGAAAATATCCCTTCCCTCTTGGACCAGTCGCCAAGTATGCCCGCCTAAACGGTTCATTCTAGCCAGCTTGCGGATGGGTACACTTTCTATGCGGCTTCGAGTTTTAATGTAGTCTTTGTCACCTACACGTTGTATGTAACCTGTTCTCCCGATTTTCATCTTAATTCTTTCCGGCATATCAAGGCCAGCCTAGAATATGATACGCATATATGTCATATATTATTTCGATGTAAACAGATCAACCTCATCAAGGCTGACTAGGAAATAGAACGAAAAAAGGAACGCGATATGAGAAACTACAGTTTGATCTTGAGCGTTTCACGCAGGAAGGCGGTGGTTTCTTTCTTTAAGGCTTTCATTATTTCCTCGTCGGTTTCTCCGCGTTTTATGCTGACTTTCTTCTGCGTCGGTTCAAGGTGATTTACGTTAGCTCGTCGGCGCTTGACACCGTTTACCTGTTTCGGTCCGGTTACTAGGAGGAAATTCTTGTCAATAACATCTACGACAATGCACTTCTTCCCTGCTTCTCGTCCAGTGATTTTTACACAGATTCTTCCTACTTCAACTGCGGACATTTCACATTCCTCGTTGGTTGCTTCTAAAACATAAGAAATTTGCCAAACACACTTATAACCTCATCTGCTTTGGGCTTGGGGTTGTTTTTCTAGGACTAAACGATCGATCACCAAACATAGGGTTTTGAAAACTTCTTCAGTATCCAGCAGGTTCACGTCAAGAATGAGATTGAATGGTGAAAAATCTTCTCCGAGCTTGAAGCCGTAAAGGTCGCGGTAGATGCGACGTGTCGTTTCATCCTTTTCATTGATAGCCTCAATTGCTTCCTCGATGCTGATGCCATCACGCCTTGCCAAGCGGCGAGCTCGTACTTCGGGTGATGCCTCAAGCCAGATTTTGAAGCCTTTTCCAAGCAGCCAANNGAATAACGTTTCCGCGTTCTGCCTGTTTTAGAAGCTGCTCATCCACGTGCCTGTCAAACTTTGGGTCTTCGAAGCGGTGCTTCAGGAATTTTGCACCTTCACGTGTTTCCCACCATCCAATTTCATGTGGTTGATATCCCGCTTCTATGGCCAACTGTTTAAGTGTCGTTCCACCGGACAAATGTTTCAAGCCGTATTTCTTTGCTAGCCGTGTTGCGACGGTGCTTTTTCCGCACCCAGTCAGTCCAGCTACACAAATCACAATCGCTTTTTTCTTTCCTCGGCTCATTTTATTCGCTCTCTGACAGCCTGCTTGAGCGAGTATTGAAGACAAAGATGGCAGAGCTGTCCACCATATATGCGTTGTATTCTCTTCTGACTGGCGGTTAGCTTGCCCATCTTTGATTGTACTGACTTGGGAATCCCAGATAGAACCCGACCGCACCTAGCACAGCGAGAAGACCCAACCTTTTCTTTTTTGTAATGAAATGCAGCACCGCCACCGGGCAAACGCTTTGAAGAGCGTTTCCTGGCTCTTGTACGTTGAGAAGGCCGCGGCATTTCACTCGGTTGCTCCTGGCGTTACGCCCAACGCTTTCATAATCAGAGTTCCTGATGCGAAGGAACAGAGCAGATACCAATAAAACAAAGGTAGTTCCCATACACCGTCAATCCACGGAATTTTCGCGACTGTTGCATCACCATAAAATCCGATCAACAGCTGCCATATGAGAAAGAAGGGGATCATAAAGAGTAGAGAAACCTTCATCGATTGCCACATCATCTTCGATTGAAGCGACAGAATGTGCTTTTCCTTTCTTTTCACCTTTGCAAGAAGTTTTTTATCGCCGCTTTTTCTGGCCTTTTTGGAGTCTTCGGTCCATCTAGCGACTTCTTTCCTCCAAGAATTCAACTGCTCTCTATTAGTGAGCAATCTGTTGGCCAACGCCGTGAGGAGCGAAAGTGACATGGAGAGCAGTAAGATGAATAATGTAGAGCTGGGTATGATACGCAACCATTCTGGGAGTGTTGGAAGGAACACTTTTTTGCTCTCCGAGTTGTTGGCTTCACAGATTATTTTGTTTCGTTACGTGTTCTCGTCTTGACATTTAACCATTTTCATATGCGCGGGCCTAGATTAGCCTCCGAAGAAGCGACGTATGGCCGGATACATTTCCGAAACGCGTTCTTGCATCAAAGTCTGGTAATACTGGTAAAGAATGCCAACCGAAAGCAGAATGCCCATTCCAGTTCCGAAAACTCCAAAGAAATCAGCTACAGCCGCGATAAGCCCCACTATAGCGCCGCCTAAAACCGTAACTGTCGGAATGTATCGCTTCAAAACGGTTTCGATAGGTTTTCCAGATCGCCTGAATCCAGGAATCTGCATGCCTGAGTCAACAAGTTGCTTGGCTACGGTAGAAGGACCAAGTCCGCCAACTTCAAGCCAAGTCAGAGAGAAGACAATGCAGAACGCAACCATTATACCTGTGAACACTAAGGCTCGCACAGGGAAGTTCATTACATCTGTGATACTTCGAGGCGCGATTACATAATAGACTAGCCCTCCAAAAGGTTCCAGACCCTGCTCTCCTTGGCGATACATGCCGATCAGATTCAACCAGAAGTTGGTGTTCCCTGGGTTGTAGTTGCTCCAGAGAAGCTGAGATATGAAGTAAATATTTGCAAAGAGGGCTGATGCAAAGATTACTGGCAAGTTGGAAACATAGAACAGCTTGATCGGGTAGCGTCCCCGGTACCCGCGGTAGCTCGCATGAGAAATTGGAAGTTCAACTCGTACACCCTCAAAATAGATTACAATCAAGAATACGGCAATTGTTGTGAACAAGCCGAGCAAAGCAGGAAGGTGGCTCGGGACCCGAACAAAAGCACTCTGCAGAGTAAGTCTCCCACTCAGAGCACCATAAATCAATGCCGGTATTGCACCGTAGTAGTTTGGAGGGTCCTCACCAGGTGCTGGAAATATTGGAGACAAAGAATCCCACAAGAGGTTTTGGGCTACTCCAGCCAAGATAAACAAGCTAATACCGCTTCCGAATCCCCATCCCTTTTGAATCATTTCGTCTAGTAGCATGAGCACTAAACCAGCGACCATGAGCTGAATGAAAACAAAGATTGCTGCTCTTGGATCTAGCGCGCCATACACTCCGCCGATGATGTAGGCTGAAGCTTGAACACCGATCAAAATTAAAGAGAAGAACTTGCTGGCTACCGTAAAGAGCTCTCTGTCTTTGGGATCAGAGAAGTTGCACCCTATCATTCCGGAGCCAGCGAGTAATTGGAGGATAAGCCCAGCTGTGACGATTGGGCCGATTCCGAGTTCCATCAATGACCCTCTTTGGGAGGCAAAAATCACTCGCATGTAGCGGAAGGGGTCTCCTTCGGCACCAGCCTCTATTCCATAAAGTGGGACTACAGCCATTACGAGGTAGAGCACAAGTGCGAGACCTGTCCAAAACAGTTTTTCGTTGAAGCCTACCCTACGTTCGGGACGCTTTACTTCGAGAATGACTCGGGAAAGCGGCTCAAATGCTGATAGGAATCTGCCAGCCATTCCTTGTGCTTCTCCTTAGCAGTAAAGGCAAGTTGTGTTCTCAGTAATTAATTTTATTGAGCATTATTTCCTTGTGACTGGCTGGTTCGGTCTTGAAGTATCTGTCCGCCAACCTCTTGCACTTTTCGAGCTGCACCCTCAGAATAGGACGGAACTTTCACGATTACAGCTTGAGTTATTTTTCCGGATCCAAGGAGCTTGTGATAGCCAAGGTTTTCAAGGTCTAGGAAGGGTTTGCTCTTCTTTTTCTCCAGTTGTTTTTCCAAACTCAACTTGTTCGAAAGCTCGTCGAGTTGCCCCACGTTGATTACACTGATTTCCCCTTTGCGGCTCCCTGGTGATCTAAACCCCTTTTTTCCGAAGTAGTCTGGCTTGTTCTTTAACACCCAAGTCCATAGATGCTTGTGGCGTCCGACTTTTCTGCCTCCCTTGACACCTGACTTTCGGTGTTGCCCGACTTGGCCCCATCCGTGGGTGCGGGAGCCACGTTTTTTCCGGGTTTTTCGTAGTTTATGAGGCGTCATTGTGCTTCACCATTTGCCATAGAGAGTGCAAAGGGTTCCTTTTTTACTTTGTTGCTTGAACTTGTTTTTCTTAGATCCTTTTCTCATAGCAACCTTAAAGATTCGAATCGTGTATAAGTTATGAATGGAGAGCTGAAAAGTGCCGAAGCTGCTTGTAGTGTATGACAGCCAAACCGGGAACACTGAGAAAATGGCAGAAGCCGTAGTTGAAGGGGCCAAGACTGTATCAGGCGTTGATGTGTCTCTGAAATATCATGTTCGACCGCAGGAGTTGGAAGAGGCTTCTGCTGTAATCTTTGGCTCCCCAACGTATCACCACGATATGACTCTACCAATCAAGAGCATATTGGAAGATGCCGCCCGAGCTAATGTTCAGCTACGCGGCAAGATTGGAGCAACCTTCGGTTCCTATGGCTGGAGTGGTGAAGCTCCAAAACTGATTTTAGAAGTGTTGAAGAACAAGTTTGGCATGAGAACGATAGGCACAGGATTAACAGTGCTGTATGCCCCAGACAACAGTGGTCTGGAACAGTGTCGAAACCTCGGCAAAACCGTGGCAGAAAAGATTGCTAGCACGTAGATCTGCAATGCCATTTACGGAAAGGAACCGACAAATGACTGAAAAGACAGACAGATCAAGATCTTCTGAAGTCAAGATGCTCGAAACCATTTGCAGAGAGGTACATGTAAACAGGCGAATCACAAAAGCTCATCAGGGCAAACTGTCGTCTATATTTGGCCAGCGATGGACAAAGGCTCTAGAAGCATTGGAGGACTCTAGAGTCAAAAAATACGTGTTCCAACCCAGCGGCAGAATAGTTTGGATTGTAATTGGCAGAGAGAGAGAATATCTTGTCATGCCAGCCGTTGAGTATTGCACCTGCGATGACTTCTACTTCCAGTTTCATCAAGGTCACCTGTGTTATCACATAATTGCACAGAAACTTGCTGAAGCAACAAGTCGATTCGATCTGATTAAAGACGATGACCAACTGTTTGACATTCTCATAGAAGAGTGGAAAACCACAGAAGTCAAGACTTCCAGAAAACCCGAATCAACCGCAGAGGAGAGCACAACTTAAATAGCTACGAAACTTCAACATACAAGGAAAACAAAGGGAGAGACCCATGGACCCAAAAATGTTTCTTCAAGTGGATTTCACGGGGGTATTCTTCGAAACGGTTTTCATAACGATTTTGATAGCATTGACCTTCATCACAATAATCCTAGCCTTTCTCTACATGACATTCATAAGAGAAGAAACCGAAAGAAGCTGACCCGGCAAAATTTCTTGGACAAGCCGAAGAGAGAACAGCTGGATTTACACAAATATTTGTTGGTGCCGGGGGCGGGATTCGAACTCGCGACTTCTGGGCTTGGGCTAACATGGCCCTTTGTTGCTCTCCAGATTATGAGTCTGGCGCCCAAACCAGGCTAGGCTACCCCGGCTGTTCATCCCAATCATTTTGACTATGAAGGGTTGAATTAAGGCTTTTGGCATGACAAGTGGGCCTGTTGAGGCAGAAACTATGGAACATACGAAAGGTCAAGTCGCAGCCGCCTGACAGCTAGACGAGTCTGTAAGTAAAGTTTGCAACTTTGTCTTTTCCAGAAGTATACTTTCGTTCTCCTTTCAGGTCTATACAAGCTTTATAACATACATCAGCATTGACCTTTGATGACAAAAAGGGCCCGTTGCCCAGTCCGGATTAAGGCGCCGAATTGCCGAACAAGTGATGCGTAAGCCTCCGGACCTCAGGTGAGAGAGAGCCGGAGATCCTGGGTTCAAATCCCAGCGGGCCCGCCAAGGTGACATTACAAAATGGTTTCAGCCAATCCGTTTGCAGAATTCCGCGTTGCATGTGAAAGTCTGCTAAGAGATGCAATAGGCAAGCTTTTTCCTGAGACTTCTTTTTCCACTAGATTGGAGTTACCTCCAACTCCAGATTTTGGCATGTTGGCGTCTTCTGTTTGCTTCGAAATTGCGAAGCAGACAAAGATGAAACCACTAGGTGTGGCCAGAAAGATTGCCGAAGGCTCAGACGTATCCAAGTATCCACTTGTTCAAGCAGTTGAGGCTGCTGGAGGAGGATACGTAAACTTCTATGCGGATTCTGCGGGGTTCTCTCGTTTGACGATTGAGTCGATTCGCGCGTTAGGCAAAGAGTATGGGTATGTCAAAGCTGACACGCCGACGAATATTATTGTGGAGCATACAAGCGCCAACCCGATTCATCCGATCCACATCGGGCAAGCAAGGAACCCCATGCTTGGCGATGCAATTGCCAGAATTTTGAAGGCTAGAGGACACAAGGTTTTTCGGCACACCTACGTCGATGATGTGGGACGCCAAACAGCAGTTGCGGCCTATGGCTACGAAAAGCTGGGCAAGCCTACGCCTAGAGAGAAACCCGACCATTCTATTGGCGCCATCTACACGATAACAAGTTGCCTGATCGAGATTCAACGACTGAAAAAGGAAATTGACGCAGCTGGAGAACTTCTCAGCACGGAAGAAGTTTCAAAACTGCAACGAGAACTAGACGATTGGATGGCAGTGGCAATAGATCTCGAGGCTAAACATTCTCGGCTTTTCACCAAACTTGCTGAGCGAATCAGGAAAGATGTAGACTCCGAATCACGTATTGCCCGGTTAATCCGTGAATATGAGGCTGGCAAGGATCATGCGAAATCGTTGATCAGAGAGATCAGCCAACTCTGCATAAGAGGCTTTGAACAAACTCTAGAGAAAGCTGGAATCTGCTTCGATTCTTGGGATTGGGAAAGCGACTTCGTTTGGAACAACGACGTCAAGAAGGCACTCAGCAAGTTGCGGGCAACTCCTTATGTTTTCCCAGCGGGGCAAGTCCTAGAGTTTGACGCAGATAAAGCAGCACAGGATCTCAATCTCCGGCGATTATTTGACATCCGAGAGGATTATGAAATCCCTTCCTTGACTCTGCTTAGAGCAGACGGTACGACCTTGTACACAACCCGGGACATTGCATATACGTTGTGGAAGTTTCAGAGAGCCGATCGAGTAATTAACGTGATAGGAATGGAACAGCTTCTACCTCAATTGCAGCTGAAACTTGCTCTATGTGCATTGAGGCACATCGATCATGCCAGGAATCTAACTCATTTTGCCTACAACCTGGTGAGACTCCCAGACTTTCGAATCGCGAGCCGTAAAGGACGCTACATCACTCTTGACAATGTAATGGATGAAGCCGTTAGAAGAGCTTATGAAGAAGTTTCCAAGCGATCTCCTCAATTGTCTGATGAAGAAAAAAAGAAGATCGCAGATTTTGTTGGCATCGGAGCTCTGAAATATGCACTTGTGGAAGTGGACCCAAGCAAGCCGGTTGTTTTCACATGGGACCGCGTTTTGGACTTTGAAAAGAACAGTGCGCCATACATTCAGTATTCTCATGCCAGAGCAGGCAGCATACTACGGAAGGGGGCGAGAGAGCCAGAAAGTGCTGATCATGCGTTGCTTGGCGAACGTGTGGAGCAGGGAATAATCGTGATGTTGGCACG
>JABAOE010002039.1_pt3 | contig 11287 bp, 12 predicted proteins | sample 7062141 | NCBI WGS metagenome assembly JABAOE01 (sample SAMN14538627, study PRJNA623070) | marine sediment metagenome | biome: marine biome [ENVO:00000428]; feature: marine pelagic biome [ENVO:01000023]; material: deep marine sediment [ENVO:00002113] | place: India: Gulf of Khambhat ...
GCGCTTCTTGACAAAGGCTACCGGGCACGTCTCATCTGGGTTGCTGAGGACATGGATCCGCTTCGCAAGATTCCAGAGGGTGTTCCAGCTGAGTTCAGCGAGCACATCGGGAGACCAGTAACCGACATCCCAGATCCCTGGGGCTGTCACGAAAGCTATGCCGCGCACCACGTTGAAAGCTACCTCGAAGTGCTTCACGAGTTTGTGGGCGTTCCGATTACACGGTATTCGATGATGGAGGAGTATCGAAAAGGAAGTTTCAAACCTTTCATAAAAAAGATGCTCGAAAACCTTGAGAGGGTAATTGAGATCCAGAACAAATACAGGGACAAAAATAATCCGCTTCGGAGTGGGTGGGCACCCTGGACACCAGTTTGCAAGAACTGCGGCAAGATTATTACGCCGAGGGTTCATGACTTTTCCGAGGAGGGCAGGCTCCCCTATATATGCAGCGATTACAGTTTTGAAAGCACAACCGCCGAAGGCTGTGGCCATGAGGGTGAGGCCGATCCAATGTGTGATGAAGGCAAACTTATGTGGAAGGGTGAGTGGGCAGCGCAGTGGGCGCTATGGAAGGTCTGCAGCGAAGGAGCAGGCAAAGAGTATGCCGTTCCAAATTCAGCTTTTTATGTGAACGGCGAGCTATGCGAGCTTGTGCTTGACTTTCCTATGCCTGTGCCCATATTCTATGAGCATCTCACGATCGATGGCAAGAAGATGTCTGCTTCAGTTGGAAATGTCGTCTATCCCAGTGATTGGCTTGAAGTCGCCCCTCCTGAGCTGCTCAGATTTCTCTATAACAAAAAACTCATGAAGACTCGCAACTTCTCCTGGTCTGATCTTCCCAAGCTCTATGATGAGTATGACAGGACGGCGGCTGGCTATTGGGATGAAAGAATTGAGCCGGCGCAGAGACGGCTTTTTGAGCTGTCCCATCTAGGTGAACCTCTGCAACCGATTGGCATACAGTTTTCTATGGTTGTTTTTCTTTCAAAGATATTTTTCGACGAAGCGACCTTCATCAAAAGCGTGAAAAGGACAGGCCACTACTCGAATCAGAATCGTGAATTAATTATCGATAGGTTAATTAAAGCCAGAGGGTGGGCTGAAAACTATGGCGTTGACATTCCTTCAATATTGTATGATCCTTCCAGCGTCCGGCTCAGCGCGGTTCAAAATGATTTCCTAAAAAATCTTGGGAAGTGGTTGGAAAAGAAAGATTGTCCAGAGGTTGAGATTCAAACACATATTTATAACATTTCGAAAGAACTTGGCATGTCGACAAAGGATGCCTTTAAAGCAATTTATCTCAGCATTTTGGGTGAGGAGAGGGGTCCGAAGGCTTCGACTTTGATTGCGGCGCTAGACAAAAAAGACGTGATAGAAAGATTTAAATATAATTATAAATAGTTATAGATTAACCTGTGGTAATCTTAATTAGTAACTCCGCTCTGTTACCTTTACCACAGGTCCCATCCACCCAGCACTCCTTTTGAGAAATTTTATATAGCTGATGGTTATATCGCAGTGTAGGTGGTTTTTTTGGCGACAAAACAGGTTGAACTTAAGACTCTAAAAGTGGGGAGCTACATAGTTGTTGATGGAGAGCCCTCCCGCATAGTGAGCTATCAAACGGCTAAGACCGGAAAACACGGGTCCATGAAGGCCCGCGTGGACGCAATAGGCATCCTTGACAACCAGAGGCGAAGCATAGTAAAACCAGTTAGCACCAAGATTGAAACCCCGATAATCACACGAAAAGTAGCTCAGATAACCTATATCCAGGGGCAAACGCTCGGGCTCATGGACATGGAAACCTACGAGTCTTTTGAGGCAACAATCCCAGACGATCTGGAAGGAACACCTGTTGAGGGGGCTGAAATCGAGTTCATCGAGGCCATGGGCAGAAAGAAGATGGTACGGGTCAGAGGGGGCTGATGTACACCCTTCCCCAGACATTTGCAAGACGAGAACTAACCCTTGCACAGGCAGAATTTGCAGTCCTAGGCATTCCATACGATTCATCAGAATCGTATCGGACAGGCTCAAGACTTGGGCCCAACGCAATAAGAGAGGCTTCGCGCGATCTGGAAGACTATGACATGGAGGAAGTATTCGACTTACTTGAACTTTCAATCTGCGATCTCGGCGATCTTGAGGTATCCTTTGGAAATTTCGATGAAACTGCGAGAAGGGCGACCGAAACCATCAATGAAATAGTTGAAAACGGCGTAGCCCCGATTTGCCTCGGGGGTGAGCACACCATCACATACTTCGCAGCAAGATCACTAAAAAAGGATGTTCTCTACGTAATCTACGACGCCCATCTTGACTACAGAGAGGATTATTTGGAGAATCAGTTTTCCCACGCGGCTGTAACACGGAGGCTCTCCGAGGAGGTGGGGCCTGAAAACATCCTAATAATCGGTGTGAGATCTGCATCCAAAGAGGAGCTTGCCGCGGCAGAGGAGGATGGACTAAGGTTTATCTCTACATTGGAGTTTACCAAAAACAAAGAAGACGCACTCAAAAAGATAAAGGATATTACTCAAGGGAAAAACATATATATTTCTGTTGATTTGGATGTCTTTGATCCCGCGGAGGCTAGCGGGGTTTGCAATCCTGAACCTGGAGGCATAGGTTACAGGGAAGTTGTTGACAGCTTTTCCTTTTTGCGTGGCTGTAAGCTTAAGGGAATGGACATAACCGAGCTAGCCCCTGCATATGACGCGTATTCACCGATTATTGCTGCAAAACTCATCTTCAAAGCTCTTGCCAAATACAAAGGCTAGGCAACAATCCTTATCCCTTCCTCTGAGAGATCAATGTTATAGCTTCCCAAGGCGTGTTTTGAACCTCTCATCTTTCTTATAGCAAGCGATCGTTTCTGAACATCACTGTCAAGGTGAAGAGATATTATACCGTCAAAGAGGAAAGCCTCCACTGGAAATTCTGTTGTCCCAATGCCTGAGCGCTGAGCCTCGCTTATTACGAGTGTGGTAACGCCCATTTCTGCAAGTCCCAGCGAAAGTCTGAGCATTTCGGTTCTCACCTCAAAAACATCGCTCAAGCTCAATGCGAGCGCCGAAATGGCGTCAATAACAACCCGCTTTGCACCGGTGTCGCTCACCGTCTGTTTTAGTATGCCCAATAGATGGGACATATCAAGACCTCTCCTTGCAACGCCGGCATCGATTTCAGTTTTTTTCACTCTTTGAGTCACGGCATCGATGAGAGTCAGTTTTCCCTCTGCACCGAGCGCTTCAATATCCCAGCCAAATTTAATCATGTGCTCTCTAATCTTATCTGGGTGTTCAAGGAGTGAGACGAAGATTCCGTTCTCATTATATTCTGTTGCCCCAGAAAAGAGATACTGCATTGCAAAATTCGTCTTTCCAGCGCCCGGACCGCCAATCAAAAGTATTGAAGACCCTGCGGGAAAACCACCTTCCGAAAAAAGGGAGTCCAACCCACCTATGCCTGTTTTCACAACCGCCATCATATCGCCTCCTATGCTACTTTATTGCTGTACATGATTAAATATTTATTCGATGAAACAGATTAACTGATGATGTTTACTGGAAACGAGTTCGACGCGGCGCTGAAGGCTTATGCCAGCGAGAAGAATGGCCGTTCGAGTAACGCATTCACAAACATACGAAAAAAGAACGATTTCTTTTCTGATGTGGCATCTAACGAGGACGTGAGTCTTCAGGTTGAAAACTTCATAAATCTCATCTCTGACATGGATCGGGAGAGCTTTGAAAACAGATACGTTATTTTGAGCTTCATCCTCGACTTCTGCAAATATCTGGAGCGAGACTTCCTTTTCAACATAAAAAGAAAAAAGGACTTTGTAGAGATGAAGGAGAAGGTGAACAGTTTCATCGAAAAGATCCTTGAAGCCAACAAAGCATTCTCCCAAAATGCAAAGCTCCACACAATCGAGCACCTGCTGGAATACTATGGCATCCTCCTTGACGCTTTAGAAGAGCCGGAACCAGAGGAAGAAGACCAGGGCATCTGGTCAGGAAACAATCTGTGGTGAAGAGGGCTTTTTTATGATGTTTCTATTGAAGGCCAGACTTGAGCTCAGCGGAGAAATCAAGAATAAAGAGTCAGTAATAAAGCAGCTCGATGGAATGGGAGACATTCTTCAAAGGGGAGTACCAAAAGGGGAAAAGGGCGCCGAGATTAAGGACACTCGAATCAAGGGCTCCATGATTTTTTTAACAATCGAATCAGGCAGACATGTCCGCCCCCACGACGCGATTTTGAGGATTAAAAAAAGGCTCTCCGAAAGGCTGGGGAGGGAGGAGGGTATTGGAGTAAGGGGAATTGATATGGTAAGCTATGAGGCATGGTACCCCCTCGAGCAAACACCGGCAGGCAAAATAACCCTACCCTTTGTAAAGGAAATCGAAATCGAGGACAGCACTGCGCATATTGTCTTCCACAAGATGGATGAACCAGCGCTTGAGAATAGATATCCAGATCGCATACTGAAAAGACTTGAAGAAAAGATAAAAGAAGAGGAGATCGGAGGGAAGGGCGAGTTTTCAAAAAAATTCAGAGAAAGCAAGATGCGACTGGACCGATACCGCCTGCGCGAAGACCCTACAGCCGAGCTTGCGAAGAGGAACTGGGTAAAGCACATTGGAAGGGGTGTTTGGACCATTCTCCCCTCATATGCAGCTCTTTGGCGGGCAATCGAGGACCTGGTGATGGAGCGCGTGGCAAGACCACTAGGTTTTGTGGAGGTTATGCTCCCCAAGATTGTGCCCCTCGACGTGCAGAAAAAGAAGGGTCAGCTTTTTGGGATACCAAATGAGATGTGGTGGGTCTGCCCGCCGGCAACAAGAGATGCCCTCGAGTGGGAGCGCTTCAAAGACACAGTAAAAATCACAGGCCAGACAAATCCTGAAGGACTTATGGAAAACCTATCAGCCCCAGAGTTTTCCCTTGCCTACGCGCAGTGCGAACCCTTCTACGACATCTGGGGGAAACGCACCGTTGACCGGGACAGGCTCCCTCTCAAGTTCCTGGACAGCTATGGACCCACATGGCGATACGAAAGCGGAGGCTTGAAAGGTCTGGAGCGCCTTTCAGAGTTCAAAAGAATGGAATTTGTCTGGATAGGCTCGCCCGAAGACGCCATATCTATCCGCGACGATGTCCGTGATAAATCCATTGAAATCATGGATGAGGTCTTCGATGTGGAGTGGCGCGTCGATGCCACAACCGCAGTCTATCTTGAGCNNAGACTACGCGCGCACCTATGATTTATCGGTATCGCTCCCCTTCGAAACAGCATCACGGCCCGAGCGAGAGCTTGAGATTGCGAGCTTCCACGTCCACGAAGACCATTATGCAAAAAACTTCTATTGGAAGGAAAAGAAGGGCAGGCCGCTTTGGTCGGGATGCGCAGGGATCAGCCCCACACGGTGGGCCTATGTTTTCCTGCTGCGCCATGGCTTTGACTACGACCAGTGGCCCAAGGACATAAAAAAGTATATTGGGAAAACGCTGCCTGAGCTTCCTGACGAGCTGTTTATGTGAAAATAATGGGCATATTTTTATATAGGGGAAGATTTATGGAATGCTCCTATAGATTTAATTTAAGATAGATGCGATACTATGGCGAAGGCGAAGAGGCAGAGACGCAAGATTGACACTTGGAAGACCAAGAGATGGGTCGATATAATGGCTCCTGCTATGTTTGGAGAGCAGAAGATCGGGGAGACCCTTAGCTCTGATCCTGAAAGCATCGTTGGTAGGACAATTGAGGTTCCGCTCAGCAAGCTTATCGGTGATTTTTCAAAGCAGCACGTGAACCTCAAGTTCCAGGTTACTGATGTGCAGGACAAGAAGGCGAACACACGGTTTTTAGGCCATTCTGTTACGAGGGAGTACATGCGCAGCCTTATTCGGAGGAAGACCACTAGAATCGAGGGGGTAAGCGACGTTATGACAAAGGACGGTGTCAAGGTCCGTATAAAGGCGATCGCTCTGGCGCTGGGAAGGGCGCAGACGCTTCAGGAGAAGCTTATCAGAAAGATAATGCATGATGTGGCTGCTCGATATGCAAAGAACATGGAGTTTGACAAGTTTATCCACGATGTAGTGGTTGGAAGGATTCCTTCCGCAATGTATCGGGAATCTGGAAAGATCTATCCTCTCAAGAGGATGGAGGTCAGAAAGACCGAAGTGAGAACTTCCTAAGTCAAAGGTATTTTCTCTTTTCTTTACATCAAATTTTTAGTTGAGATGAGTCCTAGCCAGAAATAATCGGGAGGATGCGCAAAAATATTTTAAACCTAGTCGCCCACTAGGTCTTATGAAATGTCTTCTGGTTATCTGTGACGGCATGGCTGACAGGCCGCTTAAAGCCCTTTCGGGGAGAACTCCGCTTGAGGCTGCAAACACCAAAAATTTAGATGCCATTGCAAAGGGCGGCATCTGCGGCATCGTGGATACGATTGCCCCAGGGATTAAACCGGGTTCTGACACCGCGCACCTAGCAATCCTCGGCTACGATCCTATCACATCTTATACTGGCAGGGGCCCTTTTGAGGCTGCAGGAGTGGGCTTAGACGTGAAACCCGGGGAAATTGCCTTGAGATGCAATTTTGCAACAGTTGATGATTCCGGGATTGTTGTTGACAGGAGGGCGGGCAGGATTAGTGAAGGAACAAATGAGCTTGCTACAGCGATAAATAACATTACAGTTCCTGGTGTGAATTTCATGTTTAAAGAGTCCACTGGTCATAGAGGAGCACTTGTCTTGAGCGGTGGAGAATTCAGCGACAAAATCACTGATTCTGACCCTCATAAGGAAGGTGTGAAAGTACGTGAAGTTGATTCACTCGAAGAATCTGTAACTGCGCAGACAACTGCAGCGGGTTTAAACAGTTTTATTAAAGAGAGCCAGAAAGTTCTCGAGTCACACCCTGTAAATGTGAAGAGGATTCAGGAGGGGAGGAGGCCTGCAAATATCCTGCTTCTGAGGGGCGCCGGTGTTGCACCGAGTCTTGTTCCTTTTGGTGAAAAATACGGTTTGAAGGGTGGTTGCATCGCTACAGTTGCCCTTGTCCGCGGGGTAGGACGGTTCTGCGGGCTTGAGGTTTTGGATGCCGACCCCTCGACGGGCATTGCAGAACTTGGGTCTATAGCGCTCGAAGCCATGGATGAATTCGATTTTGTGCTGTTCAATATCAAGGCGGCTGACGACGCAACCCACGACGGGAATGTACAAAAGAAAGTAAAGGCCATCGAAAAGATTGACAGCGTTTTGGCGGGCTTTCATGAGTTTGCCCAAGAGAATTACCTTGCCATTCTTTCGGATCACACGTCTTCAATAACGCTAAAAAACCACACAGGCGATCCCGTGCCAGTTGTTATAGCAGGGCCTGAGGTGAGAACTGACGATGTATCCACGTTTTCCGAACGCTCGGCTGCAAGAGGCGGGCTATGCAGGATAAAAGGCCCGGACATAATGAACATTTTAATTGATCTTATGAACAGGTCTGAAAAATTCGGCGCATGAGGGGGAAGGATGGACAGACATATTTTTCGGGCATATGACGTCAGAGGGATTGTAAATAGGGAGCTTACTCCTGACACTGTTGCAAAGATAGGGATGGCTTTTGGAACATATTTGGGTGGCAGGGGCCGGGTGCTTATAGGAAGGGACGTTAGGACTTCGAGCGAGATGGTGGAGAGCGCCTTTGTTTCGGGTTTGGTTGCCTCTGGAGTGGATGTTGTGAGCACAGGGCTCGTCCCCATTCCTGTAGTCAACTTCAAGACTATGATTGGAGATTTTGACGCAGGAGCCTATGTCACCGCCTCGCATAATCCGCCTGAGTACAATGGCGTGAGACTGAGACGACCTGACGGAACAGGATACACAACCGAAAACGAGGTGGTCTGGAAAACAGCGCTTGAAGGGAAACATTCTCTTGCTGGCTGGGATGAAATCGGGTCCTTTTCGAATGTTGACGAGAAGGACACAATCTCCGAATACAAGGATTTTCTGCTTGAAAGAATATCACTGAATAGGCCGGTGAAGACGTTACTTGACATTGGAAACGGCGCGGCTCACTACGCGGCACCACTGATTCTAAGAGAGGCAGGCGCAGAGGTTTCAACAATCAATGGAGAGCCTGATGGCAGGTTTCCCAACAGACCATCTGAACCCAATGACAAGACCCTTGCAGTACTGAAGAAGAGGGTTGTCGAAATCGGAGCGGAATTCGGTGTGGGCTATGACGGCGATTCCGATCGAGCAATGTCTGTCGATGACAAGGGGAGAATAGTTGCAACTGAAAAGATGGGAGTCATCCTTGCAAGAGACTTAATCGAGCGCAAAGGCCCAGGAACCGTGGTTGCAAACGTCTCATGCTCTATGATTGTTGAAGAGGAGATTGAAAAGCTCGGAGGAACGGTAAAGCGCGTCAGGGTAGGTGATGTATTTGTTGCTGAAGCCATAAAGGAGCATGACGCAATCCTCGCAATCGAGACCAGCGCCCACATCTTCATGCCAGAGTTCTATGTCTTTGACGATCCAATCCTTGCCACACTTCAAATTGCTAAGATCCTTTCTGAAAAAGAGGAGCGGCTTTCCGAGATAGTGGACGGAATTCCCAGCTATCCCTATGAGGAGATAAACTTCACCTGCCCAGACGAGATTAAATTTCAGGTCATGGACGAGATTATTAGCGAATTCAGCGGGATGGGTATGGAGCTTGACTTAACCGATGGGGCTAAGGTGAACTATGACGATGGCTGGATCCTTCTGCGCCCGTCGAACACGTCTCCGAAGATCAGGGCAGCGATCGAGGCGAAAAGCGAAAAGCGCCTAAGTGAGCTGAAAAAGATTACGAAAACTGTTCTTAAGAAGTCGGAAAAGAGGTCCTGATTTCCCACTTCTACTTGTTATGCTGTCGGGTCTACACCAAAAATATCTTAAATGAGGTTTGCATATAGGATTTCGTACAAAGTTCTGGGTTTTCCAGATTTACCAAAGATATGGGGTGCAAACATGACAGATGAAGGAATGACTCTTACTAAATCTGACGTGGAGATTCCTGGATCAGTGCTTCCAGAGAACCGCGACAGATATGTTGAAAACTTTTTGAAGATAACCCACAGCACTGGGAGGCTAATGCTCTTTGCAGGGGACCAGAAGATTGAACATCTGAACAAGGACTTCTACGGCGATGGAATCGCCAGCGATGACAACGTGCCGGAGCATTTGTTCAAGATTGCAAGTCAGTCGCGGATTGGATGCTTCGCAACACAGCTCGGGCTTATCTCAAAGTTTGCGTCAAGCTATCCCGATTTAACCTATCTGGTGAAGCTGAACTCGAAGACAAACCTTGTGAAGACTGCGCAAAAAGACCCACTCAGCCCAACCCTTGCAACCGTGGACGAAGTGGTGGCATTCAAAGAATCCTCAGGCCTTAATATCGTTGGCATCGGGTACACGATCTATCTCGGATCTGAGTATGAGCACATAATGCTTGCCGAAGCAGCAAAAGCAGTATTCCAGGCGCACCAGAACGGTCTTATCTCGGTATTATGGATATATCCCAGGGGCCAGGCGGTTTCCGATGAAAAAGATCCCCATCTTATTGCAGGTGCAGCGGGGGTTGCAGCCTGTCTCGGCGCCGATTTTACCAAGGTAAATCCGCCCAAAAAAGACGGCAGCGCCGATCCAATGCTGCTCAAGGAGGCAACAATGGCTGCTGGGAAAACCCGGGTTGTTTGTGCCGGCGGCTCGGCCGATGATCCCTTTGCCTTCTTTGAAAGGCTGTACGATCAGGTCCATATCGGAGGGACATCTGGCAATGCCACCGGCCGAAACATTCACCAGAAACCACTGGATGAGGCAGTAAGAATGACCAACGCAATATCGGCAATCACTCTTGACAATGCAAGTGCTGATGAAGCAATGAAGATATACGAGGGCTAAAAAGGAGCAAGATGAAAAAGCTTATAGGTGTCCTCACAGGTGGAGGGGACTGCCCAGGTCTCAATGCAGTAATAAGGGCGATAGTGCGTAAGGGAATCGATAGCTACGGCTACACCTTCGTCGGGATTAAAGATGGGTGGAAAGGGCTTCTTGAGATGGACACGATGCATCTTGATAAGGATGCCATAAGAGGCACTCTTCACCTAGGCGGTACACTCTTAGGGAGTTCAAGGACCAACCCTGCAAAATCCCCTGAGACATTGAAGCTTGCTGTGAAGAACTACCGGGCGATGGGTCTTGATGCTCTTATTGCAATTGGTGGTGATGACACGCTGGGCGTTGCAGCAAAACTTTCAAGCCAGGGAATCAATGTTGTGGGAGTTCCAAAGACGATCGACAACGACTTGAACGGGACAGACATGACCTTTGGATTCATTACAGCAGTCGAGACTGCTACTGACGCAATTGACAAGCTTCATTCCACGGCTGAGAGTCATCATCGGGCCATGGTTGTGGAGGTTATGGGACGGCACGCGGGCTGGATCGCAACCTACGCAGGGATTGCTGGCGGAGGGGATGTGGTGCTTATTCCTGAGGTCCCGATTGATATTGTTGATGTGTGCAAGCTCATAAACCAGAGAAAGGCCATGGGTAGAGTTTATTCCATTGTGGTTGTGGCTGAAGGATGCAAATTCAAGGAAGTTGGTGAATTGAAAACGGTCTCAGGGAAAAAAGACGAATTTGGCCATGCGCAACTCGGCGGGATTGGAAGCATTCTTGCAAGGGAGATTGAAAAACGCACAGGCATTGAAACCCGGGCAACCATCCTGGGTCATGTCCAGCGCGGCGGGACGCCCTCGGCTTTCGACAGGGTTCTTTCTACCAGATATGGGATTGCAGCAATCGATTTTGTGCATCGGGGGGAGTTTGGTATGATGACTGGACTTCAGGGGATGGACATAGTTCCGATTGAGCTTAAAGTGGCAGCCGAAAAAACCCGCACCGTTGATATGGATCTCTATAATATAGCGAAGATATTTTTCGGTTAATTCCATCTTTTTTCGCCAATCTGCGCTTTTGCTAAACTGACGCAAAAACGTGGTCGAAAAAGGGGTTATCCCATTCGAATTTTTTTTCGATTGGTTTTTTTATTCGGCAATCTTTGGAGTCTTTTGGGGAAATCTGGATTGGTGTCGAGTTAATTATCCAACATTCTTCGGAGAAATTTGTTTGAGCAAATTTCGGGTTTTTTGATCCCAAAATTTTTTACATAAAAAAGTTTGGAATGGACTCGTCGGGATTTGAACCCGAGGC
>JABAOE010002665.1_pt10 | contig 11286 bp, 9 predicted proteins | sample 7062141 | NCBI WGS metagenome assembly JABAOE01 (sample SAMN14538627, study PRJNA623070) | marine sediment metagenome | biome: marine biome [ENVO:00000428]; feature: marine pelagic biome [ENVO:01000023]; material: deep marine sediment [ENVO:00002113] | place: India: Gulf of Khambhat ...
AAACGGCTCCCATCGGTCGTGAGAAAATTGACAACCCCAGCGCTTTAATGTAGAAATTTTCTTAGATGCGGGTGTAGCTCAGTTGGCTAGAGCGTATGCTTGCCAAGCATAAGGTCGTGGGTTCGACCCCCATCACCCGCTCCATCCTATAGCCCGTGATTCACCAGGGGCTTTTTTATTCGACCACACATTTATCACTCCGAAAAATTGCAGGGTCTCCCCCTCTGACGCTTGACATGGCGGAGCGTTCCGAGTTACTAGGCTTTGTCACTGTCCATCGCAAGAGGAACCACAAAGATGACATCGAATGAAGGAACGCTCCTATCGGGCTACCGCGTATTGGACCTGACCGGTCCTCTGGGTTTCCATTGCGTCAAGCTTCTGGCGGACATGGGGGCTGACGTGTTGAAGGTAGAACCGCCCGCCGGAGATGAGGCTCGAAGGGTACCACCTTTTAAAGGGGACCTCCCGCACCCGGAAAAAAGCCTCTACTTCCTGCACTACAATTCCAACAAGCGTGGAGTTACTTTGAACCTGGATTCCAGTGACGGACGCGCAATATTTTTGGAAATGGCGCGTAAGGCCGACGTGGTGCTGGAAACCCAACCCCCCGGTCGTATGGAGGAGTTGGGATTGGGCTATCGCGAGCTGAGCGCCGTGAATCCCCGTCTCGTCATGGCTTCCATCACGCCTTTTGGGCAGACGGGGCCCTGGCGGGCCTACAAAGCGACGGACATCGCCGGCCTAGCCCTAAGTAACCTGATGTGTCTAACGGGCGAGCCCGGCGAGCCGCCCCTACAGGCCCCTGGCGAGCTTGCCTACGGCATGGCTTCCACTTATGGGGCCTTCGGGATAGCTATTGCCCTTTATGATCGAGAAGAGAGCGGTAAGGGGCAAGAGATTGACGTCTCCATGCATGAGTGTGCCGCCCACATCGCCGGATACTTTATCCCAAACTATGCCTACACAGGAGCCAAAGCCAGCCGGCTAACTCGCAAAGGAGAAGAGACGGATCTTTACGACCCGTACCCAACAAAAAATGGTTATGTGCGTATCTTTATCATACCCGTGGAGCAATGGCGCCGGTTGGTGGATTGGATGGGACGGCCGGAAGCCATCGCAGGACCGGATTTCGAGAAAATGGCCTACCGACGCGAGCATCCCGAAGTCGTCATGAAGGTCATTACCGATTTCTGCAAGCGCCATACAAAAGAAGAGCTCTACGACGAAGGGCAGAAACGTAGAATCAGCGTGACACCAATCTTTACGGCGAAAGAGTTCATGGAGAGCGCCCACACCAAAGCGCGCAACATTTTTGTCGACATGGAGCATCCAGTGGTGGGTAAGTATAAGCAATTTGGTCCAGTCCCAGGATTCAGCGAAACGCCGGGTCGACTGATCCGAACCGCGCCCTTGCTTGGTCAGCACAACGAAGAAATTTATTCTGGAGAACTCGGTTTTTCCAAACAAGATATGGTAGCCCTAAGAGCCGAAGGGGTGATCTAAAAGCGAACCCTGCAAAACGGGACATTGAACCATGAAAGAATTTCCACTGGAGGGAATACGGGTTGTAGAACTCACGACAGGGGCTGCCGGTCCTNNTCACAACGGGGGCTGCCGGACCTACCTGTGGGCGCGTGTTGTGTGAATTTGGAGCGGAGGTCATACGCATTGAGACACGGACGCGTAGTGACGGCCATAGGGGAGAGGACCCTAAGAAGTGGAACATGAAACCGGACTTTGCCAAACTCCACAGGGGAAAGAAGTCTTTTACGGTTAACATGACGAAGGACAAGGGCCGCGAGCTCGTGAAAGAGCTGGTTAAGATCTCCGACGTGTTGGTAGAAAACTACGGCCTGGGAGTCTTGGAAAGGTGGGGGCTTGACTATCCCCAGCTAAAGGAGATCAACCCTCGCTGTATTTTAGTGCGCGTTAAAGGATTGGGTAGCACCGGACCTCACGCAGCGGATCTCACCTACGGTCCCAATGTTGCAAATGTAATGGGGGGCACATACCTTTGGAACTACGCGGGTGCCTCCACGGCAACCTCCGAACCAAGGTCACAGCACCCTGATTTCATGGGGGGGGTAACGGGTGCCTTTGGAGTAGTACTCGCGCTAATGCATCGCAAGAAAACCGGGCGGGGTCAATGGATCGACAACGCCCAGCTGGAAATCGGTGCTTCCTTGCTCGGCCCCAAGTACCTCGAATACTCGGTTAATGGCCGGGATCCGCAACCGGAAGGTAACCAGAGTCTGGTGGCGGCGCCTTACGGTGCGTACCCATGCAAGGGCAACGACCGATGGTGCGTCATTGCCGTTTACAATCAAGATGAATGGGAACGGTTTTCTCGTCTGCTAGCGGACGCTGGCTTGGATCACAACGGAAAATTCACTACCCATCTGAAGAGGATCCGTCATCGGGAAGAACTGGACCGGTGGATCCAGGGCTGGACCAGCCAACTGGATCCCTATGAGGTCATGGAGAAGTTGCAAGGAATTGGCATCTGCGCTGCTGTGGTTCAGGATGTGGAGGACCAGTTCAAGCACGATAAGCAATTAGCCGCGCGTGGATTCCTGGTGAAACTCAATGAGCCGGAAGGCGGAGAGATGGTCACCGAAGGAATTCCCATACGCTTGTCCAGGACTCCGGGAAAAGTGAGAGGCCCGGCCCCTCTCATGGGCGAGCACACCCAAGAAGTGGTGAGCAATCTGTTAGGCCTGAGCGATGAGAAAATTAAAGCACTGGAAGAGGAAGGGGCCCTAACTTAATTAATCTCTTTAACGAGAGGACAAGACTTTCGCGCCAAGACGCCAAGTAGGCAAAGAGCGCTACAATCCGATCTCTCCTTAACGGCCCCCTTTGCGCCTTTACGCGAGTTCTTTTCCGATTTAAGATTAAGTTAAAAAAATTTTATAGAGGAAGGATCAGCTATGGCAGAACCGGTTGTTGTTTATGAGAAATGTGAGCCTCACACGGCGATCATACGGCTCAATCGCCCCGAGAAAAAGAATGCCATCAATCGCGATGTCTACTGGGGACTGGAGAATTCCTGGCAAGAGGCCAAAGCCGACGATGACGTTTGGACTATTATCTTGACGGGCTCCGGCGACTCTTGGTGCGCGGGCGGAGACCTAAAGGAAAACCTGGCCGCCGCCAAGGGTGAAATCAAGGGTCCGCGATTTGGGCCTCGCCCTTATCCCAGCCTGCGTGATCTGGAACTCAATAAACCCATCATTGCAGCCATCAATGGCTTTGCCGTGGGCGGAGGCTTTGGACTCGCCCTCAACTGCGACATTCGATACTGTGTCCCGGCAGCAAAGTTTGGTTGTTCCGAGGTGCGCTGGTCCCATATGGCGGCCTGGCCATCCTATGTGTCTTCCCTACCCACGGGCTGGTCTCTTTGGTTCGCGCTGACGGGCCAGATGGTGGACGCCGAGACGGCGTTCCGTCTGGGGCTCGTACAAAAAATTTGCGAACCAAATAAACTCATGGAGGATTGCCTGGAGTTGTGCGCAACCATTAACAAGAACGGAAGACTGATTGCGGCCCACACGAAAGATTACATCTACAAACTGTTATACGAGATCCAAGGCTACGAGGAAGGCTTCAAGCTCCACCGGGAATTCTACTCCCATCTGCGCCAGAGCAAGGACTACGACGAAGGATCGGCAGCGTTTTCAGAAAAGCGTAAACCCGAGTTCTCCGGCAATTACTACAACAAGAGCAACAAACCCCCCGGGGTTCCCTAGGAACTCCTTGACCGTCACGAGTTCCTGGCACCACCAACCGTGATATGGATTCAAAAGCCTCCGAGAAGTCGGGGGCTTTTTCTTTACAGGGAAATGAGTCCAACCTTAATTCTGTAAATGGTGCGTCTCGTCCGTTAGCATGACCCGGCCAAAAAAAGGCAAAATTTAATGCTATAATCGATTGGTTTCGAAATGCACTCCAGCAAGTGAATGAACCATGCGGACAACTCTTTGGCTAAAAAGAATCGCGGCGACATTAGGCATCGGTTTAGGGGTTATTCTGGTAACAGCCGTCGTCCTATCCGTGATCCTTCGACTTCCCTATTTTCAGGCAAAAGTCCGCGCTCAGATTGAACACCTGTTTGAGGCGAATACCAGGTATGAAGTCCAATTGGATTCCGCCCGGCTGGACCCGCTGCTTCGGTCTTTGACCATTTTGAATCTGCAAGTCTCGGCGAAGGGCCACCCCCGGCAAGAACCGATGGTCGTCATCGAAAGAACACTGATCTCGCCAAATCTGTGGGAACTCTTGCGCTTGCGGCTCCGATTGAAAAGCATCTTCCTTTACCACCCCAAGGTCGTGGTTCATGCCGGTCAATCAGAAGCCGGTACCGGCACCGCTGCAGAAGTCCAGCTTAAGCCCCTGGTTATGCCCCTCGGGGCCACCCGCGTTGCGGTGGAAAATGGAGAGGTTGCCTGGGAATGGGGCGGCGGTGGGATTAAGCTCTCTGGTCTTCAAAGCCGTCTTCGATCATCCTCCGGTGGGGTGGCGGCAACTGTAACCATCGGTGAATCGACAATCGTGTCGGGAAATACCTCTCTGCTAGCGACGGACTTCCAGTTAGACGCAGAGCTTGCAAACGACAACATTGAACTTAAAAACCTAAGTTTGAACGCCATGGGGAGCATCATCGAAGGGAACGGCCGGCTCGAAAATTTCCGGGCGAATCCCAAACTCGACGTTGACCTGGACGCCTGGGGACCCGTGTTGGATCTATTCCCTCGAAAACCCCCTATCCGGCTATCGGGAAATTATCGTCTCAAGGGAAAGCTCACCGGTGCCATAGACGATCCCATATTCATGGGGGAGGCGGATATCGGACAGGGCAACGTCGATCAAATCGACATCGTAGGGATGACCTTCCGGGTGGACGGAAACCGCAATCGAATTCGCCTGACGGAACTCGATGTTCAAGGTACGGAAGGGCAAATGCAAGGCGAGATGACTCTTATCTGGGACAGCCTCCAATACCGACTCAATCTCCGGGGTGGGGGAATCAACCTGACCAGGGTTCTAAGGCCTGTAACCGATCAGAAGCAGGTAGGAGGGCGTGTGGCCATCGAAGCGGAAATTCTTGGCCGGGGAGGTGACCTTTCGAGATTGAAAGGACGAATGAGGGCTCAAGTGGAGGCTTTTCATTTCCTCAAACGCCCGGAAGAGCAGGGTCGGATAACTGTCTCTTTGGAGGGAAGCGGTGATCGGGTCCACATTCGAGAACTCGACGTTAACCTTGCCGATCTGCTGTTAAAGGCAAACGGGACTCTCGAACCCGGCGAGCAATTTAAAGTGAATGTTACCGCGAACACCATGAAGCTCGAACGCATTGCCGGGTTATTCGGATCCAAGACCAAGGATTTGGCTGGAGTCGCCCGGTTCCAGGGTGAGCTCGTGGGTCCCATGGTTAATCCGGTCATCAAGGGCAATCTTCAATGGACGGATGCCAAGCTGCTAGGAGTCGCTTTAGAAAAGGTCCAGGGTCCCGTTGAGCTCATTCTGGCTAGCCGGTCTTTGAAGTCACCGTCAATTGAAGCCACGCGTCAGGACTTGCGCGGCAACTTCAATGTCGGCCTTACGCTTCTCACAAAACCAGCGGAGCGAAAATTTAAGATTACACAAGATTTGATGCTAAAGGTTGAAGGCCGTATCAATGGTGCCTGGCAAGACTTTCTCGGAATGTTCACCAAGAACAGGTCCAAAACCATTCCAATTACAGGAACGATGGAGCTTAACGTAGCGCTTCAAGGTACCGCCAAAGCCCTTACGGGACAAGGTCATGCGACAATCATCAACGGCCTCGTCCTGGACCTACCGTTCCATCGGACCAACGTGACCGCCCATATTAAAAACCAGACGCTCTCTCTCAAGGAAATAACCTTTCTATTCCAAGAGGGGTCCATCTCTGGGCAGGGAGAGATTAATTTTAATGGTGATGCGAACTGGGAATTTACTTCGACTCCATTGGCCATTCAAAACCATCCGTTCCTCAAAAACACCGGCATCACCGGTACGGTGGAAGTCTTGAATATCAAGGGAAAAGGGCGCCTGGGCACTGAAGAGGTCGCAGCCTCGCTCAGATTTAATGATTTGGATTATCGAAACGTGCCTCTCGGTCATGGGAAAGGAACATTCATCTGGAATGCAACTGAACAACGGTCCACCGCTCAACTCCTGCTTCCGGAACGCGGATACCGGTTCGAAGGCGGTTTGATGACCAAAGATGACTACAAATTGGTAGGGTCGATGATACTGGAGAAGGGTGATCTGGGATCACTCCTTAGGATTTTCAAAAGCGATCTTCCCCCTCTGCTTATTGGTAACGGTTCAGGGAAAGTACAATTCTCTGCCCGTTTAAAAGATAAAGTACTTGATCAATTGAACGCGGAGTTTGAGACCGCCGACCTGAAACTTCACGGGCACTCATTTCAAATAGCCGCAGGGCCGGTACTGAGTCTCGAAAACCAACGGCTTACCATCCCAAATATCAGATTGTTCGGCGAGGGGAGTGAAATCAACATTTCCGGAACGGTTGATACGAAGTATGATTTGACCATCAAAGGCACCGCCGCCACATTGCTAGCAAGCGTTTTGTCTCCGGTAGTGACCGGAGGAACAGGAGTGACCGATGTGGATATCCAGCTGCAAGGCCCCCGGGCAATCCCCACCTACCATGGCCGTTTAAAAACCCGGGATTCCACAATCACCATGCGCGATCACCCGGAACCTCTTCAAGATATCCAGGGAGAAATTCGCTTTACCGAGTCCTCAGCTCAGAGTCATGGGTTACAGGCTCAATGGGGAGGAGGTAAACTCCAAATACAACTAAAAGGGAATCGGGGACCGGGGGGATGGAACTGGCCTGTCGAGTTTATGCTTCAGAATGGACAGACGAGGCGAATCATCGTTGCAAAAACAGGCGAGCAGCTTCCCGGGGGAGCAACCGGTACATTAGAAGCCAACGGATCGGTCAACTTCACAACAAAGCCGGGCCATACCTGGCTGTCGTCCCTAGACGGCACCGTCAAGCTCAAAAGTGTAGACGGGGTGATCCTGCGTTCCTTCGTTCTGGAAAATATCTTAACCGCGATCAATATCACCGGGCTGTTTAGAAAAGGACCCGGTGGGAAGGGGATGCCCTACGATGAAATCAGTGCCACCTTTACATTGGAGAAGGGCATCGCCAAATCCAACGACCTGACGTTGCGCAGTCCGTCCATTCGTGGCGGTGGCACCGGAGAAATCAATTTGTTCAACCAAACTTGTGACGCGCAGATTGCGATCCAACCGCTACAGCTCACAGACCGGGTGATCCGCGGCGCCAGTAACCTCCCGCTGATCAGACGCCTCGGGGTAGGTTCCTTGCTTTTTGGGAAGGACCAGAGCCTCCTGGTCGTTGCCTACCACATTCACGGTCCTCTCTCGGATTTGAAAGTCGACCATGTCCCGACGGGTGGGCTACAGGGGGGCATTCTCGGAATTTTTGAAACGACTCTCGGATTACCGGTCAACGTTTTGAGGCAGGGCCGCCAGCAGCAAAAAAAGGACAAGGAGTCAAAATCCCCGGAGAACAACCCAGACGAAACTCCTTAGCTCATCCGACCCGCGTTTGGATTTTCCCAACCTTTGGGTGAAATTACCGGGCCCGTTCCCTCTAACGATTAATGAGACACCCGGTAATGGTTCATGAGACTGTGGCAAGAATCAAAATCTGCCAGCTTTCGAATCATGGCAAAGGTCGAAAATGCCAATTTTAGAGACCCCCCGCGGACGAGTTCCAGAGCGCGCTCGGGATTAATCCAGCAATGCTCGGTTCGACCCGCGGATTCACATATCGAAATTTCATCCGGTCGGAGGAAGGCAAGAAAATAACGGGTGTCCGTAAGCTGCTGATCCTTGCTCTCCGTTAACCAATGAGAAAAGTATTGGAGCCGGCTTAAGTCACAGCGTAGTCCTTGCAACTCTAGCAGCACTTTGAAATCGACACTTGTCTCCGCCCGCCGCCTTACCGTATTTTGATTGAACCGTCCGGGCACAGAGATTAAAAGACCCAGCTGTTCAGAAATGCCGCGAATACCGGCCACCCAATAGCTGAGAGCGTGGCTAGGTTTTAAAGTACTGCTTCCTAGGATTTGACGCGCCTCCACGGGACTCAATCCACGGCAACGCTTCAGCAACGTGTTTTCAAAATCGGATTTCCTAACTGGACTCACAAGAAATTCCAGATAATCGCCATAGGAAGGTTTTCTTTGCCCTTGAACCATATACACCTCAACCTGACCCTCTAAGCCAGGCCTGATAAGAATGATTCCAGAGGCATAATTTCGAACAATTTCAGCCATCTCTAACCCTTACTTCTTGTCCGCATGGTGTCCACTGGTTATCATAATAAATGGCTTTGGACATTCGCAAACCGGATCCCCGCATCCTGTTTGTCTCGCTATCAGGCATGTGTTACTTTTTAAAACTCACAAATAGGCCTCTCTAGGCGCATGCAATAACTATGAGAATTTACACGAAAACATATGGCTGCCAAATGAACGAGTACGATTCGGCGCGTATTCTGCAAGTCATGAAACAGGAGGGTTACACGGCTACGAACCGGCCAGAAGAGGCCGATCTTATCATCCTGAACACCTGCAGCGTAAGGGACAAAGCCGAACAAAAGGTTTACAGCGCGTTGGGACGGTGGCGGGAATTAAAGGAGCAGAAAGAAGGACTGATCATAGGCATCGGTGGATGTGTTGCGCAGCAAGAAGGGGAAGCTTTGTTGCGCCGAGTTCCGCATCTCGATCTTGTCTTTGGCACACAGAATATTCACAAGCTTGCTCGGATGGTCCGTGACGTTAAAGACTTGGGAAGCCGTCCGGTGGAACTGGCGTTTTATCGCGATCCGTCCTATCTGGAAGACCGAAAGGGGAGGCCGGAAGTGCACGGCCCCAAGGCGTACGTGACCATCATGCAAGGGTGCAACAAAGTCTGCAGCTTTTGTATCGTACCTCACGTCCGCGGCAGAGAAATCAGCCGTCCCAGCGACAACGTCCTCGCTGAAATCCAGGAGTTGACCACTCACCAGGGCGTACGGGAAGTAATGCTGCTTGGACAGAACGTTAATTCTTACGGAAAGACCCAGGATGAAGAACTGACTTTTACGGGCCTATTGAGCAGGGTCAACGACATTGAGAGATTGGATCGGATCCGATTTACGACCTCCCATCCCCAAGATCTTTCCCCCGAATTGATTGACGCCTATCCGCGATTGGAAAAGCTCTGCGAGCATCTCCATTTGCCCGTCCAGTCCGGTTCCGATACAGTCCTGGAAAGAATGCGTCGGGGGTACAGTTTCGAGGACTATGCCATGCGCATCAATCAACTCAGAGACCTATGCCCCCAGGTGGCCCTGAGCACAGACATCATCGTCGGTTTCCCCGGTGAAACAGACCTGGAGTTCGAAAGAACACTGGAAATCCTAGAGAAAATGGAGTACGATGATCTTTTCGCATTCATGTATTCACCGCGGCCGCAGACCGTTGCTGCAAAAATTTATCCGGATGATGTGCCCGATGAAATAAAAAGGGCGCGTCTCCAGGAAGTCCTGAACTTGCAGAAGGGGATATCCCTGAGAAAAAACCGGGAACGGATAGGCCAGACTGAGGCCATCTTGCTGGAAGGCCAGTCGAAACTCGGCGCGGATCAAATCATGGGCCGGACCAGAACCAATAAAGTGGTTAATTTACAGGCTCCAATGAATTTGTTAGGTGAAACCGTTAACGTCCGAATTACGGGAGCATCCGCCAATTCCCTGATGGGCGAATTAGTCTAAGGAGGACAGGATGAAGAAGAGCGATTCCATTCAGATGTCGGTTGGCGGCCTCACATTGGATCCGGTGACCAAGACCCCCATCGTAATCCTCAAAGATGCGGACAATAAACTGAATTTACCCATCTGGATCGGCTTACTGGAAGCAACGGCCATGGCGACGGAGTTGGAAGGCATCAAAATGGCACGTCCCATGACACATGATTTGCTTAAAAACACGCTGGCGGAAATCGGCGGGTCGGTGGCCTACGTGGAGATTACCGAACTGAAGGAGAACACCTACTACGCATTGATCAACCTTGACATCTCGGGGAAGGAACTCACCATTGATTCGCGACCCAGTGATGCCATCGCCCTGGCCTTGAGAACCAAGAGTCCGATTTATGTTGCCAAGGCTGTATTAGAAGCTTCCAGCATTCTGCAGCAGGCGGAAGAGGGCAAAGAGCCGGATTTTGCAAATGTCTCCAAAGAAAAGTGGGCGGAAATCTTGGAGAAGATGTCCCCGGACGACTTTAAATACAAGACTTGAGTGCTCTTTTTCCACTCTGCTAAATTCTTGAGAGTTTCGTTCCCGAATTCCCAAATTAGCCACCCGACGGATGGTTCGCTCGCGCAAAAGAATCACTCGTAAAGACATCCGGCAACCGGATCAGTTTATCTCACTGACCGGTAAAGTATTTGCATTTCTTCAAACACACCGAAACAGGATAATTCTTGGCATTGCTATTATCCTGGTTCTGTCCCTATCCGTTGCCGGTTGGCGGTTATATCGCTCCCGACAGGACCGCCTCGCCGCTCAGGCCTTTACAACGGCCCTGGAAGCGTTTCACGATGGAAACTTCGATGGAGCGCTGGATCAACTGGAAAGGGTGGACCAGTACTGGTCGCCTAAGTATCGTGGCCTGGCCGCTTTGTACCGGGCCCAGAGCTATATCAATCTCGAGCAGCCAAAGGAAGCCATCCCACCGCTTGAGTCCTTGTTGACCCTCGTGTCAAAGAACTCATTTTTACGCCAGCTAGCTCTCACAAACCTGGGTTACGCCCACGAAATGTTAAACCAATGCAAAGAAGCTATTGGCTTCTACGATGAAGCCTCTAAGTTGGATGGACCACAAAAGGAACAGGCGCACTTAGCCAAAGCCCGGTGCACCGCTGCAACCGGTGGATTGACTGAGGCCATTGAAATTTACCGGGATTACAAATCGAACTATCCCAACAGCGTTCGCGAGGTTGAAATCGACCTGCGAATCCAAGACTTGGAACAGAAAATGAAGGGAAATTCTGGCGGGTAATTGAAATTTAAGGTCTATCCGTAACGTCTGATAAGATATATTATGTAAACTTTACTATTCCCCCTCCTTTAGGCCTACTTCCGCCCTTCCGGGCCCCCTCCCACCCCACCGTTCTTCACCAGGGCCAATCGAGCCCGAACCTTCCTT
>JABAOE010003249.1_pt1 | contig 11283 bp, 9 predicted proteins | sample 7062141 | NCBI WGS metagenome assembly JABAOE01 (sample SAMN14538627, study PRJNA623070) | marine sediment metagenome | biome: marine biome [ENVO:00000428]; feature: marine pelagic biome [ENVO:01000023]; material: deep marine sediment [ENVO:00002113] | place: India: Gulf of Khambhat ...
GACAAACGCTTCATGGCAATGGGCGGGCGGGTGATATAGCGGCATAAGCGCTCCAGCCTGGGGCGCTGCCGGGCTTCGCAGACGGTGCCAGCATGCAGTGAGAATCCCGCGATCTTCGCCACCAGTTCCGGGGTCTGTTGGTCCTCCAGCGGCGGCACGCTGTACAGGGTCAGCGCCTTGCGCCCCGCGTGCGGGCCCAAAGCGATGCGGTATTGGACGGAAGCCGCCTGCAACTGATCCAGGCTGGAGCCCTCCCCGATATCCAGCGAAGGATGTGGCTCATCCGCGATCAGCAGTCCACGTCGCGCCAGTAATCTGACGACGCGCCCACTCAGGCGGTGCATCAGCTTCACCAGGTCGTCCCGTCGGGGTCGATGGGCGCGGTGAAAGGTGGCCTGGCCCCCAGTGAAAGTGTAGGCCCCGTCCAGGAACAGCATGTGCAGGTGAGGGTTCAGGTTCAGCGCCGAGCCGAAGCGCTGGATCAGCGTGACCGCGCCGGTGCGGGCGCCAGAGGTTACCGTGAAGCCTGACTTGCGGATGAGAAACGTGGCAATGCCGCGCTGCACCACCGCCAGTACGTAGGTCAGGACCGTTGGTTGTGCGGCCAGCAGGAAACGCAGCGGGAAGGGAAACGTCAGCACGAATTGTCGGACCGGCACCTCGGGAAATACATGGTCAACCAGGTGCGCAGCGGACTCCACCATGCGCCGGGCCCCGCAACTGGGGCAGAAACCCCGCCGCTTGCAGCTGAACGCCACTAGGTGTTCGTTACGGCAGCCGTCGCACTTGACCCGCAGGAACCCGTGCTCCAGCAGGCCGCACTTCTGGTAGTCCTCGAACTCCTGGCGCACGAAGTCCGGCAGATGGCTTCCCGAGGCCTCGACCGTGTCGACGAAAAGCGGGTAATGCTCCGCCACAATGGCGTAAAAGACCGTCTGTTCCGGCCGGTGCCGGCGGTAGGCGGGGGCTGAAGCGGAGACTGCAACTGACGGCATCGTGAACCGTTTCTTTGAAACAGCCCACGATTACCTTTGCTGGATCAGCTTGTCTGCAGTAACAAGCCCCTGGCCAATGCGGGAAATCTGCTACCGCTACATATTCCTCCGGTACTCCCCACCCACTTCATACAGCGCGTGACTCATCGAGCCGAGTGAGCAGGACTTGCCCGCCTCCATCAGCGCCTCGAAGGTGTTGCCGCGCTCCCGCGCCACCTGCTGCAATTGCTGCAGCCGCTGCTCCGCCTCGGCGGCGTGGAAACTGCGGAAAGTCTCGACGTTGGCCACCTGTTGCCGCTTCTCCTCCTCGGTGGAGCGCATCAGCTCCAGGTCGCCCGCCTCCACGTGGCTCTGCTTGCCGCCGAGAAAGGTGTTCACCCCCACGATCGGCAGGCTGCCGTCGTGCTTCTTCGATTCGTAGTACAGGCTCTCCTCCTGGATGCGGCTGCGCTGGTACATGGTGTCCATCGCGCCCAGCACGCCGCCGCGCTCCGAGATCCGCTCGAACTCCTGGTACACCGCCTCTTCCACCAGGTCGGTCAGCTCGTCGACGATGAAGCTGCCCTGCCAGGGGTTCTCGCAGAAGTTCAGGCCCAGTTCCTTGTTGATGATCATCTGGATGGCCACCGCCCGGCGCACGCTCTCCTCGGTGGGGGTGGTGATGGCCTCGTCGTAGGCGTTGGTGTGCAGCGAGTTGCAGTTGTCGTAGATCGCGTACAGCGCCTGCAGCGTGGTGCGGATGTCGTTGAACTCGATCTCCTGCGCGTGCAGCGAGCGGCCCGAGGTCTGGATGTGGTACTTGAGCTTCTGGCTGCGCTCGTTGGCGCCGTAGCGCTCGCGCATCGCCATCGCCCAGATGCGGCGCGCCACGCGTCCCATGACGGCGTACTCCGGGTCCATACCGTTGGAGAAGAAGAAGGACAGATTGGGCGCGAAGTCGTCGATGTGCATCCCCCGCGCGAGGTACGCCTCCACGTAGGTGAAGCCGTTGGCGAGGGTGAAGGCGAGCTGGGTGATGGGGTTGGCGCCCGCCTCGGCGATGTGATAGCCGGAGATGGACACCGAGTAGAAGTTGCGCACGTCGTTGCGCACGAAGTACTCCTGCATGTCGCCCATCACCTTGAGGCTGAACTCGGTGGAGAAGATGCAGGTGTTCTGCCCCTGGTCTTCCTTGAGGATGTCCGCCTGCACCGTGCCGCGCACGTTGGCAAGCGTCCACGCCTGCAGCGGCGCGGCCTCTTCGGGGCTCGGTGCACGACCGTGCTCGCGGGCGAATTGCTCCCGCTGCTGCTCCATCGCCGCGTTGAGGTACATGGCGAGGATCGTGGGCGCGGGGCCGTTGATCGTCATCGAGACGGAGGTGGCCGGATCGCAGAGGTCGAAGCCGTCGTAGAGCGCCTTCATGTCGTCCAGGGTGGCGATGGACACCCCCGAGTTGCCGACCTTGCCGTAGATGTCCGGCCGCTCGTCGGGATCGGCGCCGTAAAGCGTCACGGAATCGAAGGCCGTCGAAAGGCGCTTCGCCGGCGCGTGCCGCGACAGGTACTTGAAGCGCCGGTTGGTGCGAAAGCCGTCGCCCTCCCCGGCGAACATCCGCGTCGGCTCTTCGTCCTCACGCTTGAGCGCGAAGACCCCCGCGGTGTACGGGAACTCCCCGGGCACGTTCTCGAGCAGCAGCCAGCGCAGCAGATCGCCGTGGTCTTGGTACTTCGGCAAGCACACCTTGGGGATTTGCGTCCCCGACAACGTGGCGTGCGTCAGCGGCGTGCGCGCCTCGCGACCCCGCACCTGCGTCACGTGCTCCGCGGCGCCATAGCGCGCCTGCAGCTGCGGCCACTGCTGCAGCAGTCGCCGGCAGTCCTCACGGAGCGCGCTCTGGCGCTGGTCGATGAGGGCCCCCAGCGTGTCGTCCGCCGCCCCCGCCTCCTCCAGCATGCGCCGGGCGGCGACGAGTTGCTGCAGCTCGCGCGCCAGCACGGCCTGGCGTTGTGCCCGGTCGCGGTAGGTGCGTACGGTGCCGACGATGTCGGCGAGATAGCCCTGGCGCGCCAGCGGCACGATCGCCACCTGTGCGCTCGACGCCCGGCCCTCGACCCGCGGCAACCGCCGCGCGCCCTGCGGTAATCCCCGAGCCTGCAGTGCGTCGCGCAACGACTGATACAGCGCGGTCACGCCGTCGTCGTTGAAGTGCGCCGCCGTGGTGCCGAACACCGGCATGTCCTGGAGCGGGCTGGCGAACGCCTCGCGGTTTCGTTGCACCTGCTTGCGCACGTCGCGCAGGGCATCCTCGGCCCCCTTGCGGTCGAACTTGTTGATGGCCACGAAATCGGCGAAGTCCAGCATGTCGATCTTCTCGAGCTGGCTGGCGGCGCCGAACTCCGGCGTCATGACGTAGAGCGAGGTATCGACATGGGGGACCACCCCGGCGTCGCCCTGGCCGATGCCGGGAGTCTCGACGATGATCAGGTGGAAGCCGGCGAGCCGGACCGCTGCCAGGATGTCGTCGAGTGCCGGCGGCAGAGCGCCGCCGGCGCCGCGCGTGGCCAACGAGCGCAGGTACACCCGGCCGGTGTCGATGGCATTCATGCGGATGCGGTCGCCGAGCAGCGCGCCGCCGCTCTTGCGACGTGTGGGGTCGACGGCAATGACGGCGATGTTCAGCTCGTCGCCGTAATCGAGCCGGAAACGCAGCACCAGCTCGTCGGTGAGAGACGACTTGCCCGACCCCCCGGTGCCGGTGATGCCGAGGATCGGCGCCGGGTTTTTCACGCGCGCGCTCTGCGCGACGAAGCCGCCGCGCAGCGGCTCCGGGAAGCCGCCGTTCTCGAGGAGACTGATGAGCCGCGCCAACGCATCCCAGCTGCCCGCGCGCACGCCCTCGAGCAACTGTGCCGGCTCATCGTCGGCATCGAAAGCGCAGCGGCCGAGCATGTCGTCGATCATGCCCTGCAGCCCGAGCGCCTGGCCGTCGGCGGGAGAGTACAGGCGCGTCACGCCGCGTGTCTCCAGCTCACGGATCTCCCCGGACACGATGACGCCGCCGCCGCCGCCGAAAACGCGGATGTCACCGCGCCCGCGCCGATGCAGCATCTCCAGCATGTAGGTGAAGAACTCGACGTGCCCGCCCTGGTAGGAGCTCACCGCGATGGCCTGCGCGTCCTCCTGCACGGCGGCATTGACGATCTGCTCGACGGATCGATTGTGGCCGAGATGAATGACCTCCACGCCCGACGCCTGCAGGATGCGGCGCATGATGTTGATCGAGGCGTCGTGGCCGTCGAACAGGCTGGCCGCGGTGACGAAACGGTAGGGGCGCTCGCTGCGCCGGGCGGCGTCGACGGTGCTGCCGGGGACGGTCGCGGGACGGGCCATGGCGTCAACGGGAGCGGCGCATCGCGCCGGAACCCGAATTTTCTATTACGTTTACGTAAACGTCAAGTTGTACTACACTGCCGGCAGGACCCGCGCCCGCCGCGGGCCCGCGGACGCGCCCTTATCGCTCACAGGAGCCGAAGCGACACCGGACCATGCGCTGCGCTCAACTCGACCGACACCTGACCGCCGTCGATGAGGCGCGCGAGAGCTACTCCATCTCCGAGCTTGCCAAGGAGTTCGAGATCACCACGCGCACGATCCGCTTCTACGAGGACCGGCGCCTGCTGAACCCCGCGCGCCGCGGCCGCACCCGCATCTACTCACCGCGCGACCGCGTGCGGCTGAAACTCGTGCTGCGCGGCAAGCGGCTCGGCTTCTCCCTGAACGAGATCGCCGACATCATCGACATGTACGACGCCGAGAGCGGTGAGGCCGGTCAGCTCGAATACTTCCTCGAGAAGATCCGCGCGCGACGCGACGCGCTCGAGCGCCAGCGGGAGGACATCGACATCACGCTCAAGGAACTCGCCGTCATCGAGGTGCAGTGCCGGCGGAGCCTGAGCGAGGTGGCCGGGCCGCGCCGCGGCCGGCCGCGGCGCGCACCCGCCTGAGCGGCCTGCATGTCCGAGCGCCCACCTGCTTCCGCCGAGCACGCCCCGGGCGCTTGCGCCGCGGCGGCGGACTACGAAGCGCGGGTACGGGCCAGCTTTGCCACGCAGGGCATCATGGCTCTGCTCGGTGCGACGCTTCAGGCCGTCGGCCCGGGCCACTGCGAGATCCGCCTGCCCTACCGCCCGCAGCTCAGCCAGCAGGACGGGTTCTTTCACGCCGGCGTCACCAGCACCATCGCCGACTCCGCCGGCGGTTACGCCGGCTACACCGTGATGCCCGCAGACAGCCGCGTGCTGACGGTGGAGTATAAGATGAACCTGGTCGCGCCGGCCCGGGGCGAGCTCCTCGTCGCGCGCGGCAACGTGCTCAAGGCGGGCCGCACGCTGGTGGTGACGCGCGTCGACGTCGACGTGGTGGCGGCGGGAGAGGCGAAGCTGTGCGCCACGCTGCTGCAGACGTTGATCTGCATGCAATGAACGCGCGCGCAGGCGAAACTCGCAGCAACCGCAGCGGCGCGGCCATACCGCCCGCGCGGCGGCGGCGTTGACGCGCAGAAGCGACGATGACGACCGCCGCATGGGGTTCGCTCGATTTCGGTCTCGGCGAGACGGCCGATCTGCTGCGCGCGTCGGTGGCGGCCTTCGCCGCCGACGAGGTCGCGCCGCGCGCCGCCGGCATCGACCGCAGCAACGAGTTCCCACGTGATCTGTGGCCGAAGATGGGCGCGCTGGGGCTGCTCGGCATCACCGTCGAGGAGCGTTACGGCGGCGCCGGCATGGGCTACCTCGAGCACGTCGTCGCCATGGAGGAGATCAGCCGCGCCTCGGCGTCGGTCGGTCTGTCCTACGGCGCGCACTCCAATCTCGCCGTCAATCAGATACGCCGCAACGGCACCGAGGCGCAGAAGCAACGCTACCTGCCGCGACTGATCGACGGAAAGCACGTCGGCGCCCTCGCCATGAGCGAGCCGGGGGCGGGCTCCGACGTCGTCGGCATGCGTCTGCGCGCCGACAGGCGCGGTGAGCGCTACGTCCTCAACGGCAGCAAGATGTGGATCACCAACGGCCCCGAGGCCGATGTGCTGGTGGTCTACGCCAAAACCGACGTCGACGCCGGCCCGCGGGGGATCACGGCTTTCATCGTCGAAAAGGACTTCGCCGGCTTTTCCACGGCACAGAAGCTCGACAAGCTGGGCATGCGCGGCTCGAGCACCTGCGAGCTTATCTTTGCCGATTGCGAGGTGCCCGAGGAGAACGTGCTCGGGCGACTCAACGAGGGCGTGGGCGTGCTCATGAGTGGCCTCGACTATGAGCGCGCCGTGCTCGCCGGCGGGCCGCTCGGCATCATGCAGGCGTGCCTAGACGCGGTGCTGCCGTACGTCCACGAACGCGAGCAGTTCGGCGAGCCCATCGGTCGCTTTCAGCTCATGCAGGGCAAGCTTGCCGACATGTACACCGGCATGAACGCCTGCAAGGCATACGTCTACGCCGTCGCCCGGGCCTGCGACCGCGGCGAGACCACGCGCAAGGACGCCGCCGGCGCCATACTCTACGCCTCCGAGCGCGCCACGCAGATGGCCCTGGAGGCGATCCAGGCGCTCGGCGGCAACGGCTACATCAACGACTACCCGACCGGGCGCCTGCTGCGCGACGCCAAGCTCTACGAGATCGGCGCCGGCACCAGCGAGATCCGCCGCATGCTGATCGGCCGGGAACTGTTCGAGGAGACCCGTTGACGCCGCGGCGGCGCACGCCCAGACCGAGGACCCAGACCATGCACTCAGACCCCATCGTCATCGCCGGCGCCGCCCGCACCCCCATGGGCGCGTTCCAGGGGGCCCTGGCCGACGCGCCCGCCCCGGCACTCGGTGCCGCGGCGATCCGCGGCGCGCTCGCCGACGCCGGCATCGGCGGCGAGGACGTCGACGAGGTCCTGCTCGGCTGCGTGCTGCCGGCGGGCCAGGGCCAGGCGCCGGCGCGCCAGGCGTCCCTGGGGGCGGGCGTGCCGCTGTCCGTCGGCTGCACCACCGTGAACAAGATGTGCGGCTCGGGGATGAAGACGGCGATGCTGGCGCACGATGCCATCAAGGCGGGAAGCGCCCGCGTCGTCGTCGCCGGGGGCATGGAGAGCATGACCAACGCGCCCTACCTGCTCAGCAAGGCGCGCGGCGGGCTGCGCATGGGCCACGGCGAGGTGAAGGACCACATGTTCCTCGACGGCCTCGAGGACGCCTACGACAAGGGCCGCCTCATGGGCACGTTTGCCGAGGACTGCGCACAGCAGTACGGCTTCTCCCGCGACGCCCAGGACGCCTTCGCCATCGAGTCGCTGACGCGCGCCAAGCGGGCCATCGACGGCGGTGCCTTCGACGCCGAGATCGTGCCGGTGACGGTGACGTCGCGCCAGGGCGAGAGCGTCGTTGCGCGGGACGAGCAGCCGCACAAGGCCAACACGGAGAAGATCCCTCTGCTCAAACCCGCCTTTCGCCAGGACGGCACCGTCACGCCCGCCAACTCGAGCTCTATTTCCGACGGCGCGGCGGCGCTGGTGCTGATGCCCCTGTCCCAGGCCGAGCGCCACGCCTGCCGCCCGCTGGCGCGGGTGCTCGCTCACGCGACCTACGCCCACGAGCCGGCACGGTTCACCACCGCCCCCGTGCACGCCCTCGAGGCGCTGCTTGGACGGCTCGGCTGGAGCGCCGACGACGTCGACCTGTTCGAGATCAACGAGGCGTTCGCGGTCGTCACCATGGCCGCCATGCACGATCTGGCACTGCCCCACGAGAAGGTCAACGTCCACGGCGGCGCCTGTGCACTGGGCCATCCCATCGGCGCATCCGGGGCCCGCATCGTCGTCACCCTGCTGGCCGCGCTCGAACGCTACGACCTGCGTCGCGGCGTCGCCGCGCTGTGCATCGGCGGCGGCGAAGCCACCGCCATGGCCTTCGAACGTCTCGACTGACGGGCACGACGAGCGTGGCCGCCGCGATCGATTTCTACTTCGACTTCTCCTCGCCGTACGGCTATTTCGCCAGCACGCGCATCGATGCCGTCGCCGCCCGGCACGGACGCACCGCCCGCTGGCGACCCTATCTGATGGGAATTGCGCTGCGTGCCACCGGCCGCCGCCCCCTGGTCGAGCACCCTCTCATGGCCGAGTACGCCCGCCACGACATGGAACGCAGCGCGCGTCACCTGGGCGTCGCCTTTCGCTTGCCCGACCCGTTTCCGGTGGCCTCGCTGGCCGCCTGTCGCGCCTACTACTGGCTCTCGGACCGCGACGCCGGCGAAGCCAAGCGCGCCGCCCAGGCGCTCTATCGCGCCTACTTCGTCGACGGTCGGGACATCTCGCGCGCCGATGTGGTGGTCGACACCGTGGCGGCCCTCGGCCCGGGGCGCGCGGAGCTGGAAGCGGCGCTCGCGGACCCGGCCGTGAAGGAGCGGCTGCGGCGCGAGACCGACGCCGCCATCGCCGCGCGCGTGTTCGGCTCGCCGTTCTTCATCGTCGACGGCGAGCCGTTCTGGGGCAACGACCGCATCGAGCAGCTCGAGCGCTGGCTCGAGAGCGGCGGCTGGTGAGGCGCGCCACGCGAGCGCTGATGCCATGACGTTGCTGACGACGAACATCGACCGCAGCGGCCCCGAGTTCACGGCCAACGCCGCGCGCATGAGCCGACTCGTCGAAGACCTGCGCGCGCAGGTGGAGACGGTGAAGCACGGCGGCGGCGAGCGCGCCTGCGCACGCCATCGCGAACGCGGCAAGATGCTGCCGCGCGAGCGCCTGCAGCGGCTCGTCGACGTGGGCTCACCGCTGCTCGAGCTCTCGCAGCTCGCCGCCTGGGGCATGTACGGCGGCGAGGCGGCGGCCGCCGGCATCCTCACCGCCGTCGGCCGCATCTGCGGCCGCGAGTGCGTCATCGTCGTCAACGACGCCACCGTCAAGGGCGGCACCTACTACCCCTTGACGGTGAAGAAGCACCTGCGGGCCCAGGAGATCGCCCTGGAGAACCGCCTGCCCTGCGTCTACCTCGTCGATTCGGGCGGCGCGCACCTGCCGGAGCAGGATGCGGTGTTTCCCGACCGCGACCACTTCGGGCGCATCTTCTACAACCAGGCCAATCTGTCTGCCGCCGGGGTGCCGCAGATCGCAGCGGTCATGGGCTCGTGCACGGCGGGCGGCGCCTACGTGCCGGCGATGTGCGACGAGAGCATCATCGTCGCCGGCCACGGCACCATCTTCCTCGGCGGCCCGCCGCTGGTGAAAGCCGCCACCGGCGAGATCGTCGACGCGCAGGAGCTGGGCGGCGCCGAGGTGCACACGCGAACCTCCGGCGTCGCCGACCACTACGCCAACGGCGACGCGCATGCCCTCGCCATCGTGCGGCGCATAGTCGCCCACCTTCCTGGCGGCAAACCCGGCACGCTCGCGGTGCGTGCGCCGGTGGACCCGGTCCACGAGGCCGGCGATTTGTACGGCCTGGTGCCGCCGGACCCGCGCACACCGTTCGAGGTGCGCGAGGTCATCGCGCGCATCGTCGACGCCAGCGAGTTCGACGAGTTCAAGCAGCTCTACGGCACCACGCTGGTGTGCGGCTTCGCCCGCATCCACGGCTACCCGGTGGGCATCGTCGCCAACAACGGCATCCTGTTCTCGGAGTCGGCGCTCAAGGGAGCGCACTTCGTCGAGCTTTGCGCACAGCGCGGCATCCCGCTCGTCTTCCTGCAGAACATCACCGGCTTCATGGTGGGACGCAAGTACGAGGCCGGCGGCATCGCCAAGGACGGCGCCAAGATGGTCACCGCGGTGGCCTGCGCGCGCGTGCCCAAGTTCACCGTCATCATCGGCGGCAGCTTCGGCGCCGGCAACTACGCCATGTGTGGCCGCGCCTACGCACCGCGTTTTCTGTGGACGTGGCCCAACGCGCGCATCTCCGTCATGGGCGGCGAGCAGGCCGCCAACGTGCTCGCTCAGGTCCGCCGCGACAACCTGGAGGCACGCGGCGAAAGCTGGCCCGGCGACGCCGAAGCGGACTTCAAGTCCCGCATCCGCGAGCAGTACGAGACCCAGGGCCATCCCTACTATGCCAGCGCCCGCCTGTGGGACGACGGCATCATCGATCCGCTCGACACGCGTCGCGTGCTGGGCCTCGGTATCTCCGCCGCCCTCAATGCGCCTATCGAAACCACGCGCTTCGGCGTCTTCCGCATGTGAGCGCCCGCGCGCACCGCGTCCCCGGACAGCCACCCACGACCCGAACACCGGCATCGCCATGAAAAGCCTGCTGACCGAAGTCGCCGCCGACGGCACGGCGACCCTGACGCTCAACCGTGCCGAGGTGCACAACGCGTTCGACGACACGCTCATCGCCGAGCTCGGCGAGGCGCTCGATGCCCTGCAGGCCGACGCCGACGTGCGCGTCGTGGTGCTCACCGCCAACGGCCGCAGCTTCTCGGCGGGCGCCGATCTCAACTGGATGCAGCGCATGGCGGAGTACTCGCACGAAGAGAACGTCGCCGACGCGACCGCCGCCGCCGAGCTCATGTACAAGCTCAGCCGCCTGGCGAAGCCGACGCTCGCACTCGTGCAAGGGGCGGCCTACGGCGGCGGCGTCGGCCTGGTGGCCTGCTGCGACATCGCCGTGGCGGCGGACACGGCCGTGTTCTGCCTCACGGAAGTCAGGCTCGGCCTGATACCCGCCGTCATCAGCCCCTACGTGGTCGAGGCCGTGGGCGTGCGCGCGGCGCGGCGCTACTTCCAGACCGCCGAGCGCTTCGACGCGCACGAGGCCCTGCGCCTGGGGCTGGTGCACGAGGTCGTGTCCCCCGCGGAACTGCCCCGGGCGCGCGAGCGCATCGTCGGCGCCCTGGCACAGGGCGGCCCGCAGGCACTCACGGCCGCCAAGGAGCTGATCGAGGCGGTGAAGCACCGTCCGGCAGACGCCGCCCTCGTCAAGGACACCGCCACTCGCATCGCCGCGCGGCGTGCCAGCGCCGAGGGCCGCGAGGGCGTCAGCGCCTTCCTGCAAAAGCGTGCGCCGTCCTGGCGGCGCGCGCCGCGCTGAGTCCGGCGGCGTGTTCCACCGCATCCTGATCGCGAACCGCGGCGAGATTGCCTGCCGCATCGCGCGCACGGCGCGCCGGCTCGGCATCGTTACGGTGGCGGTGTACTCCGACGCCGACGCCGACGCCCGCCACGTCGAGCTCGCGGACGAGGCCGTGCGGCTGGGGCCGGCGCCGCCGGCGGAGAGCTATCTGCGCGGCGACGCCCTCATCGCCGCGGCGCAGCGCACGGGCTGTGAAGC
>JABAOE010009791.1_pt1 | contig 11277 bp, 9 predicted proteins | sample 7062141 | NCBI WGS metagenome assembly JABAOE01 (sample SAMN14538627, study PRJNA623070) | marine sediment metagenome | biome: marine biome [ENVO:00000428]; feature: marine pelagic biome [ENVO:01000023]; material: deep marine sediment [ENVO:00002113] | place: India: Gulf of Khambhat ...
CGATGTGGACTCCTTTGCCGTGCTCGAGCCCATCGCCGACGGCTTTCGCAACTACCTGAAAGGCAAGTTCACGGTCTCCGCGGAGCAGCTGCTGGTCGACAGGGCGCAGCTCCTGACGCTCACAGCGCCGGAGATGACGGCCCTCGTCGGCGGGATGCGCATGCTGGGGACAAACGTCGGTTCCAAGCACGGGGTTTTCACCTCCAAGCCCGAGACGCTGACCAACGACTTCTTCGTGAACCTGCTCGACATGGGCACCGAGTGGAAGCCGGTCTCGGACGCCGAGGACGTGTTCGAAGGGCGCGACCGCAAGACGGGTGAAGTCAAGTGGACCGGCACGCGAGTCGATCTCGTCTTCGGTTCAAACTCCCAGCTTCGAGCCCTGGCTGAAGTCTACGGCTGTACGGACGGCCAAGAGAAGTTTGTCCATGACTTTGTGGCAGCGTGGACCAAGGTGATGAACCTGGATCGCTTTGATCTCGACTGATCCTGGCACAAGGTCTCAAGGGGTTTTTGATGAGAATCAGAACTGCCCATCCCGGCCTGCAAAAAGGCCGGGGTTGGCAGTTTCCAGGGCATCGTAGTATAAGTTTCCACGAGGATGGGACGCAGACGACGACACCGTGTCTGCGTCCCCTACCTCGGAGGACTCATTGGATAGGCGTCACACGGAGAGGCAAAAAAAATTAGAATTTCTTGAGACTCTGTGTCGTGAGCATGGTCTCCCCCTCACCGTGCAACGCCGCGTCATCTTCAACGCTTTGCTGGACCGGGACGATCATCCCACGGTGGACCAGCTCTTCCAGGATGTTAAGGATCTCGTTCCGGGGGTTTCGCGAACCACGGTGTATCGATCCCTGGAGACCTTGGTAAAGCTTGGCGCCGCGAGAAAAACCCATCATCCCGACGCCACGGTTCGTTTCGACGGCAACGTTTCCCGCCACCACCACCTCATTTGCCGATCCTGCAACCAAATATTCGATTTTAACGATCCGGGACTCGATAAACTCGAATTGCCCGGCTTCAAGACAAAGGGGTTCCGGGTTGTGGACTATTCGTTCCAATTCGAGGGCCTTTGCTCACAGTGCCAGGAAAAAGGTTCGAAGCCTCCTCGGAAACCCAAGGGGGGCATCAAGGTTCAAGATCGAGTGCGACAATAATCACTTTAACCATAACTTTTCACCGAGAAAAAAGTTCAAGCGAGGTTTAATCATTATGGCGACCCAAGAAGGATTCGTGTACGAAGATCCCTATCCGTTGGGGAAGGATGATACCGAATATCGTCTTCTCACCAAGGACCACGTTTCGGTGACCTCTTTTATGGGGAAAGATATATTAAAGGTCGAACCGGAAGCGCTGTCTCTCGTTGCCCAGGAGGGCATGAGGGACGTTTCGTTCCTGCTTCGGAGGAGCCATCTGGAGCAGGTGGCCGCGATTCTCAAGGACCCGGACGCTTCGGAAAACGATCGCTACGTAGCTTTGGCCATGCTCCGTAACGCGGACATCGCCTCAAAGGGCATTTTGCCTTTTTGTCAGGATACCGGCACGGCGACGATCTTCGGAAAAAAAGGTCAGCAGGTCTGGACCGGGGTCCGGGACGAGGAGTACTTCACCAAGGGAATCTACAACGCTTATAAGGAAGAAAACCTGCGCTATTCCCAAACCGCGGCACTTAACATGTACGACGAGGTGAATACGGGAAACAATCTGCCGGCGCAGATCGACGTCTACGCGACGGATGGGATGGAATACAACCTGCTGATGATCACCAAAGGGGGCGGCTCGGCGAACAAAACCTTTCTCTACCAGGAGACCAAAGCGCTGCTCAATCCAGAGAGTCTGAAGAAGTTTATGTCGGACAAGATGAAAACCCTGGGGACCGCCGGCTGCCCGCCGTATCACCTGGCATTCGTCATTGGGGGCACTTCCGCCGAGGCCTGTTTGAAGACTGTCAAGCTAGCCACGGCACGATACCTGGATCATCTGCCGACTTCTGGAAATAAAGGTGGTCGAGCCTTCCGGGACACGGAGCTGGAAGCTCAGATGTTAGAGGCGGCCTACGGTGCCGGGTATGGCGCACAGTTCGGCGGGAAGTATTTCGCATTGGACGTGCGGGTCATTCGCCTGCCGCGACACGGTGCCTCCTGCCCGGTGGGAATCGGTGTTTCCTGTTCGGCGGACCGCAACGTCAAAGCCAAGATCAACCGGGAAGGAATCTGGCTCGAGGTCCTGGAGCGGGAACCCGGGCGCCTTATTCCCGAGGAGTACCGCGGTAAGGTCGAGAGCAAGGTGGTCAAGGTGGATCTCAACCGCCCCATGAAGGAGATCCTGGCCCAACTGAGCAAGCATAGCGTGACGACTCAGCTGTCACTCACCGGTCCCATGATCGTTGCCAGGGACATTGCCCACGCGAAATTGAAGGAAAGGCTGGATCGCGGAGAGGGGCTACCCCAATACTTGAAGGACCATCCCATTTATTACGCGGGACCCGCCAAAACGCCCGAGGGCATGGCATCCGGCTCCTTTGGCCCGACGACAGCGGGCCGCATGGACTCGTACGTGGACCTATTCCAGTCCCATGGCGCTTCCATGATAACTCTCGCAAAGGGGAACCGGAGTCCCGCCGTGGCTGCAGCCTGCAAAAAGTACGGGGGGTTCTATCTCGGCACTATCGGCGGGCCGGCGGCGCTCGTGGCACAGGAAAACATCAAGAAGGTGGAAGTCATCGAGTATCCGGAGCTGGGGATGGAGGCCATCTGGAAAATCGAAGTCGAAGATTTTCCTGCCTTCATACTTACCGACGACAAGGGGAACGACTTTTTCAAGCAGGTCCTTTCCTGAGGGGGTTCGAAAGACCCGGACTTGATCCGGTGCCAATCCTTAATGGAGATTTCATGCGGGCCTGTGGCTTCGCTCCGCTTCGACCAGCGGTCGATACTTTTCACATAGTTTCATCCAGTAAGCAGCCCGTCTCTTCGCTTTCTCCACCTGTTCGGGCGGAAAGTGAACAAACGGCACCCTGGTGGGCCCGACATTACAATAGTCGGCAAATACCTGAGGTCTCATCCTTCCCTCTCCCGGTCTAGGCCGGCCCCCACTGGCACCCATCATCTCTAAGGTCAACGCTTGAGCCCCTTCGTTATCACCCCGGCGTACAAGGTCTCGCAAATGCAGCACCGGCCAGGGTCCCATCCAGACTTCGGTGGACCAACAACCGGCGGCGCCAAGCTGGTAATAAGGGTAAAGCTGACCCTGAGTCACAAAGACACTGATTTTGTCTTTGATAATCTTCTGAAGCTGCATGAATCCGCCTGTGGTTGAGTTGCTGTCTTTCATACCAATGATGGTAGGAATCTTGCTGATTTCAGTGAAGGATGAGATAGGAAACGTGAATCTATGATTCTCGGGGTTGTGATAGACAATGATATTCAAGGTAGGAAAAAGCTCCGCCATGTCACGGTAAAATTGGATCACATCTTCCACCGTGGGCATCTCATAGTAAGGTACCCCCAACAGGACGCCATCGGCGCCGGAATCCTTAATAAATTCCATCTTCTCAATCACTTCCCGCGGGTTTGGACAGGTGCACCCGATAAATAGCGGGACGCGTTTCTTAACCGCATCGACCGTGGCCATGGTGAGGGTCTTAAATTCATCCCACAGGATGTTGTAGCATTCACCATACGTTCCGGTGGTGGCAATGGCATCGATTCCGTCTTTAATGATCTTGTCCACACCCGTTTTCAGGTTGTCGACCGCGATGGTTTCCTTGGCACGCACATCCACCGCATCGGATGTCGCAAATGCAGGCATCATGGCAAAGACTCCGCTCAGATCTTTTGCAGACAGCATAGAATCCTCCTTGACTAGCGTAGCGGTGAAAACATGAACAGGCGTATCCTAACGTCCATTCCAAACCAAGATTTATTAAAGGAAGGGTACGCCAATGAGAGAAAAGCACACGAAGCAATGTGAGTCAAAAGGAAACCGTTAGCCGCGCTGGAAGAATCTTCACGGCAAACGATATGGCAATACCTTTAAGATCTATGGGAACTGAAATAAAACGATTCATCGGGTTAAGAGAGAGGCATGTGTAACCCCAATGCCGTAGTCGGGTATGCCTACAGGCAAGGTGGCACTTTCATAGGCCATAGCGAGTTCATATTGACATACCGTCCACCGATCGGATAGCCTTTGCCGAAAAGTGTCGTGGACAGTCAGTTGCTAGTATCGGTAGTGGCTTATCCCAGATGTCGTAGGAGATGAATATGAGTGGCTCTGCTTCGAAGTCAAATGAGCAACGACTGAAGCTACTGAACGATAGGGTCCGGGGGCTGGACCTTTACGCCCACTGGTGGGGGTTTGGCGACAGCAAATATCAGCAGCCCCAGGTCTGGCGGTGGAAGGATATTTACGAATGCCTGTTGGAGGCCTCGGAGGTGATGCCTGTTGGCACGGACTTTCTCACGGACCGCAGGTCTCTGCTGCTGAACACCAAAAGCGCCACACTCTTCCTGGGCTTTCAGATGCTCCTACCCGGCGAAAGCGCGCAAGCTCATCGGCATAACTTCTCGGCTATCCGATTTGTCGTCCAAGGTAGCGGATCGTACTCCACGGCTGACGGCGAAAAAATGATCATGAAACCTGGAGACCTCCTGACTCAGCCCAACTGGGCGTGGCACGATCATAACAACCAGACCGACGAGCCCTGTATCTGGCTGGACGGTGTGGAGGCTCGGTTGTCGCGGGTCCTACAGGCTTCTTTTCATGAAACCTGGCCAGAGGGTGTGACTCAGCCGGTTGCCAAACCTGACGGTTATTCCCGCCGGGTCTATGGTCCCGTGCGCCGGCAGGCTGACCTGGGACGAGGTATCCATCCACCCGGCTATACTTACAAGTGGGACAACACCCTGGACGCGCTTAAGGAGCTAGCGGGAGAAGGCCAGGTGGACCCCTATGATGGAGTACTGCTGGAGTACACGAATCCTATTAACGGTGGTCACACCTTCCCCATTATGACTTGCACCATTCAAATGCTGCGGCCTGGAGAGGTAACTCGCCGCCACCGGCATACGGGAACAACCCTGCAGCATGTCGTACGCGGGAGCGGGGTTANNGGGGTTACTATGGTGGATGAGGCAGTCACACCACCGCAATGGGTGGACCCTCAAGAACCAGTGTTATCGGCGGAGGCTGTGGCGTTGGACTGGAGTGAAAAGGACTGCTTTATCGTGCCATCGTGGCGCTGGCACTGGTACCGCAACAACTCTAAGACTGAATCCGCCATTATCTTTTCCATGAGCGACCGGCCTATCATGGAATCTGCGGGCCTTTATCGGGAGGAGGGGGAATAGGCATAGGAAAGAAATAGGTTGGCAGGGAACTTTGGCGATCAGCAGAATGACCCGACTCACCCGCGGAGCTGGTGTCCGCCGACATCTGGTACGCCGGGCAATAACGCTACGGGTCACAGGAAATTTTTCACCTCTGTAGAGTATCATTCGTAGGGAGGCATCACATGGCTCGACCCATTCGGCGGATTGTGACCGGCCACGATGCTCAAGGCCGCTCGGTAATACTTATGGATGGAGACGCCCCCAACGTTCGCGAGCGTCCCGGCGGCGGGGCGGTTACAAATATCTGGACCACGGACTCGGCGCCCGCAAGCAATAGGGGGAGCGAGGACATGGGAAGCCGCCTCAACACCCTGCAGCCGCCGCCAAACGGAGCCGGATTTCGTATCGTGGAGTATCCGCCGGACAGCGCGCGGTTCGCGGCAGGGACAAAAGAGGATACGGCGTTTCGAGATGCCGGGCTCGGCCGGGCCGCCGCGACTGACACGTCGCGTCACCCGGGCATGCACAAAACCAATTCCATCGATTACGCACTCGTTCTATCCGGTGAGATCTATGCCGTCATGGACGAGGGCGAGACCCTGATGCGGCCGGGGGATTGCCTGATCCAGCGGGGCACTAGCCACGCGTGGAGCAACCGCAGCAACGAACCCTGCCTGGTGGCCTTCGTCCTCATCGACGCGGAACCTCTTTAGTGCCCCTTGCTAGATATTGGGTAAATCGAATAGGATCAGGATCTATCTAACCGCAGATTTAAGCAGATTTTCGCGGATAAAGATTCGGAGATTACACCGCAGAGACGCAGAGAGCGCAGAGAATAGTCTTTTTTGTTTGTCGGGAGACGACGACAAACAAAAACTTTTCTATCGCAGACGAAATTCGGATAAAGAGCTCTTCTGAAAGCTCACCCCGGATACCTCGCGCAAAGAGCCTGCTCCGCCGAAGCAGCTTCGGCTGCGAAGGCCGGGCGCAAAGGAAGCCAAGTTAGGGATAGCAAAGCGCTAGGCGCAGGGCGCAAAGCGTCAAAAGCAAATTCAAAGGGTTTTTCTTAACACTCAACACTTAACACTTTTGAGCTGAGGGCTGACAGCTGAAAGCTGAGGGCCAAGAAAGAGGGGGAAATGATGGCCGAGATCGATGATGTTAAGCGGGAGGTCGTGACCGCCAATCGCATTCTGTTTGAGATGGGGCTTGCAGACGGGCCCACCGTCGAAAGGGGGCACGCGAGCATGCGGCTCCCCGGACAGCCGGATCGGTTTGTTATCAAGGGGCTCGGTCCGGCTTTGTCTCTGCTGGAGGAAGACCACCTGGTCATCTGCGACCTGGAAGGCTTCAAGGTCGGCGGGCCAAAGGAGATGAACCTACCCAATGAGGTGAAGATGCACTCATGCATTCTCAGGGAACACCCGGAAGTTCAATCCGTGGTGCATGTGCATCCGCGCTTTGGCGTGTTGATGAGCCTATTGCAGCCCCATATCAAGCCCATGTGTATCGAAGGAATGGCCATGTTTCGAAACCCCCTCCCGGTATTTCCCCATCCTCGGCTCATTATTCGCGAAGAGGACGGCGCCGAGGTAGCGAAGCTTTTGGGCGACTCCAAGGCAATCCTGCTCCAGGGACACGGCGCGGCAACCGTCGGGGAGGACCTGGAGGAGTCCGTCACCAACATGCTCCACCTCGAGGAGCAGGCGCGTATGAATTATTATGCTTTTGCCGCCATGGGGCCGGACCATCCCACCATCACCAAGGAGCAGATGGCCGATTTTGCAGCCAATGTGAGATCCATGCCCCAGCAGGCGCACCTGAAGCCGGATATCGCTCCCACGCCCCGAAAACCCAGCGGGGTTTGGCGCCATTACGAGCGGCGAGTCGCTAGGAGGTGAGCCCTTGCGGCGGTGACCACCCGCCCCATGCATCGGCAGATTTGTCCTCCGGTTCAGGCCTCGATTTCTTATCTGTCACGCGACCTTATTGCGGTTGACAAAGATCGCTTTATTGCCTATTGTCCCCTTCAAAAGAGGAGACAAACCTCGTCCATGGGCCCCCAAACTACGCAAGACAATCGTTGGGATGGGGCTGGAAAAGTGGCCCCCGGCGCAAGGCCGGAAATCCAAATCGTACAATTTTTATGAGGAGGAAATCGCTATGGTAATGCTCGGCACCGATATGAAGGTAGCTGAAATGCCCAAAGAGGGGCTTACAGACTTTACGACTCCTGATGCCTATGAGGATTGGCTGGAAAGCGAAGGTATCAAGGTCTACGAAGAGTTCTATTTCCCGGACCTCAAGAAAGTTGAACTGGGTCCGTGGGAACGCAAAGGTGGCAAGGGCGCGGTCGCACACATCAACAACCGCCATATGCCGAACGACTGTCACATTGTCGAAATCAAACCCGGTGGAAAGTCCGAACCGGAACATCACATGTATGAACTTACTATTTACGTCGTCTCCGGTACCGGTGGGACCACCATTTGGAATGACGACAAGCAGAAGCAAACCTTTGAGTGGCATACGGGGAGCCTCTTCTCCATCCCCCTCAACGCCACCTACCAGTTCTTCAATGGCAGCGGCACGGAGCCGGCCCGCTATATCGCGGTGACCAACGCTCCGCCCATGATGCGGCTGTTTAAAGACCACGACTTTATCTTTAACTCGAATTTCAAGTTCAATTCCCGTTTCGCCGGGGAGGAAGACTACTTCAGCGGCAACGGCAAGCTCTACAAAAGGCGCGTCTGGGAGTCGAACTTCATCGCCAACGCACCGGACATGCTGCTGTACGGCTGGAAAGAGCGTGGTGCCGGCGGTATCAACGCCATGCTGGAGATGGCCAATAACAATATGAAGAGCCACATCTCCGAGTTCCCGATCGGTACCTACAAGAAGGCCCACCGGCATGGACCCGGCGCCCACCTGGTATTGCTCAGTGGCACCGGCGGATTCTCCCTGGTGTGGACCAAGGAAGACCGTTCCGACATGATCAAGTGCGATTGGCAAGAGGGCTCCATGGTCGTTGTCCCCAGCGACAACTGCTTCCACCAGCACTTCAACACGGGGACCAATCGGGCCCGTTACCTGGCGCTGCGCTCGGGTGATCAGGGCTTGAACTCACCCCGTGGCGGCGGTGGAGAATACGCCGACAAGAGCATCAAGGAAGGCGGCTGGCAGATCGAGTATAAAGACGAGGATAAGGAGATCCATCAGATCTTCGAAAAAGACCTCAAGGATCATGGTGCAACGTGTAAGATGAAGGCTTTCGTCCCCTGGTGTACGGGTGAAGTGGGCCCCACCAGCGAGAAGGAAACGTAAAAACGGCAAAGAGCTAAGCGCAGATAGAGAGTCGGAGATTTCACCGCAGATTTACGCGGACAGCGAACAGCATGGCGCATAGCGCTAAGCGTCTCGCGCAAAGCCGCAAAGGACGCCAAGCTCGGAGAAAGGAGTCGCTCTCTTTTCCTGCCGGGCTTGGCGTTTTTTTTGGGTGGGATTGACTAATTATCCGTCATACCCGGAAATCGGGAGATTGGAGGGAACCATGGTGATGCTCGGTACGGACATGAAAATTGCTGAAACTCCCAAGGAGGGTCTTGAGGATTTTCAATTAGACGATGCCTACAAAGAGTGGCAGAAGAGGGAAGGCGTCCGGGTCATCAACGACTTTGCCTTTGAGGACCTCAAGGCCATCGAGCTCACCCCGTGGGAGCGGAAGGGCGGCAGCGGGGCCATCATCAATATTCCCAACGACCATCTGAACAATGATTCCCAGGTTATCGAGATCAAGCCCGGCGGCAAATCCGCCCCCGAGCATCACATGTACGAGGAAATGGTGTACGTCATTACGGGCCGGGGGGCGACGACGGTCTGGGTGGATGAGAAAAACAAGCAGACCTTTGAGTGGCATGAGGGAAGTCTCTTTTCGATCCCTCTCAACGTCTGGTACCAGCATTTCAACGGCAGCGGCAGTGAGCCGGTTCGGTACCTGGCAGTAACCAACGCGCCTCCCATGATGCGCCTGTTCAACGATCTCGATTTCATCTTTAACGATGCGCACACATTCCGCGGTCGCTATGACGGTGGCCAGGACTATTTCAGCGGCAACGGCAAGCTATTCACTCACCGAGTGTGGCAGTCCAACTTCATTCCCAACGCGCCGGATATGCCCCTTTACGGTTGGAAAGAGCGGGGCGCCGGCGGTATCAACGTGATGCTGGAGATGGCCAACGCGAACATGAAGAGTCACATCTCCGAGTTTCCCGTGGGAACCTATAAAAAAGCCCACCGCCATGGTCCGGGCGCCAACCTCGTGCTGCTCAGCGGCACCAGCGGTTACTCCCTGTGCTGGACCCAGGACGACCGCGGCGACATGGTCAAGGCCGACTGGAAGAAGGGCGGTTTGGTAATTGTCCCCAGCGACAACTGCTTTCACCAGCACTTCAACACGGGGACCAACCGTGCACGTTACCTTGCAATCTACTCGGGTAACATGGGGCTACGCACACCCCAGCGGGTCCGGGGAGAGTACGCGCAAAAGAGCGTCAAGCAGGGCGGCTGGCAGATCGAGTACGAGGACGAGGACCGTGAGATCCACGAAATCTTCGAGAAGGATTTAAAGAAAAACGGTGCCACCTGCCGGATGAAGGCTTTCGTGCCCTGGTGCACGGGCGAGGTAGGCCCCACGGACGAACGGGCAACATAAGATTTCTGTTTTGGTCTGCGGCGGCCAGGCCGGTTTATTACTTGGTCACGTGTACATTGACACCTGTCAGTCCCTGACGATATAACTACGCACGTGTCACGTTCCCTCCTGAAGGAGGTAAAGATCCATGCGATTTGGCGCCCATTATCTTCCCACCTATATCCCTGAGTTGGACGGGTCCGTAGCAAACTTCTACCAATTCATGTTCCAGCAGATGGAGCAGCTGGAGGGGCTGGGTTTTACCGATTTATGGATTACCGAACACCACTTCGGCCACTACGGTGGAACCGTTCCCAATCCCCCCACTTTTCTGTCCGCCATTGCCCGGACGACAGAGAAGATTCGCCTGGGGGTCGCCATCAGCGTGCTGCCGCTACACAGTCCCCTGGATGTGGCGGAGTCCTACGGAATGGTGGACGTCATCTCAAATGGGCGATTGGAAATGGGGTTGGGGCGGGGCAACGAGCCGCATGAGTTCAGAAAGACGCACACATCGGTGGAAACCTCGAGCCAGCTCACTAGAGAAGCCACCGAGGTCATCCAACAGGCCTGGTCCGATGAACCCCTTAACTACAAAGGCGAGTTCTTCGACTACCGGGATGTCAACTTACTGCCCAAGCCGGTTCAGCGCCCACACCCGCCCATATGGATGGGCGCGCGCAGTGAGGAGTCCTTTCGCTGGGCCGCAACGAATGGCTTCAACTTGATGACGTTGCCTTACATGACGCCCAATGCCGATGAGATGCGCGCGCACTTCAAGCTGTATCGTGACACCCTGAACGAGGCGGGACACGGGCGCCGCGAAATACTCGGCAAGTTCCATGTTTATGTCGCGGATAGTTTGGACCAAGCGGTGCGGGAGTCGGAACCGTACCTTTTGAACTACCACGCAACCCATGCGGCCGCGGATCCCGAACGGAAACTGGGCGCTCCAAGGGACTTTGCGAGCCAGCTGGCGCGTGGTTTTATCATCGCCGGGGATCCCCAACGCTGTATCGACTCCATCCGCGAATGGAAGGAAAAGGTGCAGTTGACCACATTCTCAGGCACGTTTTACTTTGGCGGCATGCCACAGGAGATGGCCCTAAAAAATATTCGCTTGTTTGCGGATAAGGTCATGCCTGCTTTGAGTTGATTTTTCCCAGCAAGCCCGGCCGAAATTTTTCAAACCATACCCTTCAAACCCCGAATGGTGTGGCCTGGACGCGTGTATTTCCGTTTACAGCCACT